>Ga0209023_10000338_pt1 | contig 75031 bp, 69 predicted proteins | sample LakOneMetagenome_FD_187468 | JGI IMG/M metagenome (GOLD analysis project Ga0209023, IMG submission 187468) | Freshwater and sediment microbial communities from Lake Erie, Canada (SPAdes) (version 2) | ecosystem: Environmental > Aquatic > Freshwater > Lentic | place: Lake Erie, Canada... | reverse complement strand
CGCCGGCCTACGCCGAGCTGCCCCCTCCGGCCCTCTGGGCCACCTCCCCCAGAGGGGGAGGAGAAATGGCGGCTAACCCGATACCATCTCACGCGTCCGCGACAACGCCCGGTCCATCACCGAAAGCAAGTTCCGCAGGTCGATCGGCTTGGCCACGTGCGCGTCGCAGCCGGCTTCCAGGCACGTCTTGATCTGCGCCGACATCACGTCCGCCGTCAGGGCGATCACCGGCAGGCGCAAGAACCTCGTATCTGTCCGCAGGCGACGCGTCGCCTCCAGCCCGTCCATCACCGGCATGTTGACGTCCATCAGGACAAGATCGACCGGCTCGCGGTCCAGAGCGTCCAGCGCCTGCTGGCCATTCTCGGCCTCGATCAGCTCGCACTCGAACGGTTCCAGGAACAGGCGGATGACCCGACGATTGACCGGATGGTCGTCGACCACCAGCACGCGACGACCGTGGACGGCGGCGAAGCGGGTTTCCTCCTCGCCGGCGTCCTCGTCGCCGACCGGCAGGTCTGAAGCCTCGGCGGCGTCGACCAGCATCTCGATCGTGAAGATCGAGCCGCGGCCCTCCTCGCTCTCGACCTTGATCTCGCCGCGCATCATCTCGACCAGGCGGCGGGTGATGTTCAGTCCCAGGCCCGTGCCGCCGAAGTTGCGGGTGGTCGAGGCGTCGGCCTGGGTGAAGGGGCGGAATAGCTTGGCGACCGTGGTCTCGTTCATGCCGATGCCGGTGTCGGACACCCGCAAGCGCACGCGGACGCGGCCATCGGCTTCCGGATAGCAGGCCAGCGCCACGTCGACCTTACCGGTCGTGGTGAACTTCAGGGCGTTGGAGACCAGGTTGGTCAGGCACTGGCGCACCCGCACCCCGTCGAACATCAGCGGGCCGGGCGCCTGGCTTTCCAGCGTGAAGGTCAGGGCCACGTCCTTCTCACGCGCGGTCGGCTGATAGCCGCCGACCAGCCGCGCGCAGGTCTGGACCAGGTCGCCGACCGTCGGCGCGATCTCCAGCTTGCCCGCCTCGATCTTGGAGAGGTCGAGAATGTCGTTCAGCAGGACCAGCAGCGTGTCGCCGCTGTCCAGGATCAGGTCGACCTGCTCATGCTGTTCCTTCGTCAGGGTCCCGGCGCGTAAAGCCTGGGCCAGGCCCAGCATGCCGTTCAGCGGCGTGCGCAGCTCGTGGCTCATCACCGCCAGGAAGGCCGACTTGGCCTTGTTGGCGGCCTCGGCGTGCTCCTGGGCCAGTTTGAAACGGCGCGAGGCGCGGCGCTGGTTGACGGCCCAGGCGACACCGCCGGCGACCAGCACGCCCAGCAAGAGGGCGATCACCACCGAGGCGCGCGCCAGGCTGCGGCTGAGGCGGACCTCCTCGGTCAGGCGGCGGCTCTCGTCGCGCTTGGCGCGCAGCTCGCTGTCGAGGGCGGCCGACATCTCGGCCACGCTGCGGGCATGGGCCTTGTCGTTCTCGGCGCTGTTGGCCCGGCGCCAGGCGTCCAGCTCGCGGAAGGCCACGTCGCTGCGCCCCTCGGCCTGGTCGATATAGGCCTGGATCAGGGCCTCGGTCTGCGGATCGCGCTGGGTCAGCACGGTCGGCACGGTCTTCAGCCGCTCCAGGTCGGCCCGGGCCGCGGCGGCCATGCCCAGCTGGGCTTCCGCCTGAGCGCGCTGGCGCAGCAGGATCACCTGCAGCCGGCGGCTGGGATTGTCGAGTTCGGCTTGAGCGCCCTGCAGGCACTCCAGCACCTTGCGCGGCTGGTTCAGGATCAGGGCGATGCGGCCGCACAGATGCTGGTCCCAGGTCAGCAGGTCCTTGTCGCCGTCCGCCACCACCATCTGATGGTGCAGGGCCGCCATCCGTTCGGCCGCGCCTATCTCGCCCAGGTCGGCGGCGGTATAGGCGATGTCGTAGATCCGCTCGATCTTGCGGATGTGGAAGGCGTCGCGCTCGTCCAGCTGCACGGCCTGCGCCATGTGGTCGAGGGAGCCTTCCTTGTCGCCGATGTCCGACAGCGTGTAGCTGTGCACCTGGTGCAGCTCGGCCAGCACCGGCTGGGCGACCCGGCCCCGGCGCTCCAGTTCGGCCTGCAGGTCGGCGGCCAGGCGCGCGGCCTCGGCCCAGCGGCCCACCTGCCCCAGGTGCCGCACGCGCTCGACCCCGGCCATCACCCGGATGTCGGGACCCGACTGGGTCAGGTACTTGCGCCAGTCGCCGTCGGTGAAGGCGCGGAAGCCGTGGGTCTCGTGCCGATAGGCCAGGGTCTCCAGCTCGACCAGCGTGGCCAGGGCGGTGTCGTGGTCGCGGGCGGCCGCCTCGCGCGCCGCCTTGGTCCACGCGTCGAAGCGGCTTTCGATCTGGTTGCTCTTATAGGCGTAGAGCACGCGCCAGAGGCCGTAGAGCCGGGCCTGGCCACGGTCGCGCAGGGCGCGGCGGCCGGCGCGTTCGATGTCCTCGTTGTCGCGCGGCGGGTTGCGGACCTCGTGGGCGCCGATCTCGTGAACCAGCTGATCCAGCCGCTGTGACAGGGGCGCATTGCCTTGCGCCTGCGCGACACCGGCCGTGAGGGTCCCGATCAAGGCGAGAAAGACGAGAAGGCGCCGCAAGTCCGATTTCCTGGAAACTGCAGCCAGCCTTCGAGGCGATAGATGTAGGACGGGTTAAGCTTACCGCCGCGGTTGCGCCACTTTGGGTTTGGTCACCCTCAGATTGTCGCCCCGCCGTCGACGACCAGCGCCTGGCCGGTCATGAAGCTGCCGGCCTTGGAGGCCAGGTACACCGCCGCGCCGGCCAGTTCATCCGGCTCGCCGATGCGGCGCAGCGGCACGTTGGCGGTCGAGCGCTTCAGGGTCTCGGGATTGTCCCACAAGGCCTTGGCGAAGTCGGTCTTGATCAGGCCCGGCGCGATACAGTTGACCCGCACGTTGTCGGGGCCGAACTCGTGGGCCAGGTTGCGCGCCAGCTGGAAGTCGGCGGCCTTGGAGATGTTGTAGGCCCCGATGATGGCGTTGCCGCGCAGGCCGCCGATCGAGGACACGATGATGATCGAGCCATCCTTGCGGGCCTGCATCTCGGGCGCGACCATGCCGATCAGCCAGTGATTGCTGATGATGTTGTTGTCCAGGATCTTGCGGAACTGGTCGTCGCTGATCCCGGCCAGCGGGCCGTAGTAGGGATTGCTGGCGGCGTTGCAGACGCAGATGTCGACCTGGCCGAACGCCTTCCTGGTCTCGTCGACCAAGTTCTGCAGGTCGTCTTTCGAAGCGATGTTGGCGGCGACCGCGATGGCCGTGCCGGCCCCGTGCTTGGCGTTGAGAGCGCCAGCGACCTCCTCGCACGGCTCAAGCTTGCGTGAGGAGATCACCACCTTGGCGCCGTGCTCGGCCATTCGCTCCGCGATCGCCTTGCCGATGCCGCGCGAGGAGCCGGTGATGATCGCCACCTTGCCGGTCAGGTCGAAGAGGTTCACGGCGCGCCACCCTAAAACGTTTGTTTGAACGCAGAGTGGGACGGTGTGCGCGGGCGGTCAAGGGCGTGGAGCCGAGACCTCGTCCTTCGACAAGCTCAGGATGAGGTCTCTACTCAAGCGGCGGTACAAAGTAGCCCTCATCCTGAGCCTGTCGAAGGACGAGGACGGCCCCGCCTATTCGTGCGGATGCGCCCGGCCAAGACCTTCCGTCGGCGTGTCCTGGTCTTCATCCCCGGCGTCCTCGGTCACCACCTCGGACGGCTCGGCCTGGCGGGCCAGGTCGCGGGCCCCGACGCCGCCGCCCTGCTGGATGTTGCGCTCGACCTCGACACTGGTCGGTTCGTAGGCGTCTTCGCGTTCGGGCATGACGGCAGCTCCTCTTGTGTCTGGAGCCAACGTCATGCCTCGCCCGGCGTTCCGCGCTGTTAGTTCAGGAAGCCCGTGATGATCGCCGTGGTCGCGGCGGGCTGTTCCTCCATCACCCAGTGGCCGGAGTTGGGCAGCACCTTCTCGGTCACGTCGCTGGCCACCAGGCGCAGGACCTGGGCCTGAGCCGGGCCGAACGAGTGGTCGGCGCCGACCGCCAGCACCGGCATGGGCAGCTTGCCCTTGGCGGCGAAGGCCTGGTTGTCGGTCGCATCCTGGGTGAAGGCCTTGAACTGCTCGAAGGCCGAGTGCATCGCGCCGGGACGGGCGTAGAGCGCGGCGTAGTGCTGGCGCGTCTCCTCGGTGACCGAGGCCGGGGTGAACGACAGCTCGTTGTAGAAGCGGTCCAGATAGATGCGCTCACGACCGGCGACCAGGCGCTCGACGTCCGGGCCGCGGAAGTTGAAGTGCCACAGCATCGGCATCTTCAGGATCTCGTCCCACGGGCCGATGCCCGGCAGCGGGGCGTCGATCACCACCCACTTGGTGATGCGATCGGGATGCTCGGCGGCCAGGGCGTAGCCGACCATGTTGCCAATATCGTGAGTGACCAGCTGGGCCTTCTGGACCTTCAGCGCATCCATCACCGCGGCGATGTCCTCACCCTGGTTCTTCTTGTCATAGCCGCCGGCCGGGTGGGCCGACAGGCCCATGCCGCGCAGGTCGGGGACAATGACCGTGTGGGTCTTGGCCAGTTCCTTGGCGGCCGGGGCCCACATGTCGCCGGTGTCGGCGAAGCCGTGCAGCATCACCACCGCCGGCCCCGTGCCGCCGACGCGGACGTGCAGGGTCGTGCCGTTGACGGCGATGTCGCTGGCCTTGAAGCCGGCGGGGAAGGCCTCGACGGCATGGGCCGAGGTCGAGGCGAAAAGCGTGGACAGGGTGAGGGCGGCGAGCGCGCCGACGAGCTTGCGGGTCATGGTCTTTTCCTGGGCAGGTCGGACCGTCCGACCGTCGAAGAGGACCATCGGCCTTTCCGCGCGCCGCCTCTGTGCGGAAGCGACCGGCTTTTGAAGGAAGCCATCGCCGAACGCGGTCCGAGAATTTTTCACGAAGACTGTCGGGACCGCTCGACCAGGACCGTCCTTGCGGCGAGAACTTGATCAAACAGGAGACGTCCTCATGCCCCTCGACACCGCCGACTTCCCCGCCGATCGCGAACTGGTCCTGGAACGGATCATCGATGTGCCCGCCGAGAAGCTCTACAAGTGCTGGACCACGCCGGAGCTGATGCCGCAGTGGTTCTGCCCCAAGCCCTGGACCGTCTCCAACGTCCGCATGGACGTGCGCACCGGCGGCAACACCTATCTGGAAATGAACGGTCCGAACGGCGAGGTCATGCCGCAGCCGGGCGTCTATCTGGAGGTGGTGCCCAACGAGAAGATCGTCTTCACCGACGCCTTCACCGAGACCTGGAAGCCGTCCGCCAAGCCCTTCATGGTCGCCATCGTCACCTTCGAGGACCTGGGCGGCGGCAAGACCCGCTACCGCGCCGTGGCCCGCCACTGGAGCGCCGAGGACAAGGCGGCGCATGAGCAGATGGGCTTCCACGAGGGCTGGGGGATCGTGGCGGACCAGCTGACGGAGCTGGCGGCGACGCTCTAGCTCACGAACACTTCGTCCACCCGCTCATGTCGAGGTGAAAGTGGTCGCGGTGCTCGGCGTTGTAGTCCGGGCTCAGCGTGGTCAGGAACACCCGGCAGGCGCCGTCGCGCACCCGCCGCAGGAACTGGCCGCGCGGGCCCGGATCGGTCCAGTCGGACGCCACGCTGATCACCTGGCCGTCGGTCAGGCGGAAGCCGGCGATGTCGATGGCGTCGGCGCGGGCGTGCTCGCTGACCGGGCCGTCCTTCTGGCCGTACATCCGCCGGCAGGCATAGCTGCCATAGTGCTCGATGCCGATCACGCCCTGCCCCAGTAACTCGTCAGCCGCCGGCTGCACGACCTGGCGCTCCCAGATGGTCAGAGCCAGGGCCTGCTTGCAGACCAGCGGCGCCTCGGCTGGTTCCAGCTTCGCCAATCCCGACTGCAGCAGGACCGCGTCGCGCAGTTCGCAGAACTCGCCCTCGGTGCGCTCGGGGACCTCGGCATAGACCACGCCGGCCTTGGCCATGATGCCGCGACACAGCTTGGGATCGGCGCCGGCCCGCGCGGCCTTGACCCGCGTGGCCAGGCCGACAGGATCGACGACGCTGAGCGGCTTCCAGGGCAGGTGCTGGTCGGGGATCTTCCGCTCGGCCACGAAGGTCATCAGCAGCACGATCAGCCACAGCAGCACCAAGCCCGTGTAGCGGGCCAGCCGCGCCCGATGCCGGACCTCATGCTCGATGCGCTTGTTGTGCGGAACGCGGTAACGCATGGAGCGGAAGAGCGCCTCGAAGGGAAAAGGTTAACGCCGCACCAAGCACGACCATGACGACAGGTTCAACCGTCCGTCGGCCCCTTCAGCGGCAAAGATGATAGCCGGCCGGATTCAGGTGCAGATGGTCGGCGTGCTCGGCGTTGTAGTCGGGGCTCAGGGTCACGCCGAACACCTGGCAGGCGCCGTCGCGCGCCGCCCGCACGAAGCGCCCCTCGGGCGTGTCCGAGCGGAAGTCCTTCAGCACCGTGATCCGCCGTCCATCGACCAGGCGGAAGCCGGCGACGTCCAGGGCGTTGGCGCGGGCGTGCTCGCTGGGCCGCGCGCCGGTCCGGCCGTAGAGCGTGCGGCAGGCATAGGTCCCCAGCTGATCGACGCGCGCGACGGACGAGCCGACGATCGCATGCGCCGCCGGTTCGACCACCTGCCGCTCCCACAGGGCGTAGCGCAGCGCCAGCGGGCAGGTCATGACCGGGGCCGTCGGCGACAGCCGGCTGGCGGCCCGCAGCGTGTCGCGCGTCGAGCAGAAGCCCTCCTCCCGCTCCGGTTGGTCGACGAACGAAACGCCGCCGGCCCGCAGCGCCGCGCGGCAAGCGGCCGGGTCGGCGCTGATCCGCGCCAGCTTGCCGGCCGTGGCCAGGCCGATCGGCTGGGTCAGCGAGAACGGCTTCCACGGAAGATCCTGCGGCGGCGCCAGGCGATCGACCAGGATGAACAGCAGCATCCCGGCCAGCGCCAGGTCCAGCAGGGTCGCCCACAGCTGGGCCAGGATCAGGGTCTGCGGCGAGACGAGCTTCACCCCGAGCCAACGGCGCAGCGTCGTCGCGGGTTCACTTGTCGCCGGCGGGCGACTAGATGAGGCCCCTTCGAGGGGGACTCATGACCGGCGCCAGCTTCAAGATCGACAAGACCCTGGCGCCGCGCTTCGCCCTGCTGTGCCTAGGCATCTGGCTGAACGCCGCCGACACCCTGGTGACGGCCACGATCATGCCCAGCGTCGCCAACGAGATCGGCGGCTACCAGTATTTCGGCTGGTCGGTGGCGGCCTACCTCACCGGCTCGATCGTCGCCGGGGCGTGCTCGGGCAAGCTCTCCATGGCGCTGGGCCTGCGCACGGCCACGGCCTTGACGGGCCTCGTCTACGCGATCGGCTGCGCGATGAGCGCCCTGGCGCCCGAGTTCATCACCTTCATCCTGGGCCGCCTGATCCAGGGCCTGGGCGCCGGCGCGGTCGTGGCCCTGTGCTACGTCGCTATCACCGCCCTCTTCCCCGAAAGCCTGTGGCCGCGCGTCTATGGCGCGGTGGCCGGGATCTGGGGCGCGGCGACCCTGCTGGGTCCGCTGCTGGGCGGCCTGTTCGCCGCCGCCGGCTTCTGGCGTGGGGCGTTCTGGCTATTCGTGGTCCAGGCGATCATCTTCGTCGGGGCGGTGATGGTCATGCTGCCCGCCGATAAGAACGACAGGGGTCAAGGCCGCATTCCCAGCTTGCAGCTCTTCCTGCTGGTGATCGGCGTCAGCCTGATCGGCGCGGCAGGCGTCGTCGCCTCGCCCAACTGGGCCATCGCGCTGGCGATCGGCGGCGTCATCGGCATGGCCGCCATGCTGGCCGCCAACGCCAAGACCCATGACCGCCTGCTGCCCCGCACGGCGGCGGACCTGACCACCGCCACGGGCCTGGGCCTGCTGACCATCTTCGCCTGCGAGGCGGCGGTGATCGGCTTCACCGTCTATGGCCCGGTCTTCATCCAGGTGCTGCACCACGCCTCGCCCCTGACCGCCGGCTATGTCACCGGCGCCATCGCCGCCGGCTGGACCCTCTGCGCCATGCTGGTGGGCCACACGCCCGCCGAGAAGGACGGCCGCCTGGTGCGCCTGGGCGCCGGGGTGATCCTGCTGGGCGCCGTCCTCTCGGCCTGGGCCGTGCCGCGCGGCGGCCTGATCGAGATCGCCGCCGCCTTCGGCGTGCTAGGCAGCGGCTTTGGCGTCTGCCACGCCTTCATCGCCCGCCGCACCATCGCCGCCGTCCCGGCCGAAGAGCAGGCCATGGCCTCCGGCGCCGTCCCCACCGCCCAGCTGATCGGCGGCGCCGCCGGCTCGGCCGGCGCGGGGGCGCTGGCCAACGTCCTGGGCTTCAGCCACGGCGTGGATGTGGCGCTGGCCCCGACGCACGGCCTGGTGCTGTTCGGCGCGCTGCTGCCGCTGGCGGTAGTGGGGTTCGTAGCCGCGTGGCGGCTGGGGCGGCGTTAGGCTTCCGTGACGATAAGCTTGGCCGCGGCCTCCAGCGCATCAAGCTCAACGGCGACCACCGACCAGATGATCGAAAAGCTGAGATCGTCATAGCCATGTGCGATGCGGTGGCGGAGATTGATTACATCTCGCCAATCGATCTCGGGCGTCAGCGCACGCGCCTCAAGCGACATCTTCAAGGCGCTTTCGCCGATCGCCATGAGGTTCATGGCCACAGCGTCGCAAACAAGTTGATCGGCGAGAAATGCCGCTTGATCCATGCCTCGCGTATAACTGCGAATGCGAGCGATGCCCGCCACGATCCGCCCGGCGTGCAAGGTGCTCGTCTTGTTAGACAAAGACCGCCTCATTCATCACCTGACGCTCCATCAACCGATGCAGTCCATCGATCGTCACGAGGTCAACCGGGCGTTCGAACAGCGCAGCAAGATCTCTTTCAAGCCTGAAGAAGCCAAATCCCGGCAGCACCTGCGGCGCGAACTCCACCAGCACGTCCACGTCGCTGTCCGGCCCCGCCTCGCCGCGCGCCGTCGAGCCGAACACGCCCACGCGCGCGACGCCGTAGCGGTCGAGCAGCGGCTTGGCCGCGCGCAGTCTGGCAAGGGCCTCGTCGAGGGTCATGCCGTGATCATAGCACGAAACACGCTCACGCTCGCTCCAGCGCCGTCGCTTCCACCAGTCTCACCACGTCGCCCATGATCTGCGTGATCCTGAAGTCCTTGGGCGTGTAGATCCGCGCCACGCCCATCTGTTTCAGGATCAGGGCGTCGGCTTCGGGGATGATGCCGCCGGCCACCACCGGGATGTCGCCGAGGCCTTCGGCGCGCATGACGCGGATGACCTCCTGCACGAGATCCAGGTGCGAGCCGGACAGAATCGACAGGCCCACCACGTGGGCGCGGCTTTCCTTGGCGCGGCGGACGATCTCCTCCGGCGTCGAGCGGATGCCGTCATAGACGACTTCCATGCCGACGGCGCGGGCGCGGGTGGCGATCTGCTCGGCGCCGTTGGAGTGGCCGTCCAGGCCCGGCTTGCCGACCAAGTAGGTGAGCGTGCGGCCCAGCAGTTCGGACACCCGCTCGACCTCGGCCTTCACCGCCTCGACGTCCTCGGCCTCATTGGTCGAGACGACGACCGCCACGCCGGTCGGGCCGCGATATTCGCCGAACACCTCGCGGAGCGCCCCGGCCCATTCGCCGGTAGTGACGCCGGCCTTGGCCGCCGCGATCGAGGGCTCCATGACGTTGCGGCCGTTGCGAGCGGCGGCTTGCAGGTCGGCGAGGGCGGCCTGCACCGCGCCGTCGTCACGTCTCTCGCGCCAGGCCTTCAAGCGGGTGACGACGTCGGCTTCCAGGCGCGGGTCGACCGTCTCGATCGCCCCCTCGCCCGCCGATAGCGGAGAGGCCTCGGTGTCGGTCCAGCGGTTGACGCCGACCACGGTCATCTCGCCGGTCTCGACCGAGCGCACCCGCTTGGCGTTCGAGGCCACCAGCTGCGCCTTCATGTAGTCGATGGCGTTCTGCGCGCCGCCGATCCCATCGATGGCCGCCAGCTGCTCCAGCGCCCCCTTCGACAGCTCGGCGACCTTGGCCTCGACCACGTGGGAGCCGTCGAACAGGTCCTCGTATTCCAGCAGGTCGGTCTCGTAGGCCAGCACCTGCTGCAGCCGCAGCGACCACTGTTGGTCCCACGGACGCGGCAGGCCCAGCGCCTCGTTCCAGGCCGGCAGCTGCAAGGCCCGGCAGCGGGCCTCCTTGCTGAGCGTGACCGCCAGGGCCTCGATCAGGATGCGGTAGACGTTGTTCTCGGGCTGCGGCTCGGTCAGGCCAAGCGAGTTGACCTGCACCCCGTAGCGGAAACGCCGCGCCTTCTTGTCCTGCACGCCGTAGCGCTCCAGCAGGATCTGGTCCCAGAGCTTGGTGAAGCTGCGCATCTTGCACAGCTCGGTGACGAACCGCACGCCGGCGTTGACGAAGAAGCTGATCCGCGAGGCGACGATCTCGAAGTCCTCGTCTGGGACCTGGCCGCCGGCCTTGACCGTATCGAGCACCGAGATCGCCGTGGCCAGGGCGAAGGCCAGTTCCTGCTCCGGCGTCGCGCCCGCCTCCTGCAGGTGGTAGCTGCAGACGTTCATCGGGTTCCACTTGGGAACCTCGCGATAGCACCAGGCGATCATGTCGCCGATCAGCCGCAGGCTCGGGCCCGGCGGGAAGATGTAGGTGCCGCGGCTCAGATACTCCTTGATCAGATCGTTCTGCGTCGTGCCCTGCAACAAGGCCCGATCCGCCCCCTGCTCGTCGGCCAGCGCCACGTACATGGCCAGCAGCCAGGCCGCCGGGGCGTTGATCGTCATGGAGGTGTTCATCTTCTCCAGCGGGATCTCGCTGAAGAGCTGGCGCATGTCGCCCAGATGGCTGATGGGCACCCCGACCTTGCCGACCTCGCCGCGCGCCAGGATGTGGTCGGGGTCGTAGCCGGTCTGGGTGGGCAGGTCGAAGGCCACCGACAGGCCCGTCTGACCCTTGGACAGGTTGGCCCGATACAGCGCGTTGGACTTCTCCGCCGTCGAATGGCCGGCATAGGTGCGGAAGATCCACGGCGGATCCGGCGCATGCTGGTACGGCGTCGAGGACATGGCGGGCTCCCGGGGCGCTTATCGTTCTTGATTATCGTCGATCATGAGCCGGGATTTGCTGCGATGCAATATGCGGTTCGCGGGTGCGGAAGAGGCGTTGAATTGACAGGAAAGGTTCCAATCCAGGCATGCGAATAGCCAAGTAAATTCCGCCTTCGAATTAGAAAAATAAAATAATACCTCGCTACGCCTGCGTGATTATGCCAGTGTCCAGATATCGAATATCGCCTTGGCTACGGTCGCTCTCCAGGTTTCGATTTTAGGATCGAGCTTCCGGGTCTGTCTCCGCTCCTCTTCGAATTTGACGTCACGCCTCGACCGAGGCGTGAGAACATTCGCACCTGAAAGGTGTCCCCCATGACGACCGGTACCGTGAAGTGGTTCAACTCGACCAAGGGCTTCGGCTTCATTCAACCTGACAACGGCGGCCCGGACGTGTTCGTCCACGCTTCGGCCGTCGAGCGCTCGAGCCTCGGCGCGCTGCAGGAAGGCCAGAAGATCAGCTACGAGTTGGAGCAAGACCAGCGCAGCGGCAAGACTTCGGCCGGCCAACTGCAAGCGGCCTAAGCCTCAAAGGCCCCCGCGCCACCAGGCGTGGGGGCTGACGCTTCCTCCTTCAGCCAGAAAGACTTCGTGCAGAACACGCCCAACGACAGCTTCGCAGATCGCCTCAAGACCGCCGCAGCCGCCCGCCAGGCGCTGCTCTCCCGCTTCAAGCCTCAAGAGGCTCGTCCGGCGCTGGAGCACATCGACAGGGCCACGGAACGCAAGGCGATGCTGGCGCAGGTTCGCGCGGATCGCTCCCTGGCCAAGATCGCTCGACAGGACGCCGCCGCGGCGACGCTGGCCGCCGAAGCCCAGGCGGTCGCCGATGCGGACGCCGCCACGCTCAGCGCCAAGCGTGGCGAACGCAAGGAGCGCAAGGCGTTGTCCGCGCTCGACGCCAAGGCGAAACGCGACGCCCGCTACGCGGCGCGGCAGGCGCGCCGCTAGCCTCAGCGCATTACTGCCCCCTGAACACCGCGGCCCGCTTTTCGATGAACGCCGCGCGCGCCTCGGCGTGATCGGCGGTGGCCGCAAGGCCGGGAATCTCGGCCTCGGTCGCCGACGCGCCGGACGCCACGCGCTTGGTGGCCTCGATCGCCAGCGGCGCGCGGGAGGCGATGGTGCGGGCCATGGCGATGGCGGCGCCCAGCAGTTCGTCGGCCGAATACACCTCCGACACGATGCCGTCCGCCAGCGCTCGCTTGGCGTCGAAGGGCGCCCCCGTCAGCAAGTGCGGCTTGGCGCGACTCTCGCCGACCAGCTTCGTCAGCCGTCCCGCCGAGGCCGTCAGACCCATCCGCACCGCCGAGCAGGCGAAGCTCGCCCGATCGCTGGCCAGGCGGATGTCGGCGGCCAAGGCCAGTTCCAGCCCGCCGCCGATGCACCAGCCGTCGACGGCCGCGATCACCGGGGCGCGGCAGGCGGCGATCTGGTCGCACATGGCCAGGAAGTGCAGGATCGCCGCGCTCTGGGTCGGGACGTCGCGCGACAGCGACTCCGCCAGGTCATCGCCCGTACAGAAAGCGCCGTTGCGGCCCGTCACCACCACCACGCGCACGGCCTTGTCGGCCTCGATCGCGGCGAAGGCCTCCAGCAGCCGCGCCCGCTCGGCCATGGCCAGGACGTTGGCCGGAGCGGTGTTCAGCTCGACGAGGGCGATCGAGGGCTCGGGATGCGACAGGTGGATCATGTCCGCCACCGTGGCCCGCCACATGGAAGTGGGCAACCTTCCGCAACGCCATGCTGCGCCGCACAAGATTCTACTTGCCAGTTTCAAACACTTGTCTCAGCCTCGCTTCCGAGACCCGAAAACAAGCGGGCGGACATAGCCGAGTTTGCCCTTCGTGCGTTGTTGCAGCGCAGAAGGACACCAAGGAAGCGGGGAGTAGAGATGATGGCCGAAGCGACCGAAACGCCTGTCCTGAAGGACCTCTACGAGATCGGCGAGATCCCGCCGGCCTTCCACGTGCCCAAGACCATGTACGCCTGGAGCATCCGCAAGGAGCGCCACGGCCCGCCGTCCGCCGCCATGCAGGTCGAGGTCGTGCCCACCTGGGAGATTGGCGAGGACGAGGTCCTGGTCCTCGTGATGGCCGCCGGCGTCAACTACAACGGCATCTGGGCCGCGCTGGGCGAACCGATCAGCCCGCTGGACGGCCACAAGCAGCCCTTCCACATCGCCGGCAGCGACGCCTCGGGCATCGTCTGGGCGGTCGGCGACAAGGTGAAGCGCTGGAAACTGGGCGACGAGGTCGTCATCCACTGTAACCAGGACGACGGCGACGATGAGGAGTGCAACGGCGGCGACCCGATGTACTCGTCCAGCCAGCGCATCTGGGGCTACGAGACGCCGGACGGCAGCTTCGCCCAGTTCTGCCGGGTGCAGTCGCGCCAGCTGATGCCGCGCCCCAAGCATCTGACCTGGGAAGAAGCCGCCTGCTACACCCTGACGCTCGCCACCGCCTATCGCATGCTGTTCGGCCACAAGCCGCATGAGCTGAAGCCCGGCCAGAACGTCTTGGTCTGGGGTGCGTCCGGGGGGCTGGGCGTCTTCGCCGTGCAGCTGGCCGCCGTGGCCGGAGCCAACGCCATCGGCGTGGTCAGCGACGACGACAAGCGCGAGTTCGTGCTGTCGATGGGCGCCAAGGCGGTGCTGAACCGCAAGGAATTCAACTGCTGGGGCCAGCTGCCCAAGGTCAACGGCCCCGAGTTCACCGACTACATGAAGGAGAGCCGAAAGTTCGGCAAAGCCATCTGGCAGATCACCGGCAATCGCGACGTCGACCTGGTGTTCGAGCATCCCGGCGAGTCGACCTTCCCGGTCTCGGTGTTCGTGGTCAAGCGCGGCGGCATGGTCGCCATCTGCGCGGGCACCTCGGGCTTCAACCTGACCATGGACGCCCGCTTCCTGTGGATGCGCCAAAAGCGCGTGCAAGGCAGCCATTTCGCCAACCTGATGCAGGCCAGCGCCGCCAACCAGCTGGTCATCGACCGCCGCGTCGACCCGTGCCTGTCGGAGGTCTTCCCCTGGAAGGACATCCCGGCCGCCCACGAGAAGATGCTGGCCAACCAGCACCTGCCCGGCAACATGGCCGTGCTGGTCTGCGCGCAACGTCCTGGCCTGCGGACGTTCGAAGAGGTGCAGGAGATCAGCGACGGCGCATAGGCTGGACGATCCGCCCCGGGAATGTTTGGCTCCCCCTCGCCGACGGGGGAGTCGGCGGGGGATGACATGGACGGCAAGATCTCACACCTGGTGATCGTGGGCGGGGGCACGGCCGGCTGGATGTCGGCGGCGTTCTTCTCGAAGATCTTCACACCCCAGCAGCTGCGCATCACCCTGGTGGAGTCGGCCGAGATCGGCACGGTGGGCGTCGGCGAGGCGACCATCCCGCCGATCACCTTCTTCAACCAGATCGTCGGCGTCGACGAAGGCCGGATGCTGGCGGCGACGGAAGGCTCGTTCAAGCTGGGCATCGAGTTCGTCGGCTGGGGCGATCCGGCCAAGCGCTACCTGCACCCCTTCGGCAATTTCGGCGGGCCGATGGGCGGCGGGGTGTCGTTCCACTCCTACTGGCTGCGGGCGCGCAAGCTGGGCTACCAGGCCGAGCTTTCCGAGTTCTCGCTCAGCAACATGGCCGCCAAGGGCGGGCGCTTCGACTGGCGCACCGACGACCCGCGCGATCCCCGCGCCACCATGGCCCACGCCTACCATTTCGACGCGGCGCTCTACGCCAAGCTGCTGCGCGAGGTCGCCGAGGGCCGCGGCGTGCGGCGGATCGAGCAGACGATCAAGGGCGTGAACCTCGACCCGCTGGACGGCACGATCGCCTCGGTGACGCTGGAAGACGGCAACGCACTCCCAGGCGACTTCTTCATCGACTGCTCGGGCTTCCGGGGCCTCTTGATCGGCAAGGCGCTGGGCGTCGGCTACGAGGACTGGTCGTCGTTCCTGCCGGCCGACCGGGCGGTGGCGGTCCCCTCGGCGCGCTACGAGGACCCCGTCCCCTACACCCGCGCCATCGCCGATGAGGCCGGCTGGCGCTGGCGCATCCCGCTGCAGCACCGCACCGGCAACGGCTATGTCTATGTCAGCGACCACATCGGCGACGATCAGGCCGCTGACGTGCTGCTGAAGGCCCTGGCCGCCGAGCATCCCGACAACAAGGTGCTGGCCGACCCGCGCTTCCTGCGCTTCACCACCGGCCGGCGGAAGAAGTCGCGGTTCAGGAACTGCGTGGCGCTGGGCCTGTCGAGCGGCTTCATGGAGCCGCTGGAATCGACCTCGATCCACCTGATCCAGCACGGCCTGATCAAGCTGGCCGGCAGCTTCCCGACCGCGAAGAACGACCCGGCCGCCGCTGAGCTCTACAACGACATGATGGCCGAGGAGATGGAGCAGATCCGGGACTTCCTGGTGTTCCACTACCACGCCAACCAGCGTGTCGGTCAGCCGCTGTGGGACCGCATGCGGCACATGGAAGTCCCGGACTCGCTGCGTCACAAGATGGAGCTGTTCCGCACCCGCGGCATGACCATCTTCCCGCACCCGTCGATCTTCCAGGAGGCCAACTGGCTGGCGGTGATGATCGGCCAGTCCGCCGAGCCGGAGGGCTATGACCCGCTGGCCGACCTGATGGACGAGCGCACGATGATGGAGCGGCTGGAGCAGATCCGCGCGCTGTATCGTCAGACGGCGGAACGCATGCCGCCGCATGGGCGGGCGCTGGAGCGGTTCGGCGCATCTACGTAACGGCAGCATTGCCAGCCGCGCTTGCCCGACGCACAGTCCGCCCAACAAATGTTCGGGGAGTTGCGTGATGGGTGTCGGGGGCAAGTTCGCTTTGACGGCCGTGGGTCTGGTTCTGGCCGTGACGGCCGTGGTCGCGGTGCGGACCGCCACCTTCAAGGCGCCGGCGGTGGTCGATCCGGCCAGCGTGAAACTGGCCGCGCCCCGCCCCGTCGATGTCGCCAAGGTCGCCAGCCACCTGGCCGAGGCCGTCCGCTTCCAGACCGTCAGCCATCAGGACAAGGCCGAGGACCAGCCGGCCGAGTGGGACAAGCTGCACGCCTGGCTGCAGGCGACCTATCCCAACGCCCACAAGGTGATGACCCGCGACGTCATCGCCGAGCACACCCTGGTCTACACCTGGCCCGGCTCTAACCCCGCCCTGCCGCCGATCGTGCTGATGGCCCACCAGGACGTGGTGCCGGTCACGCCGGGCAGCGAGGGCGCCTGGACCCACCCGCCGTTCGACGGCGTGGTGGCCGACGGCGCGGTCTGGGGCCGGGGCTCGATCGACGACAAGGGCTCGCTGGTCACCCTGTTCGAGGCGATCGACGCGGTGGCGGCTAGCGGCTTCAAGCCAGTGCGCACCGTCATCGTGGTCAGCGGCCATGACGAGGAGGTGCGCGGCGTCGGCGCCCGCGCCGCCGCCGATCTGCTGAAATCGCGCAACATCAAGGCCCAGTTCGTGCTGGACGAGGGCATGGCCGTGGTCGCCGACCACCCGGTCACCGGCAAGCCCACCGCCATCATCGGCACGGCCGAGAAGGGCTACGGCACCATGAAGGTCGTCGCCCCGGCGGTCGGCGGCCACTCCTCGGCCCCGCCGGCCGACGGCGGCGGCGTCGTGACCCTGGCCAAGGCCGTGCAGGCCATCGACGAGCACCAGGCCCCGATGAAGTTCCAGGGTCCGGGCGCCGACATGCTGAAGGCGATCGCTCCGCACGCCTCGCCCGTGGTCAAGATCTTCGCGGCCAACACCTGGCTGTTCGCGCCGCTGCTGGTGAAGGTCACCACCAAGACCCCGGCCGGGGCGGCCATGCTGCACACCACGATCGCCCCGACCATGCTGAAGGGCTCGCCCAAGGAAAACGTCCTGCCGCAAGACGCCACCGCCTGGATCAACTACCGCATCGCGCCGGGCGACAGCTCGGCCAAGGTGATGGCGCGGGCCAAGGACGCGGTGGGCAAGCTGCCGGTCGAGCTGTCCTGGACCAAGACCGACGAGCCCTCGCCGATCTCCTCGACCAGCTCGGACGCCTGGAAGACCCTCGCTGGCCTGGCCGCCGACGAGAGCAAGGCCCCGGTCGTGCCGGGGCTGGTCACCGCCGGCACCGACAGCCGCTATCTGGGCGGCGTGGCCAGCGACGTCTACCGCTTCCAGCCACTGGTGCTGAAAGTCGACGAGACCAAGATCATCCACGGCACCGACGAGCACATCAGCCTGGACAATGTCGGGCGAATGGTGCGCTTCTATCAGCGCCTGGTGGAGACCGCCGCGTCGCGGTGAGGTCTCCTTCGGGCGTGGCGTGAGTTCGGGGGAATTCGGTCTGGGGGCCTGGCGGTGAAAGACCGTCCGAGCGCTCGGCTGTCGCTTTTCTGAGTCCAGTACGGGTGTCGCACTGCTCTGCGATACTGCGCCTCAAGTTACAGCGTTCACCCAAGCCCGCTAGAAGCCATTCATGCCTGCCGACGACGCCCCGATCCTGAAGGCCAAACCCGGCGCCTCTTCAGCCGACAAGTTCGGCGAGGGCTTCGTCTGGGACGCCTGGTACGTCGCCTGCCTGTCGCCCGACATCAAGCCGGGCAAGGCCGAGAAGCGCGAGTATCTGGGCGAGCCGGTCCTGCTGGGCCGCACCCGCGCCGGCCAAGTCTACGCCATCCGCGACATCTGCCCCCACCGCGCCGCCGCACTGTCGGCCGGCCGCGTGCACCGCGAGGCCGATGGCAGCGACAGCATCGAGTGCCCCTATCACGGCTGGCGCTTCGGTCCGGACGGGGCCTGCAAGTCGATCCCGTCCCTGACGGCCGACAGCGACTTCGACATCTCCAAGGTGCGGGTGCGCCGCTATCCCACCGTCGAGGCCCAGGGCCTGGTGTGGATCTGGATGTCCTCGAACCCGCGCTTCGACGGCGAGCCGCCCGAGCCCCCGCCGACCATTCCCGGCGTGGTGGGCGGCAAGCCCAAGCTGGTCGACCATCTGGACTATGACATCCATATCGACCACGCCGTGCTCGGCCTGATCGACCCGGCCCACGGCCCGTTCGTGCATCAGCAATGGTGGTGGCGGACCAAGACCAGCCAGCACGAGAAGAAGAAGACCTTCAGCCCGTCCGAGGCCGGCTTCACCATGGTGCGGCACGAGCCGTCCAAGAACTCCAAGGCTTACGCCATCCTGGGCGGCGAGCCGCTGACCGAGATCACCTTCCGCCTGCCGGGCCTGCGCTGGGAGCACGTGACGGTGGGTGAGAAGCAGGTTCTGGCCCTGTCGGCGATGACGCCGATCAACGCCCACAAGACCCGGATGAACCAGATCATGTGGTCGGATCACTGGGCCTTCACGGCCTTCTATCCGATCATCCGCGTGGCGGCCCGCGCCTTCCTGCGCCAGGACGGGGCCATCGTCGCGGCCCAGACGCCGGGGCTGCAGCAGAACCCGCCCTTGATGTGGGTGGGCGACGCGGATCAGCAGGCGCGGTGGTACCACCAGTGCAAGCGCGAATGGACGGCGAGCCGGAAAGAGGGTCGAGCGTTCGTGAACCCGGTGAAGGACCAGACCCTGCGGTGGCGGACCTGATCGCACGCTATCGCGAGCGCCTGATCACCAGCCTCCGCACCTTGCCCTCTTCACGCGGCTGGCTGTTCTGTCTCGCGGTCTCCGTCGCCACCCTGGCGCTGATGATGGCCATCGGCTTCGTCACCGGCCTCTACAAGCTCCAGCCGGCCGAACCCGGCCTGGCCCTGCGGATGCTGGTGGTGTTCTTCGTCCCTGCCCTCGGTGAGGAGCTCCCCTTCCGGGGGCTGCTGACGCCAGGTCCGAACGAGAGCAACCGACCAAAGCTCGAGATCGCCGTCTCCACCGCCCTCTACACGGTCTGGCATGTCTTCGAGGCTGTGACGTTCCTGAAGTCCGCCGCCGGCGTCTTCCTGCGGCCCGACTTCCTGCTGTGCTGCGCCGTCCTGGGCCTGGGCTGCGCGGTGATGAAGCGCCAGACGGGCTCGATCTGGCCGGCGGTGATCCTGCACTGGGCGCTGGTGGTGATCTGGCAGACCTGGCTGGGCGGCGTCAGCGCGCTCGGCTAGCGCCCAACGAAAAGCCCGCCCGGCCATAGGGTGGCCGGACGGGCTCTCTTCGAAGCGCGGCCAGAGGGACGGAGCGGACGCGCCCCGAAAGCTCTAACCGTTAGGCGCGGTAGACGTAGGCGCTGCTGACGTAGCCGACGCCGACGCCGTCCTGGCCGACCAGGATCCACTTGCCGTCACCGGTGCGGCCCAGGGCCTGGAAGGTCGTGCCCGAGCTCACCGAACCCAGGCGCTGGCCGTAGGTCGAGGCGTCGGCCCGCAGGTTCAGGGTCGACCGGGCGACGTACTTGCCCTTGGTCTCGACCAGCGGAACGGCCTGGACCGTCTGGGCGTAGCGATAGCCGCCCGACTTGTAGATCCCGCCGACTTCCTTGGCCGCGTCGCTCTTCTGCATGCCGCAGCCGACCGCCGAACCGGCGCCCGCGCCGACGACAGCGCCGATGGCCGTGCCCGCGCCGCGATCGCCCTTGCCGGCGATCTGGTTGCCGGCGAGACCGCCCAGCAGGCCGCCCAGGACGGCGCCGATCTCCTGCTTGGAGCCCGAGGCCTTACAGCCGACGACGCCGGCGCTGGCTTGGGGAGCGGCGGCCAGCGACAGAGCGGTGGCGGCGGCGCCCAGGGTCAGGGTGATGGTCTTGATCTTGGTCATGGTCGTCATGGTCTTGGTCCCTTTGAAAGTCTTCGGGGTCAGCAACCCCGTGAGACAGACCATGACAGGAGCAAGCTGAACGGCTGCGGCGACCCGTTCAGCAGATTTCGTTCATATTGAAAAAAGTTGGTGGGGGGTGCTACAGGCCCGCCCGCAACGACTTCAGAAAGCTGGCGATGATCCAACCTGGCGCGACCTTCAAGGACAACCTCCAGCAACTGCCGCCCATCGACGGCGTGCAGCGCATCGACCTGGTCGACGCCCAGGGCGCGGTGGTCGCCAGCATCGAGAACCAACCAGGCAAGCAGGGCTCGCTGGCCGTCTACCAGTACCTGAAGCAGGCCTTCGGCGCCCTCGACGCCAAGGCGGCCGAGCACGGCCTGGCCGTGTTCGGCGAGCATACCGCGGACGCCCGCCAGCGTCCGGGCGCGCATCCGAACATCGACCGCCTGCTGGCGATCGCGGCCGGCGGCGCGCCGCTGACGATCGAGATCGCTTAAGCCCCCAGCGCGTAGGGACCGCTCTTCTCCAGCGCCGTCTTCCACGCCGGGCGGCCGTGCATCCGCTCGATCCAGGCGGCCATGTGCGGATACTCGGGCAGCTTGCCCATGGCTTTCGCCACCTCGGGCACGAAGCTCATCTGGATGTCGGCGCCGGTCAGGCTGTCGCCGACGAAGAACTCGCGGCCGGCCAGGTGATCGTTCACGAACGACAGGTGGTTGGCGATCTCGCCCTGGATGCGCGGATGCAGCGGCGCGCCGCCCTCGCCCAGGCGGCCGACATACATATTCAGCATCAGCGGCAGCATGGCCGAGCCCTCGGCATAGTGCAGCCACTGCTGGTAGCGGTCGTAGTCGGCGCTGGCCGGATCGGGCGCCAGGCGGCCCTCGGCGTGGCGGCGGATCACGTAGTCGATGATCGCGCCGGACTCGATGATGGTGAGATCCCCATCCACGATCACCGGCGACTTGCCCAGCGGGTGGATGGCCGTCAGCGACGGCGGCGCCAGGCGGGTCTTGGGATCGCGGGTGTGAAAGACGATCTCGTAGGGGAGGTTCAGCTCCTCCAGCAGCCACAGGATCCGCTGCGAGCGCGACTCGTTCAGGTGATGGACCGTCAGCATGTTTCTTCCCTGATTTTTAGGCCGCATGTTGCGCTGCGGCATTGCTCGCAGATGCGAAAAGCGCCAGGGTGAAAGAAAACAACTGTTTGGCGCAGGGGAGCAAGCATGACGCACACGGCAAGTGAGACTCTGGTTCTCCCTGGACTGACCGGCCTGCTGCGTGAGGCGGCTGACTCCGCGCAATTGTTCGTCGCCGAGGCCAAGCCGCAGGTGCTCGCGCACATCGCTCCCGACGGCGGCAAGATCGATCGCAAGCTGGCCGACCTCCACCAGCACCGCGTCCATGGCTACGGCTGGTATGCGGCCTATGCCGAGCTGATGAACCAGGTCGCCGGCTGGGCCGAACGCCTGCAGGGCGAGGGCCAGTTCGGCGAGATCGAGGCCCTGCTGGCCCAGCTTCTATTCTCCGAATACGCCGCCCAACTGATCGGCGGCGTGCCGATGAATCAGGGCGAGATCGTCCGTCCCGCGCATCTGGTCGAGGACCGCGCGGTGATGAACCGCCTGTTCTCCAACGGCATCATGAAGCTGATGGTCGAGGGCGGAACCCAGCCCGTGAAGACCCGGATCGCCCAACTTCTCGCCGAAGCGCGCGGTAAGCCGACCCTGGAGCAGACCGGTCTCGACGAGACGTTCGAGATGATCCGCGACCAGTTCCACGCCTTCGCCGAGGAGAAGGTCACCCCCTTCGCCCACGAGTGGCACCTGAAGGACGAGCTGATCCCGATCGAGCTGGTCGAGGAGCTGGGCGCGCTGGGCGTGTTCGGCCTGACCATCCCGGAAGAGTTCGGCGGCAGCGGCATGGGCAAGACCGCCATGTGCGTGGTGTCCGAGGAGCTGTCGCGCGCCTGGATCGGCGTCGGGTCGCTAGCCACCCGCTCGGAGATCGCCGGCGAGCTGATCCTGACCGGCGGCACCGATGCGCAGAAGGAGTATTGGCTGCCGAAGATCGCCAGCGCCGAGATCCTCCCGACCGCCGTCTTCACCGAGCCGAACACGGGCAGCGACCTTGGCAGCTTGCGCACCCGCGCCGAGCTGAAGGGCGAGCAGTACGTGGTGACCGGGAACAAGACCTGGATCACCCACGCCGCGCGCGCCGACGTCATGACCCTGCTGGTCCGCACCGATCCGGCCACCACCGACTATCGCGGCCTCTCCATGCTGCTGGCCCCCAAGCCGCGCGGGACCGAAGGGAACGACTTCCCGGCCGACGGCATGAGCGGCGGCGAGATCGGGGTGATCGGCTATCGCGGCATGAAGGAGTTCGAGCTCGCCTTCGACGGCTTCACCGTGCCGGCCGAGAACCTGCTGGGCGGCGTGCCGGGCCAGGGCTTCAAGCAGCTGATGGCCACCTTCGAGAGCGCCCGCATCCAGACGGCCGCCCGCGCCATCGGCGTGGCCCAGGCCGCGCTAGAGACCGGCCTCGGCTACGCCCTGGACCGCCAGCAGTTCGGCCAGGCGATCTTCCACTTCCCGCGCGTGGCCAACAAGCTGGCCATGATGGCCGCCGAGATCATGGGCGTGCGCCAGCTGACCTACTACGCCGCCCGCCAGAAGGACGAAGGCAAGCGCTGCGACCTCGAGGCCGGCATGGCCAAGCTGATCGCCGCGCGGGTGGCCTGGGCGGCGGCGGACAATGCGCTGCAGATCCACGGCGGGAACGGGTTTGCGATGGAGTATGCGGCCAGCCGGCTGCTGGCCGATGCGCGGATCCTGAACATCTTCGAGGGCGCGGGCGAGATCCAGGCGCAGGTGATCGCGCGACGGCTTCTCGACGGCGGGAACTGAGGGGGAAGCTTGCCCGGACGCCAAGCATCAGCATAGCGTGGCCGCCTCGTTTCGAAGGACCGCCCATGCTCGCCACCACCCGCCGCACCGCCCTCGTCTCGGCCCTCGCCACGGGCGGCCTCGCGGCGTTCGGCAACCGCGCCTTCGCCCAGGAAACCGGCGCGGTCGGCGCGGCGGTCGACAAGTTCGCGCAGGAGGTCATGGCCGGCTTCCCCGACCAGCCGGGCCTGGGCGTCACGGTGGTCGAGAACGGCAAGGTCACCCTGGCCAAGGGCTATGGCGTCAAGCGCCTGGGATCCCCCGACAAGGTCGACGAGAACACCGCCTTCGGCATCGCCTCCAACACCAAGGCCATGACCGCCGCCCTGATCGCCATGCTGGTCGAGGAAGGCAAGCTGGAGTGGGACGCGCCGGTCACCAAGTACATGCCGTCGTTCCAGATGAGCGATCCGGTGGTCACCAAGCTGATGACGGTCCGCGACCTCTTGGTCCACCGTAGCGGTCTGACCCTGGGCGCCGGCGACCTGATGATCTGGCCCTCGCCAACCCACACCCGCGCCGACATCGTGGCGGGCCTGAAATACCTGCCGATCGGCGGCCAGTTCCGGGGCGGCTACGCCTATGACAACGTCCTCTATGTCGCCGCCGGAGTGCTGATCGAGACCGTCACCGGCCAAAAGTGGGAAGAGGTCATCAAGACCCGCATCTTCCAGCCGCTGGTCATGAACGACACCGTCTCCAGCCCGGCCTTGGTCGACCAGGCCCACCGCGCCCAGCCGCACTGCCGTCTGGGTCCGCCGGTGCGCGGCCTGGGCCCTCAGACCGTGCTGCCGTTCGACAGCAGCTTCGACGCCGCGGGTCCGGCCGGCGGGGTCAATTCCACGCCCAAGGACATCGCCCAGTGGATGATGGTCCAGCTGGGCCTCGGCCAATCGCCGAACGGCAAGCGCCTGTGGAGCGAGAGCTCCGCAAAGGAGATGTGGAAGCCGCAGACCATCACCACCTCGACCGATGGTCCGATCACGGAAAATCCAGTCCGCCCGTCGATCCAGGCCTATGCCCTAGGCTGGTTCGTCCAGGACCATCGCGGCGAGCGCCTGCTGTGGCACACCGGCGGCCTGGCCGGCTTCATCTCGTATACGGGTCTGCTGCCGGGCCGGAAGTCGGGCATCATGGTGATGACCAACGCCGAGGAAAACCCGGTGCTGCGCGCGATGCGCTACGGCGGTCCGGACCGCCTGCAGGGCCGCAGCGACTTCGACTGGATCGCCTCGTCCAAGCGCGTCCAGGCCCAGGCCGACGCTGACACGATCAAGGAAGCCGCCAAGGTCACCACGCCCTCGTCCGGCGCCAAGCCCAGCCTGCCGCTGGCGGCCTATGCCGGCGTCTATCGCGATCCCTGGTACGGCACGGTGACGGTGAGCGTGGTCGGAAAGGGTAAGAAGCAGGGCCTGCACGTCTCGTTCGACAAGACCCCGCTCCTGAAAGGCAAGCTGGAAGCGTTCGACGGCGAGACCTTCAAGACGGTCTTCGACGACCGCACCCAGGAGGATGCCTTCTTCACCTTCGACCTAAAGGACGGCAAGGTCGTCTCGTGCCTGGTCAAGGCGGTCTCGCCGCTGGCCGACTTCAGCTACGACTACCAGGACCTGCGCCTGATGAAGCAGGCCTAGCCGCGCTCAGGCCGCGGCAAGCCCTTGAAGATCGCTTGGTAGGCCGTCAGCTGGCGGCCTTCCTCGATTTCGTCGGGGGTTTCGGGGCGGACGCTGGTGATGACGGTGATGTCCTGGCCGGTCGGCAGGCGCACGACGCCAGACTGATTGGGCTGGAGCTCGATCGAGGCCGTCTGCTCGGGCCGGAAGCCCTTGCCCAGGCTGATCGTGACCAGCAGTCGATTGCCGTCCTGCACGACGCTGGTGAACAGCGAATAGCGGCTGCCGGCGCGCTCATAGGCGCCCTTGCGATAGAGGCGCTGCGAGCCGAACGCGGTGAAGTCGGCCCATAGCGACGCCCCGTCGGGAGCGGTCCCGCTGGCCATCACCCGCACCGCCGAGCCCGGCTGGACCAGCGAGCGGTCGGCCACGGCGTAGATGAAGCGCGTGCGGCGCGTCTGCATCGGCGGCTCGAGCACGACCGGCGCGGGCTCGACGGCCTTGATCAGCGGCGCGGGCTCGACGACGGCGACGCGAACCGGCGCAACGGCGGCCAGGCGCGGCGGGGCCTTGGGCGCGGGCGGCGGGATCGGAGCCGGCGGCGCACGCGGCGCACGCGGCGGGGGCGCGACGACAGGGTGGGGCTCGATCGCCATCACCACTTCCGGCGGGCGCGAGGCCCAGACGGCCGAGGCCCCGCCCAGTCCCACCAGGGCGATGCAGTAGAGACCGGCCAGGCGGCGCAAGCGGCCAGGCGCCGGGCGCGACAGCAGCTTCACGCGCTGGGCCAGCGGGTGGGTCGCCCAATAGCAGCCCAGCGGCAGTGGCCGCGCCGCCAGCTGGGTCTTGAGCATCGCCTCGGCATAGGCGCGGCGGGCCTTGGGATAGGCGGCGACCACGCCGGCGTCGCAGGCCAGCTCCTGGTCGATGCGCAGCCAGCGGCCCATCACGTGGACGGCCGGGTTGAACCAGTTGACGCAGGTGACCAGCGCCACCAGGGCGTTGACCGGCGGGTCGCGGCGCTTGAGGTGCGTCTCTTCGTGGGCCAGCACGACCTCGCGCTCGCGGGCAGTGTAACGGCCTTCGAAGTCATCGGGGACCACCACGCGGGGACGCAGCACGCCGACGACGGCCGGTCCCGCTCGTCCAGCCTTGGCGGCGCGCGCGAACTGGACCTGGTTCCAGACCAGCCAGGCGAGGCTGGCGATCATGCCCAGCAGCCACAGGCCGGCCAGATAGGGTCGGATGTCGACCGGGGCATCGGCCACGGCCGCCGCCGATGCGGTCGACGCGCCCGTCGCCTCGGCCGAGGCCGCCGCGACCCGAACCGTCAGCACCCGCGACGGAGCCAGCATGGCCAGGATCGCAAAAACCGGCAGGATCCACAGACCGTACGCGACCCGCGCTCCGAACAGCCGCCGCGTCGGCAGGCGCAGGACCATCACCGCCGCGACCGCGACGGCCAGGGCGATGTTCAGGTTCAGCAGGTCGGTAAAGAGATCAGCCATCGTCCTCGATGTCCGCGATCAGGTCCTTCAGCAGCTTGACGTCCTTAGCCGTCAGAGCCCGGTGCTGCGCGAAGTGTGCGACCAAGGGCGCTACTTCGCCGCCGAAAAGGCGATCGACCAGGTTCTGGCTCTCGGACTGCACATAATCGTCGCGCGACACCAGCGGCCGATAGAGATAGCCGCCCGCCTCGCGGGCGCCGGCGATGGCGCCCTTCTTCAGCAGGCGGGTGATCAGGGTCTTCACCGTCCCGGGGGCCCAGTCGTGGGCCTCGCCGACCTCGGCGACCACGCCCTCGGGCGTCAGGGGACCGCAGCGCCACAGCGCTTCCATGACCTGACTCTCGGCGCCGGAAATCCGCATGCGCCCACTCCATTACCGAAATTACATTTGTATTCTGTGTGAGAATACATCTGTATCCTAGCCATGTCCGTCGCCGACGCCAGCGACTTATGGGGGAATTTGAAGTGTCTATCGTCGCCGTCTCGATCGCGCTGGCCGCCCAAGCCGCAGCCGCCGCCACTGCCCCGCCGCAGACGCCGGCCGCCAAGCCCGCCGAGGCCTCTAACGGCGTCAGCGCCGTGACCATCACCGCCGACGCCCCGGCGGTGCGCACCTCGATCGACCGCCGCAGCTACAGCGTCTCGGGCGATCTCGCCGCGCAGTCGGGCGGCATCGCCGACGCCCTGCGCAACGTCCCCTCGGTCGAGGTCGACGTGCAGGGCAATGTCAGCATGCGCGGCGATCCCAACGTCACCATCCTGATCGACGGCAAGCCGTCCGGCCTGTTCCAGGGCGAGGGCCGCGGCCAGGCGCTGCAGCAGATGCCGGCCGAACGCATCGACCGCGTCGAGGTGATGACCAACCCCTCGGCCGAGTTCCGCGCCGACGGCACGGGCGGGGTCATCAACCTGATCACCAAGAAGGCCAAGGGCTCGGGCCGCACCAGCTCGATCCGCCTGACCGGCGGCGACCACGGCCGCAGCGGCCTGTCGGGCAATATCGGCTACAACAGCGGAAAGTTGTCGGCCTCGGGCGACATCAACTACCGTAGCGACACCTTCGACCAAGTCGACTACGAGCGCCGCCAGCAGGCCAACCTGGACAGCGAGACGGAAGGGACCACCCACTTCGACATCAATGGCCTTACCACCCAGGGCACAGTCGACTACGACGTTTCCGACAAGCTGCGGATCGGCGGCGAGGCGCGGCTGTCGCGCTTCAACCTGGCGGTCGACAGCACCGCCGACACCACGCGCGAGAACGCCGCCGGCGCCCTGATCCAGGCCTACAAGCGCGACCTGTCCATCCGCCAGAAGCGCGAGAACGCCGCGATCGTCAGCAGCCTGCGCCGCAAGTTCGACGGCGACGGCCACGAGTTGTCGCTGCGGCTGAGCTACGACGTCACTGACGACAATCGCACCCGCACGGGCCACACCGCGGCCACCCTACCGGCGGCCTCCAGCGCCTATGACCAGCAGCGGCTGGGCTACGACACGCGCCAGACCGACTTCAAGGGCGACTATGTCCGGCCGATGGGTCCGGGCCAGACCCTGAAGGCGGGCTTCGACCTGCAGTTCGACGACAACGTCTACGACAATATCGGCCTGCGTGGCGGGTCCTTAAGCGGCCTGGCGATCGATCCGGGCCTGACCAGCAAGTTCTTCTACGAGCAGCAGCTCGCCCAAGCCTACGTCACCTATGAGCGTCCGCTGGGCGGCGACCTGACCATGCTGGCCGGCCTGCGCTACGAGCAGTCGAAGCTGGATCTGACCTCGGCCGGGACGAAGAACGACAACGACACCACCCGGCTGATGCCCAGCCTGCACCTGTCCTACAAGCTGAACGACCAGCAGAAGCTGACCGCCAGCTACAGCCAGCGCCTGCAGCGTCCCGGCCCGTTCGACCTCAATCCCGTGCCGTTCCTGCTGGACCCGCTGAACTATCGGGTCGGCAATCCGAACCTGAAGCCCCAGCAGACCCAGTCGTTCGAGCTGGGCTGGCAGTACCGCAAGGCGCCGGTCATGGCGACAGCCACCCTGTTCTACCGGGAGAACGACAAGGTGGTGACCGACGTGGTCACCGACCGGGGCGGCGGCGTCTTCGTCACCACCAAGGCCAATGTCGCCAACACCCGCAACGGCGGCCTGGAGCTCGTCCTGAACGGCAAGCTGACGCCGAAGCTGACCTACAATGTCAGCAGCACTCTGTTCTGGGCGCAGCTGGACGGCTCGAACCTGGGCTTCACCGACAAGCGCACCGGCACGACCGCGCAAGGCCGCGCCAGCCTCAGCTGGCAGGCCACGCCCAAGGACCTGCTGCAGGTCAACGGCTTCCTGGTCGGCAAGCGCCTGACGCCGCAGGGCTACGCCCTGCCCTTCGCCGGCGTCGACCTGGGCTATCGCCGCAAGATCAACGAGCAGCTGTCGCTGCTGGTCGCGGTTCAGGACGCCCTGGGCATCTTCCGCGACAAGCAGGTGATCGACACGCCATCGCTCAAGAGCCTGGTGGTCCGCGATCCCGACGCCCGCAACATCCGCATCACCCTGGCTTGGACCTTCGGGACCGGCAAAGGCCGCAAGGATCCGGGCTTTGAGTTCCAGAACCCCGGCGGAGGACCGCAGTAGAGCCTAGTGCGTGGGCTGGTCGTCGGTCTCGACGGCCAGCTCCCTCAGCGCTCCCAGGTGCTGGTGCACGCCGCGCCAGACCTCGGGCGGGATGGGACCCGTGTCCTGTTGGGCGGCGTCGAAGACGATGCACAGCTCCTGCAGGAAGTGTTCGTCCTTGAGGGCCAGAAGCCCCAGAAGCGCCTGCAGCAGCTTCTCATTGACCTGGGATCTCAGGTCGGCCGTCTCGGCCAACCGGATTTCACGCTCCGTTTCCGTCACTTACGCTCACTCCCACCACACTCGGGCGGCGTTCTCCCCTCCGCCCTTGGCGGGGACAGTGGAGTGCTAAGGCGGTCTTGGAAATTGTATTTCTTATTGTGCGCCGCGAAGGTTGCCCCGCAGGGGGTATGCCGGAAAGCCGACTTTGCCCCCTTTCCGGGGCCTAGCGCGGCTTCCAGCCCTCGGCGATCACGCTGATCTGCTTGTCCATCACCGCCGACATCTCGGTCGCCGGCATGGTCCCGCCGACCGACGCGGTCATGCGGTAGTTCCAGGCGTAGGACGCCTTCAGCGTGTCGACGATCAGCTGCAGGTCGAGATCGGCGCGAACCTCGCCCTTGCGCACGCCCTCTTCCAGGACGTCGAACAGCATCTGGTTCAGGCGCGGATTGCGGCCATAGGGCGTGACGCCCGGATCGTTGTTCGGATTGTACGAGGCCGCGACGTGGGCCAGGAACAGCTTCACCCGCCGCGTCTCGAACTCGTAGTGGATCGCGAAGATCGAGCACAGCTTGTCGGCCGTGCTGCCGCGCAGGAACGGCAGCACCCGGTCGAACTCGGCATAGAGCTCGGCCAAGCGGTGATTCATCACATGGCTCAGCACTTCCGCCTTGGAGGCGAAGGTGGTGAACACGCTACCGACGGAGACCCCAGCCCGCTCCGCGATGGCGCGGATGGTGGTCTCCTCGTAGCCGACCTCATTGAAGAGATCCCTGGCGGCCTCGAGCACCCGTTCCCGGGTCGCCGCCTTCTGATCATCTCTTACGCCCACGCACGTCCCCCTCGAACACGCTAGCGTCGTTGTTACGAAGGCGCTCCGTTCCCCCGAACGGAGCGCCCAGTTTCGTTCGTCAGGCGCGAGCGCCCGCGAAGATGACTTTCAGTTGATCCGAAAGACGCGCCAGCAGAGCTTCCACCGACCAGCCGTCATAGACGGCGCGGCGATAGTTGGCGACATACACGTCCCAGCTCATTTCAGCCAAGAGCTTCGCGTCGATATCTTTCTTCAACTGGCCTTGCTCGACGCCGCGCTGCAGGGCGTCGGCGATCAGGCGGAACAGGTGCTTGATATCGTTGCGGGCGCGACGCTCGGCGGCTTCCGAACGAGTCCACGACACGGCGATGCTGGCGCGCAGCAGCGGCAGTTGCTCGACGTGGAAGCCGTAGGCGACGCCGAATAGGCCCAGCAGGGCTTCATCGACGGTCTTGGCGTTGCGCGAGGCCTGGGTCATCTGGGCGTAGATGACTTCATAGTCGGCGGTCAGGATCTCTTCGAACAGCTCCGACTTGTCGGCGAAGCTGGCGAACACGGCGCCGGTCGACATGCCGGCGGCCTGAGCGATGTCACGGATCGTGGCGCCTTCGTAGCCGCGCTCGCTGAACAGCTGGCGCGCAGCGGCCAGGACGCGTTCACGGGTGCGCTGCTTGGCCAGGGCCCGGCGGGTCAGCTTCACCGGCGAATCGGTGGCGGACTCGATGTTGACGGACACAAAGCTCATGCGGCGGCCTCCAGGCGGGCGAGAGCCGCTTCAGCGCGCTTCTCGAATTCAATGCAGTACTCATCGACGACGTTCTGAAGGACGTCGGCGTAACGACGGGCCAGCTGGCGGCCATCCTGCGCGGCGTCGCGCAGGTCGGTGATCAGCTGGCGGACTTCGGCCAGGGCTTCTTCGCGATCGGACGCGGAGAGCGAAGCGTTGGTCGAGAGCAGAGCGCTCTGGGCCATTGCAGGTAACTCCTACCCCCGCTGGGGTGAGTGAAAACGTTGAACCGATCCGCGGTGGGGGAGGTTGATCATGTTCAACGAACGCGCACTGAGAAATAGGAAGCGGGCGCAATAACGCTAGGGGACGTCCATTGCAACCGCGAAAACGAACTAAAATCGCCGAACGAAGGCGTACGGCATAGATATGGGAGCGCTCTCAAAGCGTCACTGCGACAAATGCGCTCATCGAACAGGTTCGGCGAATTGACTCAACGGACGGTGGTCATCGAACTGAGTCGCCGCCTTAAGGCGGAAAAACGTCTCGCCGCCCTTACGGCTCCGGCCTCTATGGCGCGGCTTGTCGCGACGCTTTAGTCTCCGCGCCCATGAACCACCTGTTCGACTTCCTCGTCCCGATCGCCCTGGGGGCCGTCCTGATCGCCCTCGGCGCGGGCCTCTACGCCCTGTTCCGCGGCGGCGACTTCGGCCGTTCCTATTCCAACAAGCTGATGCGCCTGCGCGTGCTCTTGCAGTTCATCGCCATCATCGTGCTGGTGGCCGCCGCGTTCTTCTGGCGGCGTGGTGGCGCTTAACTAAGCTGCTTCGGCGAACGGGAGTCCGCGACGTATGGTCACGCTCAATCGCATCTATACCCGCACGGGCGACAGCGGCTCGACGCGCCTGGCCACCGGCGCGCCGGTCAGCAAGGCCTCGCTGCGGGTGGAAGCCTATGGCGGGGTCGACGAGACCAACGCCTGCATCGGCGTCGCGCGACAGCATACGGCGGCCGACGCTGAGCTCGACGCCATGCTGGAGCGGATCCAGAACGACCTCTTCGACCTGGGCGCGGACCTGGCTACGCCCGAGCAGCACGGCAAGCCGGAGTGGGAGCCGCTGCGCATCCTCGACAGCCAGGTCGAGCGCCTGGAGCAGGAGATCGACCTGCTGAACGGCGAGATGTCGCCCCTGACGTCGTTCGTGCTTCCCGCCGGGTCGCCGGCCGCCGCGGCCTTGCACGTGGCGCGCACCGTCTGCCGCCGGGCCGAACGGACCTGCGTGGCGCTGTCGGAGATGGAGGGCGAGATCGTCGGCAAGCCGGCGATCAAGTATCTGAACCGGCTGTCGGACCTGTTGTTCGTCGCGGCGCGCTGGAGCAACGACAAGGGCAAGGCGGACGTGCTGTGGAAGCCGGGCGCGACGCGGTAGGCGTCGCCTCCCCCTCACGACCCCATACCCGTCATCCCGCGCATAAAGCGCGGGATGACGGCTGTTTTAGAGCCTACTTCTTCGCCGGTTCGGCCGGAGCCGCCGCAGGCGCAGGAGCCGCCTGAGCCTTCTCGCCATTGATCGGCGGCACGTTCAGCGGGCGGCGCGTCAGGGTCTCGATCGAATAGACGCGACCGCACTTCAGCCACTTGCCGGCCCAGGGGCGGCCTTGCTGCTCGCACTTCTCCTTCGGCCACACCCACACGACGTGGTAAGCCAGGGCGGCGCCGCTCAGCAGCACGAACAGGCCCAGGAAGATGTACTTCAGTCGGGTGAAGGTCTTGCTCATGGCGGCCCCTTACCGCCTTTCCGCACGTAAGGGAATTGGCTGCGCCGACGCGGATGCGCCGAGAAGCATCGGAAATCGTACAACTGTTTGAACCCTATCCGACTTTACGCATTACGCTTACGCAAAGGGAAACTTGCATTGCGGCGCACAAGCGGTAAGTCGGAGGCCAAGCATGGATAAAAAACAGCCTGGAGGCGGTGGAAACCGATGAAGGTCCTAGTCCCGGTCAAACGGGTTATCGATTACAACGTGAAGGCCCGCGTGAAGGCGGACCAGACCGGTGTCGACCTTGCCAACGTCAAGATGTCGATGAACCCCTTCTGCGAGATCGCGGTCGAAGAAGCCGTGCGTCTCAAGGAAAAGGGCGTGGCGACCGAGGTCGTCATCGTCAGCATCGGTCCGGCGCAAGCGCAGGAAACGATCCGCACGGCGCTGGCCATGGGCGGCGACCGCGGCGTCCTGATCACCACCGACGCCGATCCCGAGCCGCTGGCCGTGGCCAAGCTGCTGGCGGCCGTCGTGGCTGAAGAAAGCCCCAACCTGGTCCTCATGGGTAAGCAGGCGATCGACGGCGACAACAACGCCGTCGGCCAGATGCTGTCGGCCCTGCTGGGCTGGCCGCAAGCCACCTACGCCTCGGCCATTGAGATCTCGGGCTCGACCGCCAAGGTCACTCGTGAAGTCGACGGCGGTCTGCAGACCCTGGACGTCGACCTGCCGGCGATCATCACCGCCGACCTGCGCCTGAACGAGCCGCGCTATGCGTCTCTGCCCAACATCATGAAGGCCAAGAAGAAGGAGATCGTCAGCAAGACGGTCGCCGACTACGGCGTCGATGTCGCGCCGCGCCTGAAGGTGATCAAGGTCACCGAGCCGGCCAAGCGCTCGGCCGGTATCAAGGTCGAAACCGCCGCCGATCTGGTCTCCAAGCTCAACACCGCGGGGGTGCTGTAATGGCTGTTCTCGTCGTCGCCGATAACGACAACGCGCACCTGCGCGACGGCACCCACAAGGTCGTCACCGCCGCTCTGAAGATCTCGGGCGACGTGGACGTGCTGGTCCTGGGTTCGGGCGCCAAGGGCGTCGCCGACCAGGCCGCCAAGATCGCCGGCGTCCGCAAGGTGCTGCTGGCCGAGTCTGACGCCCTGGGCCACGGCATCGCCGAAGCCCAGGCCGACGCGGTGCTCGCTCTGGCTGGCAATTACGACGCGATCCTCGTCCCGGCCACCGCCGGCGGCAAGAACTTCGCCCCGCGCGTCGCCGCCAAGCTGGACGTGGCCCCGATCAGCGACATCGTCGAGGTCGTCTCGGCCGACACCTTCACGCGCCCGATCTATGCCGGCAACGCGTTGGAGACCGTCCAGTCGTCGGACGCCAAGAAGGTGATCACCGTCCGTCCGACCGCTTTTACGGCGGCGGGTGAAGGCGGCAGCGCCTCGGTGGAAACCGTCGCCGGCGCCGACGCCGGCAAGACCCGCTTCGTCAGCGAAGAGATGGTCAAGTCGGACCGTCCGGAACTGGCCGCGGCCAAGATCGTCGTCTCGGGCGGTCGCGCCATGGGTTCGGCCGAAGAGTTCCAGCGCGTGATCGAGCCGCTGGCCGACAAGCTGGGCGCCGCCGTCGGCGCCTCGCGCGCGGCCGTCGACGCCGGCTACGCGCCGAACGACTACCAGGTCGGTCAAACGGGCAAGGTCGTGGCGCCGTCGCTGTACGTCGCCATCGGCATCTCGGGCGCCATCCAGCACCTGGCCGGCATGAAGGACTCCAAGGTGATCGTCGCGATCAACAAGGACGCCGACGCGCCGATCTTCCAGGTCGCCGACTTCGGCCTGGTGGCCGACTACAAGACGGCCGTGCCGGAACTGATGGACGCCCTGACCGCCGCCGGCAAATAAGCCGACCGGCTACAAGGCTCTGAACTACGGAAAGGCCCGGAGGAAACTCCGGGCCTTTCTTGTTGGGCGGTTCATGTGAGCGTCGCTCACCGCGCCGTGTGGATGACGCGCGCCCATTGGGCGTTGGGGTCGGCCAGGGAGCCGGGATCGCGCACGGCGCCGGTGGCCAGGGCGAGCACCAGCGCGCCCGCGAGAAGCAGGGTCTTCATCGTTCAAATCCTTGAAAGAGCCTATGGACGGGTGCGGCGCCGCGATCGGGACAATGCCAAGGCCCCGCTCTCTTTACGAACGATGCTATCTGTGAAGACTTGTGAGCCAGGCTAACATCCCTAGATCTTGACCATGCGCCTGCCGCCCTTCTCGTCCCTGGTCGCCCTGGAGGCCGCCGCGCGCCATCGGTCCTACAGCCGGGCGGCCGACGAGCTGTTCGTGACCCACGGCGCGGTCAGCCAGCAGGTCCGCAAGCTGGAGGAAGAGCTGGGAGTCCAGCTGTTCATCCGGCGCGGCAACCAAATGGAGCCCACTCCTACCGGCGCGGCCCTGGCGGCGCGGGTGGGCGAAGCGATCGGAGCCTTGCGCGAAGGCGTCGACAGCGCCCGCCGCGCGGCCAGCGGACCGATCATCATCTCGACCGGCGCGGCCTTCGCCACCAGCTGGCTCGTCACCCAGCTGGCCCGCCTGTCGGCCGAGACGGGGGAGCCAGACCTGACCATCCGCGTCGAGGACAGGGTCTCGGACCTGGCCACCGACGGCGTCGACGTCGCCCTGCGCTACGGCACCGGCCCCTGGCCGGGCATGGAGTCGGTCCGCCTGATCGACGAGCGGATGTTCCCGGTCTGCAGCCCCGCGACCCTGGCCCGCCATCCGATCGAGAAGCCCGAAGACCTGCTGACCGCCCCGCTGCTGCGCCACACCGACCTGCCGTGGTCGACCTGGTTCAGGGCCATGGGCGTGGAAGCGCCCGAGCTGCCGCCGGCCCTGGGCTTCAACGGCTCGGCCATGATGCTGGACGCCGCCGCCCAGGGCATGGGCTTCGCCCTGGCCCGCAGCGGCTACGCCAAACGCGACCTCGAGGACGGCCGCCTGGTCCGCCCCCTCCCCGGCGAGGTCGACGTCGAGACCGGCCACAACTTCGTCTGGCGCACCGAAAACCCCAAGCTGCCCAGGATCCTCAAGCTGCGGGACTGGTTCGTGAAGGAGACGGAGCGCGATCGGGCGCGCTGAGGCGCGTGGCCGGTTGCATGCAGGCCGGCCCAGGTGCGAAAGCTTGAGACTCGAAACGCGGGGGCGGGATCGTGCCAGGCTGGGCGACATGGCTGGGTGAGGGCGTCACCACGGTGACGGCGCGCAGCCTGCCAACTCTGGGCCTGCGCCTGGCCATCGGCGCGACGAGCGCGGCCTGCTATGCGGCGCTGGTCGCGCCGTTGCCGGGCTTCCTCTGGGGCCTGGCCTTCGCCAGCGCCGAGGCCGCCGTCTGGTTGACCAGCAAGCCTCAACGCGCCGACCAGAACACCAGCCCCGGCCAGCGCCTGGCCTATGTCGCCGCCATCGTCTGGATGAACCTGGTCTGGTGGGGAATGGTCGTCCTGCTGTGGACGCTGGACCAGGAGGTCATGCGCCTGGCCGCCCTGTGCCTGCTGTCGGCGCTTCTGGTCCACGCCCAGGCGTTCACCGCGCGCTCCAAGCTGTTGCTGCTGATCGTCGGCGGCGGCGCGGGCCTGCTGCTCCTGGCTCTGTGCGCCGTCTTCAACCCGTTTCCGCCCGGCCAGCGGGTGGTGCTGTGCATCGCCGCCCTGATGCTGACCGCCTACACGGCCAAGGCCGCCTTGACCAACATGCGCAACGGCCGCGCGCTGGAAGAGGCCAAGGCCCGGGCCGAGACCGCCAGCCAGGCCAAGTCCGAATTCCTGGCCCTGATGAGCCACGAGCTGCGCACCCCGCTGAACGGCATGCTGGGCCTCTCCCAAGCCCTGAAGCTGGAACCGCTGGAGCCGGGCGAGCGCGAGCAGGTCGAGCTCTTGGAAGAGTCCGGCCGCACCCTGCTGGCGCTGCTCAACGACGTCCTGGACTTCGCCAAGATCGAAGCCGGCAAGCTCGAGATCGCCCCGATCCCCGGCGACCTGGCCCAGCTGGCCGATCGCGTGGTGCGGCTGAACCAGCCTCAGGCCCGCGATAAGGGCACGGAGATCACCCTTCAGGTCGACCGCGCCGTGCCCGCCGCCCTGACCTTCGATCCGCTGCGGGTGCGCCAGTGCCTGGCCAACCTGATCTCTAACGCGGTGAAGTTCACGCCCTTCGGTCAGATCCTGGTGCGGGTCGGATGCGAGCCGATGGCGCAGGACGGTCGCGTGCGGGTCAAGATCACCGTCGCCGACACGGGAATCGGCATGCGGCCCGAGGTGCTGGAGCGTCTCTTCACGCCCTTCGTCCAGGCCGATCCGGCCACGGCGCGCCGCACCGGCGGCACCGGCCTGGGCCTCAACATAACCCGACGCCTGGCCCAGATCATGGGCGGCGAGGTCACGGCCAGGAGCGAGGTCGGCAAGGGCTCGAACTTCATCCTGACCTTCCCCTGCGACCTGCCCACCGCCGCCACAAAGCAGACCGGAGGCCTGGCGGGACCGCCGCTGCGACTGCTGGTCGTCGACGACTATCCGGTCAATCGCAAGGTCATCGAGATGATGCTGGCGCCGCTGGGCTGCGAGATCGCCGAGGCGGGCGATGGCCAAGGCGCGATCGACGCCCTGGGCCAACGCGATTTCGACATGGTGCTGATCGACTTCAACATGCCGCGGATGGGCGGGCTAGAGGCCACCCGCCGCATTCGCGCCGAACCCCGCTGGGAGCAGCTGCCGATCATCTGCCTGACCGCCGGCGTCATGGACGACGAGCGTTCGGAAGCCCTGTCGGCCGGCATGGACGCCTTCATCGAAAAGCCGATCGAGATGGCGACCCTGGTCTCGACCATCGGACGGTTCGACCGGCGGATGACGAGGGCCTAGGCCGCGCGCGCCAGTCGCAACGGCGCGGCCGTCTCGGCCACCGGTACGTCCAACCCGCGCATCGTCGCCGTCACGGCGATGTCGAGCGGGGTGCGCGGCTCCTCGCCCAGGAAGGCCACCAGGCGGCGGTTGTCGAGACGGACGGGGTCCTGCCAGAACGGCTTCATCTCCAAAAGTTCGCGCAGGGTCTCGTTGAACGGCGCGGCCAGGGGCAGAAGGCCCCAGGGCAGGCGGCGGACGTTCGGACGCTTGTGACCGGCGGCGCGGGCGATGGCGCGGACCATGGCGGTCCCGTCGGCGTCCCAGTGGCCATCGAAGTGGAAGCGGGCGAAGGCCGGCAGTTCTGCTTCCCGGTCGGCCAGCCGGGCGAAGGCCTCGCCGACATCGGGCAGATAGGCCCAGGCGTGGCCGACACCCTTGTCGCCGGGATAGAGGATGGTCTTCACCGGCTTGCCGGGCGTCACCAGGCCCGAGGCGAACCAGCTGTTCAGGGTCGAACGCGGCCCGAAATAGTCGCCGGCGCGCAGGATCAGCGCGCGCACGCCGCTTGCGCTGGCGGCTTCCAGGCGGGCCTCCATCTCGATGCGGATCCTGCCCTTGCGGGTGCGGGCGCGCTGGGGCGTGGTCTCGTCGATCAGGGCGTGGGCGGCAGGGTCGTAGTTGTAGATCGTGCCCGGCAGCAGGATCCGCGCCCCGCTGGCGCGGGCGGCGGCGATGCTGTTGTCGATCATGGGCAGGACCAGCTGCTTCCAGCCGCGATAGCCGGGCGGGTTGACCGCATGGACGATGATCGACGCGCCTTGCGCGGCGGCGACCACGGCGGCGCGGTCCATGACATCGCCCTGGACATACTGGAACTCCGGCCGCGTCGCCTTGGCGAGGTCGCGGACCAGGGCGCGGACGGTCCAGCCGTGGCGGACCAGGGCGGCGGCGGTCTCGCCGCCCACGCCGCCGTTGGCGCCGAGGACGAGAGCGATGCGGGTCGGGGAAGTCATCGGGCGTCTCCGTGAAATGCGATGACCCGAAGATGCGGCGCGGCGGCCTCAATAGAAATTGCCGAGAATGAGCGATCAGCTTATCAAAAATGGATGAGCATCGACCTTCCCACCGCCACTGATTGGGAACGCCAGCGCGCCTTCCTGGCCGTGACCGACACCGGCAGCCTGTCGGCGGCCGCTCGCCAGCTGGGCGCGGCCCAGCCCACGGTGCGCCGGCGGATCGAGGATCTGGAAGCCCAACTGGGCGTGGCGCTGTTCACCCGCTCGCCCTCGGGCCTGTCGCCGACGGCCCTGGGCAAGGACCTGGCCCAGCACGCCCGGGCGATGGCGCTGGCCGCCGCCTCCCTGGCCCGCGCCGCTTCGGCCGAGGCCGGTGCGGCTTCTGGCGTGGTGCGGATCACCGCCAGCGAGGTGATCGGCCTGGAGGTGCTGCCGGCGATGCTGGCGACCCTGCGCGAGACCCATCCGGGCCTCGTGTTCGAGCTGGCCCTGACCAACCGCAGCGAGGACCTGCTGCGCCGCGAGGCCGACATCGCCGTTCGCATGGTGAGGCCCACCCAGGAGGCCCTGGTCGCCAAGCGGATCGGCAATGTCAGCCTGGGCATGTTCGCCCACAAGCGGGTGCTGGACGCCTGGGGCCGGCCGACCACGATGGACGAGGCCCGCCGCATGCCGCTGATCGGCTACGAGAGCGAGACGATCAGCGTGCGGGCCGTCAGGGCCATGGGCCTGGACCTTCGCATCGAGGATTTCGCCTTCCGCACCGACAGCGACGTGGCCCAGCTGGCGGCGATCCGGGCCGGCCTGGGCCTGGGGATCTGCCAGGTCGGCCTGGCCGCCCGCGACCCGCTGCTGGAGCGAGTCATGGCCGAAACCTTCGCCTTCGATCTGGAGACGTTCGTGGTCACCCACGAGGATCTCAAGGACGTCCGCCGGGTCCGCCTGGTCTTCGACGCCCTGGTCGAGGGGTTGACGCGATACGCCCAAGTTGGAAATATAGTTTAAACTGTACAGTTTTCCACCTAAGGTGGACCTTGCGATTCGTGCGATCGCACTGGCGGCGCCCCAGGCGCGTTGAGTTCTTGGAGTGGCTATGGTCGCCGGCGTTTCCGACACCTCGGCCCTGTCCAGCCTGCCGGCGTCTCGCATCGCGACGCTGAGCGCCGCCGCTCTGGCCGCACAGCCGCCGTCGGAATTCGCCAAGCTGACCAAGGCCCAGATCGCGGCGATCTCGGTCACCGCCATCGGCGGCCTGACCAACGAGCAGTTCGCCCAGTTCGACAAGACCCAGCTGTCGGCCCTGAGCGCCGCCCAGCTGCCGCGCCTGTCCTCGGCCGTCGCCTTCAGCGCCGACCAGCTGAAGGTGCTGAACGTCGCCCAGGTGCAGGCCCTGTCGGGCACGACCATCTCGCAGCTCAGCACCACCGCCCTGGACAGCCTGGCCCTGACCCAGATCGTCTCGCTGTCGGCCAACGCCGTCTCGGCCCTGTCGCAGGAGCAGGTTCGCAGCCTGTCGCTGGCCCAGGTGCGCGCCCTGACGCCCGCCCAGCTGCGCCTGCTGCCGCCGGCCGACATCGCCGAGTTCAGCAACCAGCAGCTTTCGAGCCTGACCACCGCCCAGATCGGCGGCTTGACCCAGACCCAGGTTTCCAGCCTGTCGGGCGACCAGGTCGGCGCGCTGAGCCCCACCCAGTTCGCCGCACTGTCGGCGCAGACCATCAAGGGCCTGACCACCGGCGCCATCGCCCTGATCTCGCCCGAGCAGTGGGCCAACGCCACCACCGCGCAGATGTCGGCCCTCAGCGCCGAGCAGCTGAGCGCCCTGAGCGCCGACCGGATCGCGGCCCTGAAGCCGACCCAGATCCGCAGCCTGGCCTCCGCCGAGATCGGCCGAGCGGGCGCGGACTTCCTGAACCAGCTGACCCCGACCCAGATCAGCGCGCTCTCGGGCAACCACACCGGCGGCCTGTCGGTGACGGAGGTCGGCGACCTCTCGCCGACGCTGCTGGCGGCGATGGATCCGGTGGCGATCGGCGGCCTGTCGGCCACGGCCTTTTCCAGCCTCGACGCCACCCAGGTGGCCGCGCTCAGCGCCAGCCAGATCGCCCGCCTGCGGACCGAGCAGCTGAAGGGCCTCAGCGGCGAGGACTTCAACGAGTTCACCCGCGCCCAGCTGAAGGCCTTCACCGCCACCCAGATCCGCGAGCTGCCGCCCGAAAAGCTGGCGGCGATGTCGGACGAGGACTTCTCCGCCTTCACCCCGGCCCAGATCAAGGCCCTGCTGCCGCTGCAGCTGAAGGCCCTCACGACCAGCGACGTGGCGGCCCTGACGACCGAGCAGGTCGGCGCCCTGACCTTCGACCAGATCGGCGCCCTGTCGGGGACCCAGCTGGCCACCCTGCGCGGCGTCGCCGCCCTGACGCCCCTGCAGCTGAAGGGCGTCACCGCCACGCAGATGCAGGTGCTGAAGCCTGCCGACATCGACCGCCTGACCGTCACCGAGATCGGCGCGCTGACCGCCAGCCAGCTGGGCGGCCTGACGCCGGAATCGCTGTCGGCCTTCGACGCCACCCAAACGGCCAGGCTCAATGTCGCGCAGATGCGCGGCCTGACGACCACCCAGCTGAAGGGCCTGTCGGACGAGGACGTCGCCGATCTCAGCGGCGTCCAGATCGGCGCCTTGGACGGAACCCAGGTCGGCGCCCTGATCCCGCACCTGTCGGTTACGGCGGTCGGCGCGCTGACCGCCGGCCAGATCGGCAAGATGTCGCCGACCGTGCTGGGCGGCCTCAGCGACAGCCAGATCGCGGCCCTGGGCGCGACCCAGCTGAAGGGCCTGACCAACGACCAGATCGCCGGCCTGCCCTCGACCATCGCGTCGAACCTCACCGCCACGCAGCTGGGCGGCCTCACCGCCGGTCAGCTGGGCGCGCTGTCGGTGACCAATCTGGGCCTGCTGGGTCCCAACAGCCTGCAGCAGCTGACCGCCGCCCAGGTGCGCGGCTTGACCGCGACCCAGCTCAAGGGCTTCGCGACGACGATGTTCAACGTCCTCGCACCGACCCAGATCGCCGCCCTGACCGGCGTGCAGCTGAACGCCCTGGCGCCCGAGGTGATCGGCAATCTCAACGCCACCCAGTGGGCCGGCTTGGCGGTCAGCCAGGTCCAGGGCCTCAGCGCCACCCAGCTGGCGGGGCTGGACGCCACCGACCTGCAATCTCTCAGCACCACCCAGTGGACGGGCCTGCGCTCCAGCCAGCTGGCGGGCCTGACCAGCACGGCCGTGGCGGCGATCGACACCACCCGCCTTGGCCTGCTGACCTCCAGCCAGATCGGCGGCTTCTCGGCCACCGCCCTCTCGGCGCTGGACGCCACCCACATCGCGGCCCTGACCACCACCCAGATCGGCGGCCTGACCGCCGCCCAGCTGCGCGGCCTGACCGCCGAGGACATGGGCGAGTTCGGCGCCAGCCAGATCGCGGCCATCCCGGCCGCGCAACTGGGCGGGCTGTCGGCCACCGACATCGCGGCCCTGCGCCCCGACCAGATCGCCGTGCTGAGCACTGCGCAGGTGAAGGCCCTGGCCCCCTCACAGATCTCGGCCCTGCAATCGACCCAGGTCGGCGGCCTGTCGACGACCCAGCTGGCCGCGCTCAGCTCGATCCAGGTCGGGGCCCTGGCCAGCGAGGCCCTGCCCGCGCTGGGCGCCACCCAGGTGGCGGGCCTGACCTCGGCCCAGCTGGCCGGCCTGTCGACCACCCAGGCCGGGAGCATGACCGGCGAGCAGCTGGCCGCCCTGGCCGTAACCCAGGTCGGCAGCCTGTCGGGCGCCTTCCTGTCGGCCCTGACGCCCACCGCCTTCGCCGCCCTGACCGCCACCCAGGTCGCCCGCCTGTCGAACGCCCAGGTGCAGAGCCTGAGCGTCACCCAGATCGGCAGCCTGTCGGCCACCGATTTCGGCGAGCTGTCCTCGACCCAGGTCGGCGGCCTGACCGCCGCGCAGCTGGGCGCCCTGTCGACGGCCAATCTCAGTGGCCTGACCACCACCCAGATCGGCGGCCTTTCGGCGACGCAGTTCGCGGGCCTATCGCCGACCCAGCTCTCGGTCCTGCCCGAGAGCGTCTTCCAGGGCCGCCTGCCGACCCTGAGCGCCACCCAGATGGCGGGCCTTTCGGCCACCTTCATCGGCAACCTGTCGTCGACCGAGGTGGCCAACCTGAACCCGACCCAGCTGGGCGCCCTGTCGACCTCGGCCTTCGCGGCGCTGGGGACCTCGCGCCTGGCCAGCCTGACCACCAGCCAGGTGGCGGGCCTCTCGGCCACCCAGGTCGCCAGCCTGGACGCCGCCGCCTTCGGAGCGCTGACCACCAGCCAGGTGGCCGTGCTGTCGGCGACCCAGATCGGCGCGGTCAGCGGCCAGATCCTCTCGGCCCTCGACGCCACCCAGTTCGCCCGCCTGACCCCCGCCCAGGTGCGCGGCCTGACGACCAGCCAGATCGAGCAGTTCAGCGCCGCCGACATCGGCGAATTCACCACCACCCAGATCGCCGCCCTGGGCGTCGGGCAGATGGAAAACTTCTCGGCCGCCGACATCTCGGCCCTGAACGTCACCCAGGTCGCGGCGCTCACGACCGGCCAGATCGCGGCGCTGACGGCGGTGCAGGTGCGCGGCCTCTCGCCCACCGACATGGGCGAGTTCAACCGCACCCAGGTCGCGGCCCTGACCACCACCCAGATCGGCGCGCTGTCGCTGGCGGCGGTGCGCGGCCTCAGCGATGACCAGTTCAGCGGCCTCTCGGCCACCCAGGTGCGCGGCTTCTCGGCCGACCAGCTGACCGCGTTCGGGGCCGAGGGCCTGGCGCGGCTGTCCGGCGCCCAGCTGGGCGCGCTGACCGTCACTCAGATCGGCCAGCTGCCCACGGTTTCGATCCAGAGCCTGAACGGCGCGCAGATCGGCCAGATCATGCCCAGCCAGATCGCCGGCTTCACCAGCCAACAGATCGCCGCCTTCACGCCCAGCCAGCTGAGTGGCCTTTCGCGGGCCCAGATCAACAAGCTGACGGCGGCGCAACTGGACGCGATGAACGTGGCGCAGCTGGAAGCCATCGGTCTCTGAAAACGTTTGAAAGAACGCCGTCATCCGAGCGTCGCACGTCTGTCGCCGGCCCGTCTTGAGGCATCCCTATCCCCGGCCCATCGCATTTCTACGGGGATTGGGGAAAATGCAGTTTTCGAAGACTTCCAAGCGTCAGGCCGGCCTCTGGTGCGGGGCGGCCATGCTGGCCCTGCTGGCCGCTTCGGGCGCGCACGCCGCCGACGCGGCCGCCGCGCCGACCGCCACGGCGCCGGAGACCGATTCGACCAGCGTCGAGCAGGTCATCATCACCAGCCAGCGCGAGACGCGTTCCGCCGTGGCCATGGAGGCCCAGCAGATCCAGCGCGTGCTGCCCGGCGCCAGCCCGCTGAAGGCCATCCAGTTCCTGCCGGGCGTGGTCTATCGGACCGCCGATCCGTGGGGCAACAACGAGCAGAACCTGTCGCTGTTCGTCCACGGCTTCTCGACCCAGCAACTGGGCTTCACGATGGACGGCGTGCCGCTGGGCGACCAGCAGTACGGCAACTACAACGGCCTGTCGGTCTCGCGCGCGGTGACCAGCGAGAACGTCAGCCGCGTGACCCTGTCGTCGGGCGCCGGCTCGCTGGGCGTGGCCTCGACCAGCAACCTGGGCGGCGCGATCGAGACCTTCAGCCGCGATCCGTCGGCCGAGCGTGGTCTCAACATCCGCCAGACCGTCGGCAGCAACGAGACCAGCCGCACCTTCGTGCGCCTCGACACGGGCGACATGGCCGGCGGCTTCAAGGGCTACATCTCGTACCTGCGCCAGGACGCCAAGGCCTGGGACTTCGACGGCCACCAGCGCGGCCACCAGGTGAACCTGAAGCTGGTCCGCGAAGGCGAGCACGGCGTGTTCACCTTCTACGCCGACTGGCAGATGAAGGTTGAGCCGAACGAAGACGCCACCGCCTTCGGCAACCAGCAGACCGCCGCCGCGGCCGGCTTCACGCCCTATACCCGCCCGTTCCTCTATCCGAACCTGGCGGCCTGCACGAGCAGCCTGACCGGCGGCCCGGGCACCCCGCCGCCCGCCCAGGGCAACAACTTCTCGAACTGCTTCAGCGCCGCCCAGCGCGAGGACATCCTGTCCTACGCCAAGTACGCCTGGACCCCGGTCGAGGGCTTCACCTGGACCAACCAGGTCTATTTCCACTACAATTTCGGCCGCGGCATCGTCGCCGGTCCGGTCAACAACGCCGGCCTGCCCGCGCTGTTCGCGACCTACTATCCGAACCTGATCGTCGGCGGCTCGCCCACCAGCGCCGCCAGCCTGCAGAACCTGGTCAACCTGTTCGGCGGCACGGGCAACGAGGTGCGCACCACCGAGTACCACATCAACCGTCCGGGCTTCCTGTCGACGGCCGAATGGACGCTGGGCGATCACCAGATCAAGGGCGGCGTCTGGTTCGAGCACAACGAACCGACCCAGCAGCGCGCCTGGTATCCCTTCACGGCCGACAACAACGACCTGACGCCGTACGACGTGCCGCGCGGCAAGAAGGCCCTGGTGCAGTACGCCGCCGCGTTCTTCACCAACGATGTCCAGCTGCACCTTCAGGACCAGTGGCGGGTCACCCCGCAACTGCTGCTGCAGGCCGGCTTCAAGTCCAGCCTGCAGGACGCCACCGGCAAGTTCCCGATCAACCAGCAGAACCTGCCGACCGTCGCGGTGCCGGTCCACTATCCCACGGGCAGCATCAAGTCGAACAAGTGGTTCCTGCCGCAGCTGGGCCTGCTGTGGGACATCAGCGAGAACGACCAGCTGTTCGTGAACGCCCAGCAGAACATGCGCCAGTTCATCCCGTACGGCGCGGGCAGCAACTTCTACGGCTTCTCGCCGTGGAGCCTGGGCACCCAGGCCGCCTTCGACCTGTTCAAGTCGACGGTGAAGCCGGAAACCGCCTGGACCTATGAAGCCGGTCTGCGCACCCGTCGCGAGGTCAGCCTCGGCCCGATCACCGGCGTCGAAGGTCAGGTCAACGTCTACAATGTGAAGTTCAAGAACCGCCTGCTGAACATCGCGCCGTTCAACTTCATCAACCCGGCGCCGGCCATCCTGGCCAATGTCGGCGGCGTGACCACCAAGGGCGTCGACGTGGCCGGCACCCTGAAGTTCGGCTCGCACTTCCAGCTCTACAACGCCCTGTCGTACAACGAGTCCAAGTACGACTCCGACTATCAGAGCGGTACGACGGTGGTCGGCGGCGTGACCCAGCCGGTCACGGTCGCCACCGGCGGCAAGTACGTGCCGCTGACGCCGAAGTGGATGAACAAGACCATCGCTCGCATGACCTACGGCGCCTTCGACGCCCAGATCAGCGGCGACTATGTCGGCAAGCGCTACGTCACCTACCTCAACGACCTGTCGGTGAAAGCGATGATGCTGGTCGACCTGCAGGCCGGCTACACCTTCGACATGACCGACAAGGGCTTCGTGAAGGGCCTGCGCCTCACGGGCAACATCACCAACCTGTTCGACAAGAAGGGCGTCTCGACCGCCAACGTGACCGGCAACTCGGGCGGCTACGGCGCCTTCCCGCAGGCTCCGCGCATGGGCTACCTGACGCTGTCGGCGGACTTCTAGTCTGAGCTCAACGAGAACCTCGCCCTTCGACAAGCTCAGGGTGAGGTTCTCTATTGAGCCGCCATGGAAGTAGTCCTCATCCTGAGCCTGTCGAAGGACGAGGACTGACCAAGAAAAAGGCCCGGTGGGAAACCACCGGGCCTTCGTCGTTTCGGAGCTCCGAAGAACCTTAGTCCTTGGCGCGTTCCTGATAGCTGTTGTCTTCCGTCAGGATGATCACCCGGGTGCCGACGGTGATGTACGGCGGGACGGTGGTCTTGACGCCGTTGCTGAGCACGGCCGGCTTGTACGACGACGAGGCGGTCTGGCCCTTCACCGACGGTTCGGTGTCGACGATTTCCAGGATCACGGTGCGCGGCAGTTCGATGGCGATCGGCACGTCGTTGTGCGTCGACAGCTGCACCGTCATGTTTTCCTGCAGGTAGGGCGCGGCGTCGCCGATCACTTCTTCGGTCGCCACGAGCTGGTCGAAGCTTTCCGGGTTCATGAAGTGGAAGCCGTCGCCGTCCTGGTACAGGAAGGTGTGGTTGCGCTGGTCGACGAAGGCGCGCTCGACCTGCTCGGTCGTGCGGTAGCGTTCCGAAACCTTCACGCCGTCCGAGATGCGGCGCATGTTCAGCTGGGTCACCGGGGTGCCCTTGCCGGGGTGGATGTTGTCGACCGTCAGGACGACGTAGAGCTTGCCGTCCATGTCGACGACGGCGCCTTTGCGGAGCGAGCTGGCTGCGACCTTCACGTACTTATCGTCCTTGGTAGAAAGCGCGCGCGAGGCCGCGGGCGCGATCATGCTATTGATCTGTGCCCGCCGTCCTATAGCGATCGCGGCGAAATCTCCAGCTTCTTCGGTTTCTACTCTTGTCCCAGACCCCCTCCTCCTGGTGGCGCAGCGACGTCCACGCCGACCGCCGTCCGTTCCTGCTGGCCCGCAACCGCATCACCAAGGCGTTCCGCGCCTGGTTCGAGGCGCAGGGGTTCGAGGAGGTCGAGGTCGCGGCGCTGCAGGTCTCGCCCGGCAACGAGGCGCACCTGCACGCCTTCGCCACGCAGGCCCTGACCATCTCGGGCGAGGCCTCGCCGCTCTACCTGCACACCTCGCCGGAGTTCGCCTGCAAGAAGCTGCTGGCGGCGGGCGAGGAGAAGATCTTCAGCCTCTCCAAGGTGTGGCGCAATCGCGAGCGCGGGCCGCTGCACCATCCCGAGTTCACGATGCTGGAGTGGTATCGGGCAGGCTCCCCCTACCAGACCCTGATGGACGACTGCGCCACCCTGCTGGCCCTGGCGGCCGAGACGGCAGGGACCAAGCGCTTCGACTTCCGCGGCATGACCTGTGATCCGTTCGCGGAGCCGGAGCGACTGTCGGTGGCCGAGGCGTTCCAGCGCCACGCCGGCGTCGACCTGCTGGCCAGCGTGGCGGCGGACGGCTCCACCGACCGCGACGCCCTGGCCGCCGCCGCCCGCGCCGCCGGGATTCGCGTGGCCGACGACGACGGCTGGGCCGACGTCTTCAGTCGCATCATCGTCGAGAAGGTCGAGCCGCGCCTCGGCGAAGGCCGCGCCACGGTGCTGTGTGAATATCCGATCTCGGAAGCGGCCCTGGCTCGCCCGAAGGACGCCGACCCACGCGTGGCCGAACGGTTCGAGCTCTACGCCTGCGGGGTCGAGCTGGCCAACGCGTTCGGCGAACTGACCGACCCGGCCGAGCAGCGCCGCCGCTTCATGATCGAAATGGACGAGAAGGCCCGCATCTACGGCGAGCGCTATCCGATCGACGAGGACTTCCTGGCGGCGCTTGAGCACATGCCCGAGGCCTCGGGCTCGGCGCTGGGCTTCGACCGCCTTGTCCTGCTGGCCACCGGCGCGCGGCGGATCGAGGACGTGGTCTGGACGCCGGTGGCGGAGACCTAACCCACCCGCTGGTGGACCACCGCGTAAGGGTCGGCATGGATCCGGCGCCAAGCCGGGTCCTTGTCCAGCAGCGCCACGACCGGGTCATCGGGCGTGAAGATCGTCCAGGCGACGCGGTAGTCGGCCAGCAGCTTGCGCAGGTCCACCGGGTCGGGCTCGACGGCCTTGAAATAGGCCACGCTGAAGGCGTCGCCGTACATGTCTGCGCGGCCGTCGATGAAGGGCTTCACGCGCGTATAGATGAGGTAGCCGCCCAGGCCGTAGCCGTTGAGCACCGGCTTGGCCTTGAGGTCAGCGGGCAGGCTGTCGATCGCCGTGACCGGACTGTTGAGGCCGTCGACGCGCTGCAGCGGCAGGGCCAGGCGCAGGCCAAGCAGCAGGACGCAGGCCAGGCCGAAGCCGATCAGCAGGGGGCGGGAGAGCTTGGGCTTGGCGGGTTCATGACCCAGAGCCTGCGCCAGCGGTGCGGCCAGCAGCAGCGGCGCGATGGCCGCCAGGACGAGTTGGTGCCTCACATGCTGCAAGCTCATGAACAGCAGGGCCAGCAACAGCAGCAGCCGGAAGGTCGGGACCTTCACGCCGCGGCCGAGGCAAACGAACAGCGTCACCAGCATCACCATCGCGAAGGTCGAGACGTGCGAGAAGTCCTCGGCCCGCCACTCGGTGATGTGCGGCAGCACCGCCATGCTGGTCACCTGGAACGGGAACAGCAGCGCCGCCGGCCCGTGCGGGGTAATGGCGGCGCAGATCACGGCGGCGAGGCCGAACAGTCCCCAGCTCCGCAGCACCTTCAGGCGATCGGCGCCCGGCGCGGCCAGGGCCTCCAGCCCGAACGCCCCGGCGACCACGAAGCCGAACACCCAGCTGCCGTGCAGATTGGCCCACAGGATCATCAGCGGCGCGAAGACCAGGCGCGGGGCGCGATCCGCGTCGCGGGCCGCTAGCATCTCGACCGTCCAGGCCACGAGCAGCGGCAGCATGAAGATGTGCGGCCGCGCCAACAGGCTGCCGGTCATGCAGGCCAGGGCCAGGATCGTCGTCGTGACCAGGGTCAGGCCGCCCACCGACAGCGACAGGCGCCGGACCAGCATCCAGGTCGCCCCGCCGACCAGCCCCGCGAACAGCACCGTCACGCCCGCCCAGCCGGCGGCGCGCGCGGCCAGGGCCATCAGCGCCTCGGACAGCCACTCGTGCGCCACCCAGGTGCGGCCGGCTTGCGTGTAGGAAAAGACGTCGTGGTCGGGGACGCGGCCGTGGGCCAGGATCCATTCGCCCGTGGCCATATGCCAGTAGGTGTCGCCGTCGTTCAGCACCTGGGGCGCGAACAGAAAGACGCACGCCATCAAGAGCGCCGCGGCCAGCGGGACGATGTTGCGGTCCTGGGTCACGATGGGCCTTTCCCCTCGTGAACACGGTTAAGGGCCAGAGCTGAACAGACCCGTAATTTGCCTCCGCCTCGGAAATCCCGCATATCCCCGCGCCTCATGGCCGCGAAAACCCTCCGCGACGCCCGGTCTTTGACCGAGGCCGGGCTGGTCCCGCCCGAGCGCCTGCCGGCGCTGGAGGCGGTGGCGGCGCGCTATGCGGTGGCGATCACCCCGGCGATGGCCGAGTTGATCGATCCGGCCAACGCCAACGACCCGATCGCCCGGCAGTTCGTCCCTTCGTCCGAGGAGCTGATCGCCAGCCCCGGCGAGAGCGGCGACCCGATCGGCGATGATATCCACAGCCCTGTGGAAGGAATCGTGCATCGCTATCGCGACCGCGTGTTGCTGAAGCCGACCCACACCTGCGCGGTCTATTGCCGGTTCTGCTTCCGCCGCGAGATGGTGGGACCTGAGGGGCTGTCGAACCTGTCCCCGGCCCAGCTGGACGCCGCCTTCGCCTATATCGCCGGCCGGACGGAGATCTGGGAGGTCATCGTCACCGGCGGCGACCCGTTCGTGCTGTCGCCCCGGCGCCTGGCCGATCTGATGGATCGTCTGGAAGCCATCCCGCACGTGAAGATCGTCCGCTTCCACACGCGCGTGCCGGCGGTGGATCCCGAGGCGGTGACCGATGAGCTGGTCGCGGCCCTGAAGCGCACGACCAAGACCGTCTATGTCGCCCTGCACGCCAATCACGCCCGCGAACTGACCCCGTCTGCCCGCGCCGCTTGCGCGCGGATCATCGACGCCGGGATCCCGATGCTGAGCCAGACCGTGCTGCTGCGCGGCGTCAACGACGACGCGCATGTGCTGGCCGACCTGATGCGGGCCTTCGTCGAGATCCGCGTCCGGCCCTACTACCTGCATCACGGCGACTACGCGCCCGGCACGGCCCACCTGCGCACGACCCTGTCGCAGGGCCAGGCGATCATGAAGGCCCTGCGCGGGACGGTTTCGGGCCTGGCCCAGCCGACCTATGTGCTCGACATCCCCGGCGGCCACGGCAAGGTGCCGGTCGGCCCCAACTACGTCGATGCCGACGCCGTCGAAGACCCGAACGGGACCGCTCACACCTATCCGCCCAAGGCCTAAGTCCAACCAGGGCAAGGCTTTGCCGTCACGCTCGCGCTGCATCGCAGCAAAGCCTTGGCGAGTGCAGGGTTTCTCGTGCTAGAAAAGTCGGCACATCCAGGGTCCGAGCGCGCCAGTCCGGCGCGAATTCAAGCGAAGGCTTGGCTTTTATGAGTGAAATCAAGTCGGTTGGCGTCATCGGCGCCGGCCAGATGGGGTCGGGCATCGCGCATGTCGTCGCCCTCGGCGGCTATGACGTGCGTCTCCATGACGTCTCGCGTGAGCGGATCGACGCCGGTCTGGCCCTGATCGAAAAGAACATGGCCCGCCAAGTCGGCCGCGGCATCATCGACGACGACGCGATGAAGGCGGCTCTGGCCCGCATCTCGCCGGCCGAGGGCCTGGAAGCCATCGGCGCCACGGACCTGGCCATCGAGGCGGCCACCGAGAACGAGGAGATCAAGAAGTCGATCTTCCGCAGCCTGCAGCCGCACCTGACGCCGACCACGCTGCTGGCGTCGAACACCTCGTCGATCTCGATCACGCGCCTGGCCTCGGCCACGGACCGTCCCGAGCGCTTCATCGGCCTGCACTTCATGAACCCCGTGCCGTTGATGAAGCTGGTGGAGATCATCCGCGGCATCGCTACGGACGTCCCGACCTATGAGCGCGCCGTCGCCTTCGCCCAGTCGCTGGGCAAGATCACGAGCAACGCCGAGGACTTCCCCGCCTTCATCGTCAACCGCGTGCTGGTGCCGATGATCAACGAGGCGATCTACACGCTGTACGAAGGGGTCGGCACCGTCGACGCCATCGACACGGCGATGAAGCTGGGCGCCAACCATCCGATGGGCCCGCTGGAACTGGGCGACTTCATCGGCCTGGACACCGTGCTGAGCATCATGAACGTGCTCCACGAAGGCCTCGCCGACAGCAAGTACCGCCCCTGCCCGCTGCTGGTGAAGTATGTCGAGGCCGGCTGGCTGGGCAAGAAGACCGGTCGCGGCTTCTACGACTATCGCGGCGAAGTGCCGGTTCCGACCCGGTAGACTTTGGGGGTCCAGCGTTTCGTCGACGCGATCAGGATACGCGCCGACGAACCGCCCCCACCGCCTCCTTGAATTCCGCCAAGGAAGAGGCCCTGGGCATGGCGCGCCCGTACCCCACCGGCGCGCAACATGCCCGCGTGTTCTCGCGCGCCGCCCCGCCTCTGTCATTGACCGACGATCCAGATTCTATTGCTCTGGGGTTTTCGCCGGGCTGAGTCTCGGCCGTTGGTCGAGGCATTGCGCGTGAGTGAGCGTCTGAATCGCGATCTATGGGTGCTGGACGCCCGCGAGCAGCCCGACGCCGTCGAACAGTATCGCAAAGCCTGCGCGCATCTCTTCGACGTGACCCTGCTGTCGCCCGAGGCGGAGTTTCACAATCGGCTGGAAGGCTACCAGCTGGGCCATGTCGTCATCATGCGATGCGTCGGCGTGCCCCAGCGCTTCGAGCGGAAACTGACCCACATCATGGCCGACGCCAGCGACACCGTCATGGCGGTGCTGGACCTCGACAAGGCCGACTGGCGCGCCGACTACGACGGCCGGGAGGCCGCCAGCGACATGGGTGATATCCGGGTCGTGGATATGGCGCGCCCCTCCAACCTGACCAGCCGGACCGACTACTGCACCCTCTACATCATCGTTCCGCGCAGCCTGCTGGACCCGCAGACCGCCGGGCTCGACTTCCATGGCCGCGTCATGTCGGAGACCACGTCGACGGGGCGGATATTCGGCTCGCACCTGCGCACGCTCTGGGCGTCGATCGAGGAGATCAGCCCGGCCGAGGCGCCCCTCGTCGGCAAGGCCACGGCCGCCCTCCTGAGCGGCGTCATCCTGGCCTGCGGCGATCCCATGGGCGTTGATTTGCGGCCGCTGGAGAAGGTGCTGCTGATCTCGGGCCAGAAGTTCGTGGACCAGCGGCTGGACGACCCGGACCTCTCCCCGGAAACGGTGCGTCGCCATCTCGCCGTCTCGCGCAGCCAGCTCTACAAGGTTTTCGAGCCAGCGGGCGGGGTCAGCGCCTTCATCCAGCAGCGCCGGCTGGACCAGGCTTTCGACGTCATCCTGCAGGACCGCGCCGAGCAGCAGACCCTCGCCGAGGTGGGATACAACCACGGCTTCCGCTCTGACGCCCATTTCAGCCGCGCCTTCCGTGCGCGGTTCGGCGTCACCCCGGGCCGGCTGCGCAAGGTCGGCGAAGCCGCCCGCCAGGAAGGCCTCTCGGCCCAGGAACGTCCCGACGATGTCTTCGCCTGGGTGAAGGGGCTCTAGCCCGCGCCCATCGCCACGGCGATGTGGTAGGTCGCGAACGAGGCGATGTAGGCCAGCGAGGTCATGTAGACGAACATCACCGACGGCCACAGCCAGCCGTTGGTCTCGCGCTTGACCACGCCCAGCGTCGCCGCGCACTGCGGGGCGAAGATGTACCAGGCCAGGAACGACAGGGCGCTGGCCAGCGACCACTGGTGGGCCAGCAGCGAGCCCAGGGTCGTCGCCGCCGCGTCGCCTTCGCCGCCCACGGCATAGACCGTGCCCAGCGCGGCCACAGCGACCTCACGGGCCGCGAAGCCCGGGATCAGGGCGACGGTCATCTGCCAGTTGAAGCCGATCGGGTGCATGATCGGGGCGATGAACTGGCCGATGCGGCCGGCGAAGCTGTAGTCGATGGCGGGGCCCGTCGCGCCTTCCGGCGGATAGGGGAAGGTCGACAGCACCCACACCAGGATCATCAGCGGCAGGATGATGCGGCCAGCGCGGTTCAGGAAGATGCGCGCGCGGGTCCACAGGTTCATCATGACGTTGCGCGGCTCGGGCCAGCGATAGGTCGGCAGCTCCATCATGAAGGGCTCGACCGTGCCCCGCCAGAAGATGCGGCGGATGACCGTCGACACCACCAGAGCGCTGACGATGCCGGCGGCGAACAGGCCAAACATCACCAGCCCCTGCAGCGACAGGCCGCCCCAGACCGTGGCGCGCGGGATGAAGGCGCCGATGATCAGGGTGTAGACCGGGATGCGGGCCGAGCAGGTCATCAGCGGCGCGATCAGGATCGTGGTCAGCCGGTCCTGCTTGTTGTCGATCACCCGCGTGGCCATGATCCCCGGGATGGCGCAGGCGAAGCTGGACAGCAGCGGAATGAACGCCCGCCCGTGCAGGCCCGCCACCCCCATCAGCTTGTCCAGCAGGAAGGCCGCGCGGGTCATGTAGCCGCTGTCTTCCAGCACCAGGATGAAGAAGAACAGGATCAGGATCTGCGGCAGGAACACCAGAACGCTGCCGACGCCCGCGATCAGGCCGTCGGCGATGAAGCTGGTCAGCAGGCCGGCGGGCAGATGGGTGTTGGTGAAGCCGGCGATAGCCGCGAACGCCCCATCGATGCTGTCCATGATCGGCGCGGCCCAGGTGAACACCGCCTGGAACATGATGAACATCAGGGCCACCAGGATCAGCAGGCCCGCGACGGGGTGCAGCAGCACGCCGTCGACCTTGCCGGTGATGGTGTCGGGCCGCTCGGGCGGCTTCACGCAGGCCTTGAAGATGCGCAGCGCCTCGGCGTGGGCCGAGCGGATCTCGCTGGCGCTCGGCTCATGCCAGACGCTCTCGGCCTGGACCCGGCGCTCGGCGACCAGGGCCTCGACCTTTTCCAGCAGCTCGGGCAGGCCGCGCTTGCGGGTCGCCACGGTGGTGACGATCGGCGCGCCCAGTTCCTGCGACAGGCGCTCGAGATCGATGCGCAGGCCCTGGCGCTGGGCGATGTCGTACATGTTGAGCGCCAGCACGAACGGGCGGCCCACCTGCTTCAGCTCCAGCACCAGGCGTAGGACGAGCCGCAGGTTGGTGGCGTCGGCCACGCAGATCAGGGCCTCGGGCGCGACCTCGCCGTCCAGCTTGCCCAGCACGGCGTCACGGGTGACGACCTCGTCGGGGCTGCGGGCGCGCAAGGAATAGGTGCCGGGCAGGTCCAGCACGCGCATCTGGCGGCCGGCCGGCGTGGTCAGCACGCCTTCCTTCCGCTCGACCGTGACGCCGGCATAGTTGGCCACCTTCTGGCGGCTGCCGGTCAGGGCGTTGAACAGCGCGGTCTTGCCGGAGTTGGGATTGCCGACCAGGGCGATGCGGGTGGCGGCGGTGTTCTGGGCGGCTTCGGGCGCGGTGACGTCGGAAACCAGGGGGGTATCGAGAGCCAAGGTCCTAGAGTCCGTCGAATTTCACGCTGACCGCGCCAGCTTCTCGCCGGCGCAGGGCCACGCGGGTGTCGTCGACCCGCACGGCGATCGGATCGCGGCCGAACAGGCCCTCGTGCAGCACCTCGATGGTCGCGCCTTCCACGAAGCCCATCTCCAGCAGGCGTCGCTCAAGCTCCTCGGCCGCCACGGACTCGGCCGCGCCGGACACGCCGGTGACCCTGGCGATGACGCCGCGCTCTCCCCGCCTGGCCGTGGCCAGGGAGCGGACGCCGGAAGTCTCGGCTGGGTTGAATGGGGAGGACAACGCGAACGCTTCGGACATAATGGCTCCGATTAGATTGCGAACGATTATCAGTCGAAGACACCGATGTCGATTCAGCGATCCGCGCAGTTTGGGTTATAGTCAGCACTTAAGGGCTGTTGGGACCGTTTGGCGCAGGGTCGTTAATAGATTCGACTCTTTGACCGCCGGTCGGTCTGATTGCGTGTAACGATTCGTGTGGGCGAATTCATGCGTAGGCTGATGCTTGGGCTCCTGACGGGGGCCTATCTTTGTCTGGCTCTCATCGTCTCCCTCTTCCTCTGGAGGATGGGTGCGACCCCGGCTGTCGGCGTTTCCGCCTTCGTCGGCACGCTGGGCCTGTGCTTCGCCTTCCACGGCCTGCTGGGCCAGACCTTCCTGGCGGCCGCCCTGCGCGGCGACATCGACACCGTGCGCGAAGCCCACGCCATCCTCCTGGACCAGATCGAGAAGGTCGACGCCCGCGTGTCGGATCTCGTCGAGACCGTCGCCGCCGACGCCCAACGCCGCACCGAAGAACTGTCGACCGAGGTCCATCAGCTGGAAGACATGATCTCCCAGATGAGCGACCGGATGGAACAACAGCTCAGCCACCAAGTCGCCGCCGCCTCGGCCCGCAGCCACAATCTGGGCCGCGAGCGCGCCCCGCAGACCAGCCACATGCTCGAAGTCGTGCAGGACGCCCTGGCCGAGAACCGCGTCGACCTCTACCTGCAGCCGATCGTCAGCCTGCCCCAGCGCCGGACCGTCTTCTACGAAAGCTTCTCGCGCCTGCGCGACGAGACCGGCCGCGTAATGATGCCGGCCGAGTACCTGGCCGTGGCCGAGCCGGAAGGCCTGATGACGGCCATCGACAACCTGCTGCTGTTCCGCTGCGTGCAGATCGTCCGCCGCCTGGCCAAGCAGGACCGCAAGGTCGGGATCTTCTGCAACATCTCGCTGGCCAGCCTGGGCGACGAGAGCTTCTTCCCGCAGTTCCTGGAATTCATGCAGGGCAACAAGGACTTGGCCGGCGCGGTGATCTTCGAGCTGGGCCAGGCGGCGTTCGATCGCCGCGGTCCGGTCGAGGCCCGTCACATGGCTCGCCTCGCCAGCCTTGGCTTCAGCTTCAGCCTGGACAAGGTCAACGACCTCGATCTGGACTTCCAGGACCTGGCCCGCGCCGACGTCCGCTATCTGAAGGTTGGCGCCCAGATGATGCTGGACCAGCTGGAAGAGCAGGACGGCAAGCTGGTCATCGCCTCGCTGCCCGACCTGAACGCCACCGACTTCGCCGCCCTGACCCGCCGCTACGGCATCGAGGTCATCGTCGAGAAGGTCGAGGCCGAGAAGCAGATCGTCGACATCCTGGATCTCGACATCGGCTACGGCCAGGGCCACCTGTTCGGCGAGCCGCGCGCCATCCGTGACGCCGTGCTGGCCGAGGCCGAGCCGCCGCAGGACTTCATCCGCGGCGCCCTGCGTCGCCGGGCCGTGGGCTGGTAAGACTGCTGACAGGTTTGGGCGCGCGACCGCAAGCATCGGAATGATCCGGCGCGCGGTCTGACGCATGGTCTCTCCACGAAAGGAGACCACCCCATGACCGCTCCGGCCTATCTCACCGACGACGCGCGCTGGGACGCCATGCGCGCGAAGGACCGCGCCACCGAAGGCGCCTTCTACATCGGCGTGCGCACCACCGGCGTCTATTGCGTCGCCAGCTGCGGCGGCCGTCCGCTGCGCAAGAACGTCGCCTTCTACGACACCCGCGAACACGCCCGCGCCGCCGGCCTGCGCGCCTGCCTGCGCTGCAAGCCCGACATGGAGCGCGAGACCCTGCGCTGGGGCGTCGTCCCGACCAGCCTGGGCATGGCGCTCGTGGCCCGGTCCGATGCTGGCCTGCGCCTGGTCACCCTGGGCGATGACGGCGAGACGCTGCGCGAGGACCTGGAAAAGCGCTTCAAGCACGCCCGGATCGTCCCGGATGACGAAGGCCTGGCGAGCGACCTTAAGGCGGTCGCCGATCTGATCGATCATCCCGATCACACACTCACCCTGCCGATCGACGCCCAGGGCACCGACCTGCAGAAGGCCGTCTGGGCCGCCCTGCGCGAGATCCCGGCTGGCCAGACCGCCTCCTACGCCGATATCGCCAAGGCCATCGGCCGGCCCACCGCCTCGCGCGCCGTGGCCCAGGCCTGCGGGGCCAATCCGCTGGCGGTGATCACACCCTGCCACCGCTTGGTCCGCGCAGACGGCGGCCTGTCCGGCTATCGCTGGGGCGTCGAGCGCAAGGCGGCCCTCTTGGCGCGCGAGGCCGCGTGACACTCGACTGGACCCGTATCGCCGCGGAGCTCGACACCCGCGGCTGGGCTTCGACAGGCCCGATGCTGAAGCCCGAGACCTGCACGGCCATCGCCGATCTCTATCCGCAGGATGCAGGCTTCCGCAGCCGTGTGGTCATGGCCCGCAACGGCTTCGGACGCGGCGAGTACAAGTACTTCAGCTATCCCCTGCCGGACGTCGTCCAGCGGCTCCGGCAGGGGCTCTATGGCCCACTGTCGACGATCGCCAACGCCTGGGCCGAACGCCTTTCTGAGGAGCGGCGCTTTCCCGAAGCGCTGGACGACATGCTTACGCGGTGCCGCGACGCCGGCCAGGTGCGGCCGACGCCGCTGCTGCTGACCTACGGTCCCGGCGACTACAACTGCCTGCACCAGGACCTCTACGGCGAGCACGTCTTCCCGCTGCAGGCGGCGTTCCTGCTGGACGAGCCGGGCCGCGACTTCGACGGCGGCGAGTTCGTGATCGTCGAGCAGCGGCCCCGCCAGCAGAGCGCGCCCCAGGTCGTGCCGCTGCGCCAGGGCGAGGGCGTGATCTTCGCGGTGCGCGAACGCCCGGCCGAAGGCGTGCGCGGCGTCCACCGGCGCGTGCTGCGACACGGGGTCAGCGAGATCCGCTCAGGCCGCCGGCGGACACTGGGCGTGATCTTCCACGACGCGACCTAGTTGAACGGCGCCACGCCGAACAGCAGCCGGTGCAGGAACAGGGCGAAGACGACATAGAGCACCGTCCCGCCCATCACCGCCACGACGTCGGCCGCTGGCTTGGTCACGACCGGCGCCGGCTCCTTGCGGCCCAGGGCCGACGCCAAGTCCAGGATCGCCCAGACCAGGAACGCCCCGAACAAGATCGCCGAGGCCTGGTCGCCATTGGCCAGCAGGTGGCCGGCCGACCAGGCGATCGTGCCCAGCAGCATCGGATGGCGCACCGTCGCCTTGATCCGTCCGACCGGCCCGTTCGAACAGGCCATCAGGATGAAGGCGATCCAGACGAGGCCCATCGTCGCGTGACGCCCCCACGCCGGCGGGTCGTAGAGCTGCGGGGCCATGGGCCGAAACTGGACCCAGCCCCAGATGATCAGCCCCAGCCCGACCGCCGAGACCAGCGAATAGAGCCCTTTCCAGCGGCCCGGGCTGGCGGCCACCTGGGCGTCGCGGAACGGCGCGGCCAGGATCCGCACCGAGTGGATCCCCAGAAACAGCACGAGCCCCAGGATCAGAATCGTCATCGCCCCCTCCCCTTCATCACCAGGAGGATAGTCACGGAACATCGGTCGCCGAAAGCTCGACCTTTCAACCCCTTGAATCCGCGACGTCAGGGGACAGCTAAGGCCGGCGGCGACATTGACGCCCCGCGCTTCCGCTCGTATCGCCGACCCCATGATGGATTTCCCCGCCGGCCTGTCCGCCCTTTCCGACCGCTACGACGTGGTGCTGTGCGACGTCTGGGGCGTGATCCACAACGGGGTGGAGAGCTTCCCGCAGGCCTGTCAGGCGCTGACGACCTGGGTTGAGACCAAGGGCCCGGTGGTGCTGATCTCCAACTCGCCGCGGCCGTCGTATGACGTGGTCGCCCAGCTGGACAGCCTGGGCGTGCCGCGCTCGGCCTGGCAGGGCTTCGTCACCTCGGGCGATGCGACGCGGGCGCTGCTGACGCCGCACACCGGGACCAAGGTCTGGAAAGTCGGTCCCGAGCGCGACGGGCCGCTGTGGGCCGGCTTCGACCTGACCCTGGCCGGCCCCGAAGACGCCGACTTCATCCTGTGCTCGGGCCTCTATGAGGACGAGAAGGAAGTCCCCGAGGATTATCGCGAGCGCCTGAAGGTCGCCGCCGACCGGGGCCTGCTCTTCATCTGCGCCAATCCCGACCGCGTCGTGCAGCGCGGCGACAAGCTGATCTTCTGCGCCGGCGCCCTGGCCGACCTCTACGAGACCCTGGGCGGCAAGGTCGTCATGGCCGGCAAGCCCTATGCGGCGATCTACGACCTGGCCGTGGCCGAGGCCGCACAGCTGCTGGGCCGTCCGGTCGATCGCGACCGCGTGCTGTGCATCGGCGACGGCGTCATCACCGACGTGAAGGGCGCCCACGACCAGAAGCTGGCCTGCCTGTTCATCGCTAAGGGCATCCATGGCGAGACGGCGGTCGGTCCGGACGGCCAGCTGATCCCGGACGCCGTCCACGCCCTGCTCGACGCCGAGGCCGTGGGCGCAACCCACGCCATCGGCGATCTGGTCTGGTAAGAACAACAACAAGGGGACGCCACATGCAGGGCAAGTTTCTGGAAGAGCTCAGCGTCGGCCAATCGGCGCAGTTGGTCCGCACGGTCGGCGAGACCGACATCGTCGCCTTCGCCCAGGTAACCGGCGACACCAATCCGGTGCACCTGGACGCCGACTACGCGGCCACGACCAGCTTCGGCGAGCGCATCGCCCATGGCATGCTGTCGGCCGGCTACATCTCGGCGGTGCTGGGCACCACACTGCCCGGCCCCGGCGCGATCTACCTGTCGCAGGCGCTGAAGTTCAAACGCCCGGTCAAGATCGGCGACGAAGTGACCGCCGTGGTCACCATCTCCGAGATCAACGAGGCCAAGGCCCAGGTCACCCTCGCCACCGTCTGCAAGGTCAATGGCAAGGCGGTGGTCGACGGCGAGGCCGTGGTCATGGTTCCGCGCAAGGCCGCCTGATGCCCCTCAAGACCGTCAACGCCTGGAAGAACCTCCCCGCCGACGAGCGCGGCGCCGCCGTGGCGCTGGGCAATTTCGACGGCGTGCATCGTGGGCACCAGCAGGTGGTGGCCCAGGCCGCCAAAGCCGCCCTGGCCGACAAGACGCCGTTGGGCGTCATCACCTTCGACCCGCACCCGCGCCGCCTGTTCCGTCCGACCGAGCCGGCGTTCAAGCTGATGACCCACGCCCAGCAGGCCCGCGCCCTGGGCGGCCTGGGCGTCGATTTGCTGTACCTGCTGCCGTTCGACTTCGAGATGGCCAGCTTCGGCGACCGCGAGTTCGTCGAGAAGGTGCTGGTCGAGGGTCTGGGCGTAAAGCACGTCGCCGCCGGCTTCGACATCTCGTTCGGCCGGGGCCGCACCGGCAGCGCCGAGCTGCTCAAGGCCTATGGCGCGGAGTACGGCTTCACCGTCTCGATCGCCGAGCCTGTGGCCGAGTCCTCGGCCGATGGCGATGGCGAGAAGTTCTCCTCGACGGCCGTGCGCGACGCCCTGCGCGACGGCCAGCCCGAGCACGCCGCCCGCATCCTGGGTCGCCCCTTCGCCATCGAGGGCGTGGTCCGGCGCGGCCAACAGCTGGGTCGCCAGCTGGGCTTCCCGACCGCCAATGTCGAGGTCGAGGACTATGTGGTGCCCAAGCTGGGCGTCTACGCCACCCGCACCCGCCTGCCCGATGGGCGCGAGGTGCCCGGCGTGGCCAATCTTGGCAACAACCCGACAACCGGCATCGTCGAGACGCGGCTGGAGACCTGGCTGTTCGACTTCGACGAGGATCTCTACGGCCAGATCATCGAGACCGACCTGATCGCCTTCCTGCGCCCGGAACTGAAGTTCGACAGCCTGGAGCTGATGATCGAACAGATCCGCCGCGACGAGCAGGAAGCCCGGGCGATCGTCGCGCCGGGGTTCTAGCCGCGCGCGAAACCCTTTCCGATCCTCGCTCATCCCGTTAACCTTGCTTAACGGCTGGGTGGGGACCGCATGCTCAAGGGGCGTAAGTACCAACATTTCGCGCGCGCCAAGCGGCCCGTGGTCCGGCGCACGCATGAGATCCTGGCCTATCCCGAGGGCGCGCAGTTCGTGTTCGACACGGGCAAGGCCGTCGAGGTCGAGGGCGGCTATTGCGCCCTGCCCGACGGCGACCTGCTGGACGCCTATTCCAACGCCGTGGTCCGCGCCGTCGAACGGGTGGGCCCCAGCGTGGTCCGCATCCATCCGATGCTGGAAGACCCGCGGATGTCGGGCGTCGGTTCGGGCTTCGCGATCGGGCCGGACGGGCTGATCCTGACCAACAGCCATGTGATCCAGGGCGCCAGCCGCTACATCGTCATCACCGCCGAGGGCCGCAGCTTCACCGCCCGCTGCGTCGGCGACGATCCCGACACCGATCTCGCCGTCATCAAGATCGACCAGCCGGTCGACCTGCCGGTGGCCAAGCTGGGCGACTCCAAGAAGCTGCGGCGCGGCCAGCTGGTCATCGCCATCGGCGCGCCGCTGGGCTTCGAGGCCACGGTGACCACGGGTGTCGTCTCGGCCATGGGCCGCAGCTTGCGCGGCGAGCGCGGCCGGCTGATCGAGGACCTGATCCAGACCGACGCGGCGCTCAATCCCGGCAACAGCGGCGGGCCGCTGGTCAATTCCACCGGCGAGGTGATCGGCATCGCCACCGCGATCATCGCCGGCTATCAGGGCCTGTGCTTCGCGGTGGCGGCCAACACCGCCAAGTTCGTGATCGGCGAGCTTCTGGAGCACGGCCACGTGCGGCGCGGCTCGATCGGTCTCGTCGCCCAGCAGGCCCCGATCCCGCCGACCCTGGCCAAGGCCACGGGCGTCCAGCAGCCCTATGCGGTCTATGTGACCTCGGTCGATGTGGGCGGCCCGGCCGCCAAGGCGGGGATCAAGGAAGGCGACCTGCTGGTCGCGGCCGGCAGCCAGATCCTGACCGGCCTCGACGACCTGCTGCGCGCGCTGGACCACCACAGCATCGGCCGGGCGACCGACTTCCTGGTCATCCGCAATGCGCGGCTGATGAGCGTGGTGGTGACGCCGAAGCTAAGGAAGCCAGGGGCTTAGAGTCAGCACAGGCCCTCACCTGACCTGCTGACGCAGGTCTGTCCGCCCCCAAACGGGGCGGAGATCTCCTCCCCCCTTGGGGGAAGGGGGACCGGCGAAGCCGGTGGAGGGGGTCGGCACTGGCGCCGCCTGCCGCCCTCTGCTATCCCGCTCGCCATGAATTTCGTTCGGAAGATTTCGCGAATTATCCGCCCGGCGTGACGCCGCCGGACGATCCTCCAGCGCGCGCCGGGTTTTCCCGCCCTCTTCCGACACCTTTCTAAAGCCGGACACCATTCCATGGCCGACGACGCCACGACCGCCCGCGACTATCGCGAGACCGTCTTCCTTCCCGACACCCCGTTCCCGATGCGCGGGGGCCTGCCCAAGAAGGAGCCCGAGATCCTGGAGGGCTGGGCCGCCCTCTCCGACAAGGGCCTGTACGGCGCCGTGCGCGCCAAGCGCCAGGCCGACGGCGCGCCGCTCTACGTGCTGCACGACGGCCCGCCCTACGCCAACGGCGCCATCCACATCGGCCACGCCCTGAACAAGACGCTGAAGGACTTCGTGGTCCGTTCGCGCTTCGCCCTGGGCTACGACGTCGACTACGTGCCGGGCTGGGACTGCCACGGCCTGCCGATCGAGTGGAAGATCGAGGAGCAGTTCCGCGCCAAGGGCCGTCGCAAGGACGAGGTTCCGGCCGAGGAGTTCCGCCGCGAGTGCCGCGCCTACGCCGCCGGCTGGATCGAGGCCCAGAAGACCGAGTTCCAGCGCCTGGGCGTGCTGGGCGACTGGTGGAACCGCTACGCCACCATGGACTTCACCTCGGAAGCCACGATCGTGGCCGAGTTCCACAAGTTCCTCAGCTCCGGCCAGCTCTATCGCGGCTCCAAGCCGGTGATGTGGAGCCCGGTCGAGCGCACGGCCCTGGCCGACGCCGAGATCGAGTACCACGACCACGTCAGCCCCACGATCTGGGTGAAGTTCCCGGTCACGCAAGGCTCGGACGCCGCCCTGGGCGCCAAGCTGGTGATCTGGACCACCACGCCCTGGACCATCCCGGCCAACCGCGCAGTCTCGTACAATCCCGACATCCCGTACGCCGTCTATGAGGTCACGGCCCTGGAGGAGAACCTCGAGTTCGCCCCCTGGTCGGCCGTCGGCGATCGCCTGATCGTGGCCGAGAAGCTGGTCGACGACGTGATGAAGGCGGCCAAGGTCGCGGCCTTCAAGAAGGTCGAGAGCGTCGACTGCGAGGGCATGGTCCTGGCCCACCCTCTGGCCGACCTGGACAGCCACTTCGGCTACGCCGTGCCGATGCTGGCCGGCGACCACGTGACCGATGACGCCGGCACCGGCTTCGTCCACACCGCCCCGGGGCACGGCGCGGACGACTACAATGTCTGGCTGGCCCACGGTCACCGCGAGATCCCCGACACCGTCGATCCGGACGGCGCCTACTACGCGCACGTGCCGATGTTCGGCGGCCTGCAGGTCATCGAGACCGAGGGCAAGAAGGCCGGCAAGTTCGGTCCGGCCAACGGCGCGGTGATGGACAAGCTGATCGAGGCCGGCAACCTGTTGGCGCGCGGCCGTGTCGAGCACAGCTATCCGCACAGCTGGCGCTCGAAGGCGCCGGTGATCTTCCGCAACACCCCGCAGTGGTTCATCCGCATGGACCACGCGGTGGACAGCCTGGGCGGCAAGACCCTGCGCGAGGTGGCCGTGCAGGCCATCGCCGACACCGCCTTCCACCCCGACGCGGGCCGCAACCGCATCGGCGCGATGGTCGAGACGCGTCCCGACTGGCTGGTCAGTCGCCAGCGCAACTGGGGCACCCCGCTGGCGATGTTCGTGGATAAGGCCACGGGCCACCCGCTGAACGACGCCGACGTCAACGCCCGCATCCTGGACGCCATCCGCGAAGGCGGCGCCGACGCCTGGTTCACCCGTCCGGACGCCGAGTTCCTGGGGAACCACGATCCGGCCCAGTACGAGAAGATCACCGACATCCTGGATGTCTGGTTCGATAGCGGCTGCACCCACGCCTTCACGATCGAGGGCCGCGCCGACAGCCACTGGCCGGCCGACCTCTATCTGGAAGGCTCCGACCAGCACCGCGGCTGGTTCCAGTCGTCGCTGCTGGAAGGCTCGGGCACCCGCGGCCGCGCGCCCTACAAGGCGGTTCTCACCCACGGGTTCACCCAGGACGAGAACGGCGAGAAGATGTCCAAGTCCAAGGGCAACACCGTCGAGCCGCAGACCATCACCAAGGAAAGCGGCGCCGAGATCCTGCGTCTGTGGGCGGCGATGGTCGACTATTCGGAAGACCAGCGGATCGGCAAGACGATCCTGGCCACCACCACCGACGCTTATCGCAAGCTGCGCAACACCACGCGCTACCTGCTGGGCGCCCTGGCCGGCTTCACGGAAGAAGAGCGCGTCACCGACTACGCCGACTTCCCGCCGCTGGAGAAGTACATCCTGCACCGCCTGTGGGAGCTGGATCGCGACATCCGCGCCGCCTACGAGAGCTATCGCTTCAGCGACGTGGTCCGGCCGGTAATCGAGTTCTGCCAGGGCGACCTGTCGACCCTGTTCTTCGACATCCGCAAGGACAGCCTGTACTGCGACGCGCCGAACGCCCTGCGCCGCCGGGCCTATCGCACGGTGCTGGACTACGTCTTCGAGCGCCTGACCATCTGGCTGTCGCCGCTGACCAGCTTCACCATGGAAGAAGCGTGGCAGACGCGCTTCCCCGACGCCGGATCCAACAGCCTGCGGGTGATCCCGGAAACGCCGGCCGCCTGGAAGAACGACGCCGAGGCCGCCCGTTGGGCCAAGGTCGAGACGGTGATGTCGGTGGTGACTGGCGCCCTGGAAGTCGAACGCCGCGAAAAGCGCATCGGCTCGGCGCTGGAAGCCGCGCCGGTCGTCCACGTCGCCGACGCGGACCTGCTGGCCGCCTTCGACGGCCTGGACGCCGCCGAGGTGTTCCGCACGTCGGCCGCGACCCTGGTCGCCGGTGAAGGCGGCGCGTTCTCGACCGACGAGGTCAAGGGCGTGTCGGTCGATCCGAAGCTGGCCGAGGGGAACAAGTGCGCCCGCTCGTGGCGGATCCTGCCGGAAGTGGGAACCGACGCCCGCTATCCGGAGCTTAGCCTTCGTGACGCCGAAGCTGTGGCTTACTGGGACGCGGCGCACGGTTAAGCAGGTGACCAAAGGCGTAGGACGGTTAAGCTAAGCAGATGAAGTCAATCACCCGCCTTGGCTGGACCGCCTACGCCGTCGCCGCCGCCACCCTGGTCCTGGACCAGATCTCCAAGCTCTGGGTGCTGGGCCTGCTGGGCCGTGAGCAGGGCGCGTCGGTGCACGCCCTCGGGCCGCTGTACCTGACCATGGTCCATAACTACGGCATGAGCTTTGGCCTGCTGAAGGATCACGACTGGGGCCGCTGGCTGCTGATCGGCTTCTCGATCCTGGTGGTCGTCGGCCTGTCGTGGTGGGCGCGCAAGTCGACCAAACTGCTGCCGGCCATCGGCGTGGGCATGATCATCGGCGCAGCGATCGGCAACAACCTGATCGACCGGGTGCTGTACGGCTATGTCGTCGACTTCATCGACGTCTCGCGCCTGAACTTCCCCTGGGTGTTCAACGTCGCCGACTCGGGAATCAACATCGGCGTGGCGCTGCTGCTGATCGACAGCTTCCTGTACGGCGAGAAGAAGCTGGCCGAACCGGCCGAGTAGGGGCCGCCCGCCAACGTCTTGAGACTGAATGACGCCGCATTCGCGTGGGAGATTGGCGCCCGCGCGAGGATGTCGTATCGAGAGCGCCGAAGTTTGGGCCGGGGGTCGGCCTGCTGGAGCATGGTTTGATGAGTTTCAATCGGGTCGCGACCGTGAGCGCCCTGACCGCCGTGGCCGTTATCGGTCTGGCCGGCTGCACCTCGACCAAGAAAGCCCTCGGCATGGACAAGGTTGTCCCTGACGAGTTCCGCGTCGTCAGCAAGGCCCCGCTGGCCGTGCCGCCGGACTACGCCCTGCGCCCGCCCGCGCCCGGCGAGCCGCGTCCGCAAGAGCTGCAGCCGGAAAGCGCCGCTCGCGCCGCCCTGATCGGCCAGAGCAACGCCTCGGGTCGTTCGGAAGGTGAAAAGCTGCTGGTCGCCCGCGCCGGCAACGACAAGGCCGATCCGCTGATCCGCTTCGTGGTCGACGACGAGAACGGCGACCTGGCCCACAAGGACGAGAGCTTCGCCAGCAAGGTGATGTTCTGGAAGAAGGGTCAAAAGACCACCGACGTGGCCACCGCCGCCCAGACCGGCGCCAACGCCCCGGCCGAGATCGACGCCGCCACCGAGGAAGCGCGCCTGAAGAAGCTGGTGGGCTCGGGCGGCGTGGTCATCAGCCGCGAGAAGAAGACCGGCATCAAGCTGCCGGGCCTCTAAGGCTCTGATCATCTGAGATTCGAAACGGCTCGGAGCTTCGGTTCCGGGCCGTTTTTCGTTTCAGCCGTCCCCTGGCGTGTGCACCGTGATCCCGCGGGCCCGCAGCTTGTCCAGCACGCCGCCTTCGGAAACCAGGCCGCGCATCGGGAACACGGCCACCGCGTGTCCGGGGGTTTTCAGAAGATCGGCCAGGGCGGCGACCTCCTCGTCGACCGCCTGGCGCTTGGCGTCGGGCACGCCGGGGAGAAGGAGCTCGCAGCGCTCGGCGCTGCGGGGTTCGGCCAAGGCGGCCTTCACCCGCCCCTGCGCCCAGGCCTCGGCGGCGGCGCGTTGCGCGCCCGGTCCGGCCTCGATCGTGTCCAAGGTCTCGGCCAGGCAAGTCCGTCCGGCCTCGTCGCTGTGCTCGCGGATCAGGGTCTTGAGCATTGGCATGGCCTTGTGGACCTGCGCTGGCCGCGCCTTTGTCCGGTGCTTGCGCGCCAAGGCCTTGATGGTCTTCTCCGGCTCCATAGTCTGGAGGTCGGCCCGGCGGTTGGCCTTGCCGCCTAGCTGCAGGGCCACGAACAACGGCTTCCAGTCCTTCCAGCCGTCGGGATCCTTGGGCTCGGCGGCGCCCCAGGCGCGCTGAACCCGCGCTGCCAGGGCCGGGGAGCGCTCGGCCCAGCCGCCATCGCCCTTGAGCCGCTTGCGCAGCGCCAGCAGCGCCGGAAGGTCCCCGAGCCCCGCGCGCCATTCCGGCGGGGTCAGGACCGCGAAGGATCCATCCAGCCGGCGCTCCAGCACCGACTTGTCCCAGGTCAGCCCCTTGGGCAGGGCCGAAGGCGTCCCAAGGACGTAGATCGTGGTGTCGGCGTCGGACACGCGCCACCATGCCGGACCGGGCAGCTTGGCGCTGACCACCAGGGCCTCGACGACATTGGCCTGCGGATCGTCGATCGCCTCCTGGGCGGATGCGCCGGTCGCGGCGGCAAGGGCCAGGGCGGCCAGGATCAAGCGCATGTCGTCTCCCCGTAGATCGCCGCGACCCTCGCGGGACGGCGTGGCGGAAGCTTGACCTTATTCAGGCGCCGTCACGGTAAAGCCCTTGGCGCGCAGGCGATCCAGCACGCCGCCCTCGGTGAGCAGCGAGCGCAGCTCAATCACCGCCACGGCCTTGCCGGGCTTCTTCAGAGCCGAGGTGATGGCGCCGACGGCGTCGTCCTGACCGTCCTTGAACTGGCGGGCGATCCAGGGCGTGGAGGCCAGGCACCGCTGATAGCCGCGCTCGGCCGAGACGACCTGGCGCACCTGGCCCTCGGCCCACTGCTCGGCGGTCTCACGCACGCTGGCCAGGCCGTTCTCGGCTTCCTTGAGGCCGGCGTCCAGGCACAGCTCCTGCAGCGGCTGGGGCGCCTCGGCCAGCGACTTGACCATGCCGATCAGGTCGTAATCGCCGAGTTTCTTGACCCGCGGCTGGACGGCGACCGTCTTGTCCTTGGCCAAGTCCTGGATCCGGTCGGTCAGCTTGCCGATGGTGATCGAGACGCCACCGCCCCGGTCGTTGGCCATGATGAAGCCCGCCAGGGCCGGCTTGATGTCGTCATGCTCGCTGAGCGGCTTGCCCCGGGCCTTCAGCTGCGTCTCCAGTCGGGCGCGTAGATCGGGCGGCAGGGCCTCGCGCATCGGCCTGTCCATCTTGAACTGCCGGCCCTTCCCGGGGATCAGGCTCAGCAGGCTCAGGATCCGCACCTCCGGCTGCTGGCCGATGATCAGCACATTGGCCCCGTCCAGCCGGCGACGCAGCACCGAGTCGTCGAAGTCCAGCTTGTTCGGCATGAAGGCCGGCATGCCCATCACATAGACGGTGGTGTCGCCGTCGCTGACCTTCCACCAGGCCGGCCCCGGCAGGCGGGCGTTGACGATCAGCTCCTCGACCAGGTTGGCCTGGCTGTCGACCGGCGTCAGATCCACGGGCTTGGTCTGGTGGATCGAGACCTCGTTCTTCGCCTGAGCCAAGGCGGAGCCCCCGCACAGCAGCGAAAGGGCCAGACCGGCGGCGGCGAAACGGCGAAGGGTCACTATCTGTCTTCCTCGAACGCCCGCGGAATCGAGCTATCCTTCTCGATCTCCCGCCGCTGGCCGTTCGGTCAACTTAAGGAGTTGCAATGCTGGCGCTTCGGCGTCCGCCTGCCTCGTGAAAGTCTCTGTGATGCCGATCCGTCGCCTGCCGCCCGAAACCGTCAACCGCATCGCCGCCGGCGAGGTGGTCGAACGGCCCGCGAGCGCCATCAAGGAACTGGTCGACAACGCCATCGACGCCGGCGCCACGCGGATCGAGGTCGAAGCCCACGGCGGCGGCCTGACCCGCATCCTCGTAGCCGACGACGGCTGCGGCCTGTCAGCCGAGGAGCTGCCGGTGGCCATCGAGCGCCATGCGACGTCCAAGCTCGCCCCCGACGAGGACGGCCTCTGGGACCTGCTGCGCATCCACACCATGGGCTTCCGGGGCGAGGCCCTGCCGTCGATCGGCTCGGTGGCGCGGCTGACGATCAGCTCGCGCGCGAGGGGCGCCGCCGACGCCCACTCGATCCTGGTCGAGGGCGGCAGCGTCGGCGACGTCGCGCCGGCCGCCTTCCCCGGCCCGCACGGCGCGCGGATCGAGGTGCGCGACCTCTTCTACGCCACGCCCGCGCGCCTGAAGTTCATGAAGTCCGAACGCGCCGAATCCCTGGCGATCACCGAGGAGCTCAAGCGCCAGGCCATGGCCAATGAGAGCGTCGGCTTCTCGCTGGACATCGACGGCCGCCGCATCCTGCGCCTGCCGCCCGAGCATCCGGGGCCGCAAGGGCGTCTGGCGCGCCTGGCCGCCGTGCTGGGCCGCGACTTCCAGGACAACGCCATCGAGATCGACCAGGTGCGCGACGGCGTGCGGCTGTCGGGGTTCGCAGGGCTTCCGACCTACAACCGCGGCAACGCCGCACACCAGTACCTGTTCGTCAACGGCCGTCCGGTGCGCGACCGCCTGCTGCAAGGCGCCCTGCGCGCGGCCTATGCCGACTTTTTGGCGAGGGACCGCCACCCGACGGCGGCGCTGTACGTCACGCTCGACACCAGTGAGGTCGACGTCAACGTCCACCCCGCCAAGGCCGAGGTCCGCTTCCGCGATCCGGCCCTGGTGCGCGGCCTGATCGTCGGGGCGCTGCGCCACGCCCTGGCTGGCGCCGGCCACCGCGCCTCGACCACCGTCGCCAACCAGGCGCTGGACAGCATCCGCGCCCAGCAGAGCCCGTTCCCGGGCTATCAGCCTGGTCCCTCGCCCGCCGGCTTCTCGGCCTGGCGCGAAGGCGGCTGGACGCCGCCGACGCAGCGGCCCCTAAATATGCAAAGTATGGACCTGCCGGGGCTGAACGAGGTTTCGGCCCGGGTCGAGCCCAGCTTCGGCGGTGAGCTGGCTGAGGTGGTCCGCGAAGCCTACACCTCGGTCGCCTTCGAGGATCGTCCGCCGCAGGACTACGCCCCCGCCGCGCCGTTCGATCCGGTCGACTTCCCGCTGGGCGCGGCTCGCGCCCAGGTGCACGAGACCTATATCGTCGCCCAGACCCGCGATGGCATGGTCATCGTCGACCAGCACGCCGCCCACGAGCGTCTGGTCTACGAGCGCATGAAGGGCGAGATGGCGAGCGGCGGCGTGGCTCGCCAGACGCTGTTGCTGCCCGAGGTCGTCGACCTGGACCCCGCCGAGGCCGAACGCGTCATCGCCCGGTCCGAGGAGCTGGCCAGCCTGGGTCTCGTCCTCGAAAGCTTCGGCCCTGGGGCGGTGCTGGTGCGCGAGACGCCGGCCTTGCTGGGCAAGACCGACGCCGCCGCCCTGGTCCGCGACATCGCCGACGACCTGGCCGAGAATGGCCAGGCCCTGGCGCTGAAGGAGCGGCTGGAAGAGGTCTGCTCGACCATGGCCTGCCACGGCAGCGTCCGCGCCGGTCGCCGCCTGAACGGCGCCGAAATGAACGCCCTGCTCCGCGAGATGGAAGCCACGCCGCACTCGGGCCAGTGCAACCACGGGCGGCCGACCTATGTGGAGCTGAAGCTGGCGGATATCGAGAAGCTGTTCGGGCGGCGTTAGGGCGTGATCCTCGCCCTTCGACAAGCTCAGGGTGAGGATCAGGGTCGCTGCAGTAGAAAACCTCATCCTGAGCTTGTCGAAGGAGGAGGTTTTCGGGCCCGCTAGGCCTCACCGCTTCTCCGCAAACACCCGCATCGCCGTCGCCAGATACTCCGTCAGCCCCGGCGCGATCGCCTCGTAGCGTGCGGTGAACTCGGGGCTGTCCAGATACAGCTGCCCCAGCCCCGTGAACGCCTCCTGCGTCGGCTCCCGGTTCCAGGACTTCCCAATCCACGCCCAGTGCCGCCGCATGATCGCCGCCACCGCGTCGCTATCGGCCGGCAAGCCCTGAGCCAAGGCCTTGGCCATGTCGTGCTCGATCGCGACGCCTTCCTGCTTGAAGCCGTCCCAGTCGGCCTTACCCCAGCGCTTCGTGCCCGCCTTCGAGTGGGCGATCTTCTCGGCCATGCCGTCGCCATAGCGCTCGACCAGTTCGGCCTCGTGCCGGGCCTGCTTTTCCGGGTCGAAGCCCATGAACATCTCCTTGTCTTCCATCGTCTCGTCTCCTTTGAGGTCGGCGAGGGTGCGGTCCACGACGTCCACCAGCTTGGCGTAGCGTTCGGCCTGCGCCGCCAGGCGTTCGCGATGGGCGCGAAGCGCGGCGGCGAGGTCGAAGCGCGGGTCGTCCAGCGCGGCCTGGATGTCCTTCAGCGGAGTCTCCAGGGCGCGGTGGAACAAAATCTGCTGCAGGCGCAGCAGGTCCTGGCGGTCATAGTAGCGATAGCCGTTGGCCCCGACGGCGCGGGGCCGCAGCAGGCCGATGGCGTCGTAGTGGTGCAGAGCCCGCACCGAGACGCCCGACAGCTTCGCCATCTGTTTGACCGTGTAGACGCTCAAGTGAACCTTCCCTCTTTCGATGGGCCGATCAGTCAGGTCTGACGCGGCGTGAGGGTCAAGCGGGCCGCAACAAATTCCGCGCCCGGGGCGTTCGGACCCGAAACCGGAGGTGTCCCATGGAAGTCCATCGCGGCCGTCTGATCGACCACATCCACCTGCGCGCCAAGGACCTGGAGGCGACCAAGCGCTTCTATCGCGCGGTGCTGGAAGCGCTGGGCGCGCCCTACAATGAAGACGACACCCACCTGGACGCCGACGAGCTGTGGATCGACGCGGGCGAGCCGGCGACGCACATCCACCTGGCCTTCCAGGCCAAGGATCGCGAGACGGTCGAACGCTTCTACAAGGCAGGGCTTTCCGCCAGCGGCCGCGACAATGGCGGGCCGGGCGAGCGGCCGTACCATCCGGGCTATTACGCCGCGTTCCTTTGGGATCCGGATGGCAACAATGTCGAGGCGGTGTTCCACGGACCTAGCCAGCGCTCGGCCGACAGCGTCGTGTTCACCTTCGAGACGCCCGAAGCCTAGGCGGCGTTGGCCGCGCTCAGGGTCCCGCCCTCGGGACCGGCGGCCGGCTTGTCGAGGAAGTCGCTGATCGCTGGGCCGCGCACGAAGGCGATGCCGGCGGCCTTGCAGGCCTCCAGTTCGACCGCCGAGGTGACGTTGGCCACGGCCTGCACGACCTCCTTGGCGGCGTAGGCGGCCTTGCGCTCGACGAACTTGAGGATCTGCTTCAGCCGCTCGTGCTCGGTCTCGCCGTTCAGGACGAGGGTGATGCTGTCGACCAGTTCGGGCGGCAGGCCCGAGATCGGGAAGGTCGGGTCGCAGACCTGGACGTCCATCCGCGAGAAGCTGCCCTTCAGGAACAGGCGCATCTGCTGCAGCATGCCGATCGAGGCCTCGCGCGGCGTGGCGTAGATCGTGGCGGTCAGGCGCGGCTGCTGGTCCAGCGGATAGCGCGACAGACGGCTCTTGTAGGCCTCCTGCGAGGCCGGCGTGGTCAGGTTCCAGAAGCCGAACGGCACGTGGATCTCGCCGAAGGCGGCGGTCTTCAGCGCGGCTTGCGTGTCGGTCAGGCAGATCAGGTCGCGCTTCAGCAGCTTGCCGTCGTCTTCCGGCGCGGGGCCGATGAGGTCCGAACGCATGGCGATGGCCGAGCCGACGAAGGCGCTCTGGCGCAGGTCATAGACGCCCCACCAGCCGGTTTCGGCCGGCGGCGGCGGCGCGACGACCTTGGCGGCGGCGGCGGGCTTGGCGGCCGCGGCCTTGGGGGTCTCGTCGAGCGCAATCGGGACCGGCGCGAAGACGGGCTCGGCCTTCGGCGCGGCCGGCTTGACCGGTTCGGCCGCGGGCACGGTGGAGACGGGCGCGGCGGCCTTGGCCGGACGTTCCGGCGCGACCGTGGTGGCGGCCGCCAGGCCCTGTTTCTTGGCGCTGGCCTTGTCCTCGGCGAAGGTCTTGGCTTCCTCGCGGGTGCTGGGGCGCGGCTCGACGCTGTCGGCGGTGACCACGTGGACGCGGCCGGCCGGACCCTCGTAGCCCTCGCCGGCCATCAGGCCAGCCAGTTCGGCCTGGGTCAGGGCGGCGAATTTCAGGACGGCCTGCTCGTCGCCCTCGAAGGTCATCAAAGCGATCTGACCAATAGGACGCCCGGGAAACAGCACCTTCTCCAGCTCGGCGGCCAGGGCCTGCATCTCGGTGGGGTCGAGCGTTTCGACGCGATTGTCGGCCAGGACGAACGCCATCGGCGCCACGGCCCCACACTTGCGCGGCGCGCGCCAGCGGGCTTTCAGGAACGCGTCCGCGACCCCCTGCGCCTTGTGCTTGGGGACTTCACCCGGCTGGCTCTCGCCAACCGTGAACAGGATACGCAGGCAGCAGATGGCCGTCATGAGACCCGACCTTAGGGCCTGTTCATTTTAGAAGTCTTACAACCGTCGAGAGAACGGCGTTTTATTTTCGATGCGCGCTAGACGCCAGCGCCTTAGACGAACGTCTCGCTGAGGCGGAACTCCAGCCGCTCGCGGATCGCCGGCCAGTCATAGTCGGTGATCGAGAACACCGCCGTGTCGCGGATGTGGCCGGTCCAGGTGACCTTGTGATTGCGCAGCACGCCTTCCTTGGTCGCGCCCAGCTTCTCAATGGCGGCCTGGCTGCGGGCGTTGCGCACATCGACCATGAACTCAACGCGGATGGCCTGGCCCTTTTCGAAGGCGTGGGCCAGCAGCAAGCGCTTGCTCTCCGGATTGACCGGGCCCGAGCGAGCCTCCGGGTTCAGGAAGGTCGCGCCGATCTCCAGCCCGCCGTGCAGCCGGCGGATGTTCAGGTAGCTGGACGTGCCGATCACCTTGCCGTCCGACAGGCGGCGGATGGCGTAGCCGATGCGCTCGCCGCGGTCGGTCTCGCCCTGCAGCGCGCCCCAGAAGTCCTCGAAGCCTTCGCCGCAGCCGTTGACCGACATGATCTCCCAGCTGGCGGGATCGCAGTCGACCGCGGCCTTCAGCTCGTCGCGGTGATCGATGGTGATCGGTTCGAGCCGGACATAGCGGCCCTGCAGAGTGTCGGCGGTCAGGTTCAGCATGGATCCGTTGTCGGACAGGAGCGCCGCCGTGACAACCCGGCTTTACGCGACGGGACCGCTTGCCGCCCGCGGAAAGCCGGTCTACAAACACTTCAAACAAGCGTTTGACACATAGAGAAGCGGGTAGAGGGAAACGGCCATGGACTTCGATATCTCCCCCACGCAACGCAGCTTCCTGGATCGCGTCACCGCGTTCATGGACGAGCATGTCTATCCGGCGATCCCGGTCTACGAGGCCGAGATGAATGTCCTCGGCGCCGAGCGCTGGAAGGTCGTTCAGGTCGTCGAAGAGCTGAAAAAGAAGGCCAAGGCCGCGGGTCTGTGGAACTTCTTCATGCCGCCGCACAGCGGTCAGGTTCACGTCGACGACACCTTCCAGTTCGAAGGCGTCCAGCTGACCAACCTGGAATACAGCCTGATCGCCGAACAGCTGGGCAAGGTCGGCTTCGCCTCGGAAGTCTTCAACTGCTCGGCGCCCGACACGGGCAACATGGAAGTGCTGATGCGCTACGGCACGCTGGCGCAAAAGGAAAAGTGGCTGCGCCCGCTGATGAACGGCGAGATCCGTTCGGCCTTCCTGATGACCGAGCCGGCCGTGGCCAGCTCGGACGCCACCAATATCGAGACCTCGATCGTCCGCGACGGCGACCACTACGTCATCAACGGCCGCAAGTGGTGGTCCTCGGGCGTGGGCGACCCGCGCTGCAAGGTCGCCATCGTCATGGGCAAGACCGACCCGGACAACGCCAGCCGCCACGCCCAGCAGAGCCAGGTGCTGGTGCCGCTGGACGCGCCGGGCATCGAGATCGTCCGCATGCTGCCGGTGTTCGGCTATGACGACGCCCCGCACGGCCACGCCGAGGTGATCCTCAAGGACGTGCGCGTGCCGATCGAGGACGCCTTGCTGCTGGGCGAAGGCCGCGGCTTCGAGATCGCCCAGGGCCGCCTGGGCCCCGGCCGCATCCACCACTGCATGCGCACCATCGGCACGGCAGAAGTCGCGCTGGAGAAGATGTGCAAGCGCCTGATGAGCCGCAAAGCCTTCGGCAAGTACGTCTCGGACCACTCGGTGTGGGAAGAGCGCGTCGCCGACGCCCGCATCGACATCGAGATGTGCCGCCTGCTGTGCCTGAAGGCCGCCGACATGATGGACAAGGCCGGCAACAAGTCGGCCCGTCTGGAGATCGCCATGATCAAGGTCGCGGCCCCGCGCCTGGCCCTGAAGATCATCGACGACGCCATCCAGGCCCACGG
>Ga0209023_10000337_pt1 | contig 75831 bp, 71 predicted proteins | sample LakOneMetagenome_FD_187468 | JGI IMG/M metagenome (GOLD analysis project Ga0209023, IMG submission 187468) | Freshwater and sediment microbial communities from Lake Erie, Canada (SPAdes) (version 2) | ecosystem: Environmental > Aquatic > Freshwater > Lentic | place: Lake Erie, Canada... | reverse complement strand
CCGGCGACATCACCATCCCACCCGGAAATGTTTTTTAATCGCGGTCAGACCTCAATAAAAAAATGTTTTTTTATTGAGGTCTGACCCCGATTCTGAAATGTTTTTTTATTGAGGTCTGACCCCGGTGGGGCTTAGATTTCGAGGTTGTCGATCAGGCGGGTGGTGCCGAGCTTGGCGGCGGCGAGCACCACCAGCGGCGTGCCTTGGGCCAGGTCGCCGGCCGACGGCGGCTGCAGGTCGATCTGCTTGCGGATCGAGATGTAGTCCGGCTTCCAGCCGCGCTGCGCCAGGTCGGCCATCGCTTTGTGTTCGAGCTGGAACACGTCCAGGTGGCCGCCACGCACTTCGTCGGCCACCGCGTTCAGACTGCGGTACAGCGCCGGCGCTTCGGCGCGCTCGGCTTCCGACAGATACATGTTGCGCGAGGAGAGCGCCAAGCCGTCGTCGGCGCGGTAGGTTTCCGCCGCGATGATCTGGGTCGGCAGCGCGAACTGGCGGCTCATGTTGCGAACCATCATGAGCTGCTGGTAATCCTTCTTGCCGAACACGGCCACTTTCGGCTGCACGCACGAGAACAGTTTCAGCACGATCGTCGTCACGCCGGTGAAGAAGCCGGGACGGAATTCGCCTTCCAGGGTATTGCCCAGGTCGTCAGGCGGGCGCACGCGGAATTCTTGCGGCTCCGGGTACAAATCCTTTTCGGTCGGCGCGAACAGCACGTACACGCCTTCCTTTTCCAGCTTTTCGACGTCGGCCTGGAAGGTGCGCGGGTATTTGTCGAAGTCTTCGTTCGGTCCGAATTGCAGACGGTTGACGAAGATCGAGGCCACCACCGGGTCGCCGTGCTTGCGCGCCAGGCGCATCAGCGACAGGTGGCCTTCGTGCAGGTTGCCCATGGTCGGCACAAAGGCGGTGCGCAGTTGTCCGCTCAGCTGGTCGCGCAATTCTTCGACGGAAGAGATGATTTTCATGATGGTCCTGGGTTAGGCCGGCGAGTAGGCCAGGCGCACGTAAATCGGCGCGAATGGCTCTGCCTGGGTGATTTCAATGAGGGTTTCTTTGGCCAGCTCGAGCATGGCGACGAAGTGCACGACCACGATCGGCACGCCGCCCTGGCCTTCGAACAGGTCGGCAAATTCCACGAAGCGCGACGATTGCAGCTGGCGCAAGATGGCGGTCATGTGCTCGCGCACCGACAATTCCTGGCGGCTGATGCGGTGGTGCTGGGTCAGACGCGCGCGCTTGAGCACGTCCAGCCAGGCGCGCTGCAGGTCGCCCACGTCCACTTCCGGCCAGTTCGGGATATTGCTTTGCTCCACGAACAGGGCGGTGCGCACGAAATCGCGGTCCACTTGCGGCACGGCGTTCAGGTCGTAGGCGGCCACCTTGATCTGCTCGTATTCGAGCAGGCGGCGCACCAGCTCTGCCCGCGGGTCGCCCGCTTCTTCATCGTCGGCTTTGCGCTGCGGCAGCAGCATGCGCGACTTGATTTCGATCAGCATGGCCGCCATCAGCAGGTATTCCGCGGCCAGTTCGAGGTTGTGCAGGCGGATCTGGTCGACATACTTCAGATATTGCAGGGTGACCTGCGCCATTGGGATGTCGAGGATGTTGAAGTTTTGCTTGCGGATCAGGTACAGCAGCAAGTCGAGCGGCCCTTCGAAGGCGTCGAGAAAGATCTCGAGCGCATCCGGCGGAATGTAGAGGTCGGTCGGCATGCGCAGCAAGGGCTCGCCATACAGGCGGGCGATGGCGTCGGCCGGCGCCGCGGCGTCGGCCGCCGTTGCTTCGGGTTCAGGCGCGACGTCGGCAGCGATGACCTCATCGGCCTGCGCGGCTAGCGCGCCCGCCACCTCGTCTGGCAACATGACTGTGCGACCTGAAGGGGATCAGAGCTTGTTCTGGTACACGTAGGCCTGCTGGCGCACGCGCGATTCGGCCGTGCGGTCCTGTTCGGCCAGCGGGGTCGGGGCCTTGTCCCACAGCAGCGAACGGCCGATGCGCTGGCCTTCTTCGATGCCAGGATTCTTGGCCTTGAGCTCGGCGATGAACTTGGTGTGCTCGGATTCGTACAGGGAATGTTGTTTGGAGAATTTCATGATGTGGAATAGTGGAGCGGACACTGCTATTTTACCGCGTGCGCGCGGGGACGGGGCTTTCGCGCTGCCCCGGCCCCCGCGCAGGCGGGCCGGGGCGGCTGTTCAGTCCGGATGCAGGGCGTTGAGCTGACGGGCGATGATGTCGTGGTTGAGCCAGAGCACAGGACCGATCTGTTCGGCGGCGCCATGGAACATCAGGGGGCCGGCGCCTTCCAGCACGAGCGAGCTCAGATGGTCGGTGATCAGGGCTTTCTTGTCCTTGTGCATCTTGGTGATTTCTTCGGACATGCCGATCATCACGTCCGCCAGTTCCGGCGTGTTGTCCATCGGCCAGGCGTCAAAGTTGCGGAAGGCCGCGCTGGTGACGTCGCCGTTGTAGGCCTCGATCATGTCGAGCAGGGTCTGCAGCTGCACGCCATCTTCCAGCAGGGCCTGGCAAGCATCCCATTGCTGCTGGGCCCACTTGCCGCCATTTTCGCGCTTGAGCGCGTTGAGCAGTGGGAACAATGGCAATTCCACGCCGACGAAGATGTCGGACGAGTTGGTGCGGATTTCCGGGCAGTTGAACACGGTCGCGTGGACGCCTTTGGCCCAGGCGGCTTCGGCCACACTTTCCAGGCGCTTCTTGGCGTAACCCTGGGTGTAATTGGTGTAGGTTTGCCACTGGTACTTGCCATCGATCAGGATCTCGGTGCCGTGGTAGCCGTAAGCGGTGTAGCGGGCCGAGCCGCCGGTCGCTTGCACGCGCTCGCGGATGGGCGCGCTGGCGTTGATCAGGTAACCGAGGGTGTTGGCGGTGACTTCGTCGAAGTTCATCAAAATCAGCTTGCCCAGGTCGCTGTCGAGCAGGGCGCGCGAGGACATGAAGCGCTCGCCGCGGCCTTTGTAGATGCGGTTGGCAATGGCCAGGAATGCCTTGATCTTCGGAATGCCGCCCGCCATGGTGTGGGCGAAGAAGACATTCGCGCCTTCCGGGATCAGCTTGTCGATCTGGCCCATGACGTCGGCGGCCGCATCGGTAAAGCGCTTGACGCCGGCGGCGCGGCAGGCTTCGATCTTGGCCCAGTCCAGCTTGTCTTCCTGCCAGGTCTTGAGGGTGATGCCCGACAGCATTTCCGTCGGGTTTTGCTCGCCCGGTGGCGCGTCCAGGTCGAAACCGGCCATCATCGGCACATTGATGATCTTGCCGCCGAGTTTTTCTTCCGCTTCGGCCAGTTCTTCGGCGTTCAGTGCGCGCAGCGCATTGTTCTCGTCGCGGCGGCCGACCGTGATACCCACGATGGTCATGCCGGCGGCGCGCGCTTCGTCGATCAGGCCGTTGACGTAGCCACGGCCGAACAGTTCGCCGAACAGGACGAACACGTCGCCCTTCTTGAACGGGTTGGCGGTAGGGATGTGCCGAAGGGAAGTCAATTCGCTCATATAATTTTTACCACGCTGTAAGTGTTGGGATCGGGTGTCTGCCCGTCTTGTTGTTATCGTTTTTTTGTCAAACGCGACATTATAGCGCTGCCGCGCGCGTGAAAACCATTCTTGGGGCTTAGTCGCGCAGGATGCGGCGCATCACCAGCGGAGGCGGTTCGGACGGGTTGGCGTGGGAATACTCGAGTTCTTCGGCCAGTTCGAACGCGTAGGCGGCGTACAGGTCCAACAATTTTGGCTGGTCGCCTCGCACGGCGAGGCGCAATTCCTGCACGGCGCTGGCCAGGCCGTGGTGGATCACCGCTTCGAGCAACAGCTGCGACAGATTGCTGCCGCGGCAGTGGGGCAGCACGCCCATGCGCAGGATTTCCCACACATCCTGGTCCAGGTCGTGGGGCGCCCAGCGCACGGAACCGACCGCCTCGCCGCCCTGCATCAAGATGAAGGCGCCGCCGCTGCGCAGGTGGTGTTCCACCTGTTCGGCTGTTTCCAGGTGGCCGCTGGAAGTGTCGCTGACCTTGCCGGCCCACGCCGCGCGCGTGAGTGCGGCAATCAGGGGTGCATCGTCTGTGCTCGCTTCGCGGACCACAATGCTCATCGCCGGGCCTTAACGGATGCGCATGCCCGGCGTCGCGCCCGGCCATGGTTCGAGTACGTACAGGCCAGGATTGGTTTTCTCGTCGGCGGCCGAGGCGCACAGGACCATGCCTTCGGAGACGCCGAACTTCATCTTGCGCGGGGCCAGGTTGGCCACCAGCACGGTCAGCTTGCCGATCAATTGTTCCGGCGTGTAGGCCGATTTGATGCCAGAGAACACATTGCGCAGGCGGCCTTCGCCCACGTCCAGGGTCAGGCGCAGCAGCTTGTCGGACCCGTCCACCTGTTCGCAGTTGACGATCTTGGCGATGCGCAGGTCGATCTTGGTGAAGTCGTCGATCTTGATTTCCGGCGCCAGGTCTTCGATGTCGCCCTTGGCCGGTGCGTCGACTGCCGGGGCGGCAACGGCGGGCACCGCGGCCACGGCCGGCTTGTCGAACAAGTCTTCCACCATCTTGGCGTCGACCCGGGTCATCAGGTGGCTGTAGGCGCCGATGGTGCGGCCCAGCATGGTTTCATAGACGGCTGCGCCGTTGGTGTCGCTCCAGGAAATGGCCGCGTCGTTCAGGAATGCCGAGACCTTGGCGGCCACTTGCGGCAGCACCGGCGACAGCAAGATCGTCAATTGGCGGAACAGGATCAGGGCTGCCGTGCACACATCGTGCAGTTCGGCGGTCTTGGTCTCGTCCTTGGCCAGGATCCATGGCTTGTTTTCGTCGACATACTGGTTGGTGATGTCGGCGATTTCCATGATTTCACGCAGCGCCTTGCCGAATTCGCGGTTCTCGAAATTGGCGGCGATGCTGGCCTGGCGTTCGGCGCCGTCGACGGTCAGCGCGCGGCTGATCCATTGCTGGGCGTTGGGCGACAGGGTCGCGGCCAGCTTGCCGTCGAATTTCTTGGCGATGAAGCCGGCGCAGCGGCTGGCGATATTGACGTACTTGCCGATCAAGTCGCTGTTCACGCGCGCCACGAAGTCGTCGCCGTTGAAGTCCAGGTCTTCGACCTTGGAATTGAGCTTGAAGGCGATGTAGTAGCGCAGCCATTCCGGATTCATTTTCAGATCCAGGTAGCGCAGCGGCGAGATGCCGGTGCCGCGCGACTTCGACATTTTTTCATTGTTCACGGTCAGGTGGCCGTGGACATTGACTTTGAGCTTGTCGATGATCGGGTGGTCGGCAAAATTGAGCATCGCCGGCCAGAACAGCAGGTGGAAGGACACGATGTCCTTGCCGATGAAGTGGACCTGCTCGGTAGCCGGATCGTTCATCAGGGCGTCGAAATCGATGCCTTTCTTGCCGCAATAGTTTTTCAGGCTGGCCAGGTAGCCGACCGGCGCGTCCAGCCACACGTAGAAGAACTTGCCCGGGGCATCGGGAATCGGGATGCCGAAGTAGGGCGCGTCGCGCGAAATATCCCAGTCGGCCAGCTTTTCACCGGCTTCGCCCAGCCATTCCGAGACCTTGTTGACCATTTCGGATTGCAGGCGGCCTGGCGTATTGAGCCATTCCTTGAGGAAGGTGAAGCAGCGCGGGTCGGACAGGGCGAAGAAATACTGCTCCGATGGCTTCAGGATCGGGGTCGAGCCGGTGAAGACCGAGAACGGGTTCACCAGTTCGGTCGGCTGGTAGGCGGCGCCGCACACTTCGCAATTGTCGCCGTACTGGTCCTTGGCGCCGCATTTCGGGCATTCGCCCTTGATATTGCGGTCGGCCAGGAACATGCCCTTGACCGGGTCGAAGAAGCGGTCGACCGTCTTGGTGACGATCAGGCCGGTATCGCGCAGCTTGCGGTAGATGCCCTGGGACAGTTCGACGTTTTCCGGCGAATCGGTGGAATACCAGTTATCGAAGGCGATATGGAAGCCGTCCAGGTATTGCTGGCGCCCGGCGGCGATCTTGGCCACGAATTCCTGGGGCGTGATGCCTTCCTTTTCGGCCGCGATCATGATCGGGGTGCCGTGGGTGTCGTCCGCGCACACGAAGTGGACTTCGCGCTGGCCGCCGGCATCGCGCTGCATTCGCTGAAAACGTACCCAGATATCGGCCTGGATGTATTCCATCATGTGGCCGATGTGGAAGGCTGCGTTGGCGTAGGGCAGGGCGGTGGTGACGAACAGCTTGCGGGTCATGGTTGCGCTTTTTTGGTGAGTATTGGAAAAAGAGTAAAGTATTTTACCAGCGCTTGGGCGGACGGCGCAGCCCTTTGCCCCGCCCGGGGGGCGTTTTGCGCTAAACTTCGGGCTCACATACGGAGATTTTCATGAGCATCACAGTAGAAGACGTCAAGGCGGCACTGGCGGCAGTCATCGATCCGAACACCCATAAAGACCTCGTTTCCACCCGTTCCATCAAGAATGTCAAGGTCGACGGCGCCAATATCGCGCTCGACGTGGAACTGGGCTACCCGGCCAAAAGCCAGTTCGCGCTGCTGCGCGAGGCGGTCGTGGCCAAGCTGCAGACGCTGCCGGGCGCAGGCAATATCACGGTCAATGTGACCTCGAACATCATTTCCCACACGGTGCAGCGCGGCTTGAAGATCATGCCGAACGTGAAAAACATCATTGCGGTGGCCTCCGGCAAGGGCGGCGTGGGCAAATCGACCACGGCCGTGAACCTGGCGCTGGCGCTGGCCGCCGAGGGCGCCAGCGTGGGCGTGCTCGATGCCGATATTTACGGTCCCTCGCAGCCGATGATGCTTGGCATTAGCGGCCGCCCGGAAACCACCGACGGCAAGACCATGGAGCCGATGGAAAACCATGGCCTGCAAGTATCCTCGATCGGCTTCATGATCGACCCGGACGAGCCGATGGTGTGGCGTGGCCCCATGGTGACCCAGGCGCTGCAGCAATTGCTCGAGCAAACCAACTGGCGCAATCTCGATTACCTGATTGTCGACATGCCGCCCGGTACCGGCGACATCCAATTGACCTTGTCCCAGAAAGTGCCGGTCACCGGCGCCGTGATCGTGACCACGCCGCAAGACATCGCGCTGCTCGACGCACGCAAGGGCCTCAAGATGTTCGAGAAGGTCGGCATTCCAATTCTGGGCGTGGTGGAAAACATGAGCACCCACATCTGCTCGAACTGCGGCCACACCGAAGCGATCTTCGGCCAGGGCGGCGGCGAGAAAATGTGCGCCGACTTCGGCGTCGATTTCCTGGGCGCCTTGCCATTGACCATGGCCATCCGCGAGCAGACCGATTCGGGCAAGCCGACCGTCGTGGCCGAGCCCGATGGCGCGGTCGCGCAAGTGTATCAAGCCATCGCGCGCAAGGTCGCCATCAAGATCGCCGACAAGGCGAAGGACATGAGCGCCAAGTTCCCGACCATCGTCGTCAAGAACGATTAAATCTTCCCGCCATCGCCGGCCCGTGCGGCCGGCGATATCGCCGTTTTTCCTCCCCTGTTTTCAAGATGTCATTGTCGAGCCGGCCAGCCGCGCGCCATATGTGGCGGGCTTTGCTGTAAGGTTGGCATCAAGCTTGTTCGTATGTCAGCGCTTCGCGTGCGCCCCCTTGTCGTTCCAATTGAACACACTCACTAAACGCTGCTAATTCGCAAGTTGGCTCCCGTGTGGCGTGTGAAATACTGGCCAACTAAAAAGTGACCTCGGGAACTTTTTTAACTGAGCGGTTATCGAAGCTCAGCCGACCACAAAGAGGAAAGACATCATGACCAAGAACACACTGCGTACCTTACTCGTTTCCACCACCGCGTTGTTCAGTATCGGCACGGCCAGTATCGGCACCGCCGCTGCTGCCACGCTGTCCGTCGGCCCCGGCATGACGTATGCCACGCCGTGCCGCGCGTTTGCCGCCGCCGTCAGCGGCGACATCGTGCAAATCGCCGCGGCAACCTATACCGGCGACGTGTGCGGCATTTATGCGCACAACCTCACCATTCGCGGCATCAATGGCCGTCCGAAAATCGATGCCGGCGGCAAGAACGCGATGGGCAAGGCCACCTGGGTGGTGGTCGGCAACAATATGACCATCGAGAACGTCGAGATGCTCGGCGCCAAGGTGCCGGACTTGAACGGCGCGGCCCTGCGCCTGGAAGGCACGGGCTTTACCTTGCGCACGAGTTTTTTGCATGACAACGAGAACGGCATCTTGTCCGGTTCTAATTTGAACAGCGATGTGCTGATCGAAAACACCGAGTTCGGCCACAACGGCTATGGCACGGGACAGACGCATAACCTGTACATCGGCAATGTGCGCTCCTTGACCTTCCGCTACAACTTCTCGCACGATGCCATTGTCGGCCACAACCTGAAATCGCGCGCACGGGTCAATCACGTGCTGTACAACCGCTTCTCGAGCCTGGCGCCGGGGCAGACCGGGTCCACCCTGGCCGGGCAGCCCAGCTACGAAATCGATTTGCCGAATGCGGGCGAATCGTATGTGATCGGCAATGTGATCGAGCAGCCTGCCGCCAATCAGAATCCGAACATGCTCGCGTACGGTGAAGAGGGGGCCAGCAATCCGAGTCACTACTTGTATGTGGTGAACAATACCTTCCTCAACGATGACACGGTGCGCGGCAATTTCGTGCTGGTCGGATCGGGCGTGACCAAGCCGATTCTGTTGCAGAACAATATTTTCGGAGGAACAGGGACATTGAGCAACCAGTCCACAGCGGTGCAGAAGACCAACTACCGCTCGGTGGCGCCGGGCTTTGTCAATCGCGGGGCCTACGACTTGCGTCCGACCCCCAACCCGCTGGTGATCGATGCCGGTTCGCTGCCGGGGATCTCGCTCACGGGCGTGTCGCTTGCGCCGGTGGCCGAATACGATCATGTGGCGCTCGGCATGCCCCGTCCGCTGGCCGGACCGCTCGATATCGGCGCCTATGAGGCAAGCTCCAACGCGCCGTAACGTTCCGTGCCGGCGTGATCATGCCGCCCGCAGCGATGCGGACGGCATTTTTTCGTGCGCGTTCAGGCCGCCGTTCCCTCCCAATAGCGCTTGGCCTTCTCGAACACCAACGCGCCGACGCTGGCGCCGAGCGTGCGCCCGCCGCTGTCGGCCGCCGGGAAGTGCAGGCCGGCGTAGATGCGCGAGCTTCCCGCTTCCTGCGCCGCGACGCTGAAGGTGGCCCACTGCAAGCTGACCGCCGCTTGCGGCAAGGCCGGATCGAGCAGCATCGCGTGCGGGGCGATCGTCACGCTGTGGCCGAAGTTGTCGCTGCCCGTAAACAGCTTGAGCGTTTCGGCCGAGGCGGCGCTGAGCGTGCTGTGGCCCGACACGTGGTCGGGGAAGGGCAGCGATGGGTTGCTTGGCAGCTGGTACGGCATCCATGCTTCGCCCGCGATCTGGCGCAATCCCGCGGCCGGCCCCGCAATGCTGTAGGCCGTGATCGTCTTCGAGCACAGCGCGTAACGCACGCCCGTGATGGGGCGCTCCGAATCGTAGTAGCGCTTGGCGTCCCAGGCGGCGATGCCGGCGTCCGACAGGGCGTTGCTGAGGGCGAACAACAGCTTGACGTCGTTCTCCTCCGCATAGTGGTCACGCCCGGAAACGAACTGGGCGAACTGCGACCATAGCGCCACCGGCGTGTCGCCGAGGGTGCCGCCGGCCCAGAAGTCGGCCATGACTTTCTCGGTCTCGGTGAGCGCGTTCTGGACCCGGACCATCTCGAGCGCCTGGTCGGTGAACGCTTGCGTGCCCGGCAGGACCGGCGGGCCGGGACGGAATTGGGCGCCGCTGTCCAGCGCGAAGGGTCGCACCTGGCCCCAGAACGGGACCAGGAAAGACTGGGTGCGCAGCACGCCGCCGGCGTCGAGGTAGGTCAGCGGCTGCCAGCGGCCGGCGTAGGGGATCAGCGCGCGCGGCGCGGCCTGGGCCACGATCATGGCCGGGTTGCGCGCCACGTAGCCGGTATAGTCGCCGAAGACGGCCCCGGCGGTCCGCTCGCCCAGCTGGTTGGCGCCGTCGGCGCGGGCGGCCGCCAGCAGGACCGTGGCTGCCAGGGTGCCCAGGCCTTCGGGCGTGGTCGGCGGCAGCGAGGCGCGGGCCGGATTGTAGGCCAGCGCGGCCATGTGGGCATCGAAGTCGGCTTTTTGCGCCGGCAATTGATCGAGCAGGGCGGCATAGGCGGCAAAGCTCAGTGCGCGCTGCTGGTTGGCCGGCGTGCGTTCGGCAGCCGGGCGCCGCAGCTGGGCGCCGTGCTGGGTGCTCAATGCGACCGCGTCGTACGCGGCCCAGGCGTTGTAGATGGCCGTGTGCACGATGGCGGCCGTGCGCGCGGCCAGCGGGGCCGGCGTGCGCGCGCTGCGCAAGGCCGCCAGCAAGACATTGTTCCAACCGATGACGAGCTTGCTTTTCACCGGCTCCGGTGGCGGTGGGGTGGGGACGGGCCGATGGTGATGCCCTCCGCCCCCGCAGGCTGTCAATGCGCCGCCGATGGCGGCGCCGGTTCCCAATTTGATGAATTGTCGGCGTTCCATGTCGTTCTCGATAGTGAAGTACTTCCTGCCGGGAAGCTGTCGGATGCCGACGCGCATCGCGCGCGCGGCATGGCTGGCTTTGTCAAACTCTGAGATTCAGTATCGGGAAGGCCAAGCGCATCAGTGTTGAGGCGGCTCACGGCTGATGCGTCGGGGAGGGGAACTTCCAGCCGATCGCGAGGACGCCCGGCAAGACAGGCGACGCGGTAAAATAGCGCTCTTTACCTTTGCACACATTGCCATGACCGACGTCCGCACCCGTTTCGCCCCGAGCCCGACCGGCTACCTCCACCTGGGCGGCGCCCGCACCGCGCTTTACAGCTGGGCGTATGCCCGCCATTTCGGCGGCACTTTCGTGCTGCGTATCGAAGACACCGACCTCGAACGTTCCACGCCCGAAGCCGTGCAAGCCATCAATGAAGGCATGCAGTGGCTGGGCCTGCACCACGACGAAGGCCCGTTCTACCAGATGCAGCGCATGGACCGTTACCGCGAAGTGGTGGCGCAGATGCTGGCCGCCGGCACCGCTTACCTGTGCTACTCCTCGAAGGAAGAAGTGCAAGCCATGCGCGACCGCTTCACCGAACTGGGCGAGAAGCCACGCTACGACGGCACCTGGCGTCCGGAAAGCGGCAAGACCTTGCCGCCGGTGCCGGCCGACCGCCAGCCGGTGGTGCGTTTCAAGAATCCGCAGGACGGCGACGTGAGCTGGGACGATGTGGTCAAGGGCACGATCACCATTTCCAACCGCGAACTCGACGACCTGATCATCGCGCGTCCGGACGGCACCCCGACCTACAACTTCTGCGTCGCGGTCGACGACTGGGACATGCGCATCACCCACGTGCTGCGTGGCGATGACCACGTCAACAATACCCCGCGCCAGATCAATATCCTGCGCGCCATCGGCGCACCGCTGCCGCAGTACGGCCACCTGCCGATGATCCTCGGCCCGGACGGCGCCAAGCTGTCCAAGCGCACGCACGCGGCCAGCGTCATGGAATTCAAGGACATGGGCTATCTGCCGGAAACGATGCTGAACTACCTGGCGCGCCTGGGCTGGAGCCACGGCAACGAAGAAGTGTTCTCGATGGAGCAGTTCTGCGCCTGGTTCGACACCGACCACCTGACCTCGTCGGCCGCGCAAATGAACATGGAAAAGCTGGCCTGGCTGAACAACCATTACATCAAGCTGGCCGACAATGGCCGCCTGGCCGATCTGGCGCGCGCGCAGATGGCCGCCCAGGGTGCCGACTTCGCCCATGGCCCGGACCTGGCCGCTGCGCTGGGCTTGATGAAGGAGCGCGCCAACACCGTCAACGAGCTGGCCGACGCCGCCATGCTGTTCTTCCGCACGCCGCAGCCCGACCCGGCCCTGATGGCCCAGCACCTGACCGACGCGGTCAAGCCGGCGCTGGCCCTGTTCGCCGAGCGCTGCCAAAGCGTGGAATTCACCAAGGAAGCGCTGGCGCCGATGATCAAGGAAGTGCTGGCCGCCCATGGCCTCAAGATGCCGCAGCTGGCCATGCCCTTGCGCCTGGTATTGACGGGACAGCTGCAAACCCCGGCGATCGATGCCGTGATTGCCCTGCTGGGACGTGAGACTGTTTTGGCAAGAGTTCAGCAATATCTATAAATTTTTTTGATTTACCCTTTGCATATTCGGTGGACTCCGCTATAATTTTGCTTCTTCGCGGAACGGGGGTATAGCTCAGCTGGGAGAGCGCTTGCATGGCATGCAAGAGGTCAGCGGTTCGATCCCGCTTACCTCCACCAACCGAAGAATGCAGTAACCGTAATCAGTACCGGGTCCCCATCGTCTAGAGGCCTAGGACATCACCCTTTCACGGTGAGTACGGGGGTTCGAATCCCCCTGGGGACGCCAAGAATTTGGCAGTGGAAGTTTAGTACCGCTAAACACCCTGATACGTCAGGGTTTTTTATTGGTCAAGCAAGTTAGGTCAGGATGTAAAATACATTCAGGACAGTTTTCTGTCCCCATCGTCTAGAGGCCTAGGACATCACCCTTTCACGGTGAGTACGGGGGTTCGAATCCCCCTGGGGACGCCAGTTGTTGCAAAAAGCCGCTTTCGAGCGGCTTTTTGCATTGCGGCTCCTACCACGGCAGGTAGGCGAAGCCGGGCGGGATGGCAAACGGCGGCATGGCGAACGGCGGCGCCTGCAGTCCGCCGGCGAACAGGCCGGCCAGGGCCGGATTGTTCTGGCCGATCAGGCTGCCGATCGAGGCCGGCACCGCCGGCTGCAAGCCCACCGCCAACACCGCATCGGGCAAGCCCATGCCGGCCCGGCTTGGATCGGCCAGGCTGACCCGGCGCGCGCTCATGCGGATCACCTGGAACAGGCGCTCGACCCGTTCCGCATTGCGCACCCGGTACATGCTCTGGAATTCCGGGTGGTGGGCCAGCACCAGCGCCGCCAGGCCGGTGATGTGGGGCGCCGCCATCGAGGTGCCGTCCCAGGCCGCATAATTGTTGGGCGGTACCGAAGAAGCGATCGCCACGCCCGGACCGCACACCGCCACTTGCGGACCAAAGCAGCTGAAGCTGGCGGTGTAGTAGCCGCTCGCGTCCACGTTTTGCGTGAGCGTTTGCGCGTGATAGCTGTCGGGCGGGAATTCATCGAGCTTGCCGATGGCCGCCACCGCCAGCACATTGGGCGAGGAGGCGGGGTATTGCACAGGCCCGCCCGAATTGCCGGCCGCAACGATGCAGGCGATGCCGGCCCGCTTGGCGCGCTGGATCTGCTGCTCGAGCGCTTCGGACACCTCGGCGCCGCCCAGGCTCAGGTTGACGACATCGATCTGCTTTTCGATGCAGTATTCGAGCGCGTCGATCAGCTGGCTGACCTGGCCGCCCGGGAACAGCTTGCAGGCATGCAGTTCGGCGTCGGGCGCGAAGCCGCGGATGCCGAAAGCCAGTTCGGCGCCACCGATCACGCCGGCGCAGTGCGAGCCGTGGCCCAGCGTGTCCTCGGTCCAGGTGTCGGGCGAGGTTTTCTTGTTGACGATGTCAAAGCCGTTGTGCACGCGGTTCAATTCCTCGTGCGTGGTGGCGATGCCCGAATCGATCACGGCGATCTTGATGCCCTGGCCGCGGTAGGTGGCCGGCAATTGATCCATGCGCATGGCCTTCTGGCCCCAGCCCACCATTTTCTGGCGCGGGAAGCCGGCCAGCGAGGGCCAGTCGGACAGGGCGCGCAAGGCCACCACGTTCGGCTCGTCGGACGAGACGTCCGGGTCGCGCTGGTAGAAACTCCAGTAGTCGGACTTGGGCTTGACGTACAGGCTGCGCACCGAGCCCGCCGTTTCGCCGAACAGCGACAACGTGACCTGGCCGCTGGCGTCGGTGACGGCGGTGGCCGGCAGCATGCTGCCGAACAGCGACACTTCGGCCCCGGCCACCGGCGCGCCATCCTTGCCCACCACCTTGACCACGGCCGTGAACGCGGGCCCGCTGCTGGGCACGACACTGGTGACGAAATTCGGTTGCAGGGCGTGCGCATCCATCAGGCCCAGGTACTGGTCGCGTTCGACCAGCAGCCGGCCCTGGCCCTGCTGGTGCAGGACGCCGGCCTTTTGCTCGGTCATGCGCGCCACCAGCACGCCCTGGCTGCCGCCCATGCCGTCGGCCAGCGCGCCCACCACGTTCTTGGGCCCCACCGTATCGACGATCTCGATGTCGGGGCTGTTGCGCAGCGCCTGTTCGACGACCGACAGCGACAGCGGCGAGAAGCCCATGGGACTGATGCCGTCGGGGTGGCGCGGCGCGATCAGAAATTGTTTTTTGCGTTCGCCGAGCTGCTTGCCGCCGCTGTCGGGCGCGCTGGCGCTGCTGGAAGGTGCGGCCGGGCGGGCGTCAGGCTGGCCTGGGCGCGCATCGCCGGCGGGGCGGTTCGGCCCGCGCCGTTCGCCGTTGTCGGCGGCGGATGTTGCATCGAGCGGACCGCCTGGTCCGCCATCGGGAGTTTTAGCCATGTGTATTCCTTTCGGAGCGAAGGAAGCCGGTGGTCTTGTCAAACAGCGACAGGGGCCGGTCCCGTTCGATCATCAGATGAGGTGAATTGCGAAAGCGCTGCTCGAAGTCGTCCGCCAGTTCCGGTTCGACGGCGAGCACCGCGGTATGTGGCTGGCCGGGAGGTCCGATGGTGTCGACCACGTCCAGGTGGGGATCGTCGTGCAGGGCATTGAGCAAGTCGGTCAGCGCCTCGCCATCCTGGCGCGCGCGGACGATAAAGCGGATGCGTTCCATGCGGGTCTCCTGGTGGGACTCCCGCGCACGCGGCGCGCGCGGGAGTCGTACTGCTAGCCCTGTTGCCGGGCTACGGTGTTAATGCAGCGTGGGCTGCTGGTATTGCATGCCTTGCGGCGGGTAGTAGCTGTTGCCTTGTGCCAGCTGGGCCTGCTGCTGGGCCAACTGGGCTTGCTGCGCATACGCCTGGGTGAGAGGATCGGCGCCGAACGGCAGCATGCGGCCGATCTGGCCGGCCACGCCGCCAATGGTGCTGCCCAGGCCCGAATTGCCGAACAGGCCGCCAATGGCGCCGCCCAGCGGTTGACCGACCTGGCCGATCAGGTTGCCGAACCAGCCTTGCGGTGCGACCTGGCCTGCGCCCTGGGCTTGTGCCTGCGCGTGCTGGCCGGCTTGCTGCGCCAGCTGCGCATATTGCTGTTGTTGCTGTTGCAGCTGCTGCTGCAATTGCTGCACTTGCTGCAGCAGGCGCTGATAAGCCAGGTACGACACGGGGGCGAAGGCGGGGTTCACCAGCGACGCGGGGTCGACATTGAACGGCAGCATGCGACCGATCTGGCCGGCCACGTTGCCGATGGTGCTGCCCAGGTTCGCATTGCCGAACAGGCCGCCGATGGCGCCGCCCAGGGGCTGGCCGACCTGGCCGATCAGGTTGCCGAACCAGCCCTGGGGATTGAGCTGCTGTGCCAGTTGGGCCTGTTGAATTTGCTCTTGCTGAATTTGCTGCTGCAGCTGCGCTTGTGCGACGGGATCGGCGCTGAACGGCAGCATGCGGCCGATCTGGCCGGCCACGCCGCCAATGGTGCTGCCCAGGCCCGAATTGCCGAAGGCACCGCCGATCAGACCGCCCAGTGGCCGGCCGACTTGGCCGATCAGGTTGCCGAACCAGCCTTGCGGATCGAGCTGCTGTGCCAGCTGGGCTTGCTGCAGCTGGGCGATTTGCGCTTGCTGCATCTGCGCTTGCTGGACGGGGTCGGCTGCGAACGGCAGGAAGCCGCCGCCGATGCCGCCGGCAGCCTGGCCGATCTGGCGGCCCAGGTTCGCGTTGCCCAGCAGGCCACCGATACCGCGGCCGATCAGGCCGCCCAGGGGGGCGCCGATCAGGCTGCCGAAGAAGCCTTGTGGTGCGTATTGTTGTTCCATTCCATAAGGTACGTTTTGAAACTCATTCATGACACTCTCCTTATTGTTGCTATTGCGGCGAGCGGTAGGCCAAGTCTCCGTTCGGCCTTCAAGAGGCATTCTTGATCGTGGAAGGCCGGCCGAACTCCTCGCGAAGCCCTGGCCATTCCGAAACGCAAAACGTTTGTGCACCGGGGCGCGGCCGGTAAGGAGCGGCGCGCCTGGTACGCGAATCCAGTACGCGTGCATTGCAGCCAGTTCAGGGCAACAAAAAAGTTGCCAATCAGAACGGCCTTCGCACTGGTAGCCTTTGGACCGGGGCCCGTTCGCGAAAGTTTTGGTATTGTGGGTTGCTATTTGCAGGTGAGTCTCAGTGTGTTGCCCGGGTGCGCTAAAATGGCGGCCCGCGCCAATTTCGCCGTCATCCCATGTCCCTCGCGCCCTGCCATCCCGCCACGCTCGCCATCTTTTGCAAGGTGGTCGACAACTATGGCGACATCGGCATTTGCTGGCGCATGGCGCGCCAGTTCGCGCGCGAGCACGGCCTGGCGGTGACGCTGTGGGTGGACGACCTGGCCAGTTTTCGCCGCATTTGCCCGGCCGTCCAGCTGGACGCCGCCCTGCAGCAGGTGGAGGGCGTCACGGTGCGCCACTGGCTGAACCAGCAGGGCAGTGTCGACCTGGGCGACGTGGCCGAGATCGTGATCGAATTTTTCGGCTGCGACATTCCGCCCGCGTACGTTGAGGCCATGGCGCGCTGCCCGGTGCGTCCGGTATGGATCAATTACGAGGGCTTGAGCGCCGAAGACTGGGTCGAGGGTTGCCACACGCTGCCGTCGTCCCATCCGCGCCTGCCGCTGACCAAGCATTTCTTTTTCCCCGGCTTTACGGCCCGCACCGGCGGCTTGCTGCACGAAGCGGACCTGGACCAGGAACGCGCCCGTTTCCAGGCCGATCCTGCCGCCATGCAAGCCTTTCTGGCCGGCCTGGGCGTGACCGCAGCCGAGTGCGCCGCGCGCAAGGTGTCGCTGTTCTGTTACCCGTCGGCGCCGGTCGCGCAACTGTTCTCGGCCTGGGAAAGTGGTCTGACCCCGGTCCTGTGCCTGGTGCCGGAAGGGGTGGCGGCGGCGGCGGTGGGCGCGTTCCTGGGGCAGGAACCGGTGCCGGGCGCGGCCGCCACCGCCGGCATGCTGACCGTGCGCGTGCTGCCCTTCGTGCCCCAGCCCGATTACGACCGCCTGCTGTGGGCCTGCGACCTCAATTTCGTGCGCGGCGAGGATTCGTGGGTGCGCGCCCAGTGGGCGGCGCGGCCTTTCATCTGGCACATCTACGAGCAGGACGAGAATTTGCACCACAAGAAGCTGTGCGCCTTCCTCCAGCGCTACGCGGGCGGCGCCGCGCTCGATGCCCTGTCCCTGCTGTGGAACGGGGCGGGCGCCCCGGGCGACGATTGCGCGTCGCTGTGGCCGCCATTTGTGACCGAATTGCCAAGCCTGGCCAGGCGCGGCGCCGCCTGGCAGGCGGCGCTGCTGGCCAACGGCGACGCGTGCGGCAACTTGCTGGCCTTTGCCGCTGTTGTTTCATCGGTCAATCGCGAAAACTCGGGTATAATGCCCGGTTAATTTCTCAGATATTTTTTCGATCAAACGTGAGCTTGCGGCGCTTTTCGCCTCGAGGCGACCGCTGATTTTCATGCAACCCACTTTTTACGTACATTTATGAAACCTGCAAAAGAAATTCGTGTTGGCAACATCATCATGGTTGACAGCAAGCCATTCATCGTTCTGCGTTCGGATGTCAACGGTTCGAGCCGCACGGGCTTCACCTACAAATGGAAGATGAAAAATCTTCTGACCAACAGCCCGCTGGAAAACGTGTTCCGCGGCGACGACAAGTTCGACGTGGTCGTGCTCGACAAGAAGCCGGTCACCTACTCGTACTTCGCCGACCCGCTGTTCGTCTTCATGGATGGCGAATACAACCAGTACGAAATCGAAGAAGAGAACCTGGGCGATGCGCTGCATTACCTGAAAGACGGCATGGAATGCGAAGCCGTGTTCTACGACGGCAAGGCGATCTCGGTCGAACTGCCCACCACCATCGCGCGTAAAGTCGCTTACTCGGAGCCTGCAGTCAAGGGCAATACGTCGGGCAACGTCCTGAAAGAAGCCAAGCTGGAAAACGCCATCGAAGCCCACGCGCACACCGTGCAAGTGCCGCTGTTCGTGAGCACCGACGACGTCATCGAAATCGATACCCGTACCAACGAGTACAAGCGCGTCGTTCGCAACTAAGCAGCGCACGCATGAAAAAAGCACGCCGCGGCGTGCTTTTTTTTCGTCCCGGGTTTCATCGGCGCGACATGCTGAGGCACAGGGAAACCAGGGCGTACAGCCCGGTCAGCCAGAACAGGGGCAGGCCGATCAGGAACAGGTAGAACCAGCCGTCGGTATCGAAGCGCAGGCCGCCGGCGGCGACCGCGGGGAAGGCCAGCGCGAAAAACCCCAGCACGATCGCGTGCCGCGCGCCCGGATGGCGCACGCGCCAGGCGATCAAGGCCAGCGGCCCCAAATACAGGGCGCTCTGGTAGCTGCTGTCGAGAATCGGCGCGTAGGCGTTGTGGTTGTACATGAACGAGACCCGGATCACCAGCAGCGCCAGGACGGCCAGCGCGATGTGATAGAGACCTTCGCCGCGTGCCGGCACGCGCCCGCTCACCGGGCCTTGCTCGCCTTCTGGGCGCGCAGGAAGGCCGGGCCCCACAGCGGATGGCCGTTTTCGCCCGGCTGCAGATCGAAGGCCGGGTCGAGCTTGAAGGCCTTGGCGAACTGCTGGCGGCACAGGGTCTGGCGCGAAGTGACGCAATAGCTGAAGGCGCTGTACTTGGCGGCCGCCACCTGGGTCGCCTTGGAGCCGCCGGTCACGTCCGGTGCGGCCAGGCGCTTGATGGCTTCGTTGTACTGGCCCTTGTTATACAGGTCGATGCCTTCGCGCAGCGCGAGCTGGTCGGCCGTCGGGCCGCTGGCCACTGGCGGCGCCGTCACCGGCGGCGGCGCAGGACGGGGCGGGGCGGGGCGGACCGGCGCCGGCTGGGGCGGCGCAGGCTTGGTCAGCGGGCCGAAGGTGTCGCAGCCGGCCAGCAGGACCAGGGTCAGAACGGGAAGTGTCAGTCGTTTCATGAGAACGATCATAATATTTTTATTTGGAATCTGCTGCAAAGTCGTGCTCAATCGTGCCCGTCTTGTTCTTGGCCAGATTGACCTCGGTCTGGAAATCCGGGAAACCCGGGTTGACGATACGGATCTTGTGTTTGCCGGCCGGCAGGGCGATCTTTTTCAGGGGCGGACTCACGCCGTGCTCTTCGCCATCGACAAAGATCGTGCCCCAGGGCTTGATCGCCAGGCGGTAGCTGGCCGTATCGGGCACCGTCGGCTTTTCCTCGACCACGGTGGCGCTGGCGCTGATGGCTTCGGCTTCCACCGCGGCCGCGACCTGGGCCGCGCTCTGGGCCGGCGCGTCGACCGCGTCCGGCGCAGCCGACGCGTCCGGCGGTTCGGCCGCCAGCTCGGTCTGGACCGGCACCGGCGTGGCGGCGTTACGCTTGCCCGACACCCATGTCACGCCCAGGCCCAGAATCAGGACGAAGGCCAGGCCCAGCGCCGCGTGCGACATCCAGCGCGGGGCCGGCTTGTGGATCCCCTTGGCCGGCGCGCCCGGCTTGGCGCTGGCAGTCTTGTCGGCGCCGGCGCTGCTGCTGGCCGGGCGCGCACCCGCACTCGAACCGGAGCGCGAGCCGCTGGAACCCGAACGCGAGCTCGAACTCGAACTCGATCCCGAGCGTGAGCCCGAGCCCGAGCGCGAACTGGAGCGCTTGCGCTCGTATTCGGGCCCGGTGACGGTGTTGGTCGCCGGCGGCAGCGGCGGGGTCTGGTTGATGGCGGCAAAGCGCTGGGTGGCGCCGCCCGGACGCGCGCGCGGCACGCCCGACGAGCTGATGCCGAGCAGTTCACGGAAGGCGTCGATGGTCTGCGGCCGGTCGCTGGCCAAGACCGCCAGGCCCTTGTCGATCGCGGCCAGGAATTCGTGGCTGTAGCCTTCCAGGCCCCGTTCGGCCAGCGGCAGCATCGGGTCCTTGACCATGCGCGCGATCGAGGTGGCCGGCGGCTCCTTGCAGATCGCAAAATAGATCACGGCCGACAGCGCGTAAATGTCGGTATAGGCGCCCTGGTCGAGCGAAGCGTCGCCCGCGTATTGCTCCACCGGCGCGTAGCCGGGCTTGAGAATGACGGTCAGGCCGCGCGTGCGGTCGCCGATGATTTGGCGCGCCGAGCCGAAGTCGAGCAGGACCGCGTCGCCGCTTTCCTGGACGATGATATTGTCGGGCGAGACGTCGCGGTGCAGGATGCGCATCGTATACAGCATCTCGAGCGCGTCCAGGATCTGCTTGAGGATCTTGCGGCACCACGCTTCGTTGACCACATGCGGCGAGCCGTTGACGATATCCTTGATCGTGCGCCCGTCGTAATACTGCATCGCCGTGTAAGCGGTGTGGTTCTGTTCCCAGAAGCGGTAAACCTTGACCAGCGACGGGTGGTCGAACTGGGCCAGGAAACGCGCTTCGTTGATGAAGCTTTTCAGGCCGACGTCGAAGGTTTCGCGGTGGCGCTCGGCGCGCACGCGGATCCCGTGGTCGGATGCGCGCGCGGCCAGCACGCCGGGCATGTATTCCTTGATCGCCACCGAGCGCTGCAGCGAATGGTCGAACGCGATGTAGACGATGCCAAAGCCGCCTTCGCCCAGAATGCCGGTGATTTCGAAATCGTGCAGCCGCGTGCCGATCGGCAGGCAGTTTTCGGAACCCTTGACCACCAGCGCGTTCATGCGCCCGCCTTGTGCACCAGAATCGCGTAGGCCGAATAATTGTCGCGGACTTTGCCGCTGTTCTTGATGTTGTCGTCGGCCAGGCGGCACATGCGCGCCAGCCAGTCGGCGCTGTTGCTCGATTGCGCCAGCGTGCGCTCCATGTCGCCTTCCATCACCCATTCCCACAGGCCGTCGCTGCACAGCAGCAGGGCGTCGCCGGGCAGCAGGGCGGTGGTGCCGGCCGACAGTTCGACGCTGGTGTCGCCCTCGGCGCCGATGGCGGCGAACAGGATGTTGCGCTGGGGGTGCAGGCGCAGCTGTTCGGCGCGCGCATAGCCGGCGTCGATCAACTGCTGGGTCATGCTGTGGTCCTTGCTCATCGCGTGCAGGCGCGCGTTGCGGAACAGGTAGATCCGGGTGTCGCCCAGGTGGGCCCACAGGGCCTGGCCGCGGGCGCGGTCGATCAGCAGGGCGGCCACGGTGGTGCTCATGTCGGCCAGGCGCGGCTCGTGCTTCTTGCGCTTGGCGACATCGCTGCTGGCGCTGGCGGCATAGCCGAGCAGCGCGTCTTCGCCGAAGGCCGGGCTTTGCCGGAAGCGGGTCAGGACCGAATCGACCACCACCTTGGAAGCGATTTCGCCGCCTTCGTGGCCGCCGGCGCCGTCGGCCACCACGAAGCAGGCCAGCGGATCGTGGAAGGCTTCGCCGACCGTATCCTGGTTGGTCGGGCGCTTGCCGATTTCGTTAATGCGCGTCCACGACAGGTCTACCGGCACCTGATCAACCATGGTTGTGGCCCACGATGCGGTTGACTTCCTTTTCGTAGGCCTCGAGGAAATCGGGCCCGAACAGGGTCTTGAACTGGTCTTGCGACTCGCCCGCCACGCAGTGGTGCTGCTGGCGGTACAGGTCCCACAGCGCGGCCTTGCGCTGGAACGGGATGGCCGAGTGCAGCACATTCGGTTTGAGGGCCGATTCGATGCGCTCCGGGCGCAGGCGGCGGATCACCTTGTCCATGCTGGCCTTGGTGCCGGCCACCACACCCTTCTGGTGACCTTGCAGGTCGCGGTTGGCGTCGTCGATCGCTTCCAGCGGCTCCATGAAGCCGGGCATCTTCTTGCGCAGCATCTGGGTCAGCACGGTCTGGCTGTCGGGGAAGAACTTCATGGGATTGTTATTGCGCAGGACCACCATGGTGACGTCGGCCTTGACTTCCTGCTTGACCAGCGAGCGCAGGGCCAGCAGGTCGATCGTGCCTTGAATACAATTGTTCATCATCTTGCCGAGGAGTTCCATCAGCTCCGGCGTCAGGGTCCCGATCGCGTCTGCAGAAATGCCGGCGCCGCGGAGGAAGGCCTGTTTCAATGCTTCGCTATCATCGGTGACGACTACATTGTTCATTAGCATGGGATCCTGAGAAAATGATGTTTATCCGCAGCAATAATGCCAGAATTGTCGACCGCGGTCACTCCCCGCGCACACCTTATTTCACTGTTGTGTAACGATTCGCGACACTGGGCCACACCCGTTCGATTTTGTGGTATCCGGCTGAAAATCGACGTTGAACAGGATGCAACCGAATTCCCCCACTTTACATGCATTGTATGCAAATAAAGGCGGCTTGGTGCGTTGTGACAGCGAGAAAGTGTGCCTGAGTAGCGATCTCCTCGACAGAAGCGGGCCTGGCCCCTGTCGACGAGTATAGATGATGTTCCGGCGGCAATGTTGAATTTTTGTATGTACGACGCGCCGGCGTCGCTCAGACGTCAATAAAGCGCATCTTGAAGCTGCGTCCCTTGATGTTGCCGAAGTCCGGCCCCAGGGTGTTGCCGGCATTGAGGCGCTGGAACGCGGCCTCGGCCACATGGCGGTCGAGCGCGACATACGTCATGAACTCGAACACATTGATCTTGCCCACTTGTTCCTTGGTCAGGCGGGCGTCGCCCGTGAGCGCGCCCAGCAGGTCGCCGGGGCGCAGCTTGTCTTTCTTGCCGCCCATGATGCACAGCGTGACCATGGGGGCGGGCGCGGCCGCCAGCTCGGCGTCCTGCAGTTCGCTCAAGGGGTGCCAGGCCACGGGCGCGTTCTGGTATTGCTCGATCAGGCGCACCCATTTTTTCTCGTTCGGCGCGCACAGCGACAGCGCCAGGCCCGATTCGCCGGCGCGGCCGGTGCGGCCCACGCGGTGGATGTGGACCTCGGTATCCTTGGACACGTCGACATTGATCACCGCGCCCAGGTTGGCGATGTCCAGGCCGCGGGCGGCCACGTCGGTTGCCACCAGCACCGAGCACGAGCGGTTGGAAAACAGGACCAGGATTTCGTCGCGTTCGCGCTGTTCCAGTTCGCCGTACAGGGCCAGGGCCGAAAAGCCCTGGGAGCGCAATTCGTCGGCCAGTTCGCGGCAATGGACCTTGGTGTTGCAGAAGGCCAGGGCCGAGACCGGCTTGAAATGCTTGAGCAGGCGGCCGACGGCGGCGTCGCGCTCGTCGAAGCCCACTTCGTAGAAGCGCTGTTCGATCTGCTCGCCCGTGTGCTGGGCTTCCACGATCACTTCGACCGGATTGTTGAGGAACAGTTCGGTGGCGCGGCGGATGTCATCCGGATACGTCGCCGAAAACAGCAGCGTCTGGCGCCGTTTCGGGCAGGCCGAGACGATGCCGGCGATCTCGTCGTAGAAACCCATGTCGGTCATGCGGTCCGCTTCGTCGAGCACCAGGGTCTGGACCTTGTCCAGGTTGATGGTGCCGCGGCCCAGGTGGTCGCGGATGCGGCCCGGGGTGCCGACCACGATGTGGGCGCCGTGTTCGAGCGAAGCGACTTGCGGACGCATGGGCGCGCCGCCGGTCAGCGTCAATACCTTGATGTTGCCTTCGCCGCGCGCCAGGCGCCGCAATTCATTGGCCACCTGGTCGGCCAGTTCGCGCGTGGGGCACAGCACCAGGCCCTGCACCGCGAACCAGGCCGGATTGAGCTTGTGCAGGATGCCGATGCCGAAGGCGGCCGTCTTGCCGCTGCCGGTCTTGGCCTGGGCGATCAGGTCGCGCCCTTCGAGCACGTGCGGCAGGCTCTGGGACTGGATCGGCGTCATCTGGTGATAACCGAGCGTGTCCAGATTGGCCAGGAAGGAAGCCGTCAGCGGGAGATTGGCGAATGGTTGTGGGTGCATGGTGCGAGCCGTCAAAAGAGGGGACGGCCAAGTCTAACAGGCTCGTCAGGCGGCAGCCCAGATGGGCAGGCCGGTCAGGTCGGTATTGTCATCCCGGCGCCACACGGGCAGTCCGGAAGCGTCGGTTTCTTCGAGCAGTTCCAGCTGCTGCTGTTTGACGACCACTTTGCGCTGGCGCACGACCGTGGTGCGCCTGGCTTCGGCCGGGGGATGCATCAGCGGTGCGGCTGGTCCGAATCCCGGCAGGTCGAATGTCGCGTTATCTTTTTTGTCTCTCATTTTACTGCGCCGGAAAAACAAAAGCCCGGCTGCGAGAGTCGGGCTCAGTTTGAAAAATTCTGGTTGCGGGGACAGGATTTGAACCTGTGACCTTCGGGTTATGAGCCCGACGAGCTGCCAGACTGCTCCACCCCGCGTCTGAGGCGCATATTGTATAGAAGGCGCAGCGTTCGTGCAATGATTAATCCGCCGACCCTGCCGCGTCGTCCTCGCGCAGGCGGGGGCCCATGGCACCTCTCCAGATTCGGTAAGGTGCCATGGGCCCCGCCTTCGCGAGGGCGACGTGCGAGGTAGCTAAGTTCAGTTGCGAATTACGCTGCGCGCAGGCGCCACAGCGAGGTGACCTCGGCCGCGCGCGCCGCGTGCAGCGGATCGGCCGCGTCGCTGGCGCGCGGATGGACCGGGCGCACGTCGTGCCGTTCGATCAGCTGCAGGCCGCCGGCGGCGATCCACGCATCGAGATCGGCGCGCGGGCGCAAGCCCAGGTGCTCGGCCAGGTCCGACAGGATCAGCCATGCTTCGCCGCCGGACGCCAGATGGGCCGCCACGCCGGCCAGGAAGCCGCGCAGCATGCGGCTGTCCGGATCGTAGATCGCGTATTCGATCGAGGAGCTGGGACGACCCGGCAGCCAGGGCGGATTGCAGAGCACCAGATCGGCGCGGCGGTCGGGGAACAGGTCGGCCTTCATCAATTCCACCTGCGAATCGAGCGCGAGGCGCTGCAGATTGTCGCGCGCGCAGGACAGGGCGCGCGCATCCATGTCGGTGGCGACGATATGGGGCATGCCGCGTTTGGCCAGAATGGCGGCCAGCACGCCGGTGCCGGTGCCGATATCGAAGGCGACCTTGGCCCCGGCCGGCAGCGGGGCGTTGGCCACCAGTTCCAGGTACTCGCCGCGGATGGGCGAAAACACTCCGTAGTGCGGGTGAATGCGCTCGCCCAGGGCCGCGATCTCGACCCCGTTGCGGCGCCACTCGTGCGCGCCGATCAGGCCAAGCAGCTCGCGCAGCGAGGCTGCGAACGGCGTCTCGCCGCGGCCATAGGCTTCGTTGCAGGCCAGCTTGACGTCGGGTGCGCGGCGCAGCGGGATCGTGTAGTCGGCCTCGAACGGAATGAGCAGCATGGCCAGCGTGCGCGCGCGCTGCGACTGGGCCTGGCGGTGCAGGTGGAACGCTTCGGCCTGGGTGGCGGGCACGCGCTGCGGCTTGCCGCGCCGGCCCTTGTCGGCCTTGCTCCCCTTGTGGTCGGCGCGCCGCGCCAGCGCCTGCAGCAGCTGGCGCGCATTCTGGAAGTCGCCGCGCCACAGCAGGGCCGTGCCTTCGCAGGCCAGGCGGTAGGCCACGTCGGCCGGGGTCTGGTCGTCGGCGATCACCACTTTTTTGGGGACCGGCATCCCGCTTTCGGAGCGCCAGCGCAGCGAGCGCGTTTCGCCGCCCTCGGTCCAGGTCAGGTGGGCGGGGGCGTCGGCGGGAGCGTGTGGGTGCATGAAATCAGTCGGAAACAGGCGTGCCGGAGCAGCGCGCCAAAGCGCTTATTATACTTGGCAGGGAAAGGCGGACCGCGGCCGTCAGGCCGCTTCGCTCAGATCGGGCACGCCGGTGGCGGCCGCTACGTCGGCCTTGGCGTAGGCGCTGGCGGCAGCCTTGGCGCGTTCGACCGGCGTTGCTTCCGGATCGTCGGCGCGCGCGCGCGGCGCCAGCAGGGCGGCGCGGTCGACCAGGCGCTGCAGGCGCAAGGTCACGCTGCCGGACGCGGCCAGGTCGGACACGTCGGTGCGCAGTTCGCGGCTGAGCAGCTTGAACAGGTCGTTCAGGCTGCCCGGGAATTTGATGGCGGGCAGCGGCTTGCCGGTCAGGACCAGCATGTCGGGCGGCTCGATGGTGACCGGTTCGGGCAGCGGCTCGCCGCTGGCCTGGGCGCTCGCCTCGTACTTGACGGCCACTTCGAAATCGAAGGTCTGGCCATCGTCGGTGACGATCTGGCCGGTGCCGGTAAAACTGATGCTTTGATTGAGGGCAAACGTGTCGGGGCGTTGCGTCGTCGCTTCGGTGCCGGCCGGCGTGGCCGACGTGGCCGAACGCAGCGAGGCCAGGTTGTACGACACCGAGGTCGTCTTCACCTCGCCGCCGAACAGGTTTTGCGCGACCGCGCTCACGAAATTTTGCGCCAGATCAGAGACCGACACGCTGCGGCTGGCAGGCGCCTGCAATCCCAGGACCGACAGCGAGACGACATCGTCCTGCAAGGCCACCGGATCGACGGTCGGCAGGCGCGCGGCCACTTTCCCGGTCGCCGAGGCAGTTTGCGCACCCGCAGCAGCGCCGCCGCCCTGCACGCTGGCAGGAAGGACGGGTTGTGCGGGTGGGCGGGAGCCCAGCGTCGAGTTCAGAGACATGGCAGCGTTTGGTGCGAAAGGATGGATAACACTGCAACTAACGGCACGTTGAAGCTGAACTTTAGGAAATTCTTGAAAAAATTTTTAGTGGTGATGGTGGGTCCAGCTGCCATCGGCCGAGGTCAGGAAGGATTCGACCGCGTCTTTGTTGCCAGTTGCATAACGTTTTGGCTCGCCGCAGGCGCACAGGCCCTGGTAAGGCTGGATGTGGGAGCAGGCGGACACTTTCTGCAGGAAGACCTTGACCGGCTGGGCGCACTTGGCGCATTTGAAGGTCAGGATGCGGGCTGGTTTGGACATAGTTAATCTCGGTGCGGAAAAAGGGCGCATTTTAGCACCGCGGCGGCGCCGTCAACCCGCACCCCGCAGCCGCGTTAACAGCGTGGGGCCCTGTGGTCCTGTTTCCTCTACTGGAAAAGAAATGACCAAGCAACAGCAACCGAGCAAGGAAAGCGTACGCGATTGGCTGCGTGCGCGCATCGAACAGAAGCGTCCCCCGCCCGACGCGCAGCAGATCCGGCGCGAGCTGGGGTGGGACCTGATCAAAATACCGGCCGCGCCGCGCCGCTAGTGCCCCGCACGCCCATGTCCATTACTGCACCGTGACGCTGCTGGTGCCGCCGCCGGCCGGCTGCACCAGGATCTTGGTGGCGATCCGCTCCGTCATTTCCTGCACGTGCGAGATGACGCCGACTTTGCGTCCCATCGATTGCAGGCCGTCGAGCGCGTCCATCGCCACCCGCAGGGTGTCCGCATCGAGGCTGCCGAAGCCCTCGTCGATGAACAGCGACTCGACCCGCACCCGGTTCGACGACAGCGAGGCCAGGCCCAGCGCCAGCGCCAGCGAGACCAGGAACGATTCGCCGCCCGAGAGCGAATTGACGGAGCGGATCTCGCCGCCCATGTCCTGGTCGCGCACCAGCAGGGCGAGCGACGGGCCGCTGGCGGCGATCACGCGTTCGAGCCGGTAGCGGCGCGCCAGCTGGGCCAGGTGGCTGTTGGCGTAGCCGAGCAGCACGTCGAGCGTGAACTGCTGGGCGTAGTTGCGGAATTTTTTGCCGTCGGCCGAACCGATCAACTCGTTCATGCGACCCCAGCGCAGTTCAATCTGCTGCTGGCGCTCGATCTCGGCCATCATCGCTTGCGATTGCAGGCGCCGCGCGTCGTCTTGCGCCAGCTGCAGGCGCAAGGTGCCGGCCGCGTCGCGGGCGAGGGCGCGTTCGGCCGTGTGCGCCGTCAGCGCGGCCCCGGCGCTGGCGCTGTCGCCGGCGGCGCCGCTCGCGCTTTGCGCATGCAGGTCAACTTGGCCGCGCCGTTCTTCCAGCACCGTGGCCGCGCTGGCGGCGGCCGCGTCGAGCGCTTGCAGCGCGCGCCGCTCGTCGGCGATCCAGGCCCGCTCGTGCGACAGCAGGGCATGCAGTTCGGCCGGGTCGGACACCGGCTGCCCGGGCGCGGCCAGCCAATCGTGCAATCGGGTCTGCGCGCTGTGGGTCTGCTGTGCGCATTGCGCCGCGCGCGATGATGCCTGCGCCAGCGCTTCGCGCGCGCGCGACTCGGCCTGGGCGGCGAGCTGGTTGTCGTGCTGGCGCGCGGCCAGCGTGGCGCGCGCCGCCGCGATGGCTGCCGCCAGTTCCTGTTCGACCGCGCTGACAGCACGGTTTTGCCACAGTGCGGCGCGCTGGGACGCCTTCGCGGCGAGGTCGCTGTCGACCCGTGCGAAATCGGCGGCCGCCGCTTCGCCGGCCAACTGCGTCTGCGCCGCGCGGTCGGCGGCGGCCGCATGTTCGGCCTCGAGCAGGAGCAGGGCGGCCGCGCGGCTGGCGTGGCGGGTGCTTTGTTCGCGCAGCGCCAGCACGTCGGACGCGCGCGCGGCGCGGAACGCGGCCGGGCCGCTCTGCCACTGGCTGCGCCATCCCGGCGCGAAGGCGGCGTCGAGCTGGTCCAGCAGGCTGGCCAGCGCTTCGGCGGTCTCGCTGCGCTTGGCGGCCAGCGCGGCCTGCTGCGTGGCCGCCGCGTCGAGCGCGGTGCGCGCCGCGTGGGCGCTGTGCTGGGCGCCGGTGTGACGGGCCGCCATGTGGTCCAGCGCGTGCTGCGCCTGGTCGCGCGCGGCGCGGGCGGCGCGCTCGGCATTTTCTTCAGCATCGAGCGCGGCCGACTGCGCACGCAGCGCATCGAGTTGCGCGGACAGCCACACGGCGCGCCCGGACGCGGGCGGCGCTTCGGCCGCCAGCGGCAGCGCGTTCCACGTCGTGTCAAGCTGCGCCAGCACGGCCTGGAGCGCGGCGGCGTCGCTGGCGCAGGCGGTGAGCTGGCGCCCGCCCGTATCGAGCAGGGCGCGCTGGGCGGCCTGGGTGGCGTGGTTGGACTGGACCTGGGCGCGGCTGCGCACGACTTGTTCGCGCAAGCTGGCCAGCATGGCGTTGAGCGTCGCGTCCTGGTGCTGCCAGGGATGCTCGGCGCTGCCGCAGACGGGGCAGGGTTCGCCGTCGGTGAGGGTCGCGCGCAGGTCGGCGACGCTGGCCGCGCACGCCGTTTCGGCGGCTTGCAGCGAGCGTTCGGCCTGGGCCAGCGTGGCATCGAGCGCGCCGGCCTGGGCCAGCGCGGTGTCGAGGATCGCCGCCGCATCGGCATTGGCCGCCGTCAGCGCTGCCGCCTGCGCCTGCAGCTGTGCGCAGCGCTCGCGCGCCGCCGCCAATTCGCTCCACACGGTGATGGCGCTCGCGAGCCCATCGCGGCGCCGGTCGAGTGCCTGGCGGCGCTGGCGCAGCGCGTTGCCGTCGATGGCGGCCAGGGCTGCCGCGGCTTGCTGGCGCGCGGCCTCGTGCTCGGCCAGGGCGCTGCCGGCGGCGGCGAGGGCGGCCGCGGCGTCGCTGTCGGCCTGCGCCGCTGTTGCGTGCAACTCCTGCGCCGCTGTCAAAGCGCTGGCGATGGCGCTGGCGCCGGTATCGGCCTGTGCGGCTTGCTGTAGAAGTGTGTCCCAGCGCGGCCATTGCGCCGCCAGTGGCTCCCAGTGTGCGTGTTCGGCCAGCCAGGCGCTGGCCGACTCCTGTTCGGCGCGGGTCGCCGCCAGTTGCACGGCCGCCGTGTGCAGCGTGTCCGCGGCCTGGGCCAATGCCGCTTGCGCCGCAGTGCATGTTTGCGCGGCCTTGGCATGGGACGGTGCGAGCGCAGCGATGCTGGCGTCGAGGGCCTTGGCCTGGTCCAGCCGGGGAGCGGCCTGCTGCTGCGCCAGTTCTGCCGCCTGCAGCGCGCTGGTGGCGTCGGTCAGGGCGGCTGTCGCCTGGATCTGGACGGCCGCCACGCGCTGCAGCTCGGCGCCGGCGGCGGCCAGCGAGGCGTCGATTTCTGCCGCTTCGCGCTGCAAGCGCGCGCACTCGGCCACCAGCGGCCGCGCCGGTTCGGCCGCGTCCAGCCTGGCCAGGTGGCGATGGCGGTCGGCGGCCGCGTCGGATGCCGCGCGCGCTGCGGTCAATGCCTGTGCGGCCGCCAGCGCGCTGGCGGCCAGCCGGTCGGCTTCCTGGTGCCAGCGCAGTTGCTGCTCCAGGACCAGGTGGGCGCTGTCGGCCAGGGCCAGGGCCGCATCGGCGGCGGCGCTTTCCCCTTCGAGCGCGGCGCGCTCCTCTGCCGGCAGCGGCGCATGGTCGGCCAGGCGCACGTTCAGCTGCTGCATGGCGCCTTGTTCCGCTTTGTAGCGCTCGAAGGCGCGGCGCGAGATGGCGCTGTAGACGGCGCTGCCGGTGAGGGTTTCGAGCAGCTCGCCGCGTTCGTTTTCCTCGGTCTTGAGGAAGGCCGAGAACTCATTCTGGGCCAGCAGCACGGCGCGTGTGAACTGTTCGAACGACAGGCCGATGCGGGCCGCGATCTCGGCCGCCACTTCGGTATTGGTGCCGCCCAGCGCGATCTGGTCGTGCAGGCGGTGCAGCGACATGGCTTGTTTTTGCAGCGCGCCGGCGGCCTTGCCGCGCGAACGGCGCACGCTCCAGCGCGCGCGGTAGCGCAGGCCGTCGTTGCCGACGAAATCGACTTCGGCATAGCCCTCGGCCGCGCCGCGTCGCAGCAGGGTGCGCGGATCCTGGATGGAGACGGTCTCGCTGCCCACGTCCGGCAGCACGCTGGCGGCGCGCTTGGTCTTGAGCAGGCGCGGGGTGGCGTCGTACAGGGCCACGCACAGGGCGTCGAGCAGGGTGCTCTTGCCGGCGCCGGTGGGGCCGCTGATGGCGAACAGGCCGGATGAGGCGAGCGGCTCCTGCTCGAAGTCGATCGCAAATTCCCCGGCCAGCGAAGCGAGGTTCTTGCCGCTGATTTTGAGGATCTTCATGCGCCGTCACCGGGCAGCATCAATTCGGCGAAAGCGCTCAACTGATCGTCGGGCGCATCCTCGCCGAATTTTTGCAGGTACAGGCGGCGGAAGATATCGTCCGGCTGCAGCGCGGCCAGCTGGTCGAGCGACATGGCCGTTGCCGGCCCGGCGCCGCCGTCGTGCTTGCGGGTCGGCTCGATTTTCGCCAGGCGCACCGGTTTGCCGGCGATGGCGGCCTCGATCCGTCCGCGCAGGCCCGGTTCGGGCGCCTCGAGCAGGAGCCGCACTTCAAGGAAGGGCTGGGCGTGAAGGGGAAGGTCGGGCAGGGCCAGTGCGTCGAGCGCGGCCAGCGCCTCTTCCAGCGGGGCCGGTGCGGGCGGCACGCGCAGCAGGTCGACCGCGCGCGGGACCGGCAGCGGCGTGACCTCGCGCACGGCATCGCCATCGAGATCGACGCGCAGCACCTGGTGCTGGTAATTGACTTCGGAGAACGAGAGCGGGAGCGGGCTGCCGCTGTAGCGCAGATGCTCCTTCTGGCCCACGCGCTGGGCCAGGTGCAGGTGGCCGAGGGCGGCGTAGGCGATGGCCGGGTCGAAGATAGTCGCCGGCAGCGCCTCGGTGCCGCCGATGACGATGCGGCGCTCCGAATCGAGCGAAGCGGCGCCGTCGACCATGTGGCAATGGCCCATGGCGACCAGCGCCTGGCCGGGCGTGCGGCGGGCGGCGGCCAGTTCGAAGGTTTGCCGGTACAGCAGGCCGATGCCGGCCAGGTAGGGATCGGCGGCGGGCGCGTCGTCCGCGGCATCCTCGGTGGCGGCGTTGCGCGGCACGTCGCCCGGACGCAGGAAGGGCACCGCCAGGCACCAGGCGCCGATGGCGCCGCTGCGTTCGTGGAGCGGGACGATCATGCGATCGAGGTCGATCGCGCCGTCTTCCTTGCGCACCACGTGGCCGATGACGCGCGTGCCGTGCGACTCGAGCAGGGGGCCGGGCGCCTCCAGGCGGCCCGGCGAATCGTGGTTGCCGGCGATGATGACGATGTCGAGCTGCGGGGCGCGGGCGCGGACCTGCTGCAGGAAGCGGTACAGCTGTTTCTGGGCTGCGGCCGGGGGATTGGCGGTATCGAACACATCGCCGGCGATCAGCAGCGCGTCGGCCTGCTCGGCGACGACGCTGTCGGTCAGCCAGTCGAGAAAGCACTGATGCTCGTAAGCGCGCTCGTAATTGTGCAGAGTCTGGCCGAGGTGCCAGTCGGAAGTGTGAATCAGACGCATGAAGGGCCGGGAATAAAAAACCAGTCGGTACTATACCCCGAACCGGCGCCGGTTCCCTTCCCCACACCGGGGTCAGACCTCAATTCTGCAACTATTTCAGAATCGGGGTCAGACCTCAATTCTGAAATGTTTTTTTATTGAGGTCTGACCCCGGTTTGAGGGGGATCAAGCGGCGACGCGGAAGGTGTTGCGGCCGGCTTGCTTGGCCTGGTAGAGCAGGCGGTCCGCTTCGCGCAGCAAGGCGTCGGGGTCGGGCGCGCCGTCGAGATAGTAGGCCAGGCCGATGCTGGCCGACACCAGCACCGTCACTTCCCCCAGCTCGAACGGCGCCTGCATCGCGCTGACGATCTTTTCGGCCAGGATCGAGGCGTCTTCGCGCCGCGCCAGCTTTTCCATCACGATCGTGAATTCGTCCCCGCCCAGGCGCGCGATGGTGTCGCTGGCGCGCAGGGTCTGCGTCAGGCGCGCCGAAAACGCTTTGAGCAGGGCGTCCCCCACATGGTGGCCGTGGGTGTCGTTGACCGGCTTGAAATGGTCGATGTCCATGTACATCAGCGCCATCAGCCGCCCTTCGTCCGCGTTTTCGATCATCGCCGCTTCCAGCTTCTGCATGAAGCCGGCGCGGTTGGCCAGGCCCGTCAGCACGTCGATCTGGGCCAGCCGCAGCAGCCGCTTTTTCTCGCGCTTTTGCGAGGTGATGTCCTGCCGCATGACGTGAAAGCCCGTCACCGATACCCCGTCGTCGCCCAGCTGGGGAATGTAGGTCACTTCCAGCGTGCGCTCGGCGCCGTCGGCCTCGTCGTGTTCTTCGAACATCAAGGTCTCGCCCGCCAGCGCGCGCGCGATGTGCGGCGCCAGCGCGGCGTAGCGCGCCGCGCCGACGGTGTCGAGGATGCTCATGCCCACCACGGCCTTGCCGCCGCGCCCGAATTCGCGGTCGTAGGCGCGGTTGTGGAAGCGGTAGACCTGGTCGGCGTCGATGTAGGCGACCATGGTCGGCAGCGTGTCGGCAATGGTGCGCAGGCGCGCCTCGCTCTCGCGCAGCGCCAGCTCGGCTTCGCGCAAGGTCGTGATGTCGTCGATGGTGCCGATGAAGCCTTCGATCCGCCCGCCGATCCGGATCGCGGCGATCTTGGTCGAGGCCCAGATCACTTTGCCGTCGGTGCGCCGGCAGCGGGTGATCTTGACGAACGGTTCGTCGTGATGGCGCTGGTGCTCGAACACGAGCGGCATGTAGTCGGCTTCGTCGTTCTGGAACGCGTCCAGCCAGCCGCGCCCCAGCGCCTGCTCGCGGGTGCGCCCGGTGATCGCTTCGAAGCGCTTGTTGACGTAGGTGCAGTTGCCCCACATGTCGGTGCGCACCAGTCCCAAAGGCGAGGCGTTGGTCACCGCCGTCAGGTGCGCTTCGCTGGCGCGCAGCGACTGCTCCTGGGCGCGCCGCGAGGTGATGTCTTCGGCGATGCAGAGGATGAATTCGGTCTTGCCGCGCCCGTCGTACAGCGGCACGGCGCTCGCGTGCAGGTAGCGCTCGCTGCCGTCGGGGCGGGCGATCAGGATTTCCGGGTGGTCGATCACGCGCGGCTTGGCCAGCATGTCGCGCTCGTGGATCGGATTGCACAAGGCGAAGCCGGGCGGGAAGGCGTCGCAGTCGGACTTGCCCATCACCTGCGCGGCCGGATAGCCCGTCACTTGTTCGGCGGCCTTGTTCCAGACCATGGCCACGCCGCGGCTGTCGGCACGCACGCTCTTGACGTAGATGAGCAGCGGCAGGTGCTCGACCAGCGACTGCAGGAAGCTGCGGTTGTTGTGGATCTCGATTTCGGCGCGCTTTCTGGCGCTGATGTCGCGCGAGGTGATCGCCACGCCGTCCTGCAGCGGCACGATCTGGTGATGGATCCAGCGCGGCGCTTCGCCCTCGAGCCGCACCTCGATCTCTTCTTCGAGCGGCTGAGCGCGCCGGTACACGGCGGCGTAGCGCTCGAAAAAGCCGGCCTCGCGGTAACGCGGCATCAGTTCGAAGGCGCGCTGGCCCATCAGGTCGGCGCGCGTGCGGCCCAGCATGGCGGCGGCCTTGTCGTTCAGGTCGACGATGACGAAATCGCTGACCGGCCCGGGGCCGGGCGGCCAGGCGCGCAGGATCAGCACGCCATCGAGGCTGCCGTCGGCGGCGGCGCGCAGCGTGGCCTGGGCCTGGCGCGCCGCCTGCACGCTGGCGCGCAGCTGGGCGCTTTGCTGCATCAGGAGCGCGATCACGCAGCAGATCAGAATGGTGGCGATGGCCGCCGTGCCGACATACTGGGCGCGGTGCCGTTCGTAGCGCGCCATGGCGGTATGGGTGTCGATCCCGACGATGGTGGACAGCCCGTAGCGCGGCAGGTCGCTGGCGCTGTAAATGCGCGCCACCCCGTCCAGGGGCGCTGCGGCCAGCATCTCGGACGAGGAGCTGCCCGGCGCGCGCTGCGGCGCGAACTTGAGCCGGTCGCTGGCAAACAGGCGCTCGCCGGCGCGCCCGACCGACAGGCCATCGAGGGGACTCATGAGCAGCATGGCGCCCTTGTCGTCCAGGTTCAGGCGGTCGTAGTCGTCGACGAACAGCTCGGGATCGATGCGCATGACGATGGCGCCGTCAAAGCCGTGGCCGGGGCTGTTCAGGCGGCGCGCCACCTGGATCTGCCAGCGGCTGGCGCGGCTGTCGGTCACCACGGTGGAAAAGACGGCGCTGTCGGCGGCGTTGGCGGCCAGGGTCTGGAAGAAGGGCTGGTTGCCGACGTCGGCCGGGCCGAAGTTGTGGATGGCGTCGACTTGCCGGCCGTCGCGGTCGAAGCGGGCCATCGGCAGCCCGAGCCGCACCGGCAGCACGCTGTCGAGCAAGCCCCCGCGGCGCTGGAACTCGGCCAACGTGAAGGCCTTGCCTTCGGCCTGGTGGCGCAGGCGGTACAACTGGGTGGCGTGGTCGGCCTGGCGCAGTACATGGCTCACGTGCCCGGCCAGCACGCGCGCCAGCGATTCGCTGTAGGCCACGGCCTCGGTATGGCTGGCCTGGCGCTCGGCGCCCACTTCGACCACGACCGCGCTCCACATGGCCGCCAGCAGGGCGCACGCGAACGCCGGCAGCAGGACCACGCGCAGCAGGCGTCTGGCCAGTCGGCGTAGCGTGCTTGCTGTGCTCATCGACGGCGCCCCCTTGCGCTTACCCAGATTGAATATATTTTGCGCGCAAATGGGCCGATTTTGCCATCCTGCAAAAAATAATCTGCGGGGGCGAACGCCGGCCTCGGATTCCTCTCTAAAATAGGCGGATGACCGAACTGATTCTCACTCCCGCCGCCGCGCGCGCCCTGCATCTGGCTGCCCAGGGCATGCTGCAGCCGCGCCGGCGCAAGGCGTCCAAGGCCGACGTGATGGACGCCATCCGCCGCATGGGCGTGCTGCAGATCGATACCATCAGCGTGGTGGCGCGCAGCCCGTACCTGGTGCTGTGGAGCCGGCTGGGCGACTACCAGCAGGACTGGCTGGGCGAACACCTGGCCGAAGGGGCGCTGTTCGAGTACTGGGCGCACGAAGCCTGTTTCGTGCCGATCGAAGATTACGGCCTGCTGCGCCACCGCATGCTCGACCCCTCGGCCATGGGCTGGAAGTACTCCGAAACCTGGATGCGCGAGCGCGCCGACGAGGTGGCGGCGGTCCTGGCCCACATCCGCAAAAACGGGCCGACCCGTTCGTCGGACTTCGAACGCAGCGATGGCCAGGGCGGCGGCTGGTGGGAATGGAAGCCGGAAAAACGCTCGCTCGAGGTCCTGTTCACGTCTGGCGCCCTGATGATCGCGCGCCGCCACAACTTCCAGCGCATCTACGACCTGGCCGAACGGGTGCATCCGAGCTGGCACGACCGCCAGCTGGCCCCGATCGATGTCGTGCGGCGCGAGCTGGCCCTCAAGGCGGTGCACGCGCTCGGCGTGGCCAAGGCGGGCTGGATCGCCGACTACTACCGCACCCGCCGCCCGCACGTCGATCCGGAGGCGCTGACCGACGCCGGCCTGCTGCTGCGCGCCACCGTGGACGGCTGGGACGAGCCAGTCTATATCCACCCCGACCACATCGACCTGGCGCAGCGCGCCGCCGCCGGTGGCCTCAATGCTACGCTCACTTCGGTGCTCTCGCCCTTCGATCCGATCGTCTGGGACCGGCGCCGCGCGCTGGAACTGTTCGGCTTCGACTACCGGCTCGAATGCTATACCCCGGCCGCCAAGCGCCGCTATGGTTACTTTACCTTGCCGATCCTGCGCCGCGGCCAGCTGGTAGGCCGGGTCGACGCCAAGGCCCACCGGCGCGATGGCATCTTCGAACTCAAGCTGGTGGAACTGGAGCCGGGCGTGCGCGTGAGCGAGCGCCTGTGCGCCGATATCGCGCAGGCGCTGCAGCGCTGCGCCAACTGGCACGCTTGCCCGCAGATCGTCCTTACGCGCGCGGTGCCGGCGTCGTTCGGCCCGCAGCTGGCGGGGGCGCTGGCGCAAGGCGACAGCCGGGAGGCCGCATGACGCTGCCGGGGGCGCCGCGCGCGGTGGTCGACGCGGCGGGCCGGCCCACGCTGGGCCGGTTCCAGGGCCTGGCGCACGGCTTCGACTGGGCCGCGCTGGCGCCGCCGCTGGCGCGCAGCCGCTGGTGGCGCCGCTTTCATCACAAGCGCTGGCATTACGCCGCGCTGGCGTGCGACGAGGTGTTCTGCGCGGTCGCCATCGTCGACCTGGGCTGGACCAGCACCGCATTCGCCTATGTGTTCGAGCGCGGCGCGCGGCGCCTGGTCGCCACGTTTTCGCGCGACGGCTTGCCGGGACTGGGCGCGCAGGTGGCGTCGCACGCGGGCGGCGACAGCCGCTTCCGCTTCCCCGGCAGCCGCATCGATCTGGTCGGCGCGGGCGAGGGCGGCTACACGCTGGCGCTGCGCTGCGCCGGCTTCGAACTGGACGCGCGCTTTGCCGGCGCCACCCCGCAGCTGCTGGCGGTGGGCACGGTGGCCGGCGGCTCGGTGCACGCCACGCAAAAGTCAGCCGGCATGGCCCTTGTCGGCGAGGTGCGGATCGGCGCGCGCCGCATCGCCCTCGACGGCGGCGTGGCCAGCGTCGACTATTCGAACGGCTTGCTGGCGCGCGACACCGACTGGCGCTGGGCTTGCGCGCACAGCCTCGAACTGGGCTTCAATCTGCAAGCGGGCTACTTCGGCGCCAACGAGAACGCGCTGTGGCTCGACGGAGAGCCGATCGCGCTGGGCGCGGCGCGCTTCGACTTCGACGCGCGCGACCCGATGGCGCCGTGGCAGGTGGCCACCGACGACGGCCTGCTGGAACTGGTTTTCACGCCCGAAGGCATGCGCCACGAGGACAAGAACCTGATCGTCGCCGCCAGCCACTACGTGCAGCCGATCGGCACGTTCAGCGGCTGGGTGCGGGCCGCGCCAGGCGGCGCGAAGAAGACTGTTGGTGGATTGCCGGGTGTGACCGAAGATCACCGCTCGCGCTGGTAGAAAAACGGCGCGGACCGGCGTAGGCTTGCGAAATATCAAACCGGTGTTGTCGGTCTTCTTTACACTAGCTTCTCCGGGTTGATGAAAAAGTTCATAAAGGACAACACCAAACCCGATCAAAACTACTACGACTCCAGCCAAGCCCGTCCCGCATTGCAGTGCGGGTTGCGCTTGCGCATGCGGGCACTTTCTGAGGAGAGAGTATGTTAACGGCGACATATACCCTGGTTGCACTGTCGGTCGAACAAAGCAGCGTTCGGGTGAGTCTGCAGTCCCTTCAACAGCTACTTCAAACCAACTTTGTTCACCAGAATGCGCTGACCCCCGGGCAGGTCAGCTACGCATGCGATGTCGTCAAACGTCTGTACGAAAGTTGTCATTGGCGCAAGCTTGATATGTTCCTCATACCGGCCATCCGCAGCGCCACCAGCGAGGCCGCCTCCCTGCTGCAGGATCTCGACGAACTGGGCCGCGCCGCCGCCGATGCTGTCGGCGTGCTGGCCATCAAGCTGGGCGCCACCGCCGTCGACACGGCAGGCAAGGTGGCCCAATTCTGTTCCGCGATCGAGGCGTTCTGCAGCGCCACCCTGCGCCGCCTCGAGCTCGAAGAGCAAAAGCTGTTTCCCGTGGCGCGCTCGGTGATTTCCGGCGAGACATGGTTTTCCATCGCCAACCAGATGCTCGCGCACGACGCCTATGTCCAGGAATCGCGCCCCCCGCGCAATCCCGAGCCATTGAGCGAAGAACCCTACGAACAGGCGCGCCGGCAACGGGTCGCCGCCAACCTCGTTCACTGAACAGTAGCGTCAGGCAATACCCCGGGAATCGGCATCCGCAGCGAGCGGGCGGCAACGGCGGGAATACCCCGCTTTTGCCGCCGTTCTTGCTATGATGGCGGTTTTGAATGGTTGGTGGCACGTCATGTTCGAATTCCTCTTCAAGCGCCCGGGTGACAAGCCCGCCCAGTCCGCGGCAGGACCGGCCGCGCCCCAGCAGGACGGCGCCTCGGCCACCCCGGCCTCGGCCGCACGCGAACAGCAGGCCCACCAGGTCGCCGGCTTGCGCGGCGACGAAGCCGGCGCCGCCGATTTCATCCTCCAGTGCGATTTTTCCGACCTGCGCCTCGCTGCCGCCGAGTTCGTCCATACGCGCGCCCAGCTCGAACGGGTGCATGCGGGCATGCGCAATACCGACCGCCGCGTCGCCAAGCTGATGCAGTCGCGGCTGGACGCGATCCGCCACCACGACGCCGAAGTCGCGCGCGGCCAGGCTTGCATCGCGCAGGCCGAAACACTGCTGGGCGACGACAAACTGACCCCGAACCTGGTGGCCGATCTCGATCACGCCTGGGCTGTCGTCAAGGCGCCCGAGCTGAGCGCCCAGTTCGACGCCTTGCGCGTGCAGCTCGGCCAGCGCCTGGAAACCCAGGTCGCGCTGCAGCGCGCCATGATCGACCGCCTGGGCCAGGTGCGCAAACTGGCCGCCAGCGGCTTGCCGGTGGCCGAGATCGCGGCCCAGCTGCGGTCCATCGCCCAGGACCAGGAACAGGCGCTGGCGGCCCCCGAACACGGTTCGCTGCCGCGCAGCCTGACCAACGAAGTGGCCAATGAAATGGCGCGCGTGTCGGCCTCGCTGGCCGACCTCGAACAGGGCCAGGCCGCCATCGCCCGCCGCGATGCGCTGCTGGCCGAGTGGCAGGGCGTGGCGCCCGAGTCGCTCAACGCCGATCTGCTCAATAAAGCGTGGCGTCAGCTGCCGCCGGTGCCGGAACCGGTCGCGGCCCAGCTGCGCCAGCGCTTCGACGAGCTGCTGGCCACCATTCCCGCCACGGTCGACAAGCCGGCCGCTGCGCGCGAGGGGCGCAAGGGCCCGAGCCAGGCGCCCGACCAGCAATTCATCGACAAGGTCGGCGCCATGGAAGCGGCGCTCCAGCACGGATCGCTGGCCGCCGCGGCCGACCTGGACAAATCGCTCAAGGACAGCAAGGCCGTGCGCCTGACGCCGGCCCTGGCCGAGCGCCTGGCCCATGCCCGCGCCGAACTCAAACGCTTGTCGGACTGGGCGCGCTGGGGCGGCAACGTCTCGCGCGAAGAACTGATCAAGGCAGTCGACCACCTGGCCACCCAGAACGTGGCGATGAGCGAACTGGCCAAAAAGGTCGGCAGCATGCGCGAGCGCTGGAAGGCGCTCGACACGCTCTCCGGCGCCGCCCCCAAGAGCCTGTGGGAGCGTTTTGACGCTGCCTGTACTGCCGCCTATGCGCCGGCCGCCGCCCACTTCAAGCATCTGGCCGACGAACGCCATACCAACGCGGCCAAGGCCGAAGCGCTGATCGCCGAAGCGCTGGCCGAAACGGCCACGCTGGCCGACGGCTCGGTCGACTGGAAGCACATGGCCGGCACCGTGCAGCGCCTGCGCCTGGCCTGGAGCCACCTGGGCGCGATCGACCGCAAGGATAAAAAGCGCCTCGACCAGGCATTCACCGACGCCCTCAACGTGATGCAGGCCCCGCTGGAACAGCAGCGCAAGGGCGAGGTCGCGGTGCGCGAAGAACTGATCGCCCAGGTCGCGGCCCTCAATCCTGCCGACCGCCACACGCTCGACACCCTCAAGTCGCTGCAGGAACGCTGGCAGGAACATGCGCGCGCCTTGCCGCTCGAACGCAAGTCCGAGCAGGCACTGTGGCAGCGCTTCCGCGCCGCCTGCGACGCCGTGTTCGCCAAGCGCAAGGAAACCGCGCACGCGGCCGACGCCGAACGGCGCGCCCACCAGCATGCGAAAGAGGCGCTGTGCGAACGGCTGGAGCAGGCTGCGGCCGGCGCCGATGCGGCGTCCGCCGGCAAGCTGCTGCGCGAAGTGGCGGCCGAATGGCACGCCATCGGCCCGGTCCCGCGCGCCAACGAGGCACGCATCGACAAGCGCCATCAGGCCGCGGTGGCGGCCCTGCAGCACCACATCGATAGCGCCAAGCGCGATGCGAGCCGGGCCCAGGCCACGGCGCTGCGCGACAAGCTGCACCTGTGCCAATCGCTCGAGGCGCAGCTGGCCGACGCCGGCGCCGACCCGTCGGCCACCGACTGGAACGGGCGCTGGGCGGCGCTGCCGGCCGTGAGCCCCGACTACGACAAGGCGCTGCAGGCGCGCCTGCAGGCCGCCATTGGCGCCATCGGCGCAGGCCGCGCCGCCTATGCCGCCAAGCTGGAAGCGAACCGCGCGCCGTTGATGCACGAAGTGCTGCGCCTTGAAATCGTTGCCGGCATCGACAGCGGCAGCGAGTTCGCGCGCGAGCGCCTCAAGCTGCAGGTCGAAACGCTGCAATCGTCGCTCAAGTCCGGGCACAAGGGTGCCACCTCCGCCGCCCAGTTCCTGGCGCTGTGCGCCTTGCCGGCGCTGGCCGATACCCGCACCGCATCGCGCATCGCGCACCTGTTCGCACGCGTGACGAAAGACGGCAAATGAGCGTCGTCCGGGTGCAGACCGCCGATTTCGACGTGAGCGCCGAACTGGCCGCGCTGCGCGCCGGCGATGCACGCGTCGGCGCGCTGGTCACCTTTGTGGGCACGGTGCGCGACATGAACGAGGGCGCGCTTGTCGCCGAAATGGAGCTCGAACATTACCCCGGCATGACGGAACGGGCGATCGAAACGATCGTCGAACAGGCGCGCGCGCGTTGGCCGCTGTTCGCGGCACTGGTGATCCACCGGGTCGGCCCGCTCAAGCCGATGGAGCAGATCGTGCTGGTGGCCTGTACCGCGGCGCACCGGGGCGAGGCATTCGCAGCCTGCGAATTCATTATCGATTACCTCAAGACCGAAGCGCCGTTCTGGAAAAAAGAACAGACGCCGGACGGCGCGCGCTGGGTCGACGCCCGCGTGAGCGACGATCAGGCGCTGCGCAAATGGAGCGCGTCTTGAATTTTGTCGCGGTCGGGATCGGCGCGGCGCTGGGCGCGTGGCTGCGCTGGGGATTGAACATCTGGCTGGGCGGCCTGCACGCCAAGGTGGCGGCCGGCACGCTTGCGGCCAACCTGGGCGGCGGCTACCTGATCGGCATCGCGCTCGGCTTTTTCGCCAGCTATCCGAACCTGGCGCCCGAGTGGCGGCTGTTCGCCATCACCGGTTTTCTGGGCGGGCTGACCACGTTCTCGAGCTTCTCGGGCGAATCGATGGTGCTGCTCCAGCGCGGCGACTATGGCTGGGCGCTGGCGCATTCGGCCCTGCACCTGGTCGGTTCGATCGCTTGCTGTATCGCCGGCTTTGCCAGCTGGCGCGCGTTTTCATCGTAAGTCATCATCCCTCTAAGGAGAATTGCATGTCCAAGCAACTGTCGCCACGTCCAACCGCGGCATTCGTCGGCGCGTCCTGGCTGGCCTTGATCATCGGTGCCGGCACCTACTTGATCGGCTTGTGGAACGCTGCCATGCAGCTCAATGAGCAGGGCTACTACTTCACGCTGCTGATGTACGGCTTGTTCTCGGCCGTGTCGCTGCAAAAATCGGTGCGCGACCGCCTCGAAGGCATCAAGGTCACGGGCCTGTACTACGCCCTGTGCTGGTTCTCGCTGATCCTCGCGGTGCTGCTGCTGACGGTGGGCTTGTGGAATTCGACCATCGCCTCGAGCGAAAAAGGCTTCTTCGCGATGTCGTTCCTGCTGAGCCTGTTCGGGGCGGTGGCGGTGCAAAAGAATGTGCGCGATATCGCCCAGGCCGACGAGCACGGGTCCGGCGCAACCTATGTAAAAGAATAGCTTCCGGTATAAAAGAGGCCAAGATGGCGCCGACAGGCGCCATTTTCATTTATATTCTATTAACGCACGTCGTTCTTGAAATGCAGGCCGGCGTCCCAATCTTGCTTGTAAGTTAGAAAACACCTCTTTTGGGAGCTTCACCATGCGCCAAGATAAGATCACAACAAAACTTCAGGAAGCGCTGTCCGACGCGCAAAGCCTCGCGGTCGGCAACGAGAATCAATACATCGAACCGGTCCACCTGTTATCAAGCCTGCTGAACCAGGACGACGCCGGTGCGCGCTCGCTGCTGCAGCGGGCGGGTGTGAACGTGGGCGGCCTGAGCACCTCGCTCAAAAGCTCGCTCGAACGCCTGCCCAAGGTGTCCGGCAGCGGCGGCGACACTCAGGTCGGGCGCGAGCTGATGAACGTGCTCAATCTGGCCGACCGCGAGGCGCAAAAGCGGGGCGACCAGTTCATCGCCAGCGAGATGGTGCTGCTGGCCCTCACCGACGACAAGTCCGACGCCGGCAAGCTGGCGCGCGAACAGGGATTGACCCGCAAATCGCTGGAAGCGGCGATTGCCGCCGTGCGCGGCGGCGAGAACGTCAATTCGGCCGAAGCCGAAGGCCAGCGCGAATCGCTGAAAAAATACACGCTCGACCTGACCGAGCGCGCCCGCATGGGCAAGCTCGATCCCGTGATCGGCCGCGACGACGAGATCCGGCGCGCGATCCAGGTCCTGCAGCGGCGCACCAAGAATAATCCTGTGCTGATCGGCGAGCCTGGCGTGGGCAAGACCGCCATCGTCGAAGGCCTGGCACAGCGCATCGTCAACAACGAGGTGCCCGATTCGCTCAAGGGCAAGCGCGTGCTCTCGCTCGACATGGCGGCGCTCTTGGCCGGGGCCAAGTACCGTGGCGAGTTCGAGGAGCGTCTCAAGGCCGTGCTCAAGGAGCTGGCCCAGGACGAAGGCCAGACCATCGTCTTCATCGACGAGATGCACACCATGGTCGGCGCCGGCAAGGCCGAAGGCGCGATGGACGCTGGGAACATGCTCAAGCCGGCCCTGGCGCGCGGCGAGCTGCATTGCGTGGGCGCGACCACGCTCGACGAATACCGCAAATATATCGAGAAGGATGCGGCCCTCGAACGGCGCTTCCAGAAAATCCTGGTCGACGAGCCGAGCGTGGAGGCGACCATCGCCATCCTGCGCGGGCTGCAGGACAAGTACGAGCTCCATCACAAGGTGGAAATTACCGACGCTGCCATTATCGCCGCGGCCGAGCTGTCGCACCGCTATATCACCGACCGCTTCCTGCCCGACAAGGCGATCGATCTGATCGACGAAGCGGCGTCCAAGATCAAGATCGAGATCGATTCCAAGCCCGAGGTGATGGATAAGCTGGAACGGCGCATCATCCAGCTCAAGATCGAGAAGGAGGCCGTTAAAAAGGAAAAGGACGAAGCCTCGCGCCGCCGTCTGGACCTGATCGACGACGAGATCGCGCGCCTGGAGCGCGAGTACAACGATTTTGAGGAAGTGCTCAAGTCCGAGAAGGCGATGGTGCAGGGGACCACCCACATCAAGGAAGCGATCGAGCGGATCCGCTTCGAGATGGAAGAGGCCACGCGCGCCAGCAACTGGCAGAAGGTGTCCGAGCTCCAGTACGGCAAGCTGCCCGAACTCGAAGCGCAACTCAAGAGCGCCGAGTCCGACGCCGCGCGCCAGGAAGGGCAGGATAAGCCCAAGCTGCTGCGCACCCAGGTGGGGGCCGAGGAGATCGCCGAAGTGGTCTCGCGCGCGACCGGCATTCCCGTCTCGCGCATGATGCAGGGCGAGCGTGACAAACTGCTGCACATCGAAGAGAAGCTGCACGAGCGCGTGGTGGGCCAGGACGAAGCGATTGTCGCCGTGGCCGACGCGATCCGCCGTTCGCGCGCCGGGCTGTCCGATCCCAACCGTCCGTATGGTTCCTTCATGTTCCTGGGGCCGACCGGGGTGGGCAAGACGGAGCTGTGCAAGGCGCTGGCCAACTTCCTTTTCGATACCGAGGAATCGATGATCCGCATCGACATGAGCGAATTCATGGAGAAGCATTCGGTCGCCCGTCTGATCGGCGCGCCGCCCGGTTATGTGGGTTACGACGAGGGCGGGTATCTGACCGAAGCGGTGCGCCGCAAGCCGTACAGCGTGATCCTGCTCGACGAGGTGGAAAAGGCGCACAGCGACGTGTTCAATGTGCTGCTGCAGGTGCTTGACGACGGCCGCATGACGGACGGGCAGGGGCGCACGGTCGACTTCAAGAACACGGTGATCGTGATGACCTCGAACCTGGGTTCGCACAAGATCCAGTCGATGGACAGCGACGATCCGGGCGTGGTCAAGCTGGCGGTCATGGCCGAGGTGCGCTCGCACTTCCGTCCCGAGTTCATCAACCGGATCGACGAGATCGTGGTGTTCCATGGCCTCGACGAGAAGAACATCGGCGCCATCGCCAAGATCCAGCTCAAGCACCTGGAAGAACGCCTGGCCAAGATGGAGATGACGCTCGATATCAACGACGAGGCGCTGCAAAAGATCGCCGAGGCGGGCTACGATCCGGTGTATGGCGCGCGGCCGCTCAAGCGCGCGATCCAGGCCCAGATCGAGAATCCTCTGTCCAAGCTGATTTTGTCTGGCAAGTTCGGGCCCAAGGATACGATACCGGTTCGGGTATCGCACGGGAACCTCGTGTTCGAGAACGCCGGCGGCGTGGCGCTCGACAAGGCTTGATTACCGGCGCAATTGCACGCCGTTCGCGGGCTGCGCCCGGGGACGGCGTGCGTTTTCAAACCGATCAAGCGAGCGGCCGGGGCCGGGTTCGGCCAGAGCGACCGTTCGCATTTTTAACGTCTCCTCCATCGGCTGTTTCGCCAATGCCCAAGTCAGCCACGAATCGGGCAATGAAGGCTATTTCAGAGCGCGCAGGGATCGCCTGCCTCGCCGAAACGATCAAAGCGGCAGGGCAATGATCAGAACATTCTGTCGCTGGGGACTCACCAGCCTGCTCATACTGACTTTCCCCTCCTTCGCGTACGGTTTGTGCCATGATTTCGACCTTTGGACGGGTCATTCCAAGGCCGGAATCGAAGGCGGATTGATTATGGCAGCACTGACGGCGTTTCAGTTTGGCGTGCTGGTGTTTATCCCCTCAGGTGCACTGGGCGTGGTGCGTACATGGCAACCGCAGGATGCGGCTGGCATACGGCGCAGGCCGTTCATGCTGGCGGTTTCAGCGGGAATCGCCGTCTACATGTTCATTTTCGCGTTTGAAGCGTTTGCGTTTCAAAATGGCTATGATGCGTTATATCTGCTGCTAAGCTGGCATGAACAAGCTTGGAGCGCGCTGCGCATCGTTGCCGGAACGGGCTCGCCTTGTTGCGTTGTACAGCCCGATCTTTTGGACTTGCCGGTAAAACTGGCCTTCGGTATTGGCGTGTATGCGTTGATCGCATTGGCCGCCATCAAGTATGCGCGGCGTGATGACTGACCGTGGTCGGCCCGAAGCCGTCATTCAACTGAACACTGCATCTATCTTATTGATGAAGAAGAACAGAAACTTCCAACCGGTGCCAGCCCTGTCCCTGGTCGGCACAGTGATTGCAGGTGTGGCCTGCGCAAGCTTGCTACCCTACGATTGGTTCATGAGCATGCTAGGGTGCGGTATCTTGGTTGCGTTGATTCTAGCCGTGCTTACGACCGTGGATTTGAAACATGAACGGCGGGCGCCCCTTCCAGTCGCCTTATTGCTCGAAGCACTTTGGCTACCTTCGCGTAACGCCGAGGTGAAATTAGGCGCAATTCTGTGGGGATTTCTTGGCATGGCGGGCTTTGTGACTGGAATGTTGGGAACCGCATTGTTACTGCCGATTTTTGGTGCGGTAGCCGGCTAAAATCAGCCCAAAGCGGACCTTGCTGAACACATAAGGACGAGAGTGATTCCACCATCTGAACTATCCGAATTACAGCGTACTGCGCTGCTGTCGTCGCCCGGACCTGCGCGATTCGCACACTTCATCGGTCGCGCAGCGGATTGCGAACGGCTATTTGGTCTTCGCGATGCAACTGGGTGGGTAAGCTTGGCAGACGACACAGGAGCACCAGGATTTCCTGTTTGGCCCCATCCGGGCTACGCGCAAGCTTGCGCAACCGAAGATTGGGCCGGAAGTCTTTCTGCCGAGATCGACGTTCATGAGTTCATCGAGCAGTGGCTGCCCGACATGACCGAACGGGCGGTTTCGGTGGCGGTATTTCCAACGCCTTATGAAGGGGGTATGGATGAGACCGGATGAACTACAGCGATTCCTTGCCGAAGAGCTGGCGAAGTATGAATAGTCGAACGTACGCGCTGGGCCGTTCGACAGCAGCCCCCTGTCCCACCGACATCACCCAACCGTTAACCCCACATGACCACTTCACAGCTAGAAGCAATCCTTGAATCAGTGAATGATGAGCAGTCCTTTCTCCGATTTGTGCAGGCTCTTGCAGAGGACTGGGAAGTCGAGCAGCAAAAGGAAATGGCAAACCCGAGTTCCCCTTATGGACCTGGCGCAAATGGATGGGAGAACGGTACGATTGGCGCTTACCTCGACGCGGCAGTTCGTTGGGGTGATGCGTCGATCGATGGGCTCAAATTCTACGGAAAGCCGAGTAATCCTTGGAAGCGGGCTGCAGATATTCTTCACATGGGGAAACTATACGAATAGTTTTTCGTGTTGGTCTGCCGCCTTCAGCGGCCGGCACGGGCGGGCAGCTGCAAAGATAGGACTTCGCCACACCGGAATCGACCATATAAAGTCCGCTTTTTGCCGAGCAGTTTATTTGACCCGGATTCGCTAGAGCGCGCCGGCCAATTCATCCACGTTGGATCGCGCATGTTCCACCTCGCCATCGCACTAGCGTTAGCAAGCTATTGGTGTTCGTTTTATCTGCCGCTTCCGTCCTATGGCTTGATGTCCTTGGGCTTTGCGGTCGTTCCACTCATCGTCCTCGGTGGCTCATTCATCATGTGGTTTTTGATATTGAGCAAGTTATTCGGGAAACATAAGCTGCCAGGACGGCTTCTTGAATATGCCCTTGGTTTTGCCAACAGTCTTGCACTGCTCGCCATCATGGTTCACGCGTACAACGCATACAGCTACTCCGCAGCACCGACGAACATCGACTCAATTATGGTCGCCAGCCCTGTCTTAATTTTCGAGGGGGTTCTTCGCGCGTGCTATCCGTTCGTAAAATTGGCTGTCTTAGGTCTCGGTCTTGCATATGGTTACCGCCTCTATAGGGTAACTCGTCATGGGCCAACCCTGACGACCTAGCATCTCAGTCAATACGGACCGTTGCAAGCGCCGCTTCGTGCCGCCCGCAACGGCCAGTTACTTCGACCGCCAACCGGGATGATGTCCCATCGGTCGCCAAGGTACACTTTGCAGCTTGTGCGGGGCGGGCGCAGATTCAGCGCAAGGCAACATTGCTTCGCGCCGCTTAAAGGAAGTCACGTCTCACACACCTTCCTGTGGCCCGGTTTCGATGCCGCACATGCGAGCGCCAATCCGCATAAAATTGTCATCACCTTATCCCATCCAGGAAGCTCACAATGACCTTTGCCACCACCGACCTGTGCGACGACCACCCCCAATTGCTGGACGACGGCCGCCTGGCCGTGCTCCCACCCGTCTACAAACATTACGGCCTGCACACGAGCTTCTGCGGCCGCGTCACCACCCTCAAGGTTTTCGAAGACAACGCCCTGGTTCGCTCCACACTCGAGGCACCCGGTAACGGCAACGTGCTCGTCGTCGATGGCGGCGCCAGCCTGCGCCGCGCGTTGGTGGGCGGACAGCTGGCGCTGCTGGCCCAGGACAACGGCTGGGCCGGGATCGTGGTCGATGGCTGCGTGCGCGACAGCGATGAAATCAATGCCTGCGAAATTGGCGTGCGCGCGCTCGGCACCCATCCGCAAAAAAGCGCGAAGAAGGGCGTGGGCGAGCGCAATGTCCGCGTGTGCATCGGCGGCGTGTTCGTCAATCCCGGCGACTGGGTCTATGCCGATGCCGATGGCGTGCTGATCGCGCAGCAAAAACTGGCTTGAGCGGCAGGCCGGCGCGGCCGCTTTTCATTAGGCGAGGTGATCGTTTCACATTGTGAAAATTGCGAATTGGAATTCACCAATTGGGCTTCCATTTTGAGAAATTCCTTTTCGCATCGCGGGAAATTATATGTAATCCGTTGATTTCAAGGTGTTTTATTCTGCTTATATGTCTTATATAAGACTATTGTTGCGTTGCGCAATTGGGCCTATGATTGTTTCATCGGATTTCAAATTGCACGCAGCTTTTCAATCAGGAGAACACCATGGCAACCCGCGAACAGCAAGTAGCAGCCCTGCAGCAAGACTGGGAAACCAACCCGCGCTGGAAAGGTGTGGTGCGCAACTACACCGCTGCCGACGTGGTGCGCTTGCGCGGTTCGCTTGCCATCGAACACACCCTGGCCAAGCGCGGTGCTGAAAAGCTGTGGGACCTGGTCAACAACGAGCCTTTCGTCAACGCCCTCGGCGCGATGACCGGCAATCAGGCCATGCAACAAGTGAAAGCCGGCCTGAAAGCGATCTACCTGTCGGGCTGGCAAGTTGCCGGCGACGCCAATGTGGCCGGCGAAATGTATCCCGACCAATCGCTGTATCCGGCCAATTCGGTGCCGCTCGTGGTTCGCCGCATCAACAATACCTTCCAGCGCGCCGACCAGATCCAGTGGTCCGAAGGCAAGGACGACATCGATTACTTCGCCCCCATCGTGGCCGACGCCGAAGCCGGTTTCGGCGGCGTGCTCAACGCCTACGAATTGATGAAGTCCATGATCGACGCGGGCGCCGCCGGCGTGCACTTCGAAGACCAGCTGGCCTCGGTCAAGAAATGCGGCCACATGGGCGGCAAGGTGCTGGTGCCGACCCGCGAAGCGGTCGAAAAGCTGACTGCGGCGCGCCTGGCGGCCGACGTCATGGGCACCTCGACCCTGGTGATCGCCCGCACCGATGCCGAAGCGGCCGACCTGCTCACGTCCGACGTGGACGAGAACGACCGCCCGTTCTGCACGGGCGAACGCACCGTCGAAGGCTTCTATAAAGTCCGTCCCGGCATCGAGCAGGCGATTGCGCGCGCGCTGGCCTACGCCCCGTTCGCCGACCTGGTCTGGTGCGAAACGGGCAAGCCGGATCTCGCGTTCGCCAAGCAGTTCGCCGAAGCCGTGCACGCCAAGTTCCCCGGCAAGATGCTGGCGTACAACTGCTCGCCTTCGTTCAACTGGAAAAAGAACCTGGACGACGCCACCATCGCCAAGTTCCAAAAGGAATTGGGCGCCATGGGCTACAAATTCCAGTTCATCACCCTGGCCGGTTTCCACGCACTCAATTACGGCATGTTCAACCTGGCGCACGGCTATGCGCGGCGCCAGATGTCGGCCTTCGTGGAGCTCCAGGAAGCCGAATTCGCCGCCGCCGGCAAGGGCTTTACCGCTGTGAAACACCAGCGCGAAGTGGGCACAGCTTACTTCGATGCGGTCACCCAGACCATCCAGCAGAATCAGAGTTCGACCACAGCACTCCATGGTTCGACCGAAGATGCGCAATTCTTCGACGAGAAGAAGGTTGCATAAATAATATTTGTGCAACCCTAAAAGCCGCGCCGGCCACAAGCCTGGTGCGGCTTTTTTTACGTCCGCTCTACGGAACTAGTGGATAATGACGGTTACATCGCTGTAATCACCTTATTTCATTGGAATTCCCTTATGTTGAGCTACCGCCACGCCTTTCACGCGGGTAATCACGCCGACGTCCTGAAGCATTTCGTGCAAATTCAATTGCTCGAATACATGAATCAGAAAGACACGGCTTACACCTATATCGACACCCATTCGGGCGCCGGGGTGTACGCGCTCGATGGCGGCTATGCGTCCAAGAACGCCGAATACGAAACCGGCATCGCCCCGCTGTGGGAGCGCAAGGACTTGCCCAAAGGCTTGGATCAATACCTGGCCCTGATCAAGGAGATGAATCCTAGCGGCAAGATGCGTTACTACCCAGGCTCGCCTTACGTGGCCGACAAGGTCGCGCGCGAGCAAGACCGCCTGCGCCTGTTCGAACTGCATCCGGCCGACAGCAAGATCCTTGCCGACAATTTCCGCAAGGTCGAAGAGCATGCCGCCCAGCAGGGCCAGCGTCCGTCCACCCGCGGCCGGCGCGTGCTGATCGAGCGCGGCGACGGTTTCCATGCCCTCAAGACCTTGCTGCCGCCGCCATCGCGCCGCGCGCTGGTGCTGATCGATCCGCCGTACGAAGACAAGCAGGATTACCGCAAGGTGCGCGACGCGCTCGACGAAGCCCTGGGCCGCTTCCCGGCCGGCATGTATGCGGTCTGGTACCCGGTGCTGCAGCGCATGGAATCGCGCCAGTTCGCCGACAAGCTCAAGCGCCTGCCGGCCAAGGAATGGCTCAACGTCACGCTGACCATCACCACGCCGGGCCCGGACGGCTTCGGTTTGCACAGCAGCGGCATGTTCATCCTCAACCCTCCGTACACGCTCGAGCCGATGCTGCGCCAGGTGATGCCTTACCTGGTGCAAGTGCTGGGCAAGGATGCGGGCGCGACCTTCGTGATCGAAAAGGGCACCCAGGTGACCGGCTCGGCCGTGGCGCGCACCATCAATGGCGCACCGCGCATGCCGGTCGGTAACGCCCGGCGCGCCAGCCCCACCTCCGGCACCGGCAGCTTGCGCTTGCCTGGTCAGGCGCCGGCCGGCACCCCGGGGGCGGCCGGTCAGGCGCGTCCGGCAGCTGCGGGCCGTCCTGCAGCAGGCGCCGCTCGTCCTGCGGCGGGCACTGCCCGTCCCGGACGTCCTGGCGGCACCGGCAAACCACGTCGTCCGTGAGCACCATGTTCCTGTTTATTGATGGCCCGGGCGGCGCCCGTGCGTCGCGCCTCTCACGGAATTGTTCATGCTCATAGATGCCGCCAGCGAAGTAGTCCTGCCCACCGACGACTTTTTCCTTGCCCGCCAACCGATTTTGGGACGCAACCAGCATTTGGTTGCCTACGAACTCTTGTTCCGCAGCGCAGACGCGCCCGAGGCGAATGTGGTCGACCATGCCGCCGCCACGGCAGCGGTGATTTCCCACGCTTCCCAGCTGGGCATGGAGCGCGTGGTCGGCGGGCGCCTGGCGTTCGTCAATGTGGACGATATCGTGCTGATGAGCGACTTCGTGCGCTTCCTGCCGCACGACAAGGTCATTCTCGAAATCCTGGAAACGGTCAAGGCCACGCCGGCCCTGATCGCGCGCGTGGCCGAACTGAAGTCCTTCGGCTTCAAGTTCGCGCTCGACGATGTCGTCGCCCAGTCCGAGGACGTGGTCAAGCTGACCGAACTGGTCGACGTAATCAAGATCGATGTGCAAGCCGTGCGTCCGGGCGGCCTCGCCGCGCTGGTGGCCTCGTTCAAGGGCCTGGGCAAGAAGCTGCTGGCCGAAAAGGTCGAGACGCTGGCCGAATTCGAGACCTGCATGGGACTCGGATTTGAATACTTCCAGGGCTACTATTTTGCCCGCCCGGCTATCCTGAGTGGCAAGAAGATCGCCCCATCGGAATTGGTCATCCTGAACCTGCTGCAATTGATTCGCAGCGAAGCCGATAACCGCGAGGTCGCGATGTCGGTCAAGCGCGACCCCTTGATCAGCCTGAACCTGCTGCGCCTGGTCAATACGCCCGCAGCCGGCGCGCGTCGTCACATCGACTCGCTGGCCGAGGCCCTGGTGGTGCTGGGGCGTGACCAGCTGCAGCGCTGGCTGCAGATCTTGCTGTATGCGACACCGGGTACGAACGTGGAGTTCAATTCGCCGCTGCTGCAAATGGCAACCACGCGCGGCAAGCTGATGGAACTGATGGCACGCAAGATGCCGGGCATGCAGGGGCCGTGCGCCGAGGCGGCTTTCACGGTCGGCATCATGTCGCTGATGGATGCCTTGTTTTCGATGGCCATGGCCGATATCCTTGACAGCGTGGCGGTGGCGCCCGAGGTCAAGGCCGCCTTGCTCGAACGCGAAGGGCACCTCGGTGACATGCTCAGGATCGTCGAGCTGGTGGAAAATCCCAAGCGCGGCGCGCAGCTGAGCAAGTCGCTCAAGGCGATCGGCCTGACCGTCAAGGAAATGCGCGACATCGAGCTGGAAGCCTTTAGCTGGGTCAATGAAATGGTGGCCAAGGAAGCGCCGTGAAAATTGAAGACGATCACGAGGTCGAGGAACCGGAGCAGGTGAGCCGCTTCGTGTGCGGGGCCATCCTGGGACTCGTGTGCGCGCTGGTGTTGATCCTCAGGTTCGAATTGCTCAGCCCCCTTTCTTTGCTCGCGACTTTGCTCGGCTGTATGTTCGGTTGCGGTCTTGGCGCCTTGTTTGGCGGGGACCGGTTCTGGTATGCCTTGTTCGGGCATCGCTGAAACCCCCTTGCGGGGTTGGCTGATTCAATGACCTGGGGGAAAACGATTCCCTGTGCGCAGCGTGGTGCTGCGGTATGATGCCTCGTCTATCCATGCGCGCGGGGATCACCGATGGAAATACCTGTCAGCAAGATCATGCTGTCCCTGCTTGCGGCCTGTACGCTGCTGCTGGCGGGCTGCGGCGGTGGCGAGCCGGCGCCGCCGCCCGAACAATGGACGCTGCAGGTGGCGGTCGAGGGCTGTAAAGACCTTGCCCTCAAAGATAGCGGCCGCACCCTGTACATCGTGCTCGGCACCACGTGCGACCGCAGCCTCAGCACGCGCCAGGTGCGCATCTTTCACACCAGCGACCGCGGCGCCGAGAGCGCCGGTGTGGCCCTGCCGTTGACGGTCAACCAGACTTCGGGCGTGGCGCGCAGCATCGACCGGCTCGGCCTGCGCAACGTCGAACTGGTGGGCAAGGGGACCTGGCGCCAGGTCGACCATCTTGGTCAATGGACCGGACGCGACGGTGCCGGCCTGCTGTACCTGAAGGGCGAATTGTTCCTGCTCGGCGGCTGGCTGTACGGCCCCACCACCAACGAAGTGTGGAAGACCACCGACCTGGTGCACTGGACCTTTGTCGGTTTTGCTCCCTGGCCGGGCCGGCATGGCGCTGCCTGGCTGGTGCACAACGAACGCCTGTGGGTCATTGGCGGCGATTTGAACGAGGATGTCTGGTCGTCGGCGGACGGGCTGAACTGGACCGAGCACACGCCCAAGGCGCCTTTCGGCGCGCGCTACACGCCCAACGCCGCTTCGCTCGATGGCGACATCATCGTTTATGCCGGGCAGAACTGGGAACCCATCCCGTGGTGCAACGACCGGCCCGACTGCGTGGCGCGCGGCAACCGCAGCGTGTGGAAGAGCCGCAACGGGGTCGACTGGGTGGAGATCGCGCCGCAGGCGCCATGGGCCGAGCGTGCGCTCATTCACGGCAGCATCGTCTTCGATCATTACATTTACCTGGTCGGCGGCGGGCTGAAAGTGGCGCCGCCCAATATGCTGTATGCCGAAACCTCGGCCGAGTACAAGGATGTCTGGCGCACCAGGGATGGTGTGACTTGGGAAAAGGTCAGCGACGATGCCGGCTTTACGCCGCGCACCCATTTTTCGGTGCTGGCCACGTCTGCGGGCTGCTTCGTGTCCGACGGCTCGGTCGGGACCCAGCCGAACCTGTCTCATGACGTGTTCCAGGCCAGCGACTGCATCCATTACAGCGCGCTGCCGGTGCCCGACGAGCTGCCGCTGCGGCACGCGAGCGCGCTGGTGGACTTCAATGGATCGCTGGTGCTGATCGGCGGGCCGCGCCTGGACGGCGCCGGCACCTCGGTCTGGCAGTATTTTTACTGAGCCAGCAGCAGGAAGACAGTCGGCTTTTTGTGAAAGTCGGGCGCCTTGCCCGACGCCAGCTGGGCCTTCCATTTGGCGCCGTTCTGGGTGCGGATGGCTTCGGTCGGCAGGCTCAGGTCGGTGGCCACGCAAATCAGGGTGCCCGGCTGGCAAGCCGCCACCAGCGCCTCGAGCATGGCGCCGTTGCGGTAGGGCGTTTCGATCAGCAACTGGGTCTGCTTTTCGCTGCGCGAGCGTGCTTCCAGGTCCTTGATGCGCTTGCTGCGCTGGGCGGCATCGGTGGGCAGGTAGCCGTTGAAGGCGAAACTCTGGCCGTTCAGGCCGCTGGCCATGACTGCCAGCAAGAGCGACGACGGCCCCACCAGCGGCCTGACCGTGATCCCATGCTGATGCGCCAGGCGCACCAGGTCGGCGCCCGGATCGGCCACGGCCGGCACCCCCGCTTCCGACACCAGGCCCGCGTCGCGCCCGGCCAGCAAGGGGCCGAGCAAGCCCTGCAGCGCTTGCGCCGGGGTATTCACATTCAGTTCTGCAATTTCGATTTCCTGCAGCGGCCTGGCCAGCGGATGGTCGATCGCGATCAGTTTCAGGAAGGCGCGCGCGGTCTTGGCATTCTCGGCCACAAAATAGTCGAGGCGGGCGGTGAGCGCCTGCACGTGTTCCGGAATGATATGCGAGAGCGCGTCGGGGACCGCGTCGGTGCTGCCCAGGGTGTTGGGAATTAAATAGAGGATGCCGGGCATAAGTTTTAGTTGCAAAAGAAAGTGAAGCCGGCCTTGCGCAGCATGCCGGTCAGGGCGATGAGGGGCAGGCCGGTGAGGGCGGTGGGGTCGCTGCTGTCGATGTTTTCCAGGATGGCGATGCCGAGGCCTTCGTTCTTGGCGCTGCCGGCGCAATCGTAGGGTTGCTCGATGCGCAGGTAGGCGTCCAGTTCGGCGTCGGGCAGGTCGCGCAGGGTGACCACGGTCTGAATGTTGTCGAGCTGGGCGCCGCCGGTCAGGGTGGCGGCGCGGCTGTCCCACAGACACAGGGCAGTATGAAAAATGACTTGCCGCCCGCGCATCTTGCGCAGCTGGGCCAGGGCATTGGCATGGTTGCCAGGTTTGCCGATTTGCTCACCGTCGAGCGTGGCCACCTGGTCCGAACCGATCACCACGCTGCCGGGCGCGCGGGCGGCCACCGCCTGGGCCTTGGCGCGCGCCAGGCGCAGGGCCGTCGCTTCCGGCGCCTCAAAGGGCAGGGGGCTTTCATCGATGTCGGGCACCATCACCTCGAAGGGCAGGCGCAGCCGTTCGAGCAGTTCGCGCCGGTAGCTGGAGCTTGATGCAAGAATCAGACGCGGAGGCGGGGAACTTGGTATCATTGCGGCCTTGAAGAGGAAAAAACACCGTAAGTCTTTGACTCCACAGCGATAAGCCTGTTATTATCGCAGGTTTTCCGGGGAAAATTTCTGTAATGAGTGCTTTTGTCATCGACGCTTTTGAGTTTTGTCGAAGCAACGGCCATCGCGAGGGCGTCACGCCTGTCGCCGAAATGAGCCGGTTAAACAAGGATTGTGCAGACCACTCGGGCGAGATCGCCTGGCGCGTCGAAGGCACGACCAGCAAGCAGGGCTATCCGCAAATCACGCTGTCGGTCTCCGGCACCGTGCAGCTGGTATGCCAGCGTTGCCTGACTCCGTATGCGTTTGAAATGGATTCGTCGACCGTGCTGATGCTCGGCAAGGATGACGAGCACGCCGACGAGATCGAGGAATTGCTGGGCGACGAAAGCATCGACGTCATTGTCGGCAGCCGCAGTTGCGATATCCGCGATCTGATCGAGGACGAGGCCTTGCTGGCCTTGCCGCAAGTACCGAAGCACGATGTTTGCCCGGACAACAAGTTGTTGGACGTGCTCAAGAGCGAGAAGCCGTCGCCCTTCGCCGCGCTGAAAAAGTAAGACCGAATTAGCAGTAGAGTAAAGAACGTGTCAAACGCGTGCAGTAGTCGAGTATGGCATTAAGCAGTAAAGGTAAGACAGCGTTAACATGTCGGTAAGAAATATTTGCCGCTGGGATACTCGATTCGCATGTATTTGCCAGTCGAATGTGTTAGAATTTTAGAACTTATGTATTAGGAGTCATCATGGCAGTTCAGCAGAATAAGAAGTCCCCATCCAAGCGCGGTATGCACCGCTCGCACGACTTCCTGGTCGCGCCGCAACTGGGTATCGAGCCAACCACCGGTGAAACGCACCTGCGTCACCACATCAGCCCGAACGGCTTCTACCGTGGCCGTAAAGTTCTCAAGACCAAGAACGACGAGTAATCGACGTCTTGCATTGAGTAAGATGAAAGCGGTGCAGCGTAATTTTTTGCGTGGCGCCGCTTTTTCTTTGTCACCGGCTGCAATTTCATTTTGCACACCGTCATTTCGCATGTCGCAGGCTGTGACAGGCGTTCGCCTGCACGCTCCGCGCATCCCGCCGCTCCGCACGTATTCTGAGTCGCGGTAAGAATCCACCAAATGACAATTAAAATTTCCATTGACTGCATGGGCGGCGATCATGGCCCCTCGGTTACTATTCCCGCAGCAATCGCATTCGCCAACCGTCAGCCCGAAGTCGAGCTGATCCTCGTTGGCCTCGAGAATGAGGTGCGTGCCGAACTCAAGAAGTGCAAGGCCGAGCAGCATCCGCGCCTGTCGGTGGTGCACGCCTCCGAAAAAGTCGAGATGGACGATCCCATCGAAGTGGCCTTGCGCCGCAAAAAAGATTCCTCAATGCGCGTGGCGATCGAGCTGGTCAAGGAAGGCCAGGCCCAGGCCTGCGTTTCGGCCGGCAATACCGGCGCCCTGATGGCCGTCTCGCGCTATGTGCTCAAGACCATGGCCGGCGTCGACCGTCCCGCCATCTGCTCGATTTTGCCCAACCAGAACGACGGCCCGACCTATATGCTCGACCTCGGTGCGAACGTCGACTGCGAGCCGCACCACCTGCACCAGTTCGCCATCATGGGTTCGGTGCTGGTGTCGGCCATGGAAGGCAAGGAGCGCCCGACCATCGGCCTGCTCAACGTCGGCACCGAAGAAATCAAGGGCAATGAAGTGGTCAAGGCGACCGGCGAATTGCTGCGTGCCGACCACGAAGCGGGCGTGCTCAATTTCTACGGCAACGTCGAAGGCAACGATATCTTCAAGGGCACCACCGACATCATCGTCTGCGACGGTTTCGTCGGCAACGTGACCCTCAAGGCGGTCGAGGGCCTGGGCCGCTTCGTCAAGAGCGCGTTGACGTCCGAATTCAAGCGCACCCCGCTGACCATGCTGGGCGCGCTGATTTCGCGCAGTGCATTCAAGAATTTCTCGAACCGCTTCAATCCCTCCCGTTACAACGGCGCCAGCCTGCTCGGTTTGCGCGGGCTCGTCTTCAAGAGCCATGGCAGCGCGGATTCGTACTCCTTCGAGTGGGCGATCAAACGCGCCTTCGATGCGGCTAAATACAATGTGCAAGAGCATCTTTCGATCAAGATCGCCGAACTGATGCCGCGCACGCCTGACCCGGAAGTGACAGGCTCACCAACCAAGTAGGACGGCTAGCAATGACTTTGTACAGCAAAATTATCGGCACCGGCAGCTACTTGCCACAACAGCGCGTGACCAATGAAGACCTGACGGCACAGCTGGCGGCAAAGGGCATTGAAACCTCGGACGAGTGGATCGTCTCGCGCAGCGGGATCGAAGCGCGTCACTATGCGGCGGTCGACGAGCATTCGTCCGACCTGGCCGCCGCGGCCGGCCGCAAGGCGCTCGAAATGGCCGGCCTGCAGCCCGAGCAGATCGACCTGGTGATCGTGGCCAGTTCCACGCCCGACTTCTACGGCAGTTTCCCCAGCACCGCCTGCATCGTCCAGCGCAAGCTCGGCATGCACAACAACAGCGCCGCCTTCGACGTCCAGGCCGTGTGCAGCGGCTTCGTGTACGCGGTCTCGGTGGCCGACGCCTTCATCAAGGCCGGCGCCCACAAGAACGTGATGGTGATCGGGGCCGAAGTGTTCTCGCGCATCCTCAATTTCGAAGACCGCACCACCTGCGTGCTGTTCGGCGACGGCGCCGGCGCCATCATCCTGTCGGCCTCGGCCGAACCGGGCATCCTGGCCACCAAGCTCCACGCCGACGGGCGCCATGCCAACATTTTGTCGGTACCGGGCAATCTGGCCGGCGGCGCGATCGCGGGCAGCGGCTTCCTGTACATGGACGGTCCGGCCGTGTTCAAGCTGGCCGTGTCGGTGCTGGAACAAGTGGCGCATGAAGCGCTCGAACACGCCGGCATGCAAGCGTCCGAGATCGACTGGCTGATCCCGCACCAGGCCAATATCCGCATCATGAAAAGCACCGCCAAGAAGCTCGATTTGCCGCTGGAAAAAATGGTGGTCACGGTCGATCAGCACGGCAATACGTCGGCGGCATCGATTCCGCTGGCGCTCGACATCGCCGTGCGCGACGGCCGCGTCAAGAAGGGCGACAATGTGATGATGGAAGGCGTGGGCGGCGGCTTCACCTGGGGCGCCGTGCTCGCCCGCATGTAAATAAGAACAAGGAGACTGTATGAGCAATTTCGCATTCGTATTTCCAGGCCAGGGTTCGCAAGCCATCGGCATGCTGAACGGCTTCGCCGGCAACGCCGCGGTGGAACAGACCATCGCCGAAGCCAATGAAGCGCTCGGCTTCGACCTGGGCAAGATGATCGCCGAGGGTCCCAAGGAAGATCTCGATCTGACCACCAACACCCAGCCTGTCATGCTGACCGCGTCGGTCGCCGTCTACCGCGCCTGGATCGCCGCCGGCGGCCCGGTGCCGCCGGTCGTGGCCGGCCACAGCGTGGGCGAATACTCGGCCCTGGTGGCCGCCGGCGTGATCGCGTTCAAGGATGCGGTGCCGCTGGTGCGTTTCCGCGCCAAGGTCATGCAAGAAGCGGTGCCGGTCGGACTGGGCGGCATGGCCGTGATTCTGGGCCTGGCCGCCGACGACGTGCGCGCGCTGTGCGTGGAAGCGGCAGCGGCCGAGCCGGGCAGTGTGGTCGAAGCGGTCAACTTCAACGAGCCGACCCAGATCGTCATTGCCGGCCATACCGCCGCGGTCGAACGCGCCTGCGAACTGGCCAAGGCCAAGGGCGCCAAGCGCGCCATGAAGCTGGCGGTGTCGGCGCCTTTCCATTCCTCGCTGCTGAAACCGGCCTCGGACCGTCTGCAAGAATATCTGCAGGGCATCACGTTCAATGCGCCGCAGATTACCTTGATCAACAATGTCGATGTGGCTATCCTGAACGATCCGGCTGCCATCAAGGATGCGCTGGTGCGCCAGGCCGCCGGCCCGGTGCGCTGGGTTGAAACGATGCAGAAACTGGCGGCCGACGGCTGCACCCAGGTGATCGAAAGCGCACCGAGCAAGGTGCTGATCGGCATGGCCAAGCGCATCGATCCCCGCCTCGCGGGCGAGGCGCTGGTCGATCAGGCCGCGCTCGAACGCGTCTTGAGTACGCTCAAGCAGGCTTGAACCACGCGCGCGCAGACGCGCGTCGCATCGTGAACCACAGAACCAAAGGACTGCAATGAATCTCGAAAAACAAGTCGCCCTCGTGACCGGCGCATCGCGCGGCATCGGCAAGGCCATCGCCCTCGAACTGGCGCGCCAGGGCGCCAAAGTGGTCGGCACCGCCACCACCGAAGCGGGCGCAGCCGCCATTTCCGCCTACCTCGCCGAGTTCGGCGGCAAGGGCGTGGTCCTGAACGTGACCGACGCTGCCGGCTGCACGGCGTGCGTGGACGACGTGCAAAAATCCTTCGGCAGCCTGTCGATTCTGGTCAACAATGCCGGCATTACCCAGGATCAGCTGGCCATGCGCATGAAGGACGAGGAATGGGACAGCGTGATCGCCACCAACCTGTCGGCCGTGGGCCGTTTGTCGCGCGCCGTATTGCGCGGGATGATGAAAGCCAAACATGGGCGTATTATTAATATCACGTCGGTGGTGGGCGCGTCGGGCAACCCGGGCCAGATGAATTACGCAGCGGCAAAGGCCGGCGTGGCCGGCATGACGCGCGCGCTGGCACGCGAAATCGGCAGCCGCAACATCACGGTCAATTGCGTGGCCCCGGGCTTCATTGACACCGACATGACCAAGTCGCTGGGCGACGAGCAGCACGCCGCCCTCCTGACCCAGATTCCGCTGGCCCGCCTCGGTGCGCCTGAAGATATCGCTTACGCCGTCGCCTTTTTGGCCGGTCCGCAAGCCGCCTACATCACGGGCACCGAGCTGCACGTGAATGGCGGCATGTATATGAATTAAATTTTGCTATCAAGAAACAGGTTTTGTGCGCGGCAAAATGCAAAAATGCGGTCAAATATCACCTGTTAGCATTACTTTCAGTGGAATTTACGTCAGAAGCTGAAATTAGTTTTTCAGCGCGCAAACCTGCTAAAATGCGCGCACTTTCCGTAACACACACAATGGAGCCATAACATGTCGGATATCGAACAACGCGTTAAAAAAATCGTCGCTGAGCAACTGGGCGTTGCAGAAGTAGACATCAAAATCGAATCCTCGTTCGTTGACGACCTCGGCGCCGATTCCCTCGACACCGTCGAACTGGTGATGGCACTGGAAGACGAATTCGAAATGGAAATCCCTGACGAACAAGCAGAAAAAATCACGACCGTGAAACAGGCAATCGACTACGCCACCGCGCACGTCAAGGCCTAAAGTTTTTACAGTTTTTGGGAGAATCGCTTGAGCCGTTCACGCAACCGTCGTGTCGTCATCACCGGTCTCGGCGCTGTTTCACCGATTGGCAATACGCTTGCCGAAACGTGGAGCAACGCCCTGGCCGGCAAGTCGGGCATCGCCAACATCACCAAATTCGACGCTGAGCCGTTCTCGACCCGTTTCGCGGGCGAGGTCAAGGGCTTCAACATCGAGGATTACATCCCCGGCAAGGATGCCCGCCACATGGATACCTTCATCCATTTCGGCATGGCAGCGGGGATCCAGGCGCTGCAGGATTCCGGCCTGGTGGTGACCGAAGAAAACGCCGATCGCATTGGCGTCATCGTGGGTTCGGGCATCGGCGGCTTGCCGCTGATCGAAGAAACCAAAGAAGACTACACCAAGCGCGGCCCGCGCCGCATCTCGCCGTTCTTCGTGCCTGCCTCGATCATTAACATGATCTCCGGTAACCTGTCGATCAAGTACGGCCTGCGCGGCCCGAACCTGGCCATCGTCACCGCCTGCACCACCGGTCTGCACAGCATTGGCGCGGCCGGCCGCCTGATCGAATACGGCGACGCCGACGTGATGATTGCCGGCGGTGCCGAAGCGACCATCTCGCCGCTGGGCCTGGGCGGTTTCGCCTCGGCGCGCGCGCTGTCCTCGCGCAACGACGATCCGGCTACCGCCTCGCGTCCCTGGGACCGCGACCGCGACGGCTTCGTGCTGGGCGAGGGCGCCGGTGTCATGGTGCTCGAAGAATACGAGCATGCCAAGGCGCGCGGTGCCAAGATCTACGCGGAGCTGCTCGGCTTTGGCATGAGCGCCGACGCCTATCACATGACCTCGCCGGTCGAAGATGGCAGTGGCGCCAGCCGCTGCATGGTGTCCGCCATGCAGAATGCCGGTGTGAACCGCGATCAGGTCGACTACGTCAACGCGCACGGTACCTCGACGCCGCTGGGCGACGTGGCCGAAGTGCAGGGCATCAAGAAGACCTTCGGCGACCATGCCAAAAAGCTGGTGGTCAATTCGACCAAGTCGATGACCGGCCACCTGCTGGGCGGCGCTGGCGGCCTGGAAGCGGTGTTTGCCGTGCTGGCGGTGCATCATCAGATCTCGCCGCCGACGATCAACATCTTCAACCAGGATCCGGCTTGCGATCTCGATTTCTGTGCCAACACGGCGCGTGAAATGAAGATCGATGTCGCGGTCAAGAACTCGTTCGGCTTCGGCGGAACGAATGGCACCCTGGTCTTCGGCAAAGCGTAATCCTGCCCGAAGCAGAGTGAACCAAAGACGCCCGCTTCTGTCATAAGAAGCGGGCGTCTTTGCATGTGGACGGCGGTTCTCGCCGGCCTGCAGCGGCGCTTGCGCGTGCGCTTTTTTCCTTGTCCGTATGTCGATCGCGGTCTGCGCTGTCATCCGTCCGTCACGCCTGCTGCGGCGCATCGTGTCCGCCTATGCGCTCGCCTGCGCCGGCGCGGCCCTGGCCCTGGCCTGGCGCGCGGCGCAGGCGGGCACCTGGCACTTTCCCGCGGCCTGCGCGGCGCTGTGTGCGCTTGCTGCGGGCGCGGCCTGGGGCGCGGCGCCGGCAACCACGCGCCGGATTGATATTTCTGGACCCGGCACGATTCGCCTGTTGGTACAACACAGTATGGGCGGGCCCGTCCTCGCGCTGCTGCCCATGTGCACCGTCTGGCCCTGGCTGATCGTGCTCCGGCTGCGCGAGGCCGGGCAGGGCGTCACCGTGCTGCTGATCCTGCCCGACAGCGTGCCGCCTGAGCAGTTTCGCAATATTGCGGTCGCGGTCAGAACGATTGCCGGGCGGGACCAACAATTTAAAAAATACAAAATATTTTGAACTTATTGCAACGGGCCAACTCTATAGACTAGGGACTGCCCGACGCCGCAGCCAAGAGGGCATGGTCAGTGACGACAGAACGCGAGTGTGATCAATTGCTGGTCGAACGCGTCCAGGCTGGCGAGCGCCAGGCGTTCGATTTGTTGGTGGGCAAGTATCAGCGCCGGCTCATGCGCCTGGTGTCGCGCCTGGTGCACGATCCGGCCGAGGCTGAAGACGTGGTCCAGGAAACATTTATCAAGGCATACCGGGCCTTGCGCCATTTCAGGGGGGATTCGGCGTTTTATACCTGGCTGTACAGGATCGGTATCAATACAGCAAAGAATTTTCTCGTCACACAGGGCAGGCGTGCCCCGACTTCCACCGAAGCCGATGCCGAGCGCGCCGAAGCGTTTGACGATGCGGACAGTTTGCGCGACATCAACACACCGGAGTCGGTATTGGCCAGCAAGCAGATCGCCATGACCGTCAATGCCGCGATGGAGGCGCTGCCGCTCGAATTGCGCACCGCCATCGTCCTGCGCGAGATTGAAGGTTTGAGCTACGAAGAAATCTCCGACGTCATGGCTTGCCCGATCGGCACCGTGCGCAGCCGGATTTTCCGGGCGCGCGAAGTGATCGCCGAAAAGTTAAGGCCGCTTCTCGACCTGCCGGTTGACAAGCGACGATAGGTGTAGCGATGATCGTAACTAGCAGTTAAGCTGACTGACGCAAATGGAATGACCCCGATGGACACCGACAAAAAAATTCGCGAACATATTTCCACGCTGTGCGACGGCGAGCTGGCCCCGGCCGATCTCGAGCTGGCGCTGGCGGCCCTGCAAACGGCCGACGGCCAGCAGGCATGGAATACCTATCACCGGATCGGCGACGTGCTGCGCGCCCAGGCCACGCCCGATTTATCGCCCGACTTTGCTACGCGCCTGGCCGCGCGCCTGGCGGCCGAACCGGCCCCGCTGCGGCGTGCGGCGCGCCAGGCGGGCGCCGACAAGCGCCGCGCCGATGCCGGACCGGCCGCGCCCGCGCGCGCCGAGTCGGCGCAGGCGGCGGCCGCCGACGGGCCGGTGGCCGTGACCGCGGCCAAGCCGGCCATCGTGTCGGTCTCCTGAGCGCACGGCGGGCGCCGCCCACGGGCGGCCGTTTTCGCTTACCATAAGCGCAAGACGAACCTTCCCCCACTCCCATGATCACTCCTCTCCGCTTTGGCCGCACCCTCGTCTCCGCCCTGATCCTGTCCGGCCTCCTGCTGCCGCTGCCGTCGGCGCTGGCCGCGCCGGTCGGCGCGCCGCTGGTGACCGGCTTGCCCGACTTTACCGACCTGATCGACAAAGTGGGGCCGGGCGTGGTCAATATCCGCACCAGCGCCAAGGTCAAAAGCGGGCCGGGCGGCATCTCCGACGAACAATTCCAGGAATACTTCCAGCGCCGCTTCGGCATTCCCTTGCCCCAGCTCGGTCCGCGCGGGCGCCGCGGCCAGCCCCAGGACGAAGAAGTCCAGCGCGGGGTCGGATCCGGCTTCATCATTTCCAATGATGGCTATGTGCTGACCAATGCCCACGTGGTCGACGGCGCCGACGAAGTGATCGTCACGCTGACCGACCGCCGCGAATTCAAGGCCAAGGTGCTGGGCGCCGATGCCCGGTCCGACGTGGCCCTGCTCAAGGTCGAGGCCAGCAATCTGCCCTACCTGTCGATCGGCGACTCCGACAAGATCCGGGTCGGCGAATGGGTGATCGCCATCGGTTCCCCGTTCAATCTCGAGAGCACGGTCACGGCCGGCATCATTTCGGCCAAGGCGCGCGACACGGGCGACCTGCTGCCCATGATTCAGAGCGACGTCGCCGTCAATCCCGGCAATTCGGGCGGCCCGCTGATCAATATGTACGGCAAGGTCATCGGCATCAATTCGCAAATCGCCACCCTGTCGGGCGGCTATAACGGCATCTCGTTCGCCGTGCCGATCGACGAAGCGATGCGCGTGTCCGAGCAGCTCAAGCAGTCGGGCAAGGTCACGCTCGGGCGCATCGGCGTGCAAATCCTGGAGGTGGGCAAGGAATTGACCGAGTCGCTGGGCCTGGGGCAGGCGCGCGGCCTGGAAGTGGTACGGGTCGAGCCGGACGGACCGGCCGACAAGGCCGGCATCAAGGTCGGCGACATCATCCTCAAGTTCAACGGCAAGGCCATCGAGAAAAATGGCGACTTGCAGCGCCTGGTCGGCAGCCTGCCGATCGGCAGCAGCGGCACCATCACCGTGTGGCGGCGCGGCGCGCAGCAAGAGCTCAAGGTCGGCATCAGCGACCTCGACGCGCAAGCGACGGCCAAGGAAAAAAAGACGCCGCCCAAGCCGCAAAAAAGCGAACCATTGCCCAACGCGATCGGCTTGCAGGTGACCGATCTTAACGCGCTGCAGCGCAAGGAGCTGGGCGTGGCCGGCGGCGTGCTGGTCGAGGAGAGCGAGGGCGCGGCGGCGCGCGCGGGCTTGCAGGCGGGCGACGTGATCCTCCAGCTTAATACGGTCGAGATCAAAGACGCCAAGCAATTTAACGCGATGGCGGCGCGCCTGGACCCCAAAAAGGCGGCAGCGGTGCTGGTGCGGCGCGAGGAAGCGACGCGTTACGTTGTCATCCGGCCGCGTCTGTAATGGGGCAGCCTGCCACCTTGGGCTTCACCTTGTATTCGCGCGGCTATTGCCACCTGTGCGAGGAGATGCTGGCCGCCTTGCTGGCCATGCAGAGCGCCACCTTGCGCTTCGAGGTCGCGGTGGTCGACGTCGACGCCGATCCGGACCTGGTGGCGCGCTTCGACGAGCTGGTCCCGGTCCTGTACGGCGACCTCGACCAGCCCGAACTGTGCCACTATTTCCTCGACCAGGCGGCCGTGCGCGCCTATGTCAACAGCCAGTCTGTGTCTTTATAACAATGTTTTGGCCGGATTCCGCATAAACCGGGCTTTCTACCTCGAAATCCGGTAAAATGCGGGGTCGGAAAAGCTTCTGTTTCACTCACGCAGTTTCTCCTTCTTGATAAGGCGCTCGCCTGGGGATTGGATGCCCCCCTTGGAGCGCTTTTTTCGTATGGCCCGCGGCTTCGCGGAGCCGGGCTTGGCCCGAATGTCGTCCCTCCACCCTGGTTTTGAATTGCTTTAATGAACAACATACGTAATTTCTCCATCATCGCCCACATCGATCACGGTAAATCGACGCTGGCCGACCGTATCATCCAGATCTGCGGCGGCCTGTCCGATCGCGACATGGAAGCGCAGGTCCTCGATTCGATGGACCTGGAAAAGGAACGCGGCATTACGATCAAGGCCCAGACGGCGGCATTGCACTACAAGGCGCGCGACGGCCAGATCTACAATTTGAACCTGATCGACACGCCGGGCCACGTCGACTTCAGCTATGAAGTGTCGCGCTCGCTGTCAGCCTGCGAAGGCGCGCTGCTGGTGGTCGATGCCTCGCAAGGGGTGGAAGCGCAAACCGTGGCCAACTGCTACACCGCGCTCGACCTGGGCGTGGAAGTGGTGCCGGTGCTCAACAAGATCGACTTGCCGCACGCCGACCCGGCCAACGCCATTGCCGAGATCGAAGACGTGATCGGGATCGACGCCACCGACGCCGTCAAGTGCTCGGCCAAGAGCGGCCTGGGCGTGGAAGATGTGCTCGAATCGCTGATCGCGCGCGTTCCGCCGCCCAAGGGCGACCCGGACGCGCCGCTGCAAGCGCTGATCGTCGACTCCTGGTTCGACAATTACGTGGGCGTGGTGATGCTGGTGCGGGTGATCAACGGCACCCTGAAACCGAAAGAAAAAATCATGCTCATGGCCACCGAATCGACCCAGCTGGTCGAGTCGGTGGGCGTGTTCAGCCCGAAATCGCAATCGCTGCCGCAGATTTCCGCCGGCCAGGTGGGCTTCGTGATCGCCGGCATCAAGGAATTGAAAGCGGCCAAGGTCGGCGACACCGTCACCCACGCCGCCAAGCCGGCCGCCGCGCCGCTGCCCGGCTTCAAGGAAGTGCAGCCGCAAGTGTTCGCCGGCCTGTTCCCGACCGACGCCCACCAGTACGACGCGCTGCGCGATTCGCTCGAGAAATTGAAGCTCAACGATGCGGCCCTGATGTACGAGCCGGAAGTGTCGCAGGCGCTCGGCTTCGGCTTCCGCTGCGGCTTCCTCGGCCTCTTGCACATGGAAATCGTGCAGGAACGCCTGGAGCGCGAATTCGACATGGACCTCATCACCACGGCGCCGACCGTGGTGTATGAAGTGATCATGCGCGACGGCTCCATGGTGCGGGTCGACAATCCGTCCAAGATGCCGGAGCCGTCCAAGATCGAGGAAGTGCGCGAGCCGATCGTCACGGTCAACCTGTACATGCCGCAAGAATACGTGGGCTCGGTCATTACCCTGTGCATCGGCAAGCGCGGCGTGCAGATGGACATGAGCTATCACGGGCGCCAGGTCAAGCTGATCTATGAAATGCCGATGGCCGAGATCGTGCTCGACTTCTTCGACAAGCTCAAGTCGACCTCGCGCGGCTATGCCTCGATGGATTACGAGTTCAAGGAATACCGCGCCTCGGACGTGGTCAAGGTCGACATGCTGATCAACAGCGAAAAGGTCGATGCCCTGGCCATCATCGTGCACCGCGCCAACAGCCAGTTCCGCGGACGCCAGGTGGCGGCCAAGATGCGCGAACTGATTCCGCGCCAGATGTTCGACGTGGCGATCCAGGCCGCCATCGGCGCCACCGTGATCTCGCGCGAAAACGTCAAGGCGCTGCGCAAGAACGTGCTGGCCAAGTGCTACGGCGGCGACATCAGCCGCAAGAAGAAATTGCTCGAGAAACAAAAGGCGGGCAAGAAGCGCATGAAGCAAGTGGGCTCGGTGGAGATCCCGCAAGAAGCATTCCTGGCAATCTTACAAGTGGACGATAAATAACCGTGCAAGCAATCTTAAGCAACTTTGCCCTGATCCTGTTTGTCCTGATGATCCTGACCGGGGTCATCTGGTTCCTCGATGTGTTCTACCTGGCCAAGCAGCGCCGCCGCGCCGCCGACGCCGCCCTGGCCGAATACGACGCCCGCGTGGCGCGCCTGACGGCCGACGGCGTCAAGCCCGACAGCAACGTCCACGCCCGCAGCGAGCTCGAACACGGCCTGTTGCGCCAGCCGACCTGGATCGAGTATTCGGGCAGCTTCTTCCCGGTGATCGCGCTGGTGTTCTTCTTGCGCTCCTTCCTGTACGAGCCGTTCAAGATTCCGACCTCGTCGATGGTGCCGACCCTGCTGGTGGGCGACCTGATCCTGGTGAACAAGTACACCTACGGCGTGCGCCTGCCGATCATCAACGAGAAAATCATCAGCGTGAACGATCCCAAGCGCGGCGACGTCATGGTCTTCAAATATCCCAAAGATATGAGCCAGGACTACATCAAGCGCGTGATCGGGGTGCCAGGTGATAAAATTGTCTATGAAAACAAGCGGCTGACGGTCAATGGCAATGTGATTAGCTATACCCCCCTCGACGATTACCTGGACGAGGAGGGCGGCCTGGCTTACCGCAAGCAATTGATGGAAAGCTTGCCTGAAAAGAAACATCGCATCCTGAACCGCGACGAGATGCCGAATGTGAACGTGGCCGGCGTGGAACACTTCGCCGGCTTCGATGGTTGCACCGTCACCCAGGAAAGATATAGCTGTATCGTACCTGCAGGCAATTACTTTATGATGGGCGATAACCGGGACAACAGTCTGGACAGCCGTTACTGGGGATTCGTGCCCGACAAGAATATCGTCGGCAAGGCGTTTTTTGTCTGGATGAACCTGGGTAACCCCAAGCGTATTGGTGGAATCGACTAAGACCTAAAGGAAATACACATGCACGGTACCAAACAGTTCTCTCTGCAATCCCAGCGCGGTGTTTCGCTCTCGGGCCTGATCGTGGTCATCGGCCTGATCCTGGTGGTCGGCATGTTCGCCATGAAGGTGTTCCCGTTTGTGATGGAATACCGGGCGGCCAAGGCGGCCATCCGCGTGGCCAAGCAGACGCCGGGCAGCGCGATGGATCAGCGGATCGCCTTCAACCGTGCGGCCGACATCAACTCGATTTCGTCCGTGTCGATGAAAGACCTGATCGTCTACAAGGTCAACGGCCAGACCGAGATCGCGTTTGACTACGAGACCAAAATTCCCTTGTTCACCAATGTGTATCTGGGCGTCCGTTGGGTCGACACCACCGATCCTTCCGGCGTGATTCCGGAAGCGCCGGCCGCCGCTCCCCAATAACGCCCCCGTAGCACCAGGCTGTACAGCTTAGAAACCGACAATGAATCTTCAGTTATTGCAAACACGCTTAGGGTACACGTTCCAGGATGCTGGCCTGTTGCAGCAAGCCTTGACGCACCGTAGCCACAGCAGTTTGCATAACGAGCGGCTCGAGTTTCTGGGCGACTCGATCCTCAATTGCGTGGTGGCCTCGGTCCTGTACGAGCGGTTTGCCGCCATCGACGAAGGCGACCTGTCGCGCCTGCGCGCCAATCTCGTCAAGCAGCAGTCGCTGTACGAAATTGCCCAGAAGCTGGAATTGTCGCAATTCCTGCGCCTGGGCGAGGGCGAGCTCAAGTCGGGCGGTTTCCGCCGTCCGTCGATCCTGGCCGACACCCTCGAAGCCTTGCTGGGCGCGATTTTCCTCGATGCCGGCTTCAATGCCGCGCGCGACGTGATCCGCGCCTTCTACATCCCGATTCTCGATTCGGTCGACCCGCGCACCCTGGGCAAGGATGCCAAGACGCTGCTGCAGGAGTTTTTGCAGAGCAAAAAGATCTCGCTGCCGACCTACAATGTCGTGGCCACCCACGGCGCCGCCCACAGCCAGGAATTCGAGATCGAATGCCTGGTGCCCAAGCTGGGCATCCAGGTCTACGGCCGCGGCGGCAGCCGCCGCGCGGGCGAGCAGGCCGCCGCCAAGCTGGCGCTCGACGTGGCCCAGCAAGCCCTGGTCAAGACCCCGGGCGCGAGCCGCAAGTCCAAGCCGCGCGCGGCCCAGCTCAAGCTGGCCGGCATCGCCACCATCCAGAGCGACGGCGACGGCGAGGGTGGCCCCGAGGCCGCCATGCCGCCCGTCCCGGCACCCAAGGCCGCCGACACCAAGGCGCCGAAACAAACGCAACCTGAAACGAAGTCAGCATGAATACCGCCACGCCTCAAGACCCCTTCCGCTGTGGCTATATCGCCATCGTCGGCCGCCCCAACGTGGGCAAATCGACGCTGATGAACCAGCTGATCGGCGCCAAGGTATCGATCACCTCGCGCAAGGCGCAGACCACGCGCCACCGCATCACCGGCATCCAGACGCTCGACGATGCGCAATTCATTTACGTCGACACGCCCGGCTTCCAGACGCGCCACTCGAACGCGCTCAACAAGACGCTCAACAAGACCGTCACCAACACCCTCATTTCGGCCGACGTGATCCTGTTCCTGGTCGAGGCGGGCACCTTCGGCCCGGCCGACCAGCAAGTGGTCGATCTGCTGCCGACCAATGTGCCGGTGCTGCTGGTGATTAACAAGTCGGACCGCGTCAAGGACAAGGCCGCGCTGATGCCGTTCGCGCAAGAAGTGTCCTCCAAACATAATTTTGCCGCCATCGTGCCGGTCTCGGCCAAGCTGCGCTTCCAGCTCGACGCGCTGCAAGGCGAGATCAAGCGCTTCCTGCCCGAAAACGAGGCCGTGTTCGGTCCGGACGACATCACCGACCGCAGCGAGAAATTCCTGGCCTCGGAAATCGTGCGCGAGAAGCTGTTCCGCCTGGTGGGCGACGAGCTGCCCTACACCAGCACCGTGCTGATCGAGAAATTCGAGCAGGAGGGCGATCTGCGCCGCATCTTCGCGGCCATCCTGGTCGAGCGCGACACCCACAAGTCCATGGTCATCGGCAACAAGGGCGCGCGCCTGAAGGAAGTGTCGACCCAATCGCGGCTGGACATGGAAAAGCTGTTCGGCGGCCCCGTGTACCTGGAAATCTGGGTCAAGGTCAAATCCGGCTGGGCCGACAACGAAGCGGGCCTGCGCGCCTACGGCTACGAGTAAGCGTCGCGGGAGAGACGCGCGCATGACCGACCTTGCCGCCGACCCGGCCCCAGCGGCGCCAGCCGAACCTGCGGCAGGCGTCCCGGCGCCGCGGCGCGCACGGGCTCCCCAGCGAGGCAACGGCCCCACCGGCCGCATCACCGGCCAGCCGGCCTTTGTGCTGCACAGCTATCCCTACAAAGAAACCAGCCTGATCGTCGACATGTTCACGCGCGATCATGGCCGCGTGGGCCTGGTCGCCAAGGGGGCCAAGCGCCCCCATTCGCAGCTGCGCGGCGTGCTGCAAACCTTCCAGCCGCTGCAGGCGTCGTGGAGCGGCAAGTCCGAACTGCGCACCATGATCGACGCCGAATGGGTGGGCGGCATGCTGCCGCTCGAGAAAACGGCGCTCCTGTGCGGCTTTTACCTCAACGAACTGCTGGTCAAGCTGCTCGCGCGCGACGATCCCCATCCGGCCCTGTTCGACCATTACGTGTCGACCCTGAACCAGCTGGCCCACGATGAACCGGCGCCCATCGTCTTGAGAAAATTCGAACGGGCCCTACTTAAAGAAACGGGCGTGGCGGCCGACCTGACGCGCTGCACCAGCACCCGCGCTCCGGTCGACGCGGCCCTCGACTACGTGGTCGACCCCGAACGCGGGCCGCGGCGGGTAACGGCCGCCGACACCTGGCCTGTCGTCAGCGGCAAGACGCTGCAGGACGTCGAGCGCGAAGACTACGCCGACCCGGCCACACAAGCCCAGAGCAAGCAGCTGATGCGCTTCCTGCTGGCCCACCAACTCGGCGGCGCGCCGCTGAACACGCGCCAGATCCTGATTGACCTGATGCAGTTATAACCTGAAAACGACACCATGAGCTTCCTGCAACCGAATGGCCCGGTCATCGACCTGGGCGTCAATATCGACCACGTAGCCACGCTGCGCAACGCGCGCGGCACCGTCTACCCGGACCCGATCCGCGCGGCCCTGCTGGCCGAGCAGGCCGGCGCCGACGTGATCACGCTGCACCTGCGCGAAGACCGGCGCCACATCAAGGATGCCGACGTCATTGCGCTGCGCCCGCAACTGATGACGCGCATGAACCTGGAAGCGGCGGTGACGCAGGAGATGATCGACTTCGCCTGTGCCATCAAGCCGCAGGACGTGTGCCTGGTGCCCGAGCGGCGCGAGGAAGTGACCACCGAGGGTGGCCTGGACGTGATCCGCTATTACAAGGAAGTGGAGAAGGCCGTCAAACAGCTGCAGGCCGAAGGCATCCGCGTGAGCCTGTTCATCGACGCCGACGAGCAGCAGATCGGCGCCGCCGCCGACGTGGGCGCGCCCGTGATCGAGCTGCACACCGGCCGCTACGCCGAGGCCGAAGGCGCCGAACTGGGGCGCGAACTCGAACGCATCAAGGCCGGCACCCGCTACGGCGTGGGGCGCGGCCTGAAGGTCAATGCAGGCCATGGCCTGCACTACACCAACGTGCAAGCCATCGCCGCCATCGCCGACATCGGCGAACTCAATATCGGCCACGCGATCGTGGCGCACGCGGTGTTCGCCGGCTTCGAGAACGCGGTGCGCGAGATGAAGGCGATCATGGTCGCCGCGCGCCTGGGCGTGCAGCTGGGACAGCGCGGATGATCTACGGGATCGGCACCGACATCGTTCAGATCTCGCGCATCGAAGCAGCGCTGGCGAGGAGCGGCGAGCGCTTCGCCGAAAAGATCCTGGGCCCGGAGGAGCTGGTCACGTTTCACGAGCGCCGCGCGCGCAACGCCGTGCGCGGGATGCGCTATCTGGCCACGCGTTTCTCGGCCAAAGAAGCCTTTTCCAAGGCCATCGGCCTGGGTTTGCGCAAGCCGATGACCTGGCCCAGTGTCCAGATGCTCAATGCACCTGGCGGAAAACCGGTGATCGTGTGCAGCGGCGCGCTCGACGAGTTTATGCGGCAAAATAGACTGAGCGCGCAGGTGACGATCAGCGATGAGGCTGAATATGGGGTCGCCTTCGTGATTGTCACGCAAGAGGTGTAAGCGCATGGCCGACGAGGTAAGTAAGGAAGTAACGAACGAAGTCCATCCGGACGCGCGCGCGCAAGTGCTCGCGACGGTGGCCAAGCTGCCCAATCTGCCGGGCGTGTACCGCTATTTCGACAGCACCGACGCGGTCCTGTACGTGGGCAAGGCGCGCGACCTCAAAAAGCGCGTGTCGAGCTACTTCCAGAAGAATCTGTCGAGCCCCCGCATCGCCATGATGGTTGAGCGCATCGCGCGCCTGGAGACCACGGTCACGCAAAGCGAAGCCGAAGCGCTGATCCTCGAAAACAACCTGATCAAAACGCTCAAGCCGCGCTTTAACATTCTGTTCAGGGACGACAAGTCGTATCCCTACCTGAAGATCACCGGCCAGGACGTGCCGCGCATGGCCTACTACCGCGGCGCGGTGGACAAGAAGAGCCAGTATTTCGGCCCCTTCCCGAGCGCGTGGGCGGTCAAGGAATCGATCCAGATCCTGCAAAAGGTGTTCATGCTGCGCACCTGCGAGGACAGCGTGTACTCGAACCGCACGCGCCCCTGCCTGCTGCACCAGATCGGGCGCTGCAGCGCGCCCTGCGTGGACCTGATCAGCCGCGACGAATACAAGGTCGATGTCGACAACGCGGCCAAGTTCCTGCGCGGACGCCAGAGCGAAGTGATGGCCGATCTGGAAGCGAAGATGCATGCCTACGCGGGCGAGCTCAAATTCGAGCAGGCCGCCGCCGTGCGCAACCAGATCCAGTCGCTCGCACGCGTGCTGCACCAGCAGAGCATGGAGACCGGCGGCGACGCCGATGTCGACATCATCGCCGTGGTGGTGCAGGGCGGACGCGCCTGCGTCAATCTGGCGATGGTGCGCGGCGGCCGCCATCTGGGCGACCGCGCCTATTTCCCGACCCAGGTCAGCGACGCGCAAGCGTTTGCCGAAGCGCCGATCGAAGTCGAAGTGCTGGCCGCTTTCATGGCGCAGCACTACAGCGAAAAATTCGTCCCCGGCACCCTGATCCTCAATATCGAATTCGACCAGCCGGCGCTGATGGTCGCGCTCACCGAGCAGTGCGGCCACCGCATCAACCTGATCTTCCAGCCGCAGGGCCAGCGCCGCCAGTGGCTCGAGATGGCGCACAAGGGGGCCGAGATCTCGCTGGCGCGATTGCTGTCGGAGCAGGGCTCGCAGCAGTCGCGTACGCGCGCGCTGGCCGAGGCGCTTGCGCTCGAATCGGACGATCTGGACACGCTGCGCGTGGAATGCTTCGACATCAGCCACACGCAGGGCGAGGCGACCCAGGCCTCGTGCGTGGTGTTCCACCACCACGCCATGCAGAACGGCGAATACCGGCGCTACAACATCACCGGCATCACGCCGGGCGACGACTACGCGGCCATGCGCCAGGTGCTGATGCGCCGCTACGAGAAGGTGGCCGGCGGCGACGGCGTCATGCCGGACGTGGTGCTGATCGACGGCGGCAAGGGCCAGATCGAGATGGCGCGCCAGGTGTTCGCCGAGCTCGGGCTCGATATCTCCCTGATCGTCGGCGTGGCCAAGGGGGAAGGGCGGCGCGTGGGCCTGGAGACGCTCATGTTCGTCGACGGCCGGCCGTCGCAGGAGCTGGGCAAGGAATCGGCCGCGCTGATGCTGGTGGCCCTGATCCGCGACGAGGCGCACCGCTTCGCCATCACCGGCATGCGCGCCAAGCGCGCCAAGACGCGCCAGACCTCGCGCCTGGAAGAGATCGAGGGCATCGGCGCCAAGCGCCGCCAGAAGCTGCTGGCGCGCTTTGGCGGCCTGCGCGGGGTAGTCGACGCCAGTGTCGAGGATCTGATGTCGGTGGAGGGCATCTCCACCGCGCTGGCCGAAGAGATCTACAAGCAGTTGCATTGAAACCAGTGAACTGGTGAAATATGCATTAGCAAGGTAGACTAGCGGCGCATGCATCCTTAACGCTTAACCAGTCCCTGCGCCTTTATGCCTTTTAATATTCCGATTCTCCTGACCTGGTTGCGTGTCGCCTTGATTCCGCTGGTCGTCGGTGTGTACTACCTGCCCGAGGAATGGCTGCCGCGCCATGACCAGGATTTGTCGGCCACCATCGTGTTTGTGGTGGCCGCCGTCACCGACTGGTTCGACGGCTTCCTGGCGCGGCGCTGGAACCAGACCTCCGCCTTCGGCGCCTTTCTCGATCCGGTGGCCGACAAGCTGATGGTGGCCGGCGCGCTGCTGGTGCTGGTGCATTTGCAGCGGGTCGATTACTTCATCGCCTTCATCATCATCGGGCGCGAGATCACGATTTCGGCGCTGCGCGAATGGATGGCGCAGATCGGCGCGTCGCGTTCGGTGGCGGTGAGCTCGATCGGCAAAATCAAGACGGCCGCGCAGATGACGGCGATTCCGATGCTGCTGTTCGATAACTGGCTGTTCGAGTTCTTCCACACGCGCCTGCTGGGCGAATACCTGATGATTCTGGCCGCGGTGCTGACGGTGTGGTCGATGCTGTACTACATGCGCCTGGCGTGGCCGATGATCAAAGAGAAGGCCGGCGATACTTTGTGAAATTTGTCGGGGCAACCAACCTTGACAACCCGCTCAGATCGTCTATAATGCCTGCCTGTTGTGACGACGCGGGAGTAGCTCAGTTGGTAGAGCGCAACCTTGCCAAGGTTGAGGTCGAGAGTTCGAGACTCTTCTCCCGCTCCAGAATTTTGGAGTCTGTG
>Ga0209023_10000336_pt1 | contig 75994 bp, 68 predicted proteins | sample LakOneMetagenome_FD_187468 | JGI IMG/M metagenome (GOLD analysis project Ga0209023, IMG submission 187468) | Freshwater and sediment microbial communities from Lake Erie, Canada (SPAdes) (version 2) | ecosystem: Environmental > Aquatic > Freshwater > Lentic | place: Lake Erie, Canada... | reverse complement strand
TCTGGTCATCCGATTGATCTAATGATTGGGCTCAAATTTCCTGCCTACCTTGCTCATCATCCCAACAAGGTATTCTGGCTGATACATCAGCATCGGCAGGCGTACGAGCATTGGGACGAGGGCATCAGCGACATGCTGGCCCAACGCGACGGAAAGGAATTGCGATCGGCAATCTGGCAAGCCGACCGAACGGCATTCGCGGGAAAGCGCGTCTTCACGATTTCGCAGACGGTAACGGACCGATTGCAAAAATATCTGCGGATAGCTTCGCGCCCACTTTATCATCCGCCACCGCTTGCCGACTTGCTGTCTCCAGCTGGCGCGGAGGATTACGTCCTGGTCCCGAGCCGGCTCAACTCGGAGAAGCGACAGGATCTTGTGTTACGAGCACTGGCAGAATGTCGTCAACCCGTACGTGCCATCTTCGTCGGCGCCCCGGACAACGGCAGCATTGCATCCGAACTCCAAACATTGGCAAACGAATTAGGCCTTGCCGATCGGGTAGCCTGGAAAAGCGGCGTAAGCGTCGACGAACTTGCTCGTCTCTATAACCACGCGCTTGCGGTTGTCTTTGTGCCGCGCAACGAGGACTACGGCTACGTCACGCTGGAGGCGATGCTAGCGGCCAAACCCGTAATCACCGTTTCTGACGCCGGCGGACCATTGGAATTTATTGAGGATGGTAAAGGAGGCCTCGTTACCGACTCCACGCCAAGGGCTATTGCCAGTTCATTAGCAAGAGTCTGGGCAGATCGTGCCCTCGCTCGGCAATTGGGAGAGGGCGCGTTGCAACGCTATCGCGATCTCGGCGTCGGCTGGGATGGCGTGATTGGTGAGTTGCTGAGGCTTCCAGCTCCGTTGGGCAACGTACAGCTGCCGCCCCTTACCGCGCCTGCCGATCCTTTAAAAGCCGCCGCGGCCCCCACCAAATTAATGACCGCGATCACACCGAGCATCGCTCAAGCCTACCATTATACCCCGGATGTCGGCCTGATCGAAGAACGAGCTCGGGTGGCCAGTATTCGTGAACTCTTCGGCGCATTTGAATTCGGTCCCGACGTCAACGATGAAATGGCCTCCTACCTCGAAAGCCACTGGCTGCGATATCTTCAGACTGCGGCGATGCTCCCCGAGCGCTCAGCGCTCCGCATCCTCGATCTAGGCGCCGTTCGCCCTCACGTTTTCCTTGGCCTACTTAAGCTATTGAATCCTACTGCAACGTTCGAAGCTGCCGTCGAAAAGGATTATGAAGCGGTGGGTTTCGAATCTTACACGTCCAGACGTGGCGCCTCACCGCTTGAGATTCGAACCACGGCGTTCAACGTAGAGACAGACGCTTTTCCCTATGCGGACAACACGTTCGATGTCGTCCTTGCTATGGAAGTCGTCGAGCATTTAGCGCTCAATCCCGCTCACATGTTTCGGGAGGTAGCCCGCATTCTGCGGCCCGACGGTAAGTTCATCGTGACTACCCCTAATATCAGTTCCGACATGGCGCTCAAGAAGATCTACCACGGTCATGCGCCCTATTCATTCGGCGTTTTTGTCCCCTACCACGGGGTTTATGGTCGACATAATCGGGAATATACGCCGCATGAAATCGAACTTTTGGGACAATCGGTCGGATTGTCAACTTCCTGCCTGATGACGAAGGACGTCTATCCGACCCAAATCGACGACGCGCACAACTTTGCTGCGAATTTTCCTGACATGAAAAATCCATACGCCTTGCGTGGGCAAAACATCTTCTACACCGGCGCAAAGTTAGGCGCACAACCCGACACGCGTCCCTCGCCGCTTTATTTGGAAAATCCCTTTGCCTATACGGGATCGATTGTTGCCAGAGCTCCTGTACCCGGCTCGGACGAACTCGTCCTGACCTTCACCAATACCGGAAGCGAAAACTGGAACGAACGCACAGTAAATCTGGTCTTGACCATTATCGGAGGAGAAGGAAAGCACGGGAGATTCGTTCGTTTCCAATTGCCATTGTTCGTGCCTGCCGGCGAAAGCCGGGATTTTGCGTTTTTAATCGCCCCGAAAGTCGCAAAAACGAGCTGCGTATTGATGGCTCGCCTAGAACGCCGGGGGCACGGTTGGTTGAGCCACATTGGCGTCGGCGACGTAAGGTTCATTGCCGATGGCGGTGCGCTCGATACGATCGAAAAGAATTTTTCGTCGAGATCCTGATGCAAATTCACTGGTTCTCACCTCTTCTCCCCGACGCTACCGACATTGGGCATTTTACAACTCGCGTGCTTGCGGAACTGACCAAGATCAGCGACGTCACGGTATGGACTCAGACAAACGAGCCTCTACGATCCGTGTTGCCAGATGTGAAAATTCGCCAGTTTGACCCGGACAATCCCGATCATGCTGCGCTAAGTCGCGGAATTATTGTCTACAACATTGGAAACAATGGCCCGTTTCATGCCGGAATCTACCAAATGTCTCAGCGGTTACCCGGCGTGGTAATCCTGCACGAGGCTGATCTACAGGGACTTTTCCTGTACTCGTGGTTGAAGAGCGATCATGGCACCTCCTATATCGATTATATGCGCGACAACTATGGGTCCTTGGCTGAGGTTTTTGCCAAGGCGCGCCTTCGCGGAATTCGTCTCGATGATTTGGCTCACAAATATCCGATCGTGGCGCCAGCCTTGAGCAACGCTCTCGGCGTTGTGTCGCACACGAAGCAGGTGACGCGGCGAGCACAGCAGGCCAAACTTCCCGTTCTTGAACTTGACCTACCGTTTGCCGCGACTGACGTCCCGCAGAAGAAAACTCGCGAGGGACCAATCCGCCTTGTGCAATTTGGCTATCTCAATCCTCATCGCAAGCTCGACGAGATTTTAAAGGCCCTACATGATCATCCACTTCATCAAAAATTTCGGTTTGAGATTTTTGGGCGGCTTTGGAGTGAATCGTACATAACCGAACGTATCAAGATGCTGGAGCTTGAGGGAATCGTCCAGCTGAAGGGATTTGTCGATGAGGGATTACTCGATCAGGCCATCACGTGTGCCGACATGGTCTTTAACCTTCGCTTTCCCACGATAGGCGAAGCCTCAGGCACGCAACTGCGGATATGGAAGAATGGAGCCCCTTCGGTCGTGACCGACGACGGCTGGTTCGGCGATTTACCCGATGACACCGTGCTGAAGATCAAGCCAGGCAGCGAGGCCCTCGGCATCGCTCGCATCCTCGATCAATTAAGTTCCGACCGTCACTACTTTGATCCTACCGGTCTGCGCGGTCATGAAAGACTGCGGTTGAACCACGATCCAGTTAACTATGCTGCCCAGCTTCAGGCTTTCTTGCGACGGTTCGATATCTGAAGCGACCGCAAGTGGAGCTGATCGAGCTTCGCTTCGAGCCTTGCAACTTGGCAGGCCAGTCATCATCGATATTGAACGCCCGCTATGAAAGATTTGGAAACTCAGCGACGATTTAGACCGTCGATTAGGCGGCGAAAGGTATGACGCGGCCATATTCGTAGCATCCGTGTTGCTGTAAGCCCTTTCGTGATAATAAGCTGTTCCCGTAACCGTTCGCAGAGAGGCACGATTTTGCCTCAAGCACGCAACGAGCGACGGAGATACGGTGCATCAGAATATCACACTTATTCTAATCGCAGGTGCCAGTTTGAGACCGATGGTTCAAAATGGAATTCAGTGGCGAGAATTATTTTTATCCCACAGTTTCTTGAGCAATTGCAGAATCCGCATCCTAAGCTAAATCACACATTTTTTCTTATTGATGGGGGCTGATTAACCTCATTTCAACGCGAAACGTCGCTTTGAGCACCCTTGGCCTAACGTTTGCTGATTTCTGCCCTGTCGACACGCTTTCGAGGGGCAGAAATGGATTATCTGACACGCGCACGCGTGATGGCCGCGTTCTGTCGTCAGCGCGCTCAAATGGAAAACGAAAATGAAGAGTTTTGGTTGAGAGAGGCAGCAACTTGGGAAAAACGCGCCGAAACGAAAGTTATCAATATCACGAACGAGGGCAAAAGCCGTCACCGACGCAAAATACCAAAACGACATAAGGAACGATCCTAAAGAAAGCTGTGGACTTAAAACGACAATTTTTAGGTGGCATTTGGCTCAAATGCAGCTATGGGGTTGAAGAAACAGAGGTTCCTTTCTGGAGGTATGCACATCCGGATATCGCCACTTTTTATTTTTTAAATGCCCCTTGACGCGCAGCTGCTGTCCGCCAATAAGGTAAAAATCATATCAATTTTGATGCTCGACTTTTCCCCGACCGCACGGATCGGCCCAGCCAAAAGCGTTCTCACTTGGCTGTGATATTTTTGGTCCGCTGAGTTTCAATTTAAGAGTTTGAAACTTCTGGGAGAGTTTGAGTGCAACAATCTTCTAAGGCAGGTCTGTTTATTGATGGCGCTCATCTTTACGCGTCAGCCAAGTCAATAGGTCTGGACCTTGACTACAAGCGTCTTCTCGGGCTCTTCGATGCCCACGCAACGTTGGTTCGGGCGCAATTTTATATTGCTATCGCCGAAGACGATGTAAATTCCGGAGTCCGTCCGTTAGCGAACTGGCTGGATTACAACGGCTACACCGTTATTACGAAAGCTGCAGCGCCTTTTACCGATGCCACGGGGAGACGTAAGATAAAAGGGAGTTTGGCAGTCAAATTGACGGTCGATGCCCTGGAATTGTCGCCGTATATCGATCACGCTGTATTGGTTGCGGGGGATGCTGAGTTCGCCCCTTTGGTAAGAGCCCTTCAGCGCCGCGGTAAATACGTCACTATTGTGTCGACCTTGGTAAGCGCGCCGGCGATGATCACCGACGATCTGCGTCGTCTTGCCGATCAGTTTATAGATCTAGCTGACTTGCAAGCTCGACTCTCACGCAATCCGCTTGATCGCGAAATAAAAAGGGCTCGAGCTTAGATCGATCGGTTGGGTATTCCGGCTACCCTCGGCGCTTTCCAAATTTTTTTGCGGCGCCTTTATACCCTCCCGTCCCCAGAGGGAGTGTCGACGCGCATGATCGGCCAGATAGCCGCCTAATCCCGCCAAGTCTGCCGGTGCGCACATCCACCACGACGCTGCCTCGGTTATCGCCCTTTGATGGCATGGCGTCCGGCTGCGATCGTTCAGAGGCATCGCTGACCATGGCCGGCTGCGGCAAATTCATGGAAGGCTTTGCTTGTAGTTGCCCGTTACCGCTAGGAAAACCTAAACTGAAGGAAAAAGGCCCCGAATTTGTCTCGCCATGTCGCCAGCGCCATCGGACCCCACCGCGTCGCTCAGTACAGTCAATCATTCCAAAGAATGGCTTCCAATCCAATATCTGCTCACGGTTTACGGGAACTCTTGGATCCGACCACCTAGGGTTTCTTCGTCGCCGACGATATGTCGCTCGTATTTAGTAGCGGATCAAACGGTCGGCCAAAAGCGGTTGGATCAATGCTACCCGGTTGATGGAAGCTCGATCGATTTTCGCGGCTAAATTCATATCGTTTAAGCAACGATGAGGCTGCGTTCAGATGAGCGATTGATAGTCGCTCAGCCGCAATGGCTTTGCTGACTGTCTCAATTTTCGTTTCAAAAAGATCATGAAGGTAAGTCTCCAAAGGCGACAGGGGCTTAAAGCGGTCCTTGAGGTCGGCAAGCGACAGCCTTCGCTGTTCCAGCGTATCAATGTTGGCATTTTTTTCGCTGACCAGCCGTGAAACGGTGGCACACATCAACGCTATAACATCAAAATATTTCGCGTCATCGCGTTGGATCAAATCGTTCAGCAAACCTTCAACGACAAGCTTACCGCCTTGCAGAAGGTCTTTGCCGGATTCTTCAGCGCTACCCGTCTCATCATAATGCTTTCGACGTTCCTCATCAATCAGAATTTCATACGCGAGCACGACCTCACCGAACGCCGCACTTGACCCGCCGACATCCGGGTGCACCTCTTTCACCTTGGATCTGTAAGCCCAACGAATATCCTCACTGCTTGCAGCGGGTGAGACGCCAAGAATTTCGTATAGATTTTTCATTCGACCCTACTGAGGACAATGTGAATTTGCCCAACCAGCTTTCAACCGCTGCAGAGCTTTCGCGGCACGCGAGAGTGCGACTTTCATCTGGCAATAAATTTAGTACGACATCGGTATAAAGTGAACCGATGGCATAGCTTTATTGGATCGATGCTAGTAAGCTCGCTCTTAATTGCTATAATAGACACGGGCATTTAGCTAAACTGGTGGTCATTTTCACCTTCTAGACACTGCAGCCGTGGCCCCTCAACGGACTTTTACAGCATGGTTCAGGGGAATACCAAACAGGCCGCTAAACGGCTTTCGCATATTGACGGGCTACGTGGATTTGCAGCCTTGATCGTCGTCGTTATGCATGGCTGGGGTGTCGCGGCAGAATTACGATTACCTTCGCATCTCGTCGACCTCGAGATTTATGAGTGGTTGTTGACGTTTGACGTAGGACGGATCGGCGTCGTTGCGTTTTTCTGCATTAGCGGGTATCTTATTCCTTTTACAATGAACGGCACGAGAGCATTAGGTCTCTTGTCTTTCGCGATCCGGCGGTCCTCGCGCATTCTGCCCGCTTATCTTATTTCTATCCCGCTTACGATGTTGGCGGCATGGCTCGCCGAGGGCAGCGTTTACGACAGTCGCACAATTCTCCTAAACATCATCATGATCCCACGACTACTGGGCAGCGCATCCATCTCGGGTGTCTACTGGACGTTGGAAATCGAAGTCCTTTTCTATTCGGTCTGCGCGGGCCTTTTTTTTGTTGGAGCGATCAAAAAGCCTGCATGGCTGTTGTCGGTCAGTACTGTTGGTTTTTTGGCGTATCTGGGCTTGCCGACCTTAACGAGACATTTTTTTCCGTATCTATTACAAATTGAGCAAGAACATCTTGGATTTATCAGGCTGTCGGCCTTCTATCTTTCAATCATGTCGCTTGCGGCCGTGTTCAGGCTTTATTGCGAGGGCATGTTGCAAAACCGCGTTCACGTGGCGCTCTTGGCTTTTGCAGCGCTCGTTCTCGTCGGGATGCTGCCTGCTTATTTCGGCCTTAAGGCGATCAATTCGGGCTCGACACCGAACACCAGACTTTATATAGCGACAAGCATTGGCATACTGCTCTTCCTATCCGCACTTTTTGCGAGGCCTTTTTTCGCACGGTTCGAGCCTTTAGGTCGGATAAGCTATTCGTTATACCTTTTTCATCCCATCTCATTTATGCTCGCTATCGCAGCGATCAAAGCCGGTTATTTATCTTTTTCGGGAAGCGCGTCAGGGCTTCTGTTTGTCATTGCAACTGGGTGTTGTTCAATTTTAAGCGCGACAATCTGCTATCAGCTGGTCGAGCGTCCTGGCATCAGAGCCGGACGAGCCTTGAGCAACCTCAAATCGCAAAAAGCGACCGCGTCAGCGTCAATTACTGTCTAGCATTCAAAATGCAGACCTATTCAGGTTCTTATTTCCGCTAGCTGGCACAAGGATAATCAATTCCTTGCGAAGCCCTCGCCATGCACGGATCCAGTTTGATATCATGTGGACAGGCTTTAAATACCACCACGGACGATCGAATGTGATCGCATGAGAAGCACAGTATTAGGCGCTACCGGAATTGTAGGCGGGTTCATCAAAGACCAGCTTGTTGAATTGGGTGAGAAGCCTTTTGCACTGTCGAGAAAACTACAAAAATGCACCGATGGCGTGAACTGGATCCAAGGCGACCTCACATCGCCGGACTCAGTTCACATACCTCCCTCAGAAGTCATATACTCGACTGTTCACCCGCTTATCTTAGCCAGAGCTATGCGGGTGACAACTTCACCTACCCTGCGCAGATTGGTTTTTTTTACCTCAACCAGCATCGTTAACAAGACTAGTTCTGACATTCCATCGGAGCGCGATTCCGTCCGAACATTGGCTTATGGCGAACAAATGCTTTGCGACGAGTGCGACAGGCAGGGAGTGGATTGGACCGTGCTACGGCCGACCTTGGTTTATGCCGAAGGGCGCGATGCAAATGTAACCCGATTATCCCGTTTCATCGACCGGTTCGGATTTTTTCCTCTTTCTGGATTTGGAAATGGACTCAGACAACCGGTCCATGCACAAGACCTTGCTAAGGCGGCAGTTGCGGCAGCCATGAGCCCGCATACCGTGAACAAGATGTACGCGCTACCAGGAAAAGACACTTTGACCTATCGGGAGATGGTGGGAAGAATATTCGACGGTCTTGGAAGGCCGCGGATAATTATACCGATGCCACCTCTGGTTTGGCGGCTTGCTTTTATGGCAGCACGTCCGTTTCTTCCAAACGTCAATCATGCGATGGGAGCACGAATGTCGAAAGACATGATATTCGATAGCCGGCCAGCGGAACAGGACTTCGAATTTAACCCGCGACCATTTCGACCCAGATTTCCCACCTGAATGCATGACAGGAGCGCTGGTACGACGTTGCGCAGCCATTCTTTTGTAACTACACGTTGACATTGGAAACGGGATTTGCGAATCGCCAACAACCGTAATTTGGAGCCTTTGATGACACATCAGCGCGCTTCCCTAGCGTTAGCGAGATTCATAGTACTAGATCTCACGCGTGTCCGTTCTGGACCGACCTGCGTGCGCCAACTTGCGGATTGGGGCGCGAACGTAATCAAGATTGATGCTCTGTTGGAAGATTCAGCTGGCGAGCAACCGGGAGGTCCTCGTCACGGGTCCGACTTTCAAAATCTTCACCGCAATAAGCGCGCAATGGCACTAAATTTGAAAGACTTGAAGGGACAAGAAGTCTTCAAACGTCTCGTGGAACAAGCCGACGTCATCGTCGAGAACTTTCGACCCGATGTTAAGGCCAAGCTCGGCATCGACTACGCAAGCGTCCAAAAAATCAATCCGCGAATCGTCTACGGTAGCATTTCTGGGTTTGGGCAAGATGGCCCGTATCACAAACGACCTGGTTTTGATCAAATCGCGCAGGGAATGGGCGGCCTGATGTCTGTTACTGGCGCGCCCAACCAAGGGCCAATGCGAGTGGGAATTCCGGTAGCCGACCTAACAGCCGGCCTATTCTGCGCTCTTGGCATCCTTACTGCATTGCTTGAGCGAGATGTGTCCGGAGAAGGACAATGGGTTCAGACATCCCTCCTGCAGGCACAGATTTTCATGCTGGACTTTCAAGCAGCGCGTTGGTTGATGGATAAAGAGGTAGCAAAGCAAGCCGGGAACAATCATCCGACCAGCATTCCTACGGGCGTGTTCAAGACCTCCGATGGTTTTATCAACATAGCAACTACCGGAGGGCGGATCTGGGAACGTTGCGCGCAAGCTCTGGGAGCGCCTGATCTGATTTCGCACCCAGATTATGCGACAGCTCCGTCTCGCTCGGCCAATCGAGAGGCGCTCAATGCCAAAATCAATGAGCGGACTATAGAAAAGACGACAGATTACTGGGTCAGCGCACTTAATGCAGCTGGTGTACCCTGCGGCCCGATCTATTCAATCGATCAAATGTTCGACGATGCTCAAGTTAGGCATCTTGGGATCGCCCAAACTGTGCCCAATGAACGAGGTCGAGAAATTTGCCTCGTAGGGCAGCCTGTTACGCTTTCAAGGACGCCGAGCCATTTGGTGATTCGACCGCCGGAGTTTGGCGAACATACGGATCAAATACTCGCCGAATTCGGGTTCACAACAGACGAGGTCGCTGAGCTACGTCGAAGAAAAGTTATTTAGGAATAATCTTTGGGTTGAGTTTTGACCTGCCACTGAACATTCTGGCTGGCAGCCGAGTTCGAAGAACAGGGTCTCGTCGAGGGCAGGCTGCGTCCGTTGAAGCCCTCTACGAAGGCATGCTGGGTCGGTTTGCTGGCACGAATGAACTGGCAGTCGATGCATCCTTGCATCAGACCAGCCTGGCGTTCAGGGGAACTCGGGGTTGGAATAGATCATGCTCAGCTTGCCGCGCCGCTCGACGATCATCGTCAGTTCCCGAGCCACCCGCCGTCCGGAGATCGACATGTCGGGGACCGCACCCAAGCGCTCCTTGGCGACATCATCGACGATGTTGAGGTCGCCGAAGCGCCGGGTATTGGCAAACTGGTAGTAGACGAGCTTCAGCGACAAGTATGCATTCGGCTTAGCTTCACCACCCGAATCGGCGCTCGGTTCCCGTCGCCTTCCAGGGGCCGCCGCTTATAGTGAGGTCTCCTCCCGATTTGACCGGTGGATCGGGTTAATCCCGACGGCTCGCCCTACCGCCGCGGCAGAACGAACAGCCGGCGATAACTGGCCGGCGGCGTTCGTTGACGAGTTCACTCAGACACAGCTCGGTATCTGGCGGCCGGCGAGAGCGGTAGTGGTCGTCTTTCGGCTGCGCCCGCGATCATACAGACCCGCCGTTCCGACGTAAGCGATGTTTCGACCGCACCTTTTCCTGACGTTTACGATCTGCAAGTGTGCCGATCTCTGAATCGGAGATCGTGTTGTGTCTACGCTTGACCATACGCTTAAGCCGGAGGCCACAACGGCGCGTCGGGTTGAGGTTATTACGGGGACGGGCCGTCGCCGTTTGTTCTCGGCAGATGACAAGGCCCGGATGATTGAAGAGACGCTTGCGCCTGGCGCGGTGGTTTCGGAAGTTGCGCGGCGGCATGGGCTTGCGCCGCAACAATTGTTTCACATGGCGCCGCCAGGCCCGGCAGCCTGCCGGGGCGGACGCCGCGACCGAGGTACCGCCGTTCGTGTCTGCGGTCGTGGAATCGGCATTGCCGGAAGGCCCAGTTCGTCGGCGGCAGCGCCAGCGGGCACGCCCGGTGGATTTGGCCTCGGGAATCATCGAGGTGGAGATCGAAGGCGTCAGCGTCCGGGTCGGCCGTGGCGCTGACGCCAAGACGGTCGCGGTGGTCATCCGGGCGCTGAAGGCGGGCACGTGATCGGTCCGACCGGTGTACGGTGCGGGTGATGATGGCGACCAAGCCGGTGGACTTCCGCAAGGGCGCCGAGGGTCTGGCGGCACTGGTGCGCGAGACGATGAAGTCCGATCCGTTCTCGGGCGCGGTCTATGTGTTCCGGGCGAAGCGGGCCGACCGTGTGAAGCTGATCTATTGGAACGGCACGGGAGTGTGCCTGTTCGCCAAGCGGCTCGAGGATGGCAAGTTCCGCTGGCCGAACGTGCAGGATGGGGTGATGCGGCTATCGGCTGCGGAGTTCTCGGCATTGCTGGAAGGGCTAGATTGGCGACGGGTTTACGCCGCGCGCGAGACCCCGGCACCGGTGCAGCCCGGCTGATCTGCGACAGAGTGAATCAGCCCGATCGCAATACTCGCAAGGCGCTGCGACACATGGTGTAATCGCATCATGGCGGCGATGACGGAGGACGCACTTCCCGACGATCCCGGCACGTTCAAGGCGATGCTGCTGGCAGAGCGTGCGCGCGCCGAACGGCTGGGTCAGACGCGTGGTCACAAAACGAAGCCCCCGACACTTTCGTGCCGGGGGCTCCCTTGGATTAGATCAAACGATCGGATCAGAAGTTACGCTGAGCGCGAACGTTGAAGGACACCGTATTCTGGTCCTTGTACTCGTAAACCGTGGTCGGCTTCGGAGCAGCAGCAGCCAGAGTGTTGGTGCCGGTGAAGGCCTGGTCGAGGCGGAAGTACTGTACTTCCGCCGAGAACGTCAGGTTCTTCACGGGGGTCCAACGGGTCACAACACCGATCTGACAGACGTTGAAGTCGGGGTTGCAGGAAAAGTCCGCCGACTTCGCGCCATTGCTTGCGGCGTAAACCGCGCAGTACTGACCCTTTGCCGTCGTCAGGTCGCCAACAGCGCCATTGTAACGGACAGCCGAAGCCGATCCAAACAGGCTGGTCGACCAGTAGGGATCCCAGTTGTGGTTAAACGCACCACGGATACCGTAGGCCTCCACCAACTTCAGATCGCCAGTACCACCGGCCGCGATCGGAAGGAAAACCGCATCCGAAGTCGCACCGAAGCCAATGCTCTGGTAAGCACAAGCCCGGCCCGTGCCACCGAACATCGCGAAGCTCGGCGAAGCCGCAGAGGTCGAGATCACGTTCTTGGTGTCACCCTTTGAGTAGCTGGCGTCGATTTTGAGGTCATCGCCTGCGCCGGTCGGGATGTTCTTGATCTGCAATGCAGCCATCACCGAACCGCCCCACTTGGTATTGGGGTGACCGGAGATTTCCGACAGAGCGGTCGGCAACGCGCCGGCAGCCAAGGTATTGTACGAGGGGTTAACTTCGTGCGCCGCTGAGCAACCCATCGACACCAGCACGGCAGTTCCCAACCGACATTTTCATCTTCCGTGTTTACGGCTGATACGTGGGGCGACCGCTCAAAAGCAAAACCCCCAGCAGTTGCCTGCCGGGGGTTCCCTTAGAATATTTCAGACGATCGAGATCAGAAGTTACGCTGAGCGCGAACGTTGAAGGACACGGTGTCCTGGTCCTTGTACTCATATACCGTCGTCGGCTTCGGAGCCGCGGCAGCCAAGACGTTGGTGCCGGTGAACCGCTGGTCGAGGCGGAAGTACTGGACTTCAGCCGAGAACGTCAGGTTCTTGACGGGGGTCCAGCGGGTCACAACACCGATCTGGTAGACGTTGTAGTCGGGGTTGCAGGTATAGTCTACCGACTTCGCACCAGTGCTGGCGTTGTAAGTGGCGCAATACTGCCCCTTGGCCGAGGTCAGGTCGGTGTTGCTGCCGTTGTAACGGACAGCCGACGCCGAACCAAACAAGCTGGTCGACCAATAGGGATCCCAATTGTGGTTGAACGCACCACGGATGCCATAGGCTTCCGTCAGCTTGATGTCGCCCGTACCACCAGCGAGGATCGGCAGATACACACCATCAGTGGTCGCACCGAAACCAACGCTCTGGTAAACGCCAGCCCGGCCCGTGCCGCCGAACATCGCGAAGCTCGGCGAAGCTGCGGAGGTCGCGATCACGTTCTTGGTGTCACCCTTGGCGTAGCTGGCGTCGATTTTGAGGTCGTCGCCTGCGCCGGTCGGGATGTTCTTGATCTGCAACGCAGCCATAACCGAACCGCCCCACTTGTCGTCGGGGTGACCGGAGATTTCCGACAGAGCGGTCGGAACGGCGCCGGCGCCGAGGACATTGTAGGAAGCGTTCACGAGGTGAGCCGCAGCCGAGATCTGGAACAGACCCCAAGCCTGATCGACACGGAGGTTGCCGACCACGTCCGGAGCATGGGCGCCGGCATAGGCGTTACCACCCACGCCAACAGCGTTCAGGCCGGTCGACAGGTTGACAACGGACGTCCGGTTGAACACGGTCGGATCATCGAGACCGATGGTGCCGGACACGCCGTTGCCGAACTGAGCGGTGTACTGGATGTTGTTGACGCCGGTGACGGTGTCATGACCGCCGAGCAAGAACGAGGTGTTGTTGCCTGGATACCCATGCCACGGCGTCGCGTAGGCCGAAGCCGACTTACCGAAGGTGAAACCGGCGAACTGAATGAACGCCATTTCAACCGCGACGTAACCGCCGCCGGGGGTGTTCAGGAACGAACCGTTGACACCGCCGCCAGCGAACGGAGCCGCAGCAGCCTGGGACGGGTTGTAGCCAGCGCTGTTGTTATCAAACTGGAAGTCACCCTGACCGAAGGTGCGGACAACGCCGTATTCCGTGGCGGTGCGGGTATCGACCGTGAGCGCCATACGAGAACGGCTGGCGAAGTAGTGGCGATAGCGGTTCTGCTGACCGAGGTCGGCAGACCACGCCGGCTGATCGTAGATGCCGCCGTTGAACGTGGTGTCGACGCGCAGATAACCACCCAGCTTGATGCAGGTGTCAGTGCCGGGAATGTAGAAGAAACCAGCACCGTACAGGGAGCAGATCCTCACGTACTCGACCGCTTTGGCCTTGACGGGAAGATCGGCAGCCTGGGCTCCACTCATAGCGACGAGAGCCGCTGCTGAGCCGAGAATAAGGCTCTTAACCATCTTCATGTTAAACCTCCAAGTTGCTCTGTAGGGAAGGTTCCGGATCCGCCGGGTGTCAGACACCCTAAGGTTGGTTCCCTTAATCCCTTGAAACCCGCTTAGTCGCTTCGCGCCTTCGGACACTCCCGCATCAACGCGAGGGACTTAAGCGAACCACCTAACGGGACGACCTCGGGATGCCCCCCTCCGTCGCAGGGAGATCAAAGCCGAACAGTTCCGATCACGCAACAAAAGAGCGACTGTTTTGGGCGCAGTTCGCCCACTTTGCGAGCGCTTGTTGCAATTTTATCACGGGGTCAAGCCGTGCGGCTTCTTTTTACCTCTTGAATCTACTCATGTTTTTGAGCGGAGCTCGTGAGGGCATAAGAAGGAACATTCGAATCCGACGCGCTCTCAAGCGATCTGGGAGGGCCTGGCTTTCGAAATTCGAGAATCAGTGTGCCGCGCCAAAGCCGAGATCATGGTTCTAAAGAGGTTCCATGAACCGGGATATTGGAGCTTGCGGAGGCGGAGGCTCACTCGATTTTCTAAGGCCGAGGCAGGCAGGCTTTTCCAGGGAACAATCGGCGTCGATCGGCAGGAAATTTTCAGGCACGAGCAATCAATCGTCTCGCGATGAAGTGCTGCCCTGTCGTCCAATTGAACCGCCCCGGGTTTGCCGGAGACTTGAACCCCTGAGAGGATGAAACCATGAAAAGCAAGACGACGAACAAGTTTTTCCCGAAGTCCGGGCTCGTACGGTTCGGATGGTTCAGGATCACACTAGCATCCGTCGCACTGGGCAGCAGTGACCTCGATTGCGGCCAAGATCGGCTGCACGCCGCAGACGGTGCATGCCTGGGTTAAGAAGGCCGAGATCGACCGCGGGCAGCGGACCGGCGTTCGAACCGATATGGCCGAGAAGCTGAAGGCGCTCGAACGGGAGAACCGCGAGCTTCGGCAGGCCAACGAGATCCTGCGCAAGGCAAGCGCCTATTTGCGGCGGAGCTCGACCGCCGGCCCAAGCCATGATCGCGTTCATCGACGATCACCGTGAGGCGCATGGGGTCGAGCCGATCTGCATCGCCCCTCGATCGCCAGGCGGCGCGATCCGGTTGTCGGCGCGTGCCGGAGGACGCTGCCCTGAAGATCGAGGTCCGGCTCATCTTCGATCAAAACTTCTCCGTCTACGGCGTGCGCTAGGTGTGGCGCCAGCTCAAGCGGGAAGGCTTCGATCACGGTGTCGCGACTGATGCGGGAAATTGGTTTGCAAGGGATGATCCGCGGCAAATCCGTCAAGACCGCGATTAGCGACACGGCGGCACCATCACGTTAACCGCCAGTTCAAGGCGCCGCGACCGAATGTCCTCTGGCTCTCCAACTTCAGCTATGTCGCGACCTGGACCGACTTTCGTCTACGTCGCCTTCGTCATCGACGTCTATGCCGCAGGATCGTGGGCTGGCGGGTCTCGCGCACGGCGCATGCGGGCTTCGTGTTCGATGCGCTGGAGCAGGCACTGTATGATCGGTGGCCGGTCCATCGCGGCGGGCTCGTGCACGACAGCGACAGGGGCAACCAACACGTATCCATCAAGTACACCGAGCGCCTGGCTGAAGCCGGCGTCGAGCCTTCGGTCGGTAGTGTCGGAGATTCTTATGACAACGCTCTCGTCGAAACCATCAACGGTCTCTACAAGGCCGAGGTGATCCATCGGCGCGGGCCATGGCGAAGCTTCGAGACTGTCGCCACCCTCGAATGGGTCGACTGGTTCAACAACCGAAGGCTCCTGGAGCCCATTGGCAATATCCCGCCGGCCGAAGCCGAGCAACGCTACTATGCCATGCTGGAACAACCCGCCATGGCGGCATAACTTAAACCAAACGGCCTCCGGCAAACCCGGGGCGGTTCAGACAGATTGCGAACGCTGCCGCTCTGGCCCCGGCGGATGAATGTTCTCAGGAGCGCGCTGGGGACTTATGGGATGTTGAACCAAGCTCGACAGATCAATTCTGGGCTACAAACATCGCGAAAATACGGACTTTACCAAATCTTCTTGTGTATGGATGTTTGTGAGCGAAAAAATCTTCCGCAGATGCCAGCGGGCAGTCTCCAACGTCATCCCCAAGATTGATGCTGCAGCAGAAAGGCTTTCGCCTTCCGCCAGCAACGCTGCCAATTGTCCCTGCCGCGGTGTCAGACCAAATTGTTGCGAAACCTTCAACGGCGCGAATTTCACCGTTCGTACCACGGGCGCTGGTCTTCCGATCCTTGAATATCCATCCGTAAGGGTTAGAATGAAGGAGCGCTTTGGGTGATTTTTTACTACTCTTCCTGTGGTGGAAACCCCAGCTTCCTGACCGGCCACCGACAATTGCAACAGCGAGACAGGTCCAACTCGAAGCTGCTCGGCAAGACTTGTGCGCGCGTTATAGACTTCACGGTCGGACTTCGATCTAGCTGCGACGTCGAGCTCCGCGAGTGGGATAGAGAGCTCCAGCCTTAGTCGTTCGTCTGTCTTAAGAAGGTTCATGAACGCTTCTTCAAAGTCACCGTAGGACCACGCAAATCGCACGCAGTCTAGTCCACCCAATACCTTCTCACATACTAAACTTTTAGCGCGGCCATTACTCACAAATTTGATGGACGAGCCGCAATAGCGGCAGGTAGCAAGGCCCGCGAAAAGGTTTGTAATATGCTTGCCTTTGCGACCGCGTCCCGAAGACCAGTTGTTCCGCCTTGAAGCCTGAGCCGCATTAAATATCTTCTGATCGATTACTGCAGGATAGAAATTCGCTACCGGATCGCCCGACACTTGCGTTCGATTCTTCTTTTTATATTTGCCGGGGATATACTCCCCGTAGGTGGCTCTATTGTTCAAGATATTAAATACGACCGACTGGTCCCATTTCCCACCAGCTTTGAAGGTGGGGAATTGATTTATAGTGAGCTTCTTAGCGATGCTATAGGCGCCGAAACCTGCAATCGAAAGCTTGAAAATGTACCTGACTGTTTCGGCTCGCTCCTCCACCATAATGAAAGAAGTTCGATCGTCGGAAAGTTCCAGCCAAGCCGGACATCCCATTAGTTTCTTCATTCTGCTTCTCGCGGTATCGCCAGATGAGTTCAAATAGAGAAAGGACCAATCGGTAAACAACAAGCTCGCTTCAAATCGGCCGCAAAGGCAAGCTAAACAGCAGCATGCCTGCGATCAAAATGGCTAGCCATTACTCGAGCGACAACAGCTCACTTATTTTCAACGGCTTCGCGGCTACCTTGGCAGCATGCACAATACTTTTGTTCAATCCTACCTTTTGTGTCAAACTCTCTCGCAATCAGCGAGGTATTGCATGTCGAAAAAAATCGAGCATTTGATCCCCGAGCGTTTGATAGAAGCTCCGATTATCTACACCGACAATGTACCCACTGTTGCACTCAACGCCGGCATTTTAGATCTAACACTTGCGGCTACGCTAACCGAAGTCGTTGAAGGAAAGCAACGAAAGCGCTCTGTGGTGGTCGCGGATATTAAAATGCCCCGCGCGACCGCAGTGGCGCTCTATGACATGCTGGGCAAGATTATTTTGGCGTCCGCGCCGACGGTGGGTAGACAAAATTAGCCACTTGCGGCGGAATTAGTAATCGCCCCAGCTTCGCGTATTTTGTACGACCTGCAAAATGTTACAGTGCCTGTAAAGATATCTGGATGGCTGAGCCGCTGAAGATTACGATCATCAAATTGCCGGCTACCTAAGAAGAAATCCTGGCCGTACGTCAATTTGATTCAAGAGCTTTGGGCACTCTGCACAAATTCTGTCGCACTCTTTGACCTGATGTGAAAGTTTCAGCTACAGATCCGATTTAACGGGTTGCAGACCCCGGCCACCAAATCGACCCTCGATAAAGGGCCAGAATAAAAGAGCGATTGCGAGTGTCGAAATCGAGCCAACGAGACCGTTTGACCAGAACACCTTCAAGTCGCCGCCGGAGCCGATCATCGACAGCCGGAATGCATCCTCGGCGCGATTGCCGAGCACCAGCGCCAGCGTGAATGGCGCGAGCGGAATACCAATCTTCTTGAAAACGTAGCCGACCACCCCAAAGCCCAGCATCAGCCAGATGTCGAACATCGCGTTCTGGATCGCATAGGCGCCGATCGCGCAGGACACCACGATCATAGGCGCCACCGCTGCAAACGGCACCCGCAGGATCGAGGCGAAGATCGGCACCGTCGTCAGCACCAGCATGAGACCTACGACATTGCCGAGATACATCGAGGCGATCAGGCCCCAGACGAAATCCTTGTGTTCGACGAACAAAAGCGGCCCTGGATTGAGGCCCCACACCATCAGGCCACCGAGCAGGATCGCCGCGGTCCCGGAACCGGGAATGCCGAGCGCCAGCATCGGCAGCAGAGCCGCGGTGCCAGACGCGTGCGCTGCGGTTTCCGGTGCGAACACGCCCTCGATGCGGCCCTTGCCAAAACTTTCCTGGTCCTTGGAAAAGCGCTTGGCGAGATTGTAGCCCATGAAGGAAGCCGCAATCGCGCCGCCCGGCGTGATGCCGAGCCAGCAACCGATGAACGACGAGCGCAGCAGCGTGATCCAGTATTTCGGCAAGTCCTTCCAGACCGAGAGCACCACCCGGAGCGAGATGCCGGCAGCATGGCCGCGCAGCGCCAGCCGTTCTTCCATCGTCAGCAGGATTTCACTGATGCCGAACAGGCCGATCACGGCAACCAGGAAGTTGATGCCACGCAACAGCTCCGACGAACCGAAAGTCATGCGCAAGTTGCCAGACACCGTGTCCATGCCGATGCCGGCGAGCAGGAGACCGAGCGACATCGAAATGACCGTCTTGTGCTTGGCCTCGCGGCCGAGGCCGACGAAAGAGCAGAAGGTCAACAGATACACTGCGAAGAATTCCGGCGGACCGAACTTGAGCGCGAACGACGAGATCATCGGTGCCAGGAACGTGATCAGCAGCACCGCGACCAGCGAGCCGATGAAGGAAGAGGTAAAGGCTGCGGTCAACGCTTCCGCCGCCCTGCCCTGCTGAGCCATCGGATAGCCGTCGAAGGTGGTCGCAACCGACCAGGCTTCCCCGGGGATGTTGAACAGGATCGAGGTGATAGCGCCGCCAAACAAGGCGCCCCAGTAGATGCAGGAAAGCATCACGATCGCCGAGGTCGGATCCATGGTGAACGTCAGCGGCAACAGGATCGCAACGCCGTTCGGGCCACCGAGGCCCGGCAGCACGCCGACGAAAATGCCGAGCACGAGGCCTACCATCATTAACAGCAGGGTCTTCCACGTCAGCAGAACGGCAAAACCGTGCACGAGCAGACCGAAGGCTTCCATCGTTCAGGTCCCGTAGATCTGCTAGTGGCCGAAGGCCGCTTCAAGTGGCCCCTTCGGCATGATGACGTCGAAGGCGATGTCGAAGGTGACAAACATCGCGGCGGTAAAGATGAAGGCGGTTAGCAGCGACTTCCACAGCACGATCATGCCGACGAAACGCATGAAGCCTGCGATCAGCAGGAAGCTTGCGACATACAGTCCGAGATATTGCGTGGCCAGGCAAAACAGGAAGGTCGGCACGAACACCGCCATCACGCGGCGAAGCTGAGCTCGCGTGATGAAGACTTCTGCCGCTCCCTTGCGGGACAGGAAGGCGCTCGCGAGACCGTAGAGGTTGGCGCCGCCCAGGATCACGGAGAGATAGAACGGAAAATAGCCGGGCTGCGGCCCGGTCGAATCCCAGGCCGCACCGGTGCGCCAATTGTCCCAGCCGAGCGTAACGGCGAGCGCGAGCAGCAACAGAGAAACTACGACGTCGACAGTGCCGGTTGACGTCACCGCCGGCGAATCCGCCTCCGGCGCCGTCGGGTCATCGACGACAATTTCGATATCGGTATTGGACATGGACCACGCTCATCCCGGCAAACTGGTTCTGGCAGAGGGGATAGCGTGCTGGTATACCAGACGTCAATGCGCTCGGGCGCGGTCCGGGAATGCTCTCGCAAGTGCAGCACGCTCGGGCCGCAGCACGCCGCGCTCCGTGATCAAACCGGTCACCAGCCGGGCCGGCGTGACGTCGAAGGCATAATTCGCGACCCGGGAGCCTTCCGGCACCACGCGCACAGTTTCGATGCGACCATCGGCCGTGCGGCCGGTCATGGTGGCGACTTCGTCGGCGGCGCGCTGCTCGATTGGGATCTGCCGAACGCCGTCGTCGATACTAAAATCGATAGTGGGCGACGGCAGTGCAACATAAAATGGAACTTCGTTGTCGTGCGCCGCCAGCGCCTTCAAGTAGGTCCCGATCTTGTTGCAGACGTCGCCGCAGGCGGTGACCCGGTCGGTTCCGACAATGGCAAGGTCAACCAGCCGATGCTGCATCAGGTGGCCGCCGGTATTGTCGGCAATAACCGTATGCGAAACCCCGTGATGGCCCAACTCCCAGGCCGTCAGCGAAGCGCCTTGATTGCGCGGCCGGGTCTCGTCGACCCAGACGTGAATCTTCAGGCCGCGGTCATGGGCCTGGTAGATTGGCGATGTCGCTGTGCCCCAATCCACCGTCGCCAGCCAGCCAGCGTTGCAATGGGTCAGGATGTTGATCGTCTCGCCCTGCGCCTTGGCTGCAGCAATGGATTCGATCAGCGCCAGGCCGTGGCGGCCGATTTCGCGGTTGATTGCGACATCCTCCTCGGCGATCTCCACGGCGCGGGCATAGGCAACCGCCACGCGCTCCGACGGCGGTCGCGGCCTGATCGTGCACACCATCTCGTCCAGCGCCCATTTGAGATTGATTGCCGTCGGGCGGGTCGCGATCAACAACTGGTAGGCGCGATCGAGACTCGCGTCGGAACGATCGTCGCGCACCGCCAGCGCCATGCCGTAGGCGGCGGTCGCGCCGATCAGCGGCGCGCCACGCACCAGCATGGTGCGGATCGCATCCGCCGCGGCCTCTGCGGTCTCAATCCGCGCAATGACGAATTCATGGGGTAGCCGCCGCTGGTCGATAGCGCCGACCGACCAGCCGTCGGGCTCGAGCCAGATGCTGCGGAAATGCCTTCCATCGACCTTCATGACCGCAACACCCGCCCGGCCACCGCGTCGAGCTTCCTCAACAACACCGGATCGCGCGCCTCCGGTGCGGTGATCAAGGCGGTATCGAGCGCCCGGTCGGAACCGATCGGACACGGTTCGTGCTGGCGTGGAAAATCGCGGACCAGGCGCGCGACCAGTCCTTTGGCCCTCTCGGCATTCGAGTTCAGCACCCGAATGATGTCCTGCACGGTGACAGCATCATGGTGGGGGTGCCAGCAATCGAAATCGGTGACCATCGCCACGCTCGCGTAACAGATTTCGGCCTCGCGGGCGAGTTTGGCCTCGGGCATGTTGGTCATGCCGATGACCGAATAACCCTGCGCCTTGTAGGTCAGGCTCTCGGCCAGCGACAAGAACTGCGGGCCCTCCATGCAGACGTAGGTGCCGCCCCGAACCGCCGCGATGCCTTCGGCGTCGGCGGCCGCCGACAGATGCACATGCAACCGGGGAGACACCGGATGGGCCATCGAGACATGGGCGACGCAGCCCCTGCCGAAGAACGAACTCTCGCGCTTGTGGGTACGGTCTACGAACTGATCGACCAGCACGAACGTGCCAGGCGGCAGCTCTTCTTTGAAGGAACCGCAGGCAGAGAGCGACACCAAATCGGTAACCCCTGCCCGCTTCAGCACATCGATGTTGGCGCGGTAGTTGATGTCGGAGGGCGAGAGCACATGTCCCCTGCCGTGCCGCGGCAGGAAAACGATGGGCAGCCCGGCGATCACGCCACGCGTTAGCGATGCGGACGGCTCACCCCACGGGCTTTCGATCGCCTCTTCGCGAACATTTTCCAGACCCGGCAGGTCGTAGATGCCGGATCCGCCAATGATCCCAAGGACAGCTTTACCAATAGCATTGGCCATGAATGCTCCCGCTCAATCAGTCACAGCCAATGTTCGACTATACTGCGACGCCATAATCAAGCATTCTCCGCGGAAGATAAGGGACAAGCAAATGCCGACGGCACGCGACAGGAAAAAGCGCCATTCCATAATCGATGCCTGCCGCAGCATGAATGCGCTCGGCATCAACCAAGGGACCTCGGGCAATATCAGCTTACGCCACAACAACGGCCTGCTCATTACGCCGACCAGTGTACCATACGAAGCGATGCAGCCCGAACAGATCGTGTTCATGGCGATGGACGGATCGCACGATCCCGCTCAGCACCCCTCCAGCGAGTGGCGGTTTCATCTCGATATCTTGCGTGCGCGGCCTGAGGTGAACGCCGTGGTGCACGCGCATCCGACTTATTCGACCATACTGGCGATCATGAACATAGAAATCCCGCCGATCCATTACATGATCGCGTGCGCTGGCGGCGACAGCATCCGTGTCGCTCCGTACGCGACCTTTGGGACGCAGGAGCTATCGAAGCACGCGGTCACGGCGCTCAAGGGCCGGCAGGCCTGCCTGCTCGAACATCACGGCATGATCGCAGTCGGGTCGTCGCTGTCGAAGGCAATGTGGCTCGCGGTCGAGGTCGAGGCGCTGGCGCGCCAATATCACGGCTGCCTGCAGATCGGCACCCCGCGATTGCTTCCGAAGGACGAGATCGAAAACGTTCTCGGCAGGATCGCTGGGTATGGTCCTGCAGACAAATAACGGCGCCGCGAGATCGCGCGGTGGCGCAGATAGAGACCCTACTTCGCGACGAAACCGGCTTCCTTCATCAGAGAAGCATTGAGCTTGTCGTCGTCTTCCAGGAATTGCACCATGTCCTTGCCGGTTAGGAAGATCGGTTTCAGCGCCTGCTTTTCCATGTAGTCCTTGTACTCGGTCGTCTGCGTCACCTTTTGGAACAGATCGACATAGAACGCCTGCTGCTCCGCCGTCACTTTGCCGGGCAGGAACATCGCACGCAGCATCAAGTACTCGACGTCGAGCCCCTCTTCCTTGCAAGTCGGGATGTCGTTCCAGGATTGGGTCTCGGTGACCTTGGACTTGTACGAAATTCTTTCCTTGTCGAACACGCAAAGCGCGCGTACCTGGCCGGCGCGCCAGACTTCGAGATTTTCGCTGGGGTTGTTGACGTTGGATTCGGTGTGGTTGCCGACCAGTTGCGTCGCCGCTTCACCGCCGGACTTGTACGGCAGGTAGGAGAATTTCGCGCCCGTCTTCTGCTCCATGAACACGGTCAGCACGTGATCCTCACGCTTCGAACCGGTGCCGCCCATCTTGAATGGCGCACTTGCAGCCTTTGCGGCGGCGATGAATTCCTTCACGGTTTTCGGTCCGGCGGCATTGTCCCACAGCACGAACTGGTCGAGTGCGATCACCGACACCGGCGTCAGTTCGCGCCAGTTGAAGGGAATTTTTGCCGACAGCGGCAGCATGTAGATTAGGGAATACGCAATCAAGACCTTGTTGGCGTCGCCCTCGCTGGACTTCATGTACATCAAGGCTTCAGCGCCGGATGCACCGCCCTTCAGAGATACCACTATCGGCTGCTTCATCAGATTGTTCTTCTGAATGGCTGCCTGCATCATCCGCGCCATCTGGTCGGATGCACCGCCCGCACCTGCTGCGACCACGACCTCGACCGGCTTGGACGGCTCCCAAGCAGCAAGAACTGGCGTAACAGCGACCAAGATTGTTGCCGCGATTGCCGCTTTGAAGAAATAAACCACTCTAATTTCCTGTCACTGAGAGAATATCGCCACAGTTTATCTCGGATTGCCTCGCAATATTCAAACTAAAGTAGCGGCCCGCCTATATGACTTTCGTTGAATTATCCCGCACGTCGGCGACGCTCAAAGTCGCACCAATCGGTCCAAACGCGTTGAATTTCAGCGGGCTGGCTTCATTGCCGAACAAGAGCGAGCATTCAAGACGTGCCAACGTTCCCAGCTTGGCAAAATTTTGATGTCCGCCGCAACCATGGCGCGCTACGATGATGCATCAAACGGTCAGGAGGGTGCTCAGCAGAACGGAAGCCCGGCACATCTTACAGGTCAGCCATCTAAACAGCTCTCGTAGACGCTTGCATACAATCTTTAAATCCCTAGTGAATGGCATCATTCAACCTATGCATGTGACGTTCAAAAAGCACAAGACGCGGCGTAACGTGAGTGTTGCGGCCTCCTATCGGATCGGAGGAAAGATTAGGTACAAGCACATTCTATTCCTTGGTTCCATAGCAGAGCCCGCTTTTGTTCAGGATCGATCAGATTTTTGGAATAAAGCTCGAGAGCGTCTATGGGCTTTAAAGGAATCGGCTAAAGACGACTATCTGCAAATCGTAGCGAGGCTTGAGCAGCGCATCCCGCCTTTGAGCCAAAGTGAATTGCTTGAACTAGCAACGAAAAACGATCGCCCAGCGCATGCAGACAAGCCGTCATTTTGCGCCGACAACTCAGATCCTTTTCAGCGACCGTGGGTTAGCAAGATCAACGACTCCCTAGCACTTCATAATGAGTCTTCTTTTTGCACCGCACTCCTTGCGGCATTAGAGAAAGAGAGCAAAACGGCTATAGCTGTGAAGTCAGGAAATGATAGGACGACTATTTATCGTGCCTTTCAGCATCCAAACCACCCGCTGCTCTCGACCGTTTTGAACGTTCTGGATGCTTTGGGCTTACAATTTTACTGCCACAGCGAAGTGCCGCGAAGGGAGGCTAAATTACTAAAATTTATTAACGAGGGCTTCGCGTTACGCGATACGAAATTAATTTGTGATGAATGTGCCTTTTTGATCAAACGCGCAAGCGTGGTTTCCGTCGCGGCTCAAGCTGGCATGACACGAACAAGTTTATACCGGTGGCTCAGAACCGGACGCTCGCCAACGTTTCGTAGTGTAATGAACATCCTGAAGGCATTGCGCGTAACACTATCCGTCAAAGCCAAGAATTCACGGCACATAAACGGTTGATTCATTTAGAAAGGTTTTCCGTTTATGCCTACGCCAATCGGAAACATCCGGCGGGACTCTAATCGCCACTGGATTTTTAGTAGGTCGATCGGGCCTTCGCAGCGCCCCACCAAGCCTGTGCGCCCCTATAGAAAGCCAACTCAAGTTCTGATTGTCCGCAACCGTTAGTCTTACGGCGTTTCCGACTCAGGTACCCTTCCAGTTCGGCGCCCGCTTGTTGAGGAACGCGTCCATACCTTCGCGGAAATCCTCGCTCATATAGGCGCGCAAGATCAGGTCGCGGCCCTCCTCGCGCGAGAGCGTACGGCGCAGACGCAGCACCGCTTCCTTGGCGGTTTCCATCGTGATCGGCGCATGACCCGCCACGAGCCGCGCGGTTTCATCGGCGCGGCGCTGCAACGTCGGAACGTCGGGCACCACTTCGTTGAGCAGGCCGAGCGACAGCGCCTCGGGCGCTTCGATCAGCCGCGCGGTGAAAATCAGATCCTTAGTCCGCGCCGGACCGACCAGGGCAACGACGCGGCTGATGTTGGACATCGAAAGGCAGTTGCCGAGCGTGCGCGCGATCGGAAAGCCCATCCGTGTCGCAGCGGTTCCGATCCGGATATCGCAGCAGGCGGCAATCCCCGCGCCGCCGCCGGTGCAGGCGCCGGCAATGGCCGCAATCACGGGCACCCGAACACGTTCGAGCGTGCCGAGCACGCGGTCGATCCGCTCCTCGTATTCGAGCGCGTCTTCAGCGGTCTTGAAGGCGCGGAACTGCGAGATGTCGGTGCCCGACGCAAACGCCTTGTCACCGGTGCCGGTCATGACCAGCACCTTGATCGAGCGGTCGTCGTTGATCGCAGTGCAGATCTCCGCCATGCGTTCATACATGGCGAACGTCAGCGCATTGCGCGCCTGCGGACGGTTGAACGTCATCCGGGCGATGCCGTCCTCCACGGAATAGAGCAGGTCATCGGTCGCAGCCACCGGAGCGTTCATCTGAGTTCTTTCTGTTCTTGTTGTTCAAGTCGGAGCCGGACTCAGGCAACCGCCGTCTTCGGCATCGGCACGACGTCGCGGCCCTTCAGCACGTCCATCGCCGCCAGCACACCACCGCTGCGATGTGGCACCTTGGCGAGGTCGAGACCCATCTCGACGCCCGACAGCGTGCCCATCAGCATGAGGTCGTTGAAGTGACCGATATGGCCGATGCGGAACACCTTGCCTTTGACCTTGTTAAGGCCGGTGCCGAGCGACATGTCGAAGTTTTCCAGCACCACCTTGCGGAACGCGTCGGCGTCATGGCCTTCGGGCATCACCACGCCTGTCAGCGCCGGTGAATGCGCGCCCTGCTCCTGGCACTGCGTCTCGAGACCCCAGACCTTCGCGGCCGCGCGCGTCGCGGCGCTGTGGCGCTTGTGGCGGGTCCAGACGTTCTCCAGCCCTTCTTCCTCGAGCATCTTGACCGCTTCGCGCAGACCGAACAGCAGGTTGGTCGCCGGCGTATAGGGCCAGGTGCCGGCCTTGTTGATCGAGATCACTTCCTGCCAGTCCCAATAGGACCGCATCGCCGGATTGGCCTTGGCCACCGCCAACGCCTTTTCGGAGACGGCGTTGAAGCCGAGGCCGGGCGGCAGCATCAGGCCCTTCTGCGAGCCCGCCACCGAGACGTCGATGCCCCACGCGTCGTGCTCGTATTCGAGCGAGCCGAGGCCGGAAATGGTGTCGACCATGAACAGCGCCGGATGCTTGACGCGATCCATGATGTTGCGGACGTCGAGCGGATGGGTGACGCAGCCGGTCGAGGTCTCGTTGTGCACGATCATGACCGCCTTGATCTTGTGCTGCTTGTCGGCCGTCAGCCGCGCCTCGATCTGTTCGAGGTCCGCGCCATGGCGCCAGTCGCCGGGCAGGAAGTCGACGTCGAGCTTGAACTTGTCGGCAATGCCGCGCCAGAGCACGGCGAACTGGCCGGTCTCGGCCATCAAGACCTTGTCGCCGGGCTGCAGCGTGTTGACGATGGCGGCCTCCCAGGCGCCGGTACCGGACGACGGATAGATGATGACCGGCTGCTTGGTGCGGAACGTCCGCTGCATCGCACCCAGAACCGCGTGACCGATCTCGGCGAACTCAGGACCCCGGTGGTCCATGGTCGGCATGTCCATGGCCCGCAGCACCCGGTCCGGCACGTTGGTCGGTCCCGGAATCTGCAGAAAATGCCTTCCACTATGCACGGTCATGGGCTTCCTTCCCGGTCGTCTCTTGGTTTCGCGAGACGCTCGAATATCACTATTTTTCCGGCTTGTCCCCCGTCCGGCGGGGGCCATCAATGCATGGAAAGCGGGGCTCGGCTTGCCAAGCCGGACCCCGGCAGGCAAGAGACGGGCGGGCACCCAAGAGACTAAGCCAAGAGATCAAGGCAATGGCGGCACCAAGGGCCGAAAAATCGCGAAATTCGGCTGAAACCAGCGGCCTTGCCATGCATCTCGCCCGCGAGATCACGGGCGACGTGTTCTTCGATCCGTTCAACCGCGGCCGCTACGCCACCGACGCCTCATTCTACCAGATCGTGCCTGCCGGCGTGGTGGTTCCCCGGACCGTGGACGAAGCGCTGCGGACCCTCGCCATCGCCCGGGACGACGGTCGAATTGTCACCCCCCGCGGCGGCGGCACGTCGCAGTGTGGCCAGACCGTCAACGAGGGCATCGTCGTCGATTTCTCGAAGCACCTGAACCGCGTCCTGTCGCTCGACGTCGCGAACCGCACCTGTGTGGTCGAACCCGGCATCGTGCTCGATGACCTCAACCGACAGCTCAGGAAGCACGGCTTGTGGTTTCCGGTCGACGTCTCCACAGCCTCGCGCGCCACCATCGGCGGCATGGCCGGCAACAATTCCTGCGGCGGACGCTCGCTGCGCTACGGCACCATGCGCGACAACACGCTGTCGATGGACGCAGCGCTCGCGGACGGCACGCTGCTGCATTTCGGCGAGGTGCCGCGCGATCTGGCGCAGGTGAATTCGCCCGACAGCGGGCTTTCGCTGTTCCGCGACATGCTGGATCTCGGCGAACGTGAAGCGGCCGAGATAGCCGAGCGCTTTCCAAAGGTGCAGCGTCGCGTCGGCGGCTACAATCTCGATGCGCTGGTGCCGCGCAACGCGCCGAACAACCTGGCGCATCTCCTGGTCGGCTCCGAGGGAACGCTGGCCTTCACCACCCAGGTCGAGATCAAGCTTTGGCCGGTGATCCGCAACAAAATACTCGGCGTCTGCCACTTCGGCAGCTTCTACGAAGCGATGGATGCAGCCCAGCATCTGGTGAAGCTGCGTCCGATCGCCGTTGAACTGGTCGACCGCACCATGATCGCGCTCGGCCGCGATATCGCGATGTTCCAGCCGATCATCGCCTCCGCCGTGCGCGGCGATCCCGACGCCATACTCGTCGTGGAATTCGCCGAGGAAGACCAGGCCGAGAACCTGCAACGGCTGAAGCAGCTCGGCGAACTGATGGGCGACCTCGGTTTCGGCTGGGACAATCCGCAGCGCAAATGGGGCGGCGTGGTCGAAATATTAGAGCCCGCGCTGCAGGCCGGCATCGCCGATTTCCGCGCCGCAGGCCTCAACATCATGATGTCGATGAAGCAGGAGGGCAAGCCGGTCTCGTTCGTCGAGGACTGTGCGGTGCCGCTGCCGCATCTGGCCGACTACACCGAACGGCTCAACGCGATCTTCGCCAAACACGGCACCCGCGGCACCATGTATGCACACGCCTCCGAAGGCTGCCTGCACGTGCGCCCGGTGCTCAACACGAAGCTCGAGAAGGACGTCAAGGCGATGCGGGCCATCGCCGAAGAGACGTTCGAGATGGTGCGCGCGTACAAGGGCTCGCATTCGGGCGAACATGGTGACGGCCTGGTGCGCTCCGAATTCCACGAGACCATGTTCGGCTCGCGCATCGTTGCTGATTTCCGCGAGGTCAAGCACCGCTTCGACCCGGAAAACACGCTCAACCCCGGCAAAATCGTCGATGCCCCGAAGATGGACGACCGTTCGCTGTTCCGTTACACGCCGGAATATCGCGTCGCTGACTTCAAGACCGCGCTCGACTGGTCGGCCTATCCCGGCGCCGGCGGCGGCTTTCAGGGCGCGGTCGAGATGTGCAACAACAACGGCGCCTGCCGAAAGCTCGAAGGCGGCGTGATGTGTCCGTCCTATCGCGCCACCCGCAACGAAAAGGACGTGACGCGCGGCCGCGCCAATACGCTGCGGCTGGCGATCTCGGGCCAGTTGGGTGCGGACGCGCTCTCGTCCGACGAGATGATGGACACGCTGAAGCTCTGCGTATCCTGCAAGGCCTGCCGTCACGAATGTCCGACCGGCGTCGACATGGCGAAGATGAAAATCGAGGTACTGGCCGCACGCGCATCGAAACGCGGACCTTCGCTACGCGACCGGTTGGTTGGCTATCTCCCGCGCTACGCAGGGCTCGCCTCCCGCTTCGCGCCGCTCGCCAACCTCCGCAACCGCAGCCCGCTGCTGCGCGCGCTGTTCGAGAAATTCGCCGGCATCAGTGCCAAGCGCGCGTTGCCCGCGTTCCGGCGCGACGTGTTCGAACCCGATGCCGAGACCTTCGGACCGGCTGATGGCCGGGAAGTCGTGCTGTTCGCCGATACGTTCAACCGCGCCTACGAGCGGGAAAATCTCGACGCCGCCTTGCGGGTGCTGGTCGAAGGCGGTTACCGCATTCACATTCCGCAGCCCGCCGATCTCGGCCGGGCGCTGTGCTGCGGGCGCACGTTCCTTTCGGCCGGACTGGTCGACCAGGCGCGAAACGAACTCGACCGGCTGGTTTCGACCTACGCGCCGTTTGCTGCACGTGGCGTGCCGATCGTGGGGCTGGAGCCCAGCTGCCTGCTGACGCTGCGCGACGAACTGCTCTCGCTGCGCACCGACACCGATGCAATGAGCGTCAGCGCGCGTGCGCTGCTGTTCGAGGAGTTTCTGGTGCGCGAGGCCGAGGCAGGCCGCCTGAAATTGGCGTTTGGCGCGATACCGCTCAAGGCGCTGGTGCACGGTCACTGCCATCAAAAGTCATTCGGCGCGTTCAAACCGGTCGAAAAAATCCTGCGCCTCATTCCCGGCCTCAACTTGGAAGTCATCGAGTCCAGTTGCTGCGGCATGGCCGGCGCGTTCGGCTATGGCGCCGACACCTACCAGGCCTCGATCGAGATGGCCGAACTGTCGCTGCTGCCAAAGGTACGTAGCGCCGAAACATCCGCGTTGATCGTTGCCGACGGCACCTCATGCCGGCACCAGATCAAGGACGGCGCCGACCGCGCGGCGCTGCACGTCGCACAAGTTCTGGCGATGAGCCTCGACAGCGCCAAATCCAATTCAGTCCTCTCACCCATCACAAAGGAAAAACCACATGCCTGAACTCTCCCTCGACATCGCCCGCAAGGTTCTCGACGCCGCGCTCGCCAAAGGCGTCGAAAAGAAATTCAAGCCGCTGGTCATCACCATTCTCGACGCCCGCGGCTGCGTCAAAGTCACGGCGGCGCAGGACGGCACCAGCCTGATGCGCGCCGAAATCGCCCACGGCAAGGCCTGGGGCGCGCTCGCCATGGGCATGGGATCGCGAGCGTTGTTCCAGCGCGCGCAGGAGCAGGCCTACTTCATCGATGCCGTGAATACGATGGCGCAGGGACGGCTGGTACCGGTACCCGGCGGCGTGTTGATCATGGGCGACGGCGGTCTGCTCGGCGCGGTCGGCGTCAGCGGCGACACGTCAGATAATGACGAGATCTGCGCGCTCGCCGGCATCGAGGCTGCCGGCCTCAAAGCAAACGCCGGATAATTCGTCAAGCCCCCGTCGATGTCAGTCGGGTCACTTCCTTCGTACAAGGTCTTTGGCCCGCTGGATCGTAGCCAGTCGCGCTGACCGCAGTAGCTCGGCTCGCCGGGCTTGCGGGCCTACTGGCGATTGCGAAGCGCGTCCGTGACGACGCCTCGATGGGCGTTCGTGCTCAAGCTGCCGCTGATGCAGTTGCGGCGGCGACAGCCGGGCGCACTACCAGATCGACCCGGGCAGATCGCGAGGGGCCGCCGTCAATATTGCCTATGAGGCCGGCGAGCCACTCGCCGTATGCGCGGCAATCGATCCCATGCCGGATCGGTACGAAACGCCGATCTTGTCACCAACATCACCCGCCGATCCTGAATGACGGCGTCCGGACGACCGTCTCGAACACCCGGGACGTCACGATGGGGATGAGCGTTGCGGCACAGATGTCGACATTCCTGCCCTGCTATTGGGTACTCTCATCCGGTTCATCCGCGAAGCCTTCAACTCCCGCCGGCGGCCGAACGACGTCTTGCCGAGGTTGGCCCGCAGGTGTCGGCGGACATTGGACGCTGGGACATAAGCTGGTGGCGGAACGCATGCTTTCATTTCTTGAGCTAGAGATGACCTCGCCGGGCGAGTTGCGCTCAAGTTGATACTGTTTTGAACGCGGCCGCATGAAGCGGCCCCTAAACGTGAACGAACTTCGATTTCTGAAATGAAACGCTGGCCGGCCCGGATGCCTTTGCCTCGCGGCAATCCTCGCTTTGGCGGACAGGTAAAGCGCGAGCTTCCGGCGCAGCACGTCTCCCTTGGCTGTAGCAGCAGTGATAGGCGCCTTCCGTCCGAATCTTTTCGGAGGCACACGGCGTCGCTGCGACTCGCCCAGATCAGTATCCAATACTCGGCCGATGGGCCGAGTTATCGAAGGAAACTGCACCCGGCAGCGCAGCCCGCAAATGTTCCTGCAGGTCCGAAACGAACCGCTGGATCAGAGATGCGTCTGCGGCTTCGAGGAGTTTCCGCAACGAGACGGCTTCCCCTGGTTGAAGGGCGCCGGCGATAAGTTTCGCGATCTTGGCAGCCTCGCTCGTGGTGCTTCGCTCCGGTGCGGTTTCCTCTTCGCGTGCCGGCTTCAAGAGTTGTTTCACCCACGTAACCTTCACGCGTCCGCCTTCGCGCGCGACTTTGAGCACTTTTTCGACGACGGGTTTGGGGGCCGAGGGCGCGGCGAGCAGGAAGCCGGCTGACATAGGTACAAGGAGAACGTCCGGTTCCTTTTCCGCAAAATTCGCCAAATTCATCATGTGCTGGACTTCGCGGATGTCGTACCCGGCTTCTGAATCACACCAGCCGGTGAACTGGCCGTGGTCGAGCCCGATCTTCGCCTCGTTGAAATCCTTGCCCATCTCAACCGCCCCGGCGGTGTTCCGACATCCGGTGCTGTGGATACGGCTGACAAGATGGCGCAACTTCGCCTGTTGCTCTTCCGGCAGCCCGCTGTAGTCAAACATCTTGCTCATGATGGGTTCCGAAGTTGTGCTATACCAATATACTCGTAATTAAAAAAGTCAATTAATACAATATGATGGCAACTTGACCGGAGCAATGTTGGCAACTTCGCCGGGCCTATGTTGGCAACTTGGCCAGGCCAAAAACGTAAACTTTTTCGCTTTTGTCTGCCGTCCGTCGGGCCAGCCCATTCAAGCCGCTGCCCCTTCCAGATGTGGGTTTCGCCGTCCCGGTGAGGCGCGGGACGACCGCGCGAACACGAACCAAACAAGAACAAAGTTGCAATTTGCCTGGAACAGCTGCATAAAGAAGGCGGCCGCTGCCGGTGTGTCAGCACCGGCAACGGCCTAACCGCAACGAACTTTAGGAGAAGTCCGTCATGGCTAAGTGCCACAATAGCGTTGATTCGTTGTCCCTGCCCCGCCGGTCCTTGCATTCCGGCGCGCCCGCAAAGAGCACTCCACTGCCCATCGAAACCGCTGGCATCCAGGCCGAGGCCACCAGTAAGCAGGCATCTCCGGTCTACATTCTCGTCGACAGTGCGCACTGCTATTTCGGCCGCACGCCCGGCCTGTGCGGACGGACGATGCACAGCGCGGTCTCCGGCAAGGCCGCTTCGCTCATCCCGACCTCCATCACCTAGAACATCGCGAAGCTCGACACAGGCGGCCCCGATCGCCTCTGGCTCAGTTCGCTCCGCTCCTTCGTCCCCGCGTCCCGTCGCGCAATGGCTCGCGCGCCTGACGTCCGCGGAAAGGCAAAGTGCGGTCGGCCGGATGCCTTTCAATCGGAAAGGTGGATGGCTCTATACGGGCGGGTTTCCGGGCTTCGCGATCTGTCACTCGAACAAGAGATTATCATGACGCTCCCTCCAACTAATGGCCAGGCATCACCGGCCACCACCACCATCATCTACCGCCCCTCGGGCGGTATCGAAGGCTACCGTGAGGTGTTCGACGGCATCTCGGATGTGGTGGTGTCGTCGTTCGCGTGGCCGACGCTGAAGGAAGTGCCGATCGCTGCTGCGGCGCCCGCCTGCTACCTCCTCGTCGACCAGTCTTGCGTCTATTTCGGCGAGACCGTCGACATCAGGCGCCGGCTGAACGAACACGCTCGGGATCCCAGCAAGAACTTCGCACGCGAAGCCTACATCATCGGCGGCACGGGCCGCTCAAGCGAGTTGTGGTCCGATTCAAGTACGGCCGAATTCCTGCAGTTCAGGTTGACCGACCTCGCCGAGCAAGGCTCCCTGGTGGAGGTCATCAAAGGGGTCAATCCGCGCATCCCCGACCTGAGCAAGGACCGGCGAGCGATGCTCGAGGGAGTCGTGCGGCACAGCCTCCGCTTGTTGTACGACGCGGGATGCCGGGCATTCTGCTCGAACAACGGCAGCCCGCGACGCGTTGCCGCCGACGCGGAGCTCCTGGGATCGGATCCGGCCGGGCCGATGCGGATCGGCGTCACGGCCACGCCTCTCCCCGGCAGCGAGCTCGAACTCATCTATGGCGATCTGTGGGCGCGCGGATTCCCCAATGAAGGTCGCTTCGTGGTCATGGCGGGTTCGGAAGTCCGGTATTCGGTCAACGAGAGCGCGTGGGGCTGGATCAGGGACGATCGCGCTCAGCTCAGGGCCGAAGGGGTTCTGGTGCCGATCGCCGGTTTGGAAGACCGGGAGCGGCTCGTCGTCGCCGTGGAGTTCGGCTCGGCATCCTCGGCCGCCAAGTTGGTCTGCGGCTCGCGCGATGGCGGCAAGTGGATGCCGCTGCGCTTTTCCCCGCCCGCTCCCACCGTCTAGGAGGCACGCGTGACCAACGTTCTCGGATCGACCTTGCTGCACGACACGCCGGACTCCGAAGCAGACCGCGGCGCTACGGCCATCGACCAGGAGGGTTCAGCCATGTCCTGCGCCAAGCACCCTCGTGTGGCCCCATCGGGCCCCTGGCCGTTCAAGGCTGAAGACCATTCCGTGTTGGCGTGGTGGCGAACGTTACCACCTGACTCGATCAGCACTTCGGATCGCGAACTTCTGCCGCTCGTATTCTCCCGGATCACCATACTGCACGACGACGGCGAGCTGTCCGCAGCTTTGCACGGCGATGCGGATGCCGCGATCGGCGCCGCCTTTGCCAGAATGCCGATCTGCCAGATTACGCTTCAAACGGACATCACGATGACGGCGGTTCTACTCTTGGCGCTGCGCGGCAACGCCACGTCGGCGCTCGTCATGGCGCAAGTGCTTGGTCTGACCCAACTCGATCATCCATTCGCGCTGCCGCTTGCGGCGTCGTGGTTCGCCCATGCCCTGCGACATTCGCACGAGCCGGCGAAATTATGCCAGGCAAAGGCCGTTCTGACGGCGGCGTTCCGGGAGCGGCACGGCGACGCCGCTGACCAATGGCTCCAGCCGTCGGTTTCCGCTGAGATCGACGAATGACCAGAGATGCGGGACACAGCAAGACGAACAACTCGGAGCCGGAAGTCTCCGGTGGCGACGTCGACGATGACTCCGATCTGCCGGTAGTCGACGAAGATACCATACTGACCGGCGCCGCCGCCGACGCCGTGGACCTCGAGGAGCAGCTCAAGAGCCTGCCGAGAATCGTACGGATGGCCCTCCTCATCAACCGGCGAGGCGCAGATATCCATGACCGGCTGATATCGGACATTGTGACGCTGTCCCCTGGATTACGCGAGACCGCGGCCTTCGCCGAGGAGGGCAGTACCGAAGCGGCGCTGACTCTGGCAAAGACGCTCGACCGGCTCGCCGTGGCTGACGACGTTCCCGAACTCCGCCACATTGCAGACTGTCTCCGCCTGATCAGCTTGCCGCTGCAGCAGGATCTGCATGCCTCCGAAGATTACCGGCGGGTGACGCGAACACTTCTGGCCGCGCTTGCACAGCTCCCGGAAGATATCGATTTGCGGCTTGGCGCCGAAATCGAAACCTTCATCATCGGCTGGTCGATGCTGCCGGCGCTGAGGCACCGCTTGCCGAGGTATCGGCGCCCTTACCAGGCCGCCGCCGCCGAAGCCAGCGCGCTTGGCGAACTGACCGCGGTGCGCCGGATGCAAGCGGCCGAGGACGCCATCCGGACTGCGGTCGAAGCGCATGTTGGCCGGAAAGCGGACGAAGGTGAAGCGGGCGATAAAATCACCGAACGGGTTGTCGAGCCACCGGGACCGGGAGAGCATCAGCGCATCGTCGCCACGCTTTCGCAGACGGAGATGAAGAACAAGAGACTCAAGGAATTGCTTCCGCCGATCGCGCACGTCGTCAACAAGGCAATTCCTCTGGTGACGCCGCCGCCTCTTGCTGAGGTCCGCAATGCGCTTCTGTTCGAATTCCCGCACGCGCAGAATGTCATCGACACGATACTCGGCGATCTGGTCGGCAGGTCCACCATTTTTTTACGCCCAACCCTGATTTTAGGAAAATGTGGTGGTGGGAAGACCCTCTTGGCTCGCCGCATAGCCGAGAGTCTACGGATTTTTTGTTGGCGAACGGACTGCGCCAGGGCCGATTCAGCATTTGCTGGTACGGATCGCCGCTGGAATTCAGCGGAACCTTGTCATCCCTTTCTCGCGATCGCTCGCGCCAATCACGCCAATCCTTTGGTGCTACTTGACGAGATCGATAAAGCCGGAGGAGGAGTGAGTGCGTACGCTGTCACCGCTTCCGGCCACTCTGAACCGGTCCCGTCTCTGTGGCATTGCCTTCTCGGCATGCTGGAAGGTGAGTCCAGCCAACGTTACCTGGATCCCTTGCTTCAAAATTTCGTGGACCTCAGCCAAATTTGCTACCTTGCTACGGCCAACGACGTAGCCGGTCTGCCCCTTCCCCTGCTCGACCGTCTGCGAGTCGTCGAAATGCCCCTCCCCTCGAGCCACCATCTCGATGCCCTGTTGCCGGCCGTCCTCGCCGATCTCGCTCGCGATCGTGGTCTCGATGCGCGGTGGGTAACTCCGCTCGATCGTGATGAGCGCGGAGCTATCGCATCTGCCTGGCACGGCGGCTCGGTTCGCAGGCTGCGCCAGCTCGTCGAGGTCATCATGCGAGATCGCGACGCGAATGCCCCCAGAAACTGATCGAGCGAGATGCACAGATTGTCGTCACCTCCTCAGCCTGTCCGGAACGTCAGCGACAAGTCCTCAGGCGGGGTAATCAGAATCGAGTCACGATAGCTGTGTGGTGGAAAGGAACGACGCCTTCGAAATTAGCGTCGGACGATTGATCCGAAGCAGCGGCGCCATGAAGGGTCAAGTTTCAAGACGCGTCGACGGGACGTTAGTTTCGCGAGCGGGCCGGTTCGAATCCAAAGGAAAGTCTTCGAAAACTCGATCGACATAATTCTTCCAGATGTCGCCACTCAGCTGTCGACGAACTTCATCTTCGAGGATTGTGGGCTTGGGCAATTCTGGGAAGTCGAACTCGTCGTTGTCAAAGATGTTTTTCGATGACTTTCGTTTCGGCTCGGAAGGCGCCGTCTCTTTGAAATGCCGGCCACCAACGTCATCGGGATGACGATCGCGAAGCGATCCCAGGTTCCGGGCGAGCGGAGTGAGCGGCAACCGGCCGACTTCGCCGTCCACGACAAGATTCACCGGGGTGGTCTCCGGCAAGCCGGTTCCGCCGAAACCAGATGCCGACCGCAACTCTTCCGGCACGCCGCCTTCTGACCCGACCTCGGCCTTGTCTGAATTGAAGACCTCTGCCGCTTCCAGCACCTCCATAGCAACCGCGAGAGGATCGAGCGGCCGGATCGTGTCGGCGAGCAGGTGACCGAATTTCCTTTGAATAAGGAGAATGGCGCGGGGGCTGGCGCAGCGATTGATGGCGGTGAGGCCGATCGGAACGCCAGCGACAATGAGTTCATCGGCCGATCCGGCATTGCCCTCGACCACCATCGCCGGCCAATCGAACGCCTGTGCGAGGATCACGATCAGCCGGGCCTGCGCGGGGCCGATGATACCTGAACTCGTAAACTTCTCGCCATCGAAGGTGGTCGAACCGTCGCGCGTGGACAGGGTTATTTCATCTTCGTCCGAGCGGAACGTCTCCGCTCCCGCGTCCGAAGCGAGCTGTACGACGAAATTCAGGTTCAGTCGACGTTGCTTGATGCTCATGGACCGGTGCCTGGTAACGGCATTCGCCACGACGGAAAACTTCGGCTCCTCATTGGCCTTCCCCTCTTCGGCCGCCGGAGGACTGTCGGTCGCCTTCTTTTGCCGGCGGGCAACCTTCAGGTTTTCGATCGAAGCGACGAATTCTCCTCGCTCATGCCGGCGGAATTGTTGCTGGGGTACCCGCACTTCCGGTTCTGGAAGTCCCGCAATCTCGTTGCGGCGAGGATCCATATAGGCACCGATGCCCACCAACGCCGATGCCAAAGTCACACGCCCCGCGACCAGAGCACGGACATGGCGTCCCATATTGCGCAGGAACAACTGGTTCCATGGTCGATACTTGTTGCCGAAACCATGATCCTCCAGCGAGCGCTGCGAGAGAAAACCGTGCGCATGCGGATTGGTGCCACCGTCTAAGGCCGCCGGACACTCGACATCCAGCCGGATCGCCATGCCGCGTTCGACGAAGAGGGCAACCACGAACGCCGCCATTGGAATGAGGAGTTCCTTGGGGACAGCCCTGGGCAATGAAAAGTCCAGCGTGCGTCCCGCCTGCGCGTCTTTTCTCTTTTCCCGGAAAGCAATCGTCGTAACGAAAGTGCACTCATCTGCAAATTCAGCGGGGGCACCTTCGGGCAACAGGACCAGTCCACCGAGATGCTGATCCTTAAATGGGGTGAAATCTTCCCGACGGTGTCCGTCGTTAAAAGCGGTGCACATCTGGTACGCCAGACGTGCGGGCGCGGAATTGCCGTCAGTTTGCTGGACGACACCTAGCTGGATGTGGGGCGGAACACTTATCATACTTTGGACTCGCTTTTCCGACGTATAGGGGACCTACCCGATCATTGGATTACGAATTGCAGCAAGTCGCGAGCCAAAAATACGAGGGATGGGCAAACTGCTGAAAGCAAGTCGATATGGGCTAACCGACCGAGCACATCCGCTCTTGGCATCGGGTCGATCCTGGCCACGGGTTAGACCAAGATTTTGCGGGCACATACGCGCAGTACTGCCGCAACGACACCACGGGGACGCGCTGGCAGCATCGAAGCTGGCCGAAGTCGTCGAAAGGACATCCGAGCGAAGGATCATCGCCATTCGCCATGCTCGGGTTGCCGGCAAAAGCCACGGCTGCGCGAGATGGTACCAGCCGCGATGTGGGTGAGATTGCGCCAAGCGAGGGAAGTAGTGCGCTCACCCTAGGCTCGATCTCGCAGGCACTGCTTCAGCGTGCGCAGGAGCTTACCAACCTTATAGATGCCGTTGATACGAAGGCGCAGAGTCAGCTGTTCACCGGTACCGGCGGTGTCATGGACATGGACGACGCCAGACTGGCCGGCGCGGCCGGTGTCAGCAGCGACACTTCCCGAAAACGACGAGATCTGCGTACTGGCCACCATTGAAGCCGCCGGGCGGAAGGTCAACCCCGAGCTCGTCCAGCGGGGAAACGATCCGGCCCACCTCGAGAACTTTGGCTCGTACTCCGCGGCCACCGCCCAGACAGGGACGGCCGGCCAAATCGAAATAACGGTCGGAGCCCGCATTCGCTAGGAATTTGGAGCATTTCATTTTCCAGGCCACGACGGCTTGCGCTTCTCGCCGAACGCCTTCAGGCCTTCCTTGGCGTCTTCCGTCATGGCGAGCAGCGCGATCTGGCTCTCGGTGTAAGCGATGCTCTCGTCGAACGACATCGATCCGATGGCGCGCATGGCGTATTTGCCGCGACGGATCGCAGTCGGCGACTTGTCGACGATGCGGCTGATCAGCCAGTCGACCTTGGCATCGAGCTCGGCCGACGGCACCACGTAGTTCAGCAGTCCGGCATCCCTGGCTGCGTTGGCGTCGAACGGCTCACCGGTCAGCGACCATTCGTTGACGAGGCGCTTCGGCGCGATCGACTGCAACAGGCTCAACACCTGCATCGGGAACACGCCGACCTTGACTTCGGGCAGGCCGAAGATGACGTGATCGGCGGCGACAGCCATGTCGGTCATGCACAGCAACCCCATGCCGCCGGCCATGCACACGCCGCCGACGCGGGCGATCGCAGGCTTGGTGGCATTCTGCGACAGTCGCAGCAGATCGGCGTAGTCGACGTTCGGCCGGGAGCAATCCATCGCGAAGGCCGCGCCGCTGTTCTGCAAATCGGCGCCGGCGCAAAACGCCTTGTCGCCCGCGCCCGTCAGCACGATGACGCGGACGTCCTTGTCGTCATGCGCCTCGCGATAGCCCCTGGCGATCCCCGCGATCACATCGCCATTGAGCGCGTTGCGCTTTTCCGGCCGGTTGATCGTGATCCAGTACGCCTGTCCGCGCTTTTCGCGTATCACGCTGGTGTTGTCTGTCATTTTCCTGCCCGTCTGTTCGCCTCGAGTTGCCGAACATTTGAGGCAGGAAGGCTACGGACTGCAAGCGCGAATTATGTGGCCGGCGCCGCCTTCTTCACCCAGACCTTGTTGTCATGGAACGCCGCGCCCCCAACCGGCGCGACTTCCTCGGCGCCGGTCAGCATGTTGATACCGCGCCCGCCGATATGGGCCTTGTTGGGCTGGATCGATTCCGCGATCAGCACGCCACGACGCACGCCGTCGAACAGTTTTGCGGTCAGCGTAGTCTCGCCGCGCGTGTTGCCGAGGATGACGGCCTCGCCGTCGGAAATCTCGAGCGCCGCAGCATCCTCGGGGTGGATCATCACCGACGGCGCCCCCTCGCGCGCGATCGATGACGGCGTTTCGTTGAAGCTGGTGTTGAGAAAACTGCGCGACGGGCTGGTCGCGAGACGGAACGGATGCGCCTCATCCGCTTCCTCGATCACCCGCCAGTGGTCCGGCAATGACGGCATCTCCGCCCATGGCCCCATGCCCGGCGTGCCCCAGGGCGGATTGGCCCAGTCAGCCTTGAAGTGGAATTTCTTGTCGGCATGCGCGAAGCCGTCGAGGTAATGCGAGGTACGGAAATCCGGCTGGATGTCGCGCCAGATGTCCTTTTCCAGGCTTTCGATGTCGCCGTGCCCGCTCTTCTTCAGCGTTACGTCGATCAGTTCTCGCGGCGTCATCTCGAAGCCCGGATGCGAGAGTTTCAGGCGGCGTCCGAGGCCTTGCAGCACTTCGTGGTTGGACCGGCACTCGCCGGGCGCATCGATCAGCTTGGCGCCGACCGAAATGTGCTGGTGGCCACCACCGTAATAGACGTCGTCGTGTTCCATGAACATGGTCGCCGGCAACACGATGTCGGCCATCGCTGCCGTTTCGGTCATGAACTGCTCGTGCACCACCATGAACAGGTCTTCGCGCGCAAAGCCCTGGCGCACCAGCGCCTGCTCCGGCGCCACCGTCATCGGATTGGTGTTCTGGATCAACATCGCCTTGACCGGCGGACCGTTCTTCAGCGCCACGGGATCGCCGGTCAGGATGCGACCGATCCGGGACTGGTCGAGCACGCGCGTGGCGTTGTCGCGCGCGTCATGGCCCTCGATGACGGACTCGTCGAACTTCCAGATCGCAAAATTGTTGAAGAAGGCACCGCCGCCTTCGTGTTGCCAGGCGCCGGTCACCGCCGGGATGCAAAGCGCAGCGTGCATCTGTGCTGCGCCGTTGCGGCTGCGGGTAAAGCCGTATCCCATGCGGAAGAAGGTGCGCGGGGTCTTGCCGACCAGGCGCGCGAACGCCTCGATCTCCGCGACCGGCACGCCCGAGATCGCGGAAGCCCATTCCGGCGTGCGGGTCGCAAGATGCGCCTCGAGTTCGTCGGGGCAGTCGGTGTATTCTGCCATATAGGCGCGGTCAGCAAGTCCCTCGCGAAACAGCACATGCATCACGGCGCAGGCAAAGGCGCCGTCGGTGCCGGGCTTGAGCAGGATCTTGATATCGGCCTGCTTCATGGTGTCGTTGTTGTAGACGTCGATCGCTGCGATCTTGGCGCCGCGCTCCTTGCGGGCGCGCATCGCATGCGTCATCACGTTGACCTGGGTGTTCACGGGATTGGTGCCCCAGATCACGATCAGGTCGGAGACGCCCATCTCGCGCGGATCGACGCCGGCGATCTTGCCGGTGCCGATCGCAAATCCGACACGTGCAATGTTGGCGCAGATCGTCGAATAGAAGCGCGAATATTTCTTCACATTGGCGAGACGGTTGATGCCGTCGCGCATCACCAGTCCCATCGTGCCGGCGTAGTAATACGGCCAGACCGATTCAGCGCCGAACTCGCGCTCGGCCGCGTCGAACCGCGCGGCGATCTCGTCGAGTGCCTCGTCCCAGGAAATCCGCGAGAACTGGCCCGAGCCCTTTGGCCCGGTCCGGCGCATCGGATGGAGCAGCCGTTCGGGATGGTGAATGCGTTCGGCGTAGCGCGCGACCTTGGCGCAGACGACGCCGGCCGTATAGGTCTGCTGCTTGGAACCGCGAACCCGGCCGATGCTGCTGCCATCGATCACTTCGATGTCGAGCGCGCAGGCCGACGGGCAATCGTGCGGACAGGTGGAATGACGGATATCGACCTTGGCGTGCTGGTTCATGCCGCGAAACTAACATTAAATATTACGCCGGCCGAAGGCCTTTCTGTCGCAAGACCCCAGCGAAAACGGCATCCAGACCATGCATTATGCGCCGAGATAAGCGCCGCCGTTGGAATGAATGGCTTGCCCGTTGATATAGCGCGCACCCGGTCCGCACAGGAAACGCACGGCAGCCGCGATGTCTTCCGGCCTGCCCCGCTCTCCAGTGATGGTGCCGTGAGTCAGATGATGCGTCGGCTCCGGACTGCCCTTCGGCCGCGGCGTGCCGATCAGGCCCGGGACCACACAGTTCACGGTGATTCCGTCGTCGGCAAGGTCATGTGCCAAGGCCCGGGTAAAGCCGATGATGCCGGCCTTGGCCGTCACCACATGTGCGCGGTTCCGCGCCCCGGTATGGGCGCTGAGGCCACCGATATTGATGATCGTCCCCGCCCCCGACTGCCGCAACGCCGGCAGGCAGGCCTTGACGCAGAGGAACGTACCGTCGAGCGTGACGTCCATGATCTCGCGCCAGTCGGCATAACTCATCTCGGAAAACGATTTCTCCCTTCGGAGCGCGGCATTGTTGACGAGTATGTCGATCCGGCCGAGTTGCTTGACGGCGGCATCCGCCATCGCTTGCACCGATTTGGCGTCTGCAACGTCACCGATATGAACCAGCGCCTTGCCGCCGGCCGCCTCGATTTCACGCGCGACGGCCTCGGCCTCGGCGCGGTTGCTGCGGACATTGACCAAAACGGAGGCGCCGCCTTCCGCCAACGTCAGCGCGATCGCCCGGCCGATGTTGCGCCCCGCGCCGGTGACGACGGCGACCTTGCCTGACAGTTCCTTGGTCATGATCTGCTATCCACGCAATGACGAGAGATCGATGCGGCCCTGATACAGCCCGGCCATCAGCTTCAGCGCCGCCTCACCCTGTGCGGCGCTCCAGCCGCCATGCTGGACGTTGAGCGCGAACTTGTCGATCACGTCCTGACGCGTCAGCGGCTCCTGCGCGCCGCCGCGCATATGCGGCTGTCGCTCCTCCACGACGCTGCCGTCACGCAACGTGGCGCGGACATGGCCGGTGTAGTTGTTCGGATAAGGATTGTCCGGATCGATCACGAATTTCACCTTTGCGGCGAGCGCCAGCACGCGCGCATCGCTGATGGCTTTCTCCGTGAACGCGCCAAGTCCGACGCCACCATGGACGAAGCCTGTGGAGAGCAGATATGGCGTCGCGAACTTGGCGGCATAGCCGTTGCGCGGGCGCTGCTTGTCGGCAAGCGGCTCCCACAGCCGGTGCACCGTTCCCTCCGCGACTTCGCAGACGATCTCGGTGACGTCTTCCGGTTTGATACCCCGCGCGCCCAGTCGCCGCGCGCAGTCGATATAGGGCTGCGCCATCGTTCCGCAGGGATAGGGCTTGAACGCCAGCGTGTCGGTCACCCAGCGGCTGCCGAAGTCGCCGATCAGCGCGTCGTAATTGCCCTGAATCGTGTGGGCGAAACCATGAAACAGACCATGCACGCCTTCGAATACGGTGCGTGGTCCGAAGAAGCCACCCCGCGCCAGTAGCGCGGCGCGGATGCCCGATTGCGCCGCCCATCCTGCGTGCATCCGCTTGGTCCAGGCGCCTTCAGCCAGATATTCGATGATGCCGGCGGCCATGCTGCCGGCAACGCCGAGCGCGTCGACGATCTGCTTCGCATTGAGGCCGAGCGCCGCGCCAACACCGGCCGCCGCCCCCATCGCGCCGAACACCGCCGTCGGGTGAAAGCCTGCCTTGTGTGTGGCCTTCGGCGCCACGAGGCTCAAGCGACAGAGCACCTCGGTGCCGACAGCGATCCCGATCAGCGCCATGCGTCCGTCCGGATTGTGCCGCTCGCACGCCGCCAGCACGGCCGGCACGATCACCGCACCGGCATGCACCGGCCCGCCCTCGAACGTGTCGTCGAAATCCTCGCCATGCGCCGCGGTGCCGTTGACGAAGGCCGCACCGGCTGCATTCAGCGTGCGCTTATGCCCGACCGCGGTGCAGGGACCGTCATCGTCGCACCCGGCCAGCGAACTTCTGATATAATCCTCGTTGCGCGCGGTGACGCAGAGGCCGACGACATCGATCAGCAGGTCCTCGCATTTGCGCGTGGTGACGGCCGGCAACGTGCCCGGCTTCAAAGCGGTGATCTTTTCGGCCAGCGTTTCCGCGACCGAAATTTCCGGCAATCCTGCGCTCATGGCGATCAGACGCGGAAGATCTTGGTGTAGCGCGTCTTGATGGACTCGCCCTGCTGTTCCACGGCCGCGGCATCGTCTTTCATCGTCTTGATGTCTTTGAGCGGCTTGCGTCCGGCCTTTTCCTTGGTCTGCGCATGCACCGAACGGAGGCCGCCGACATCGATGATCATCTGCTGGGCCTCCTGGCCGAGACTGAACGACTGGAACAGCCTTGCCGCGTTCGGATGTGGCGCATCCTTGAAGATGCCGTTCGGGCCGATGATAAGCGGCGAGCCTTCGGTGGCGTAGACCGGCTCGACCGGACGGCCGGCTTCCTTCATCTGGAAGATGTTGTACTCGTTGCCGTCGGCCATCACGGCGCGTTCGCCGAGGTCGAGCTTCTTCGGCGGGTCGGCCGACGACTGCACCTGCATGATGTTCTGTTTGGCGAGTTGTTCGAAGAAGGTCCAGCCGAGGTCGCGCTGCATCTGGTAGGTTGCGGTCATGATGGTGCCGCTGTAGCCCGGATGCGCCTTGACGATCTTGCCCTTCCATTTCGGATCAAGCAGGTCGGCAAAGCTCTTTGGCGCGTCCTCCGCCTTCACCAGATTGGTGTTGTAGGCGATGATGCTGAGCCAGACGCGGAAGCTGGCGAACTGGCCGTCAGGATCCTTGTGCTCGGCCTGATAGAATTTCGCGACTTCCTCCGGGACGTAAGGCGCCAGGATGCCATCGCGCTTCCAGACGATGAAATGCGCGGCATCGGAAGAATTCACGATGTCGACAGCGTGAATGTTGCTGGAATATTCCTGGCCGATGCGCTGGAACACGCGCTCCGCACCGGTACGCTCGACGCGCACCGCAATGCCCGGATATTTTGCCTCGAACGCCTTGGCGAGTTTCTCGGCCACCGGGAGATCAGTCGAGGTGTAGTAGATCACCTGACCTTCCTTTTTTGCCGCCTCGATCAGCGCCGGCGTCACCGGTTCCGCCGGCGGCGCACCGGCCATCACGCGGGTCGAAAATGCTGCGCCTGCGAGCATCACACCGGTGCCTTTGAGGAGGGTGCGTCGCGATATCGATTTCTTCATGGGCGTTTCCATCTGCTTGTTACCAAGCTTGTTCTTGTCGGGTCCGGTACCCCGGACGTTATCTTTTATTCCTATGGGATGCAGCGAGTCTTTCGTCGACAGTGCCTTTGCATTGCAGCTAAACTTGCGGCAACGAACAAGACAAGAGCGATACGGGGAAACAGATGATCGGCCCAAGAATTGCGCAGGCTGTGGCTACCGGTCTGTTGGCAGCCTCGCTGCTTACCTCACCGTCGCACGCGCAGGACTATCCGTCGCGACCGGTCAAGATCCTCGTTCCCTTCGGCGCCGGCGGTCCCGCCGACGTCACCGCCCGCCAGATCGGCAGCATCCTGCAGGAGAGCTTCGGCCAGCCTTTCGTGGTCGAGAACCGCACCGGCGCGGGCGGCGTCATCGGGACGCTGGAGGCGGCCAAGTCACCACCCGACGGCTACACGCTGCTGATGATGTCGAACACCCAGACCGCGAATGAATCGCTGGTGCCGCAGCGCAAATACGAGCTGATGCGCGACCTCGCGCCGATCGCACCGGTCAACTATTCCGACCTCGTGATCGTGGTCCACCCAAGCGTGCCGGCCAAGACGCTCCAGGAATTCATCGCGCTCGCCAAGGCCCAACCCGGCAAACTGAATTACGCATCGTCCGGCCAGGGCACGCCCTATCACATGGCCGGTGAACTGTTCAAAGCCATGGCCGGCATCGACGTGCTGCATGTGCCCTATCGCAACAGCGGCGAAGCGCGCAGCGGCGTGATCGGCGGCCAGGTGCAAATGATGATCGACGCGGTTCCGGCGATGGCGCCCAACATCGCGGAAAATCAAGTCCGCGCACTGGCGACCACCGGTTCGGCCCGCTCCGCCGTGCTGGCGAACGTCCCGACCGCCAGCGAAGCCGGCGTGCCCGGTTATGAAGCAACGATCTGGCTCGGCCTGATGGCGCCGGCCGGCACGCCGAAGCCGATCATCGACAAACTCAATGCGGCGGTGAATACCGCGATCAAGCGACCGGATATCGTCAAGCTCTGGACCCAGCAGGGCGCGGTTCCGATGTCGATGAGCCCCGAGCAGTTCGACAAGTTCCTGCGCGGCGACATCGTGAAGTGGGCGGAAGTCGTCAAGAAATTCGACAAGACGCAGTAAGGCGCCGCCGGGATACAATTGCGATGACACGCGTTCGATTTCGCCTCAACGGCGCGGAGACGGAGATCGACGCCGAACCCGATCGTTCGCTGCTGGATATCCTGCGCTCGCAGCTCGGCAGGACCGGGTCGCATTTCGGCTGTGGCGCCGGCGAGTGCGGGGCCTGCAACGTCATCGTCGGCGATCATGCAGTTTCGTCCTGCGACATGCCGCTGTGGTCGGTGGCGGACAAGGACGTCACCACCATCGAAGGTCTCGGCACCGCGGAACGGCCGCATCCGTTGCAGCGTGCGTTTATCGCCGAACAGGCGCTGCAATGCGGCTACTGCATCTCCGGCATCCTGATGAGTGCGGCGGCGCTGCTGAAGCGAAATCCACAGCCGACCGATCGCGAGGTCAGGCAGGCGCTCGACCGCAACCTCTGCCGCTGCGGTTCGCATAACCGCATCGTGCGGGCGGTGCTCCGTGCCGCAGAAGAAATGGCGGCGGGATGAGCAAGCCAGCGCCCGCTCCGCCGAAACTGCCGGTCAGCCTCGAGGCCAACCCGAGACTGTCGTCGTGGCTCAGATTCTCGGACACCGGACAGGTGACGGTTTCGCCGGGCAAGGTGGAGATCGGCCAGGGCATTGTCACCGCGCTGGCGCAGATCGCGGCCGACGAACTCGATGTCGAACTGTCACGCGTGGAAATGGTTCGCGCTTCGACCGCTGCGAGCCCCAACGAGGGCGTCACCTCGGGCAGCCTCTCGATCCAGCAATCCGGCCGCGCGCTGCGGCATGCCTGCGCGGAAGTGCGGCGGATCTTTCTTCAAGCGGCGTCGGAAAAGCTCGGCGTCGGCGTCGACGCCCTCAGCATCGAGGACGGCACGATCTCGGGCCCAGGCAACGTCAGGACCAGCTATTGGGAACTGGCCGACGCCGTCTCGCTCGATCGCGACGCCACCCCGGGCGCCGCACCGAAGCGCACCACGCAGCGCGCGCTGGCTGGCCACTTGGTGCAACGGATCGATATCCCCGACAAGGTCATGGGCCGGCCGCGCTTCATCCATGATCAGGCGCTGGACGGCATTCTGCATGGCCGCATCCTGCGCCCCGACAACGCGCGCGCAAAGCTGCTCGAACTCCGGGAGGACGGCGCTCGCGCGATTGCGGGCCTTGTCGCCGTGGTCCGCGACGGCAGCTTTGCCGGCGTGGTCTGCGATACCGAGCATGGCGCGGAGAAAGCGCTGATCGCGTTGCGCAAGGGCGCGACGTGGTCGGATGGCGAGGAACTGCCTGACGAAGACGATCTGGCGGCGTTCCTGAAAGCGCAGCCGGTAGAATCGAGCGTCATCGACAAGCGAATGGCAGCCTCGCCGCGCGCTCCGGCCAAAACCGTCCGGCGGCAATACACCCGCCCGTACATCGCCCACGCCTCGATTGCTCCGTCCTGCGCGATGGCGCAGTGGAACGGCGACCACGTCCATGTCTGGACCCACAGCCAGGGCGTCTATCTCCTGCGCGCCGATCTGGCGCTGGTGCTGAGGCTGCCGGCCGGGAACATCACCGTCGAGCATATGGAAGGCGCCGGCTGCTACGGCCACAACGCGGCCGATGACGTCGCGCTCGACGCGGCGCTGCTGGCGAAAGCGGCCCACGGCCGCCCGGTGCGCCTGATGTGGTCGCGCGACGACGAGATGTCGGATGCTCCGTTCGGCGCGGCGATGGCGATCGAGATCGAGGCCGATCTGGATGCCAATGGCGATATCGTGAAGTGGCATCATTCGATCTGGGGCAATGGTCACGTCGCGCGGCCGGGACGTGCGGCGCTGCCGGGCTTGCTGGCAGGGTTCGAACTCGCAACGCCTTTCCCGCGCATGATCGCGGGCAACCCGCCGCAGGCCAATGGCGGCGGCGGCGATCGCAACTCGGTGCCGCTCTATGATTTCCCGTCATGGCAGATCGATAGCCATCGCCTGACGACGATGCCGATCCGCACCTCGGCGCTGCGGACACTTGGCGCGCAGGGCAACGTGTTTGCGATCGAATCCTTCCTCGACGAAATCGCTGCCGCGCGCGGCGAAGACCCGGTCGCCTTTCGCCTGCGGCATTTGCGCGACGAGCGCGCCAGGGATGTCATCCGCGCCGTGGCAAAGCGCGGGAAGTGGAAGCCGGAAAAGAAACCCGGCATCGGCTACGGCATCGGCTTTGCCCGCTACAAGAACACCGGGGCCTATTGCGCTGCCATCGCCGAGATCGAAAGCGGCGAAGACATCCGCGTGAGAAAGCTGACGCTGGCGGCCGATGTCGGCGAGGCTATCAACCCCGACGGCGTCATCAACCAGATCGAAGGCGGCGCCATTCAGGCGACGAGCTGGGTGCTGAAGGAACGCGTCCGCTTCGACCGGCAACGCATCACCTCGACGAGCTGGACTGATTATCCGATCCTGCGCTTCAGCGAGGTACCGGAAGTCGACGTCGAATTGATCCAGCGCGCCGAGATGGATCCGGTCGGCGCCGGCGAAGCCGCGCACGGCCCCGTCACGGCCGCGATCGCCAATGCCGTGTTCGACGCGCTCGGCGTGCGGGTAAGACACCTGCCGATCACCCGCGACAGCCTGATCGCCGCCATGGAAGCAACATCATGAGCACACTGAACATCTTGAGCGGCGGCGCGGCGCATGGCCTGGTCAAAAGCCTGACGCCGTCATTCACGGCCGCGACCGGGTTCGAGATGGCAGGCGAATTCGGCGCCGTCGGCATGATGGCCGACAAACTGCGCAACGGCGTGCCGACCGACATCGTGATCCTGACCTCGGCGCTGCTGGCGACGCTCGCGGAGGAGAAGCTCGTCGTCGCGACCTCGATCGCCGACGTCGGCTTGGTCGAGACCGCGCTTGCCGTCCGCGCCGGCGATCCCAGGGTGGTGGCGCAGAATGAAGCCGGATTGCGCGAGGCGCTGCTGGCATCGGACGCGATCTTCGTGCCCGATACCAAGACCTCGACCGCCGGCATCCACGTCGCCAGGGTGCTGGCCCGGCTCGGCATCGCCGATCAGGTCGCGGCGCGGCTGAAGGTCTATCCGAACGGTGCGACCGCGATGCGCGAGATGGCGGCCTCGAGCGCGCGGCGTCCGATCGGCTGCACGCAGTCGACCGAGATCATCAGCACCGACGGCGTCGTGCTGTCCGGGTCGTTGCCGAGGGGTTGCGAGCTCGCGACCATGTATACCGCTGGCGTCACGACCAAGGCCGCGCACCCGCTACAGGCCTCGGTCCTGATCGGCCTGCTGGTGGGCGCCGGGCAATGGGAGCAGCGCGAACACGCCGGCTTCGTCGGCACCCGGGCGTGAGCCTCAAACCAAAAACGCGAAAACAACCCCATGCAAAGTAGAAATGGAACCTGCTGAAGGCCGATTTCGGCGTTGTCAAAGCCAATTCATATACTAATATATCAATTCAGTAGACGACTTCATCCGCTGCGACGCTGCAAGACACATCATCCTCCATCAGGCCGCACGACACCGCCGACCCGGTGCACGGGCGACGACCTCGAAAAAGACCATGCCCGCCTCGACGCCGAACAAGACCGTTTCTTCGGTTCGCCGCCCGGCCGCCGCCAACCGCCGCAGCGGCCGGCCACGCACGGCAACTGCGGCATCACGGATCTATTCGGACCTGCGCAACGAACTGGTGTCGCTGCAACGCCGCCCCGGCGAGGTGATCTCCGAAGCCCAGATCGCCCATTCATTCGGCGTCAGCCGGACTCCGGTCCGCGAAGCGATCCTGAAGCTGTCGGATGAGGGACTGCTGGAGATCTATCCGCAGTCCGGCATCTTCGTCTCGCGCGTTCCGCTCCATGCGCTGCCCGAGGCCATCATCATCCGCAAGGCGCTGGAGGAAACCACCGCGCGCCTCGCCGCCGAGCGCGCGACACCGAGCCAGATTCTGGCGCTGCGATCGGTGCTGGAACGGCAGCGCGAGGCGCTGGCGGCCGGCGACAGCGACGCATTCCACCAGGCCGACGAACTGTTTCACGCCACCGTGGCCGAAGTCGCCGGCTATCCCGGCATCTGGAAATACATCCAGCAAGTGAAGGTCCATGTCGATCGCTATCGCCGGCTGACCCTGCCCCAGTCGGGCCGGATTCCGAAAGTGATCGCCGAACACGAAGCCGTCCTTGTCGCGATCGAGGCCCACGATCCCGAGCGCGCGCGACATGCAATGGAAGCTCATCTCGAAAGCCTGCTCGACAACATCGCCACCACCCAGCACATCAATCCGGAGTTCTTCGACGACCGCCGCTAGAGCGCGATCTCCCGAAGACCCCAGACAAGCCAAACGAAAACAACCATCTGGAGGAACACATGAAGCGCCGCGATTTCATCAAGATGGGTGCCGGCCTTGGAGCCGCGGTTGCGACCGCGACACCGTTGTCCGGCGCCCGCGCGCAGGCCAAGGCCGTATTCAAGGCCTCCGACGTGCAGCCGGGCGGCTATCCAACCGTGGCGGCGACCGAAAACATGGGACAGAAGCTTTCGGAAGCCACCAACGGACGGCTTTCGGTAAAGATGTTTCCGTCGATGCAGCTCGGCGGCGAAAAGGAAACCATCGAACAGACCCAGATCGGCGCGATTCAGCTCTTGCGCGTCAGCGCCGGGACCATCGGCCCCATCGTCGACGACATCAACGTCGTCAACATGCCGTTCCTGTTCAAGAACATGGCGCAGGCCGAACGGATGATGGACGGCCTGATCGGGCAGGAACTGCTCGACAAGATCACCGCGAATGCCAATGCCAACCTGGTGGCGCTGTGCTGGATGAACTCCGGCTCGCGCAGCCTCTACAACACCAAGCACCCGATCAAGTCGATCGCCGACCTCAAGGGCCTGAAATTCCGCGTCATCGGCAATCCGATCTTCGTCGACATGATGAATGCGCTCGGCGGCAACGGCGTCGCGATGGGTTACGACCAGGTGTTCTCTGCGCTGCAGACCGGCGTGATCGACGGCGCCGAAAACAACATGCCGAGCTACGTCTTCAGCAACCACTTCACCGCCGCCAAGTATTACTCGCTGACCGAGCACCTGATCATTCCCGAGGTCATGGTGTTTTCGAAGCGAACCTGGGCCACGCTCTCGCCCGACGACCAGGCACTGGTGAAGAAGTTCGCGCGGGAGGCGCAACTGGAAGAGCGCGAGCTCTGGAACAAGTACGAAGCGCGGGCGATGGAAAAGGCCAAGGCGGCCGGCTGCGAGATCGTCGAGATCGCCGACAAGGAGCCGTTCCAGAAGGCGGTCAAGCCGGTGTGGGAAAAGTACGGCCCGAAATACGCCGACATGATCAAGCGCATCCAGGCGGTTTGATCGCCTGATGTCGGTGCCGCGGAGTTCGCGGCCCATCCTTCGAGACGCCCGCTTTGCGGGCTCCTCAGGATGAGGTCTGGTTCTGCGGCGATATCCTAGACCTCATGGTGAGGAGCCCGCAGAGCGGGCGTCTCGAACCATGAGGCCGAGCACGGTCACAGGGCCAAAGACGATGGTCCTGCACTAAACCGGGAGGAAGCAATGGCCGGATCGTTTCGCCGGGCGATGGACTATCTGTACCTTGCATGCGTCGTCGTCGGCTGCACGGCGCTGGTGCTGATCTCGGCCATCATCCCCTGGGCGGTGTTCACGCGCTATGTGCTCAACAGCGCCGCTTCCTGGCCCGAACCGCTGGCGGTTCTCCTGACCATCGTCGTCACCTTCATCGGCGCCGCCGCCGGCTACCGGCTCAACCTCCACATGAATGTCGGCTACTTCGCCGACAAGCTGCCCGGCGCACCACGCAAGCTGGTCGGACTGCTGGTTCAGCTTTTGATGGCGCTGATCGCGGTCTTCATGATCGTCTGGGGTTACCGGCTGGTGGAAGTGACCTGGCACAACACGATTGCCGATTTCCCGTTCCTGTCCGTCGGCGTCACCTACCTCCCGATTCCGATCGGCGGCGTCTGCCTGCTGCTGTTCATCGTCGAACGCGTCTTTCTCGGCATGCCGCCCGACCCGATCGGCCACGGCCACGAACCTGTACATGAGATTCCGGTCGACTGAAGGAGATCCCGCATGGACATCTTCATTCTGCTCGCGACCATGCTGGTCTGTTTCGTGATCGGCATGCCGATCGCCTATTCGCTGGCGGCGGCCGCGATCGCGGGCGCGTTGTCGGTCGGCATTCCCCTCGAAGCCGTGATGCTGAAAATTTCCGACGGCGTCAGCAAGGTGGCGATGCTGACCATTCCGTTCTTCGTGCTGGCGGGCGCCATCATGGCCGAAGGCGGCATGGCGCGGCGGCTGGTCGCCTTTGCCGACGTGCTGGTCGGGCTGACGCGGCTGCGCGGCGGGCTCTCGATCGTCAACGTGCTGGCGACGACGTTCCTGAGCGGCATCTCCGGTTCGGCGGTGGCGGATACTTCGGCGATCGGCTCGGTGATGATCCCGCAGATGGAGAAGAACGGCTATCCGCGGGTGTTCGCCACCAATCTCACCATCACCTCCTCGGTGCAGGCGCTGCTGGTGCCGCCGAGCCACAATGCGGTGCTGTATTCGCTCGCCACCGGCGGCACGATTTCGATCAGCGCGCTGTTCATGGCCGGCGTGTTTCCGGGCCTGCTGCTCGGCTTCTCGCTGATCATCCTCTGTCTCGTCATCGCCTACCGCAACGACCACCCGCGCGGCCAGGTGGTGCCGGCGAAGGATGCGGTCAGGATCGTGATCGATGCGGCCTGGGGCCTCGTCACGCTGGTCATCATTCTCGGCGGCATTCTCGGCGGCATCTTCACCGCGATCGAGGCCGGCGCGGTCGCCTGCATCTGGGCGTTCTTCGTCACCATGTTCATCTACCGCGACTACCGCTGGCGCGACCTGCCGGTGCTGCTGCACCGGACGCTGCGGACGGTGGCGATGGTGCTGACCCTGATCGCCTGCGCCTCCAGCGTCGGCTACATCATGGCGCTGACGCAGATGCCGGCCAAGATGACCGCGTTCTTCCTGTCGATCTCCAGCAATAAATACGTCATCCTGTTCCTGATCAACATCCTGCTATTGGTGCTCGGCACCCTCGTCGACATGGCGCCGTCGATCCTGATCGCGACACCGATCCTGCTGCCCGTGATGGCGAACTTCGGCGTCGATCCCGTGCATTTCGGAATGATCATGCTGCTCAACCTCGGCATCGGGCTATGCCATCCGCCGGTCGGCGCGATCCTGTTCGTCGGCTGCGCGGTCGGCAAGGTCACGATCGAGCAGGTGATGCGGAAGATCTGGCCGTTCTACGGCGTCATGTTCTTCGTGCTGATGTGCGTCACCTACTTGCCGGAAATCTCGCTCTGGCTGCCGCGGCACGTGCTGCGCTGACGGCGCGTGGCAGAGTATCTTGTCGCAGCCCATCCTTCGAGACGCCCGCTTTGCGGGCTCCTCAGGATGAGGGCTTGCTTTGCGGCGGCAAAATGCTCGACCCTCATGGTGAGGAGCCCGCAAAGCGGGCGTCTCGAACCATGAGGCCGAACCTCGTCACGGTCCACATGCGATAGCCTTGCCGGGGCCCAAGAAAAACGCCAGCATGGCGGGACAATCCCACAAGAAGGATCCCGCTCGTGAAGATCGTCGACCTCAGCCGAGAACTCTATCACCGCACCCCGAGCTATCCCGGCCATCCGCCGACCATCCACGGGCTCTGGAAGAGCCACGAGGACTCTCTCGCCGAGTCCGGCAACGTCTACGGGCTGGCGTCGATGTTCATCTCAATGGTCGACCACGCCGGTACCCACATCGACGCGCCGTCGCATTTCGGCAAGTCAGGCATCTCGATCGACAAATATCCGCTGGAAAAATGCATCGTGCCCGGCATCTGCCTCGACCTGCAACACATTGCGCCACGCGCCGAGATCACGCCCGCCGATCTCGAAGCCGCGGTGGCGAAGGCCGGCGTCGGCGTGCCGAAAGGCGGCACCGTGCTGCTCTGCACCGGCCACCATGCACGCACCTTCCCGCGCAAGGAATATTCCAGCGACAATTCCGGCGTGAACGTCGCCGCCACCGAGTGGCTCGCCAAACAGGGCGTCGTGCATTTCGGCATCGATTCGATGCGCCCCGGGCCGGATGGCGCCGTCAACTTGCTGGTACACAAGGCCTGCCTCGACCTCGACATCACCCACATCGAGAGCCTGTGCAATCTTGAGGCGCTGCTGGGCCAGGGCCAGTTCACCTTCATCGGCCTGCCGATGAAGTGGCGCGGCGGCACCGCCTCGCCGATCCGCGCCGTGGCCGTGTTCGGCCTATAGACGGAAGACGGCGCCGCATTCGCGAACGAACGCAGCGCCGGTCCCGACCCGCCTTCAGTAAGCCTTGACGGTACGAATTTCGTTGTTGGGCTGCGCCACGCGCGTCGGCTGAGCCTGCTCCGGCACAAGGTCAATGTTCACGAATTCGGCCTGGGCCGCGTCCGCGATCCATTTGGAAGCCGCGGGATGGCTGACGACAAAGGCGATCAGCGCGACCACACCGAGGATGGGCAGCGCAATCAGCTTCATGTCCCAGTTGCGGTAAGCGTTCCGGCCTTCGCGGGGCTGCTTGTCGAACGAGCCTTGCATGGTGGCCTCCGTCATACGCGTTAATCCCCGCGCATGCCTTAGCGGGCGGCGCAGATGCGCGATGTGAAGCGCCTCACAAGTCGTCCCCGTTCACCGTTTTGTGAGATAGTGCAAGTCCGACGTGGCTTCCTTGTGCGGGAAGGGCGCCATCTAAAGAAACAGGCAGCACAATCCAATGGCGGCGATGACCAAGAATAGAGCCAAGAGTGTTCCCACAAAATGCCCGTCTACCCCTATTCTACCGTCGGGCATTCGGGCAAACCCTGCAAGCAGATAGGACCGATCGACCACTGCATCCTTTGGCATGACGATCAATCGGCCGCGCGACAGGCGCGGAAGCAGCCATCTTCCTGCGAAAAAGCCGATAAGCTTCAATATCTCAAATACCAGTTCACCCATCGATCGACGCCTCGTGGTTCACCGAACCACTTGCAACACCAACGAGGGTAACGACACCACGATCGCACCGACTACGCCTCCGATGGCTGCCAGAACAACGGCTCCAATCAGGCCATGCGTCTCCCAACCAGACGCTCCACCGACGGTCATTCCGAGCCCAATAGCGGCAATCGCCAATGTTGCGTGGAGAATTCTGAGCGCTCTCGCCATCGCTTCTCCTCACATCCGTGAAACACAGTCGTCGCAGCCGATCAAGGCGACGATCGCGCCGAGCAGCGCGGCCAAGAAGATCGCAATTCCGAAGAAACCGATGACTGCAAGCGCCACGGGACCATGCTGATCGATGTTGCGGGTAATCGAATAATAGAAGGCGAAGGCGAAAAAGAACAAAAGCAACGAGCCGGCGAATTGCCACCCGCGCTTATGCGGCAATGGCCGAGCGCCTAATCCTAAGCCACGAACGACCGGACCGAGACGACAAGAACACGATGCGCAGGCCTTCATCCGCGCTTTATGAGCACTCTGATCGTCCTTCATACGAAACACCCGGTTCCACGCCCGGGAAACTACCAAACCAATCGTTAATGCGATGCAACTAGATATTGCAGTTTCGTTCAGAGTTGCTTTCTCCGAGTTAGGTATGGTCGAAAGAAATGCAATGAGGTATCCGCGTGGCTTTCGCATTGACTTTCACCGCGACGATGACCGCCATGTTTGCAGTGACCCTTCTCCGTATCCCTAAAAGCTGCCAGCAAGCCATTCGAAGTATCATCATGATGGGCGGAATGTGGTGCGCCATCAGCTTGAGCCATGCGTCCATCTGATGTTGAAATTCTTCGCCAAAGCCTTCCTGACGATGATCGGCGCTATTCTGGGCCTGTTTTGCGTCTTTCTTGTATGGATGTCGTGCGTGCGGCTTTACGGTTGGGCCTTGACCGGTCGTTTCATCCCTCCCAGCTATACCCGGCTGAAGGGACATGACTTGATTCTCTTCTCCGCCGAACCGATCCGCGCCAGCCTGGAGATTGCCGGCAATTTATTTTCGATCATCATCGGCCTGGCCATGCTCGTAACGATTGCTAAGGTATTCCGCCACGGCCTGGTCTGGACGAGCAAGCTGCCGTGCTATCTTCCGATGGCCTTTGTTCTCGTATTTCTCTCGACCTTATCCGCCAACGCGGTCCAACGTGTTGACTGGACCCTGCCTGCCGCCGTCTTGTTCGCCGGCTTGGCCATTTGCGCGGTCTGGATCGAACTAAGGACGAAGGGCTTGTCCCTCGCCGCGACAGTATCTGACGTGCAAAAGACTACTTTGAAGCAAAACGCTCACGTCCAAACGAATAGGACGTTCGAACTAATCGCCGCCGTTGGCTTGTGCCTGCTCGGAATCCTGAAATTGTCGATTTATTCGCACGCTGAATCTCTGCCAATGAATGAACGCGATCCCATATACAAAACCCTATTTTGGGTACGTATGGGATCAGGCTTCACCCGAATGAAGTTGGCCCGTCGTCGCCAGTCGCAAGTGCGCATGGTTCGGTCACGACCGAACTATTCGAGCGGCAAATGGGCTAGGGTCTCTCGAAGATCGGGCGCCCTCGGTCCCGAAAATTGACTTGGAATACCATGAGCGGCGCACGGATAGGCAAACAGGTGAACAAACATGTCCCACGACAAGACCGCAGAGACCACGTTGGCGGCGCTCAACCGCAACTATGTCCGCGCCGTCGACGAGGCCGACGTCGCCTGGTTCGACGCCAATCTCGCTGCCGACTTTCGCAACACCAATCCGGACGGCTCACTGATCGACCGGGCGGCATTTCTGGCGCAGATCGGCCGCGGCTCGACCGTGCGCGACATTCGCGAGCACGACGTGATCATCCGTGTTCTCGGGGATTTCGCCATCATCCACGCCCGCACCGCCTATCGCAAACCGGACGGCAGCGAAGGCGCCGGCCGCTACACCGACGACTGGCAATTCCGGGACGGGCGCTGGCAGTGCGTCTCGGCGCACGTGTCGCGCGCATAGGCGCGGCAGCACGCGCGCCAGCTCCGGGTGTCCTGACGAATTGCGCTGGATTGCATGGCTCGATATCGTGCGCCCATGTGCAAACCAGGAGACCCACCCCGTGCGATCCCTCACCGTTGCGCTCGTTTTTCTGGCGACAATCTCCGGCGCGGCTGCCGATCCCGGCGATGCCGACAAGGCAAAGGAGATGCTGGCGCGTGTCGTTACTGCCGTTCAGCAGGACGAGAGCGCGGCGATCAAAAAATTCAGCGCCGGCACCGACGGATTCAAGGATGGAAGTATCTACCCGTTCTGCTTCCGTCTTTCCGATGGCATTGTCATGACCGGCCAGACGGCCGGCTCGGATATCCGCTCCTTTCCCGGCGTTGGACCGCAGCTGTTCGAAGCTGCCCAGCAGCCCGAAGGCCAGGTTACGGAGATCAAGTACCTCGCCAAAAAGCCGCCGCCTGCCGAACCAACTCCTGTCGCGAAGGTGAGCCTGGTGCGCAAGATCGGACAGATCGGCTGCGGGGTCGGGTATTATCCCTGACGGACTGTCAGCCGAATGCTGAAGCGTGTACTTCCAGACCGCCCCGTCCGCTTTAGTCCCGATACTGTTGTAAAACTCGACGGATCTCGTTCGCCGACCTCCGTCGTGAAGTTTTGGACGGTTTGTTGTCTGGGTGCTCCTTTCTTGGGGTTGCGGTGTAGGTAGTGGCGCCCGAGGCGATGCCTACGCCGGGCAACTCGCTGCCTGGGATGGTGGGGCGCGACAGAGAAGCTTGGCGAGCCGCCTAAGGTTTTGTGCGGTTGCCGTGAGTAGGACCTCGTCTCTGACGCCACTCAAGCCGCGCAGCCGGAGCCGGTCGAGCCTGAGAATGCGCTTCATGTGTGCAAATCGCATCTCAACCTTCTTGCGCTCGCGGCGAGACTGTTCGAAGGCTTCGGTATTGGCCAATGCGCGGACACGATCACGCACATCTTCGTTGAGGTCGCGGGTGAGTTTGCGCACTGTCGCCGTCGTGCATTTCGGCTTTAGTGAGCAACGGGAGCAGTCGTTCTTGCTGGCTCTGTAGTAAACGATATGACCTTGATCGATATTGCCTGTGCTGGTCAGTTCCGCGCCGCCTGGGCAAACATAGATGTTGCGCTCCTGATCAAAGACGAAGTCGGCACGGCTATAAGTGCCATCAGGTCGTGCCGACTTATCCCACACCGGTACGTGCGGTGCTATGTTGCGATCCACCAGCCATTTTAACAACCTGACCGCGCCATAAGCCGTGTCGCCCGCAAGCCTCCGGGGACGTAGGTCAAAGCGTCGCTCAACACGCTCCACCATGGTCTGGGTGACTGCAATCTCCACGGCTCGGTTCGCCCGACTGCCCGCAGCATCGATGATGATACCGGCTTTGTTGTCGATCAGGTAGTTCGCATCGTAAGCAAAGAATGGGTCGACGCCCGGCCTCGCAACCCATGTCGCTTGCGGATCGGTGAGCGAGACTTCTTTGGGTGGCTTGCGCCGCTGGCCGCCTTCGCCCGAACCGTCGTCGCCACCACGATGCTCCTGACCGCGAGCGGCATCGAGGGCTACGAGATACTCGCGAACCGCGTGGGACGCTTCCTCTGCCTTAGGCCACGAAAACGGTTTGTCGCCGGGGATCCGCTTCGTCTTGTTCACATCCGCCTTGATCAGGCTCGCATCGATCGAGAACGCTTCGCCTCCAACCAGCCCAGCGGCAATGCACATCGCCACCACTCCCTCAAATACCTGGCGTAGGGCGTCACTCTCTCGGAAGCGTTCGTTCCGGGCACGGCAGAATACAGAATGATCGGGGATACGATCCTCGATGCCGAGCTTGCAAAACCACCGATAGGCAAGGTTCACTTGAATCTCAGCGCAAATCTGCCGCTCGGAGCGGATCGCAAAAATATAACCGACAAGCAGCATCCGGATCATCAGTACCGGGTCAATCGAAGGGCGGCCCGTGTGCGAGTAAAAAGGAGCTAACTCCGTGTGCACCCAGTCTAGATCGAGCAAACCGTCGATCTTCCGCACCAAATGATCAGGTGGGACCACCCTGTCGAGGTGAAACGAATAGAAGAACTGCCCTTGCTCGCCTTCCCGACGACCCATCATGCGCTGCTCCCGCAGATGCCACTATCCAAAGGAATCACGGATCGCGAGTCGTCTCAACGGGAGTTTTGCAACAGTATCGTCCCAAAGACGGACATCGCAAGCTGCAACGCCCACGTCCGCTAAGCGCCAGAAGCGGTCGGTAGCGAGCAGAATTTTTTGGGAAAACGAGGCTGCTCATTCAGTATAGAATGGTACGCGCACGATCGAGCGGCGCGGAGGGCGGGTGGTGGAGGATATCACATGCCTGCACGCCCTATCTCCCGACGCCAGCGACCTTGGAACAAGGGATTGCTTATCGGCCAGAAGAGGCCCCTCGAGCCAAAGCACGTTTGGTCAATTCGAGTTCGCCTAGAAATCGCAGGATCAAGGCGCGATCTTGCAATCTTCAATCTCGCAATCGACAGCAAGCTTCGCGCTTGCGACTTGGTCAAACTGCGCTTAGACGACATTTGTTCGGGAGTAAAAGTGCGCCATCGGGCAACGATCGTCCAAAAGAAGACTGGTCGACCAGTCCAATTCGAGATCACGGAGCAGTCGAGGAGTTCCGTTGAAGCCTGGTTGCCAATGCTCCGGGCTACCGGTTCCCGATTTCTCTTTCCAAGTCGACTACATGCAAGTCCTCACATATCCATCCGCCAATATGCCCGACTGGTGCATCGCTGGGTCGAAAGCATAGGCTTGGAGACGGTCTTGTACGGTACTCATTCGATGCGGCGTACGAAGGCTGCCCGGATTTACCGCAAGTCCGGCAACCTGCGCGCCGTGCAACTTCTCCTCGGCCATACGAAGCTAGAGAGCACTGTTCGATACCTCGGCATCGAGGTAGATGACGCTCTAAATATGGCTGAGCAGATTGAGCTTTAATCATCTACCCCCGGATCCAAAAATCTCTACGTTTGAGGCACGAGCGGCCTGGCTGACCGCGTCATCGCGCGGACGTTGGGAGTGAGCAATGGAATCGTGCACGGTTATGTGCGTCACGCCCGGCTTGCGGGGTTGGCCTGGCCGCTGCTCTGTTGCTTCGATCCACGCCTCGGCCGTCTTCAGCGGCCGAACTGCAACACCGGCGGTTCGGGCGCGTCGATTTTTCCTTCGGCAAACAGGTTCGGAAAAAGGCGTTCGCGGTACTCCAAAGGGAAAGCAACACGAACTGGCCCCTTCGGAGTGCTCGATTTCAAGAATCCCTGCTCGGTCAGCTTCGATACTACCGTGCGGGCCGTGCGCCCGGGCATCCTCAACACGTGCGCGGCATCACCGCGTTCCATTTGTCCGAACTTGAAGATCGACATGACCAGGTCTATCGCTCGGGTTTCGAGCTTGAGGTCAGCAAGAAGGTCCTTGTAGCGCTCCTGGATTTTGTCGAGTTGAAATACTGCCTTGCTGAACCTTATCTGGTCCAACATGATGCTCAGAAACCATTCCGAAAACTCGATTAGGGCTGCTTCGGAGAGGTTTCCGCGACCATCGCGATCCCCGCGCCTGGGACTGTCCGCGCTGTCCATATAACGCTTGTATTCACCGCGGTCCCTAAGGCCTCGTGCCAGTCCCCTTGAGATGGACCAAAGGCCCGCACCGCCGATCCCAGCGCGCAAGCCCATGGCGTGCGACATCAGCCGGCTGACCCTCCCGTTGCCGTCGACGAAGGGATGGATGTAATTCAGGCGGTGATGCGCTGTTGCGATGGCAATGATCCCAAGGCTTGCCTTTCCCTCTGCTGCTGTAAAGCGCGTCTCGAAGTAGTCCATGAACGTTTGGACCACGCTTGAAGAAGGAGGCACGTGCCGACCGACGGCGATATCCTCTTCCAGCGACGACCTGAATTTGCCCGGAACGATAAAAATCTCAGTTCCGTCCTGCCGCTTCGTCACCCGAAACTCTGGAGGCATCTCGTCATAGAACGACTTGTGAACCCACAATATGAACTTCGTCGAGACCGGTATGGGCAGCTTGTTCGTCATATGCGCGATGTCGATCGCCCGCTGCACCTCGACGTGCGCCTTCGCCTCAAGCGCAAGGGGTCTTTTTTCGGGCTCGATCTGGACGCCGGTCAATGCCTTTTCGATGTCCAAGGGGCGCGTGTTGTGTCCTTCAATGAGGTTTGAGTAGTAGCTGTTCATCATTCGGACGAGGTCCGCGAGCTCGGCGAGGCTGTCCTGGTTCAACCCGTTTCCGACAGTGGCGGACTCGCGTTGGATCTGGACGGCGAGATCGGCAAGGACGCGTGGAACGTCGTCCTCGAAAAGGCAGGGTTCGATTCTGGCCGGTGTTTCAAGCATTTTTTGCCGATCTTCAGTTCCGATATAATAAGTAATATCAGGATTTTACGAGGCTTTCGCCATAAATTCTGCCGAAGTTCGTTGCCGATCTTGGGACGGGTCCAAGTCGGCTGGAAAACTAGGATTTCCTGCCGATGATGCAATAGAAATAAGTCAGATATTACAGATGCTTATATCGAGTGGTAATGGACATTTGCCGATCTGCATTGCCGGTCTTTGAGGCGATTTGGATAGTTAATGGGATGTCTACACAATCCCGATGGTCGCCTAGTCTCAAATGCCTGACCCGGCTGCGAGACACGGTTTCCGCCGGACTTGCCGGCACATGAACGTGCGCTACCACCAAAGCCACCATGATCATGATCGGCACCTGTCGATGATCATGATAAAGCCCACGCGATCATGATCGGCGGCGCATCCTCGGCATGCCGCCGATGATGATGATCGTAAGCGCTCCTTCCCGTCGGCGCCGACGGCCGGTGACAGGAATCGACAGCGGAATCTCGCCCACTAACGCTGCCGGCCAGAAGCGCCGCCGGCAATGGCATCGGTGGGGTTCCGCCTTTGAGCAGCCGTGTCCCTCGCACTCTACGTCCCATCCTGGCTCGAACTCGACAATGCGCACGGGGCCAGCACTTCCGCGGCGTTCTCACGGGTCTTGCCGCGCATATTCCATGGCCATCATTCGGCGAAAGCGGCCAGCGGCCGCTTTGCGCCGATTGTGTTGAAGAAGTCGGCGCCCCAAACGATTGGGGATTGCAAGGAATCAGGCGCGCGTGAGCTTGTTTTCGCTCAGGCCGGCATTGGGGCGGGTAGCGGGATCAGCTTTGCCAGCTTTCGGAGGTTTTGGGCGATGGCAGCGAGGAGGAACTCGTCTTGAGCACCAAACGGACCTCTCAGCCTCAGTCGGTCGAGGCGTAGGATGCGCTTCAGATGTGCGAACAACATCTCGATCTTTTTCCGTTCACGCCGCGATGTCACGTAGGCCTCAGTCTTGGCGATATCGCGCGCGACATCTCGGGCGTTTTCATAGATTGAACGCGGAACCTTGCGAGCGGGCATCTTTGGACAGCAACGTGGCTTGAGCTCGCAGGCGTCGCAGTCATATTTGCTGGCGCGATACAGCAGTGTTGCTCCGTCGTTCACCAGAGTGCCGGTCGAGGTCAGTACCTTGCCGGCTGGACAGACGTAGATATCGGCTTCCTGATCATAGTTGAAGTCTCCGCGCGCAAACGTCCCATCGTCGCGAGCCGACTTGTCGAACACCGGAATGTGCGGCTCAATCGCGCGCTCGTTGACTAGCCACCCAAGCATCTCGGCTGACCCGTAGGCACTGTCGGCAGCCAGGCGCTCGGGACAGAGCCCGAGGCAATCTTCGGTGCGCTCAATCATTGTGCGCGCCGCACCGACCTCGGCCTGCCGGATGGCTCTCGTCGCCTCAACATCGACGATAATCGCTGCCTTCAAGTCGATCAGGTAGTTGTCGGCGTAGGCAAAAAAGGCATGTCCTTTGTGCGCACCGGTCCATTGTGCGGCCGGATCCGACCTGGAGATGAACTTCGGCACCGTCTCGCTGGCTGCGCCCCAGGCAGCCTCATCCAGAGTATCAAGATATTCACGGACGGATCGGCGCGTCCTAGCGACGGCTTCCCAGTCGACATCATCAGACCCTGCCGCAGACCGCTGCTTGTTGGCATCGGCAGCAATCAGGCTGGCATCGACAGCAAAGGCTGTCCCGTCAACCAGCCCTTCTGCCATGCAGCGTCGGACCACGGTCTCGAACAGCTTCCGCAGCAGATCGCAATCGCGGAAGCGGCCATGCCTATTCTTGGAGAAGGTCGAGTGGTCCGGCACCTCACCATCGAGGCCGAGCCGGCAGAACCAGCGGTAGGCGAGGTTCAAGTGCACCTCCTCGCACAACCGCCTTTCGGAGCGAATGCCGTAGCAGTAGCCAACAAGCAGCATCCGGACGAGCAGTTCGGGATCAATCGAAGGCCGGCCGGTCGAGCTATAAAATGGCGCCAGATGACCCCGAACCTCTGACAAATCGACAAAGCGATCAATCGACCTCAGCAAGTGGCCGGCCGGAACATGTCGCTCAAGTGAGAACTCGTAAAACAGTGCCGCCTGATCGACCTGCCGAGGACCCATCATCGACTCAAATCTCCACCGCTAAGGGGAAATGAATCAGCGATCTCCTTCAGCTTCAACAGTCGAGTTTTTCAACAAAATCGACCCACAACGGACACTTGGCCGCTTGGTCCGGTACCCTAGAAGTCCTACACTCTGGGTGAGATGGGGGAGTCGGTATGGATCGCCGCGAGTTCATCGGACTGATAGGCGCGACCGCACTAAGCGTTCCGCTACCTGGGTATGCCCAGACAAAAAGGGACATTCCACTGGTCGGTATTTTACATGCGATGAGATCGGATGACACGGGGGCCAAGGATAGAATCGAAGCCCTCCGCCACGGCATGCAGGACGAGGGCTTCATCGAGGGGACTAATTATTCCCTCGTAGTTAAGTCTGCCGAAGGGGATTACAGTCGCATGACTCCGCTCGGGATGGAATTGGCTGCGCTGACCCCCCGCGTCATCGTTACAATAGGCTATGGTATAAGCGGAGGCTTCGCACCTATTCCGAAAGGATCTATTCGAGAAAAATTTCCGACAATGCCGGTGGTTTTTACTGGCGTTGCTGCGGATCCTATCGCACTGGGCTGGGCCCAGAGCTACAACTACCCAGGCGGGATGACCACCGGAAACGTGATGAATGCGGTCGGCGGTGAGGAAAGCATTGCCGAAAAACGTGTGGAGCTTTTCAAGCAGTGTGTTCCCGGCTTTAAACGACTCGGCATGATATCGCCTGCAGGCGACGGGCGGTCGAAGGCGATCTTGGCAGTCAAGGAAAAAGCAGCCCTGCAAAAATTGGCCGCCCGGCTGGACTTTGAGTTCGTCCCCTACGATCTCGACACCATTGACGATCTGGACGGCGCTATTGAGGCTGGCCTTCGCGATGATGTGAGCGGTTTCTACATCTCGCAAGAAACGGTAATGGCCGTCAACATGTCGCGCATCGTGAGTTTGGTCAACGCGTCAGGAAAACCTAGCATCGGCCCTACCCCGTATTGGGGACGCGCAGGGCTTCTACTGTCCTACGCGACCGATCCGCTCGACGGTTTACGGCATGCTGGCATTTATGCCGCGAAAATCCTGAAAGGCACCAAGCCAGGCGATCTTCCCATCGAACAGGCGACCAAATTTGTTTTAGTTATCAATCTTAAGACTGCAAAAACGCTCCGCATTGTCGTGCCGCCGAACGTACTCGCGCTCGCCGACGAGGTCATTGAGTAATGTGTAATTTTTTCTGCGGTGCACGAGTCTCTTCATGGCACAAGACGGACATGCCATGGTGACCCGGCGATGTCCGTCCTTAGCGGTGAAGCCGACAGCGGTTTATGGGTACACGCCCTAGAACAACGCCTTTTCCCCGCACAGCGCCACCCGGTTGCTACAAGGCGCGTCGATTCTCATGAAGCGTCGAATTGAACTGCAAGCCGGATGGAGTCGTCTGCGTCGCCTCCCGCGCAAGCGAAATCTCGCGACAAGACCTGCGACAAAGTAACCCGACGGGCAAATCACCAAAGTCTGTCCAGACCTTCGCGCGAAAATAAATCGATTGCCCCGTCGGGCAAATCAGGTGTCTAACTCCGCCCGTCTCCCGCGATGAGAGGGGCGAGCGCGATCGTCACGAACGTGCGGTGAGATGCGGTGGACGTGGGGCTGCGACTGACGAGCGTGGTCCTTGCGTACGGTGAAATCGTTTGGGTCCGACGCCCCGATGCAGGCGTCAAGTTCGAGGGCGGCCAACGCGGCCCGAGAGCGATGGTGTCACGAAAAGCAGGGTCACCAGGACGATCTCGTATAAGCCGTAAAGCCATTGCGCAGGGAAGGCCGGATGCCTCCGCCAAACCTGTATGCTCGTGGGCAGCATATTCCTATGCAACAGGCCTGCGAGACCGCGGGTGCGGCGCGCACCCGGTCTTCCCTGCGCCCTCTTTCTTTCGAGGGCGGAACGAAATGCAAAACTTCGGGCAGATGATGCCGCGAGAATAGTTTCCGCTGTCATCGTCCGCCTTGTGCGCGATTGCGCACTGGGGCGGACGATCCAGTATTCCAGAGACAGCGATGATTGAACCGATAGGCCGCGGCGTACTGGATACCCCGCATGCGCGGGGTATGACGGCGGAGAGGCTGTTTGAATGTGAATCGCGGGATGGCTCGCGTCTTCTTGGCCGCAGTCTACCGCAGCCCCTCATACACCATGAAGCCGCGGGCAATCGCGAGCTTGCGCAGGGCGCGCGGCACCAGCTTTTCCGGCCGGTGCAGGTAGCGCCACGAGGTCAGCCTGAAATCACGGAGCGTGCCGAGATCGTCTTCGAACGGCGCCAGCGAACCGGTCAGGCTGACCGGTGCATGCGCCCGATGGTTGAACGGCAGCAGCAGCAATTCGAGATGGGCGGTGCGGCCGTCTTCGGCCACAGCGGTGATGCCGCAGATTGCGGCCAGCATTTCCTCGGCGACGTAGCTGATGACGTCCTCGATCTCGCGGCGGGCGCCGGGTGCAAACAGCGTCGAGATTCCGGTGTCCTTGAGGTCGCGGCCGAGCAGGGCGTTGACCCGCGTTCCGGCGACGCGGAACGGATAACCGGCGTCGTGGTCGTAGGACAGCACGAAGATGTCGCCGAGCAGTTCGCGCACCGCGCCCGGCTCGATGTCGCTCCGATCAGGCGCGCGCGCGTCGCCGCGTTGCGCGTCCCAATAGGTGAAGAAACCGCGGCTCGATGGATGTTTCATTGCTAAGCCTTGCCCCGCGCCTGCCTTGGGCGGGACACTTCTGTCCCGCTTTTGTGCACGCGCCGTCCCTTGGTTGTTGTGCAGGACAGGCTTTGCAGCGTCCATGCCCGGAGGCCCGAATTGGCGCGGGGAGGCGTGCCTTTGCGGCGTTAACGTTAAATTAACTACGACCTTGGCGATCGCGATCCCACCTGCGTAGAGTGGAACGCATCAGACGGCGCCGGCTTCTTCTCCGGTGCAGTTGGTACACAGGTGGCGTCAAACAGTTTGGTCATCGCGCGGGGAGGGGTGGGGATGTGATCCCGGCTCCGGGGCGCGAAAAGATCGGCGAGACAAGGCAGAGCGTTCTCAGCGCTCTGCCTTTTTCTTTTTTGAACAGGAGCAGTCCTCTCCGTGTCCCGGACGCGGTGCAGCGCCGCTTGGCGGTGCACCGCAGAGCCGGGACCCACACGCTGCTCGTTGGGTCCCGGCTCTGCGAAGCAGCGCTTCGCGCTGCATCGCGTCCGGGACACGAGGCTTACGCATTGAGTTGGCTCGTCAGATCGTCCCAATGGGGATTGAATTCTTCGATCAGCCTGATCTTCCAGGCACGACGCCAGCGCTTCAGGGAATGTTCGCGTGCGCGGGCCTCAAGGATGGAATCGAATGCCTCGAAATAAACGAGGATTTCGACGCCGTATTTTCGTGTGAAGCCTGGAACGAGCTTGCTCTTATGCTCCAACATACGCCGCGCCAAGTTGTTGGTGACGCCGACGTAAAGCGTTCCGTTTCGCTGGCTCGCAAGGATGTAGACGAAGAACGGTCCGTCCATTCGATCAAACCCGGATTGCAGGCCAGGAAATTGAGCGCCAGCTTTGCACGGCTAGCGTGTACTTCCAAATTGCTGGGTCCCGGCTCTGCGCAGCATCACTGCGTGACGCAGCGCGTCCGGGACACGAGATTTTCGTGCGTGTCCCGGACGCGGTGCAGCGCCGCTTGGCGATGGACCGCAGGGCCGGGACCCACAAACTCCACCACGATCTTCATTTTGTGCACTTGCACAGGGCGGGCAAAGCCGCCTATCTGGGACCGGTAGGCCGCAAACCGCGTCGTAAGGTCCCGGACCCTTGGACTCTCCGCCCGAATCCCACCCCGAGCCGCTGCCGGAGACCCCGCGCGAGCCGATCCTGACGTTGCCGGCGGCGCTCACCGCCTATGTCGTGCTGATCGCGCTCATTCACTTGCGGGTGCTGCTGCCGCCGGAGATGGAAAACTGGACCATCGACGTCTTCGGCTTCATCCCGAAGCGCTACGATTCAACGCTGCTCAATATCGCCTTTCCCGGTGGCGCCGGCGCCAAGGTCTGGACCTTCGTCACCTATTCGCTGCTGCACGCCAATCTCAGCCACATCGGTTTCAACGTGCTGTGGCTGCTGCCGTTCGGCAGCGCGCTGGCGCGCCGCTTCGGCGCCGTCAGGTTCTTCGTGTTCATGGCGGTGACGGCGGCTGCCGGCGCGGTGGCGCATTTGCTCACCCACGAGCATGCGATTGCGCCGATGATCGGCGCCTCGGCGTCGGTATCCGGCACCATGGCGGCCGCCATGCGCTTTGCCTTCGTGCAGGGCAGTTTCCTGTCGTTCAGCCGGGGCGATGCGGAGGCTGCGGCGAAGGTTCCGGCGCTGTCGCTGGCGCAAGCGCTGCGCAACACGCGCGTGCTCGGATTTCTCGCGGTCTGGTTCGGCGTCAACATCATTTTCGGCGTCGGCTCGATTGCGATCGGCTCGGAAGGCGCTGTCGTCGCCTGGCAGGCGCATATCGGCGGATTTCTCGCCGGCCTGATGTTGTTTTCGCTGTTCGATCCGGTTCCGCGTGCGCTGCCGCATCCGGTTGATCCATCATCGCCGGACCGATCAGGCCGCATCTGATCGGCGCTTGCGGCGCACGGCGATTTCATCCATCATCTCTGCAAGTTGAAACGCTAGCCAAAGCGGCTGCCGTGCAAGGCAGCCGTGCTTGCTGACCGCGCCCGAACCAATCCGGCGCCAAACTGTTGATTGAAGACTCGCGAACAAGTCCGGCCCTTCGGGGTTGCGAACGGATTCAGGAGGCGACAATGACGGTACGTTCGATTTTGGACACCAAAGGCCATCAGATCCTGAGCGTGGGACCCGACGACAAGTTGTCGGCCGCGATCAAGTTGTTGGGCGAGCGTAAGATCGGCGCCGTGCTGGTGATGAACCAGGGGCGCATGGAAGGCATCCTGTCGGAGCGCGACATCGTCCGCGTGCTCGGCGAGCGCGGCGCCAGGGTGCTCGATGAGCCCGTAAGCAGCGTCATGACACGCAAGGTCGTCAGTTGCCGGCAGTCCGACACCGTGAGCGGCATCATGGAGATGATGACGCTCGGCAAGTTCCGCCATTTGCCCGTGGTCGAGGACGGCAAGGTCGTCGGCCTGATCTCGATCGGCGACATCGTCAAGTGGCGCGTCCGGGAATACGAGAACGAGCAGGAAGCGCTGCGCGATTACATCAAGACGGCGTGAGAGCTTTTCCGCGTGAAGCGGATACCGCTTCTCGCTGAAGCCGCTTCACGTTGAGATCGTGCGTCAGAACCGGAAGCCGGCTATTCCTGCGCCGTCGCCTTTTCAGCCGCGGTAGCGGTCTCCGCCGCCGGCGCCAGGATATGGATCGTATCCTGGATCGAGGCGATCGCGCGTTCGGCTGCGCGTGCGCCGTGGGCGATGAGGTCGCCGGCGCGGTGAAAATCGAAAAAGCCGATCTGACCGACGCGGGGAGATATCGCCAAGTCCGGCGGATCGCCGGCCAGCCGCGCCCGTGTGATGCGGTCCTGCATGATGTTGAAGGCATCGACCATGACGGTGGAAATGCCGGGCCGTCCTTCGCCACCGAAGAATTCGCGTTTCACGCGTTCGGCCGAGAAGAACTTGCCGAGCCGGCCTTTGGGCGCCTCGGGTGCAGGCTCGGTCGCGTCTGCCACCGGAAGGCCGGCCGAAGGGCCGTGGGAAAAGATCGTCGTCGAATGGGTAAAGACGTCGCTCGACAGATTGGCGGCGATCACGACTTCCGCGCCGAGCGCCCGCGCCGCCGATACCGGCACCGGGTTGACCAGCGCACCGTCGACCAGCCAGCGATCGCCGATCAGGACCGGCGCAAATATTCCGGGCAGGGCGTAGGAAGCGCGCATGGCATCGACCATGCGGCCATGGGTCAGCCAGATCTCGTGGCCGGTGCGAACCTCGGTGGCGACGGTGGCAAACTTTATCGGCAGGTCCTCGATCAGGTTTTCGCCCAACGTGGTCTCGATCTCGGCGGCTAGCTTGGCACCGCCGATCAGGCCGGAGCCGTTGAGGCGGATATCGAGATAGGACAAGACGTTTCGCGGTTGCAGGTTGCGGGCCCATGCCTCCAGCCGGTCGAGACGGCCGGCCGCGTAGGCGCCGCCGACCACGCCGCCCATCGAGGTCCCGACGACGATATCCGGAACGATGCCATGGGCGGTCAGCGTGTTGATGATGCCGATATGCGCGAAGCCGCGGGCGGCGCCGCCGCCCAATGCCAATCCGATGACGGGCCGGCGAACGGGGCCCAGTCCTACCTTGTCGCGGGTGTCGGAGCCCTTTTGGCCCCGGCCCATCCAGTTATCCAACACTCAAACACTCCTGCCGCATCGAGATATTCGCGGTGGCGCGGCCCTGCCACGGACCGCTGCGTCATTCACCCTGCTTTACCTCTGCATGGTTTATGCCGGTCTAAACCGGCCTAGGCAGGCATTGTGACTGGACCGCGGCCTGCTGGATCAACCTCGGCAGTTCCGGCCGGTTCCTTCGTCCGGGACTGGCGGTGCGTTGGAGGCTTGAATTTGCCGCGTTTTCAGTGAAAAGCATGGCCATGACTGCGAGGGGTAACGGGATCAGTGGGAGCGGGCGGGCCGGATGGCCTGTGCCGGCGTTTATACTGGCCGTTTTCCTTGCATTGGGGCCGGTTTCGCTGATTCCAGCGCCGAGTTCGGCCCAAATGTTCACCGACCGGCCGCCGCCGGTCCCGCCATCATCCATTCCGGACGCCCCCGGCGGCCCTGCCTTGAATCTGGCGCCGCCGTCCGGCCCGGCCTCGATTCCGCCGGCGCTTCCGGCGCCGCTGACCCAGCCCACGATCGTTCCGCCGTCGATCGCCACCGTGCCGCCGACCGCGCCGCCGCCGGGGGCTTCCACCGCCGGCCAGGCGGTGCTGTCGCTGACGGCGCGCTATGGCAAGGACCTGCCCGTCATCAACAACGGCCTGGTGTGGCGGGTGTTCGCGGACAAGCCCGACGAGACCGGAACCTTCAAGCTGATCCGCGAGGATCGCGGCGCAACGCCGAATATCGTGCTGCCGCCGGGCAACTACGTCGTCCACGTGGCGCTTGGCCTCGTCAGCGCGGTGCGCGCGGTGAGTTTGAAATCCGAGACCGACCGTGAGTCCTTCGTGCTGCCGGCCGGTGGGCTGCGCATCGAGGGCCGCGTCGGCACCTCGAAGATTCCGCAGAACCAGATTTCGTTCGCGATTTACAAGGGCAGCCAGTTCGAAACATCCGAGCGCGGCGCGCTGGTGCCCAACGTCTCCGCCGGCGACGTCGCGCTGCTGCCGGAGGGCACCTATTACATCATCTCCAACTACGGCGATGCCAACTCCGTGGTGCGCTCCGACATCCGCGTCCAGGCCGGCAAGCTGACCGACGTGATCGTCACCCATCGCGCCGCCGTCATCACGCTGAAACTCGTCAGCGACAAGGGCGGCGAGGCGCTCGCCAACACCGCATGGTCGGTGATTACGCCGGGCGGCGACGTGATCAAGGAATCAATCGGCGCGTTTCCGCGCGTGGTGCTGTCCGAGGGCGAATACCGCGCCATCGCCAAGAACGAAGGCAAGGTGTTCGAACGTCCCTTCAACGTCGTCAACGGTGTCGACGGCGAAGTCGAAGTGGTCGCGCGCTGAATGCTTGCGTCCGGTTGTACCGGCGCGTCATTTCACCGCTGTCATAGTTTCTAATTCGCACTAACCATCGCGCAGCTTTAAACTGTCATAATCGCCATATTGGCGTACCGCTCCCGCAATTTTTACACGGCATTAAATCCGCGCGCCTTGGATGCCGCACGTGAAGCGTGGGCGTTGCGGGGTGGGTCATGGTGATGGCGAAGAAGTCGTCGGGGACTGAGAAATTCAACAGCGATATGTTTGGCGATGTCGCCGTTCTGCAACGCAAGTGGAAGGCAGCGTTGCGTCCGGGCGAAACGCTGCCCCGCTATGAAGACGTCATGCTCGGAAGCCTCGGGCGGCTCGCAGATCATATCGCGCTGCTCAAGGAGAATGATGCGGCGCTCGCGGTTTCGCATACCGGGCGTTACGTGCAGCAATGGCTGAATGACGAGCGCTGGGATGTTCCGCTGAGCGCGCTGCCGCCGGATTGCGCCACGGCACTTGGCGAAGCGGCATCGAACGCACTTGCGAATGGCCGCCCTCATCTGGCGTCGGCGTATTGCGTGCGCGACGGGCTGGTGCGGAGCTATGACGTGTTGGCGCTGCCGACGTCGTCGCGCTGGGGCGGCACGCTGGTCGGCACTTACGTCAACGAGCGCGACGCCCAATACAATCTGCTCGATACGATCTTCACTGCGACAGACGATGGCGTGCTGTCGCTGGCGGCGATCCGCGATGCCGGCGGGCAGCCGTTTGATTTTCAGATCGTCCATCTCAACCAGGGTGCGGCCCGGCTGTTGCAGCAGCCATCGACCGCGTTGCTGTGGCACCGGCTTGGCGCCGGCGGAAATCCGCTATGCGCGCCCGACGTGATCCAGCAATTACGTGACATCATCCGCGGCGGCAACGGCGGCCAGATCGAAATCGATCGCGCAGACCGTTGTCTCCGGCTTGGCGTGACCGCGTTCGGCGACATGTTGTCGTTGACGGTCTCCGATGTCACGGCATTGAAGCGCAGCGAGGTCTCGTTCCGCCTGCTGTTCGACAACAACCCGATGCCGATGTGGGTGTTCGATGCCGAGACCACGCAGTTTCTCAGCGTCAACGACGCCGCCGTGCAGCATTACGGCTTCAGCCGGGAAATCTTTCTAGGCATGCAGTTGCATCAGATCTGGCCGGAAGACGAATGGGCCATCCATAGCCAGGCGTTGCAGCAGGTCGGCGACGTCTACAATTCGAGCCGCGACTGGCGGCATCTGAAGGCCGACGGCAGCGAGATCCATGTGCTGACATTCGGCCGGCGGGTCGCCTTCGACGGCCGCGACGGCTATCTGGTGGCCGTGGTCGACATCACCGAGCGCCGCGAGGCCGAAGCCCGCATCGCCCATATGGCCCATCACGACGGCCTGACCAACCTGCCGAACCGGGACCATTATCAGGACCGGCTGCGGCAGGCGCTGGACCGCGGGCGGCCCGGCAACAAGCGGGTCGCGGTGCTGTGCGTCGATCTCGATCTGTTCAAGAACGTCAACGATTCCTTTGGTCACCCCGTCGGTGACCGCCTGCTCAAGCTGGTCGCCGAACGGCTGAAGTCCGAGGTGTACGGCGACAACCTTGCCGCCCGGCTCGGCGGCGACGAATTCGCCATCGTGCTGACGTCGGATGTATCACCCAACGAGGTCAGCGATTTTTCCGACCGGCTGATCTCGGTGCTGAGCCAACGCTATGAGATCGATGGCCTCGAAGTGGTCGTCGGCGCCAGCATCGGCATCGCGCTGTCGCCGGGCGATGGCGTTTCCAGCGAGGAACTGATGCGTAACGCCGACATGGCGCTCTATCGCGCGAAGTCGGATGGCGGCGGCGTGCACCGTTTCTTCGAACGGGAGATGGACCAGCAGGCGCAGAAACGCCGCGACATGGAACGCGACCTGCGCCGTGCGTTTGCCAATGGCGAGTTCGAGTTGCATTACCAGCCGCTGGTGGATATCGCCGCCGACCGCATCAGCGGGTTTGAATCGCTGTTGCGCTGGCGCCATCCCGAGAAGCGCATGGTGTCGCCGGCCGAGTTCATTCCGGTGGCTGAGGATATCGGATTGATCGTTCAGCTCGGCGAGTGGGTGCTGCACGAGGCCTGTACCGAGGCAATGAACTGGCCGAAGGACGTCAAGGTCGCCGTCAACCTGTCGCCGGTGCAGTTCCGCAGCCGCAATCTGGTTCAGGCCGTGATCTCGGCGCTGGGGCGTTCCGGATTGTCGCCACGGCGGCTCGAACTCGAAATCACCGAGTCGGTTTTCCTCGCCGAGACCGAAGCCAATCTCGCCATACTGCATCAGCTCCGCGAACTCGGCGTCAGCATCTCGATGGACGATTTCGGCACCGGCTATTCCAGCCTGAGCTATTTGCGGAGTTTTCCGTTCGACAAGATCAAGATCGACCGTTCCTTCGTCAAGGATCTGGCCGAACGCGATGACTGCGTCGCGATCGTGCGCGCGATCTCCGGCCTCGGCCGCAGCCTCAACATCACGACGACAGCCGAAGGCGTCGAGACCACCGATCAGCTCGATTGGCTGCGCGCCGAAGGCTGCAACGAGGTGCAGGGGTTCCTGTTCAGCGCGGCGAGGCCCGCGGCCGACATCGCGGCGCTGCTGTCGGGATTCGCAGCGCGCGCCGCCAAGGCGGCGTAAGGGTCAGAACCGCGTCACGATATCGGACAGCGCCGGGCGAGGGCGGTCCTCGGCGGGTTTTGCGGTGCCGATATGGATGAAGCCGGCGAGCTTCTCGTCCGGCTTCAGCCCAAGACCGTCGAGCACGTCGCGATCGAAGGCGAACCAGCCGGTCAGCCAGTTGGCGCCGTAGCCGAGCGCGGTCGCCGCGGTGACGATGTTCATCGCGCTGGCGCCGGCGGACAGTTCCTGCTCCCACGCCGGCACCTTCGGGTGCGGCCTGGTAAAGCTCACCACCGCGATAACCAGCGGTGCATCCATCAACCGGCGCTTCTCGATCTCGATTTCGGCCGCCGGCGCGGCCGGGTTCTTCGTCGCAAAAACCTTGGCGATAACCTCACCTGCGCGAACGCGGGCGTCGCCCTCGAACACGATGAAACGCCAGGGCGTCATCTTGCCGTGATCCGGCACCCGCGCACCGATTGTCAGGATGGTGTCGAGTTCTTCAGGCGAGGGGCCGGGGCCGCTCATCTCGCGGGGTTTGACCGAGCGGCGGAGTTTCAGAAGTTCAAGGGCGTCGGGCAAGGCAAGTCTCTCTCGTGGGATAGATGGATACCTGTCACGCAGATAGGGTGGTCACGCAGCTGCCGAAAGGCAGTTTAGACCGATTGTGAATCCGCTCGCGTAAAGCCTGACAGCTTCAAGTTTTCCTGGGCGTCGACGGCATCTTCGCCGCCCGCTCCAGCAAGTCCTTCCCGAGGTCTTCCAGTATAGCCTTGGTCGCCAGGAACAGGCTGTGGCCCTGATCGGTCTCGATCGCCAGCGCCACGACTGCCGGCTGGTTCGGATCCGGGATGAGCTGATACGCCCGGATCGGATAGGCCGGCAGTTCCTGTTCTTCCATGGTCGGGTCGCCGGCCATCAGGCCTCGAGCCTCGCCCGCTTCACGTCGGGCGGGGTTGCTTCCTCGACCAGCGCGGCGATGGCTTCAGCAGTTGGCAACACCGTCTGTCCTTCGCTGCCGAGACGGCGGATCGAGACCGAATGAGCCTCGGCTTCCTTCTTGCCGACGACGAGCAGCGCCGGAATTTTAGCCAGCGAGTGTTCGCGGACCTTGTAGTTGATCTTCTCATTGCGCAGGTCGATCTCGACGCGCAACCCGGCGCGCCGCGCGGCGGCTGCGACCACCTTGGCGTATTCGTCGCCTTCGGACGTGATCGTGGTGACGACGGCCTGTACCGGCGCCAGCCAGAGCGGGAAGTTGCCGGCAAAATGCTCGATCAGGATGCCGATGTAGCGCTCCATCGAACCGCAGATCGCGCGATGCACCATGACCGGCGCCTTCTTGGAGCCGTCGGCATCGATGTAGAACGCGCCGAAGCGCTCCGGCAGGTTGAAGTCGACTTGCGTGGTGCCGCACTGCCAGTCGCGGCCGATGGCGTCGCGCAGCACATATTCGAACTTCGGCCCGTAGAACGCGCCTTCGCCGGGATTGATCGCGGTCTTGATGCGGTTGTTGCCGCTGGCCTGGATTTCCGACAGCACGGTGGCCATCACGCGCTCGGCGTGATCCCACATCTCGTCGGTGCCGACGCGCTTCTCCGGCCGCGTCGACAGCTTGACCGTCAGTTCGCCGTCGAAGCCGAAATCGGCATAGGTCGACATGATCAGTTCGTTGATCTTGAGGCACTCCTCGGCGAGCTGCGCTTCGGTGCAGAACA
>Ga0209023_10000335_pt1 | contig 76750 bp, 61 predicted proteins | sample LakOneMetagenome_FD_187468 | JGI IMG/M metagenome (GOLD analysis project Ga0209023, IMG submission 187468) | Freshwater and sediment microbial communities from Lake Erie, Canada (SPAdes) (version 2) | ecosystem: Environmental > Aquatic > Freshwater > Lentic | place: Lake Erie, Canada... | reverse complement strand
CGATCTAAGTGGCGGGTTAACCTTCACCAGAGCACGAATTACCGGAGCCGCCTTGGCTGACGCGGCCAATATCGGCAATAGCCCGCGCCGTCAGGCGCGCCTGGTGTACCAGGCAGCGACGACCTATGCATGGGAGCAGGTCACTGTGGGCGCGAATCTGATCGGCACCGGTCCGTCTTGGGCCGACGATGCGCACACATTCATCCTGCCTTCCTATCGCGTCATCAATGCCATGGTCAACTATCGGCTGACGACCCAAACCACGCTTTCCCTGTACGCAAACAACTTGTTCAATACCTTGGGGTTCACCGAGGCCGAGCCGGATGGTCATGCGGCGCGCGCCATTACTGGGCGAGCCGTCAAGCTCAATTTGGATTGGAGATTTTGACGAATGCCGCTGTGGCGTCCCGCCAACATGTAACGTGAGCGGGGCGCGTGTGCATGGCGCTATTTCTTGAGAGCGTCGCGGATTTCGCGCAACAGCAAGACGTCTTCGGGCGTCACCGCAGGAACGGGCACGGGTGCAGGCTCGGCGCGGCGCATGCGATTCATCACGCGTATCATCTGGAAAATGATGAATGCGAGAATAATGAAATTAATAAGTATTGTTAAGAAGTTGCCATATGCCAATACGGCCCCGGCTTTCTTGGCTTCAACCAACGTCATTCCGGTGGCTTGGCCATTGAGTGGCAGATAGTAGTTGGCGAAATCGAGGCCGCCAAAGAGTCTTCCGATGGGGGGCATGATCACGTCCTGCACAAGCGAATCGACAATTTTGCCGAACGCCCCGCCGATGATCACACCTACGGCGAGATCGACCACATTGCCCTTCATTGCAAATTCTTTGAACTCGGTCATTACCGCCATGTTCCGTCTCCTGTGGAATTATGAAAACTGCATCGCGATCATACCGCGCTTGTATCGATGTCTCAAGTATCCTCGCTTGCTCCAAAAAACGGCTGGCAGCCTCAACGAATAAATCCGCCATATCTCTGACAAATCCAGACGTCACTAAAAAGTCACCCCACGCGGCCGTCCGCCGCCCCAATGGATAGAACATCCGGGCGAGAACACTGGCAGCACACAGAGACCGTGGCCGGAAGCATCTCGGAGGCATGCCAACCGTAAAAAAACATGGCCCAAGGGAGGCTGCAGACTCACCTGTGGCGGCGCACCTGCACGGCCCTGCCTGGGCCACCTCGCTCACCACGCCGGACATATCGTTGCCGGCCGTGTAGGACAGGTGCATTGCCAACATTTCCTTTTTTATGTAGCCAGCGCGGATCCTCCACCATGCGGTGCAGCGCGCCCTGGCAGCTGCAGCCGCTCACCTTCTCCGACTCCGAAAGTGGTGCTCGACGCGCTTGTTCGGCAGGTCCGTGGGCAGGCTGGCTAATACCAAACGCCAGGCAAGCTAACGTAATCGTTGCGCGCCCTTGATCGACCACCCAGCGCGCCATCTCACGGCGCTGAGATGGCGCTACCACTTTTTTGCGAGGGCCTCGGCGACGATCTCGGCCTTGAGGCGCTCCTCGGCATACATCTTTTTCAGGCGCTTGTTCTCTTCCTCAAGCTCTTTCATGCGGGCCATCAGCGAGGCATCCATGCCGCCGAATTTGGAGCGCCACTTGTAGAACGAAGCCGTGCTCATGCCATGCTCGCGGCACAACTCCGGGATGGGAGAACCGGCCTCTGCTTGCTTCAGAATGGCCAGGATTTGGCTGTCGGTGTAACGGGAAGTCTTCATGCAGAACTTTCAAAAATCATATTTAGAAAATTCTACTCATAAGTCCGCTTGTTTGCTGGGGGCATTACCGGGTCTAGGCCAATCGCCGCGAACCAGCAGTGGGCGATTCGGGCGTATTGCCTGGTCGATAGATGTGGAGAATCGTGGATGCGACTCGGAAAAAGGAAGTCGCCGGCTTTCAGTTCGGCTCGCGCAATCCAGTCGGACAAGCTCTGTCGCGTTCCTTTCGTCAGCTCAAACTGTACAGGCTGCTTAGTCTTCTGTTGCATCACGATGGCTCGGGCACTGAACCGTCAACGTCAGCCTGAAGCTCCCCGAGCCCTGACGCGCAGGGACGTTGCTCACTTGCCGTGCCGTTGTTGGCGTGGCGCTCAGTTTGGCTTGCACTACTGTCACCGTTGTCATCAAGGCCAGACATTCTGTCTCGCTTAAAATCAATGGTTTGCCAGAAGGAGGAAAGATGAAAAAAGTATTCTTGTTTTCCGCAGCAGTCCTGTTAGCAGCCAGTGGTTCAGCTTTTGCCGACCATCACCTCCAGGGTGAGGGAGAAGGCATGAAGATGATGGATGCCAACAAAGACGGCAAGATCTCCAAGGACGAGTTCATGAAGCACCACGAAATGATGTGGGACAAAATGAAGAAGAACAGTGCAGGAACCGTTGACATGAAAGACATGGAAGCGATGCACAAGGAAATGGCAGGAAAGCACAAAGAAATGATGAAGGACGAGAAGAAAAAATAAGCCATTTCAGCCGGGCGCCGGACCTTGCTCCGCGCGCCGGGCTGCTTACGTCTACTACGGCATAGTCATCACTGCCGACAAGTCAGGTGAGTTCCACCTCATGCCCAACTGTGATGTTTGCTCTCACGCCGAAACGTACAATCCGCAAACACGTGGATTTGATATCCTTCATTCCGACTGGCGTCAGACGGCCCACTTTCATGAGTTTGAAGAGCTCTACAATTTATTCAAGAAGAACGTCATTTCTTAACTGCGCGGCATCCTTGTGGCGCGCAATCGAGCGACGGCTACGGGCGGCAGCGCCGAACCTGATAGGTCCCGGCAACGGTCGGGTACAATCGGCAGGGATCGGCCAAGAGCCGCCATTCACAAAACCGCTCTAGTGTTATCGAAATGAGGCGACCTTCGCGGCTAACAAGATGCCACGCTTAAGATGCCTCCCAGAGCGCACAGTACGCCGCCCAGCAATACCATCGTCGATCGGCTGCGGTTGAGCACGACATCCCCCATGAGTTTCAGGCGGACTTAACGCACACCTTGCGCGTCCCACTGAAACACTTCGTCAAGCGGCACGCTAAATACGTGGGCGATACGAAATGCCACTTCAAGCGACGGCGAATATTTGCCTGCCTCGATCGCCGCGATCGTTTGTCTGGTCACGCCGACGCGTTCACCAAGTTCGGCCTGCGACATTTCACTGCTGTGAAAACGCAGCAGGCGTACCTGCGAACCCTACTGATTCACGGTGCGCGAGCGATGCTGCGCACGGCGGGCAGCAAAGAGGATCGATTGAGCCGCTGGGTAACGCGCATAGCCGAGACCAGGCACCACAACATCGCAGCCGTTGCCTTGGCAAACAAAACGGCGCGCATTGCCTGGGCTATGATTACCCGAGGAACCGACTACGAGCCGGATATGATTCACGCTTGAGCTGGGGAAATGCAGTAGGTAAAAAGGAGTATCCAACCACGATTGCAAGACAAGCCGTTGATGGCCAACAGGTCGAACCGGCGCTGACAGAACCCGAGAATGTCCGAGGCCAACGAGCCCGAAACAGCGATAGGGAGTCAGCGCGCGAATAGCCCATTGTGGTCCACGCCCCTGAGACGGGCGCAGCAGTTAGAGACCGAATATACGTGAGCAGTCAAACCTACCAGCCAAAGACGAAATGTTTGCAAAAGAGGAGGAGGCCATATACGGACGTCAAGAGCTACAAGGGTTACTTTTACATCAAACAGCTGGCCTCTTCGTTGCCAGCGAAAGTGTAGCTTGCAATTTTTCCATAGAGAAGGGTTTGGTTAGGTGCAAATCAAACCCCGCTGCGCTAGCTAATTGCTGATCTCGCTCGTTGCCCCATCCGGTCGCGGCGATGAGAGTGATGTCCTGGCCCCATCGCTCACTGCGGATTGCCTGAGCTACCTGATAGCCATTTAAAATCGGCATACCGATATCAAGGATTGCAACGTCAGGTAATTCTTTTTCCGCGATAACTAGAGCGTCATGTCCATTGGACGCCGTAATCGGCGTATGCCCCATCAATTCTAAAAAATCAGTCAATACGTCGACCAAATCGGCGTTGTCATCTGCAATCAATATTCTTAAGTGCGCTGTCATTCGGGTGTCAGCACCAGAACGTTCTCCTATTTTTTGGGGGAGATTGTTTGACAAGCATGGCAGCACAACCGTAAAAGTGCTGCCTTTCCCATAGCCTTGACTTTGAGCTGACACACTTCCGCCGTGTAGTTCAACTAACCCTTTAACAAGACCCAGGCCGATGCCAAGTCCGCCTTCTGATCTATCAATGACATCTTCCTGTTGTGAAAACATGTCGAACACGCTACCCAGTGCTTCTTGCCTGATACCTATTCCATTGTCCGTCACAGATATTTTGCATCTATCACCTTCTCGGCTTGTGGAAACGATGATTTCGCCCCCCGAATCCGTGTACTTCGCCGCATTACAGAGCAAATTGGAGAAAATCTGTGTCAGTCTTACCGAGTCACCATCGAGCTGGACCAGCCCATTCTCATGAACGACGATTTTCTGGTTTTTCTTCTCGATCTGGGGTCTAGCAGTCTCAACTGCCATTGCAAGGATCGTGTCCAACGAAATGTGTTCTTTGACCAGCCGAATCTGGTTTCTAGAAATGCGGGCGACGTCCAGCAGGTCATCGAGCAACTTCGACATGTGCTCGACTTGCCGAGTGATCACGCCGGAAGTTTTTTCAAGTTGTTCAGGGGTCGGACTGCATACTCCAAGTAGATGTGATGCGGTGCGGATCGGTGCGAGCGGGTTACGCAATTCATGCGCCAAAGTTGCAATGAACTGGTCTTTCTGGCGGTCAGCAACTACAAGCGCCTGTCGCGCAAAGTATGCCTCAGTCACCTCGTGGCCCTGTGCCATGATGCCAGTGACCTCCATTTGGTCGTTAAATATCGGTTGGTATACGAAATCGACATACATTTCTGTGGGTGCCTCCCCGGACTCACGAACCAATATAAAACGACTTTCCTTGCCAACAAAAGGTTGCCCTGTATCGTAGACCTGATCGAGAAGGCTAATGAATCCCTGTTCCAGTGTCTCCGGTAGGGCCTCCAGCACTGTCCTTCCGATGATCTCGCGACTTTTGCCAACTAAGGCGTGATATGCCTCGTTTGCAATGTCGATAACATGGGTCGGTCCACGCAAGATGGCCATGAAGCCCGGCGCCTGTTCGAATAATGCTCTTAGACGTTCGCTTTCATTAACCCGCTGTTGCTTGGCGTGGAAGGCTTCGGTTGTCTCAAGGCATACAGCGTAGAAACCTTCGATTTCTCCACTGTCTCCCCTGACTCCCGAATATGAAAACGTGAAATAAAACTGCTCAAGCTTGCCATTCTTAAGCAAGGTCAAAGGCATGTCCTCGAAGTAAGAAGTTTTATCTTGTTTGGTCTTATCGATCAACGCTCGTACTTCAGGCGACAACTCGCCCCACACACGTTCAAAGGTCGCACCAATGGCTCCAGGATGCTTGTCAGTCAGAATAGGGATGTAACCGTCGTTGTAAAACGAATAGCCTTCGTCTCCCCATGCCAAGTACATAGGAAACCGCGATGCAAGCATGGTTGAGACAAAGTTACGTAACGCCTGGGGCCAAGTTTCGATCTCGCCTAAAGGATGGCTTGCCCAGTCAAAAGAATTGATGAGGGAGGCCATCGCGCGACCTTCATCGGATGAGATTGCGAAGCAGTTCTGTGGTTCCATCTCATCGCTTTATAAATTGAGCCAAGGCAACTGCGCAAAGACCTCCGGCGAGGCGACAATAATAATAGAAACGTGCGAAGTTGTCGTCATGAAACGCGCAGTCGTGCGAAGCCCACCTATGGCAAAGGAGATTCCGTTTGCTCAGACGTTGGGGGTTTCCGATTGCTGGATGGGGATTTTTCACCTGTCCAACGTGATCACGCAAGACTGCTTTGCGGCGGCATCGGCCCAGCCGGCACCGTTAACCGTCGAGTACAATCGACAGGTGTCGGCCAGAAGCAGCCGTTCATCGGGATCCATTCAGACCGTGACTGTCCAGCAACTTGCAAATCTAAATCCTAGCCGGTCGTGAGACGGAGCAACGATAACTTGCCTCGCGAACGGCCCCCATCTCGGGATAGTTCTATAGTGGAGCGACCACTTGAACAGGAGATGCAATGGACACGCTTCGAAACTCGCTTCAGCTGGCCGCGGAGAAGAACAAGCCTTATCCGAACGACAGCGACACTTATCGCAAGGCTCGCGTTGCGCTGCTAGCGGAGGAGATCGAATTGCGGCGCCACATCGAACGTGTCGCGGCACAACGCCGGGCACTGCCACCGGGCGGCGCAGCGGATGAGTACAAGTTTCTGGACGAAACCGGCGCGACGCTTCGCCTAGCCAACCTATTTGAAAAACACGATACCCTCGTCACATACTTCTGGATGTACGGCCCGCAACGCGAGCGGCCCTGTCCGATGTGTACTGCTTTCCTCGGAGCGTTAGACGTGCCTTCGCGGGACATCACTCAACGGGTCGCGTTCGCTGTAATCGGACGTTCGCCGGTTGCGCGGCAACTTGCGGCAGCACGCGAGCGCGGCTGGCGCAACCTGCAGTTCTTCCAGTGTGTCGGCGACGATTTCCCACGCGACTATCGCGGCCTAGCTCCCAACGGCGACGAGTGGCCCGCACTGGACGTGTGGACCATGCGGGACCGCAAAGTGTTCCACTTCTGGGCTCCCGAATTGGGTGGTACGGAAGACCCAGGGCAAGATGCTCGAGGGGCTCCCGATCCCACACCGTTGTGGAATATTCTCGACCTCACACCGGCTGGCCGCGGAACAGATTGGTATCCCTCACTCGATTATTCAGACGCAGCTTAAGCCTCAACAAACTGTAGGTCTGGCCTAGTGCGACGTCGGCCAGATTGTGGCGAACGGAGTCTTTTCAAGCATCCGGTGTAAGCTGGAGTACGAATCAAACATGTTACAAAACCATTCGATGAGGAGTCACTATGCCCTGCGTTGATCACGACTATAAAAATTGTCCTTCTTATATTGAACTAGCAGAGGGAGAAAAATGCGCGGTTCCGGGCTGCGAAAGGGGAAAGGACTCTTCCGGTCACTCGGAAACTTTGTTCGGCAACGCTGACGATTTGGAAAGTAATGTCCAGCCCGGAAAAACAGGTGGACGCCAAGGTACCATTTAGAAGGATCCGAATTTCAAGGACATGGACTGCCCGATATTTCGTCCCGCAGCAATTCATCCGCCCTCCGACTGCACGCAGATCGCGGTCGGCATACGACAGCAATCCTCCTTCTACCAGGGGAATAACCGGAGGATTCTATGGTCGCATCTTCACGAATTCGTTCCAGTACGCACGAAGGGTTTGTTATTCAATCATCGGCATTTCTACGTGAAGAAAGCTGGTATCCAGCCTACGAAATCTCGTGGCGAGGTGACGTGATCGCGCCTTGGCGCTCTCCGGACATTGATGGGCGAGGTACCGAAAACGCTGCATGCGAATGGGCAAAAACCCTGGCAGTTAACGAGATCGAAATGGGATTCAAGAAGATTTATTTTTAACCGTCAAATCTTACCAGTGCGATCAATAAACCGTATCGTTAAAATCAATGCCGCTTTGTGGCTTCGGATTCCATAGCCACTTTCTGTTCTCCTTGCACCTTAATAGGGGCGACTGCTGCTGAAATATACGGGGTGACCAGCTTCGAATACCCGATGATCTGCCTTGTACAATTGCACCCGCATTGACCTAATGGCATTCCCCCAGCAGCACGGACACTTCCGCTAGGCGCATTTTAGATTTTCAAACTGTACTGGGCTGATATTGCCGATTGTTGAGTGTCGGCGCCGTGCATTGTAGAACCTTTCTATGTAGTCGAACACATCGGCGCGTAGTTCATCCCTGGTCCGGTAGTGCCTCTTGCTAAGCCGTTCTGTCTTCAGCGTCGAGAAGAAGCTTTCCATAGCGGCGTTATCCCAGCAGTTTCCACGCCGGCTCATGCTGCAAGTTATGCCATGCGATTCCAGCAGGCGCTGAAAGTTCTCGCTCGTATATTGCGAACCTTGGTCCGAGTGATGCAGCACTTCCCTCGGTCTACCGCGGCGGAAGACTGCCATCATGAGTGCATCCATCACCAGCTGGGCCGTCATTGTTGGCTGCATTGACCAGCCGACGACACGTCGGGAATACAGGTCCAGTACAACGGCCACGAACAGCCAGCCCTCACCGGTCCACACGTAAGTAAAGTCAGCCGCCCATTTTTGGTTTGGCCCTGATGCCTCAAATTGGCGGTCCAGAAGATTTGGCGCAATGGCGTGGACAGGCTCGACGAGCTGGCCTGGGGCACGCCGCCGCTTATGGCGTGCCTTGATGCCAGCCGCCTTCATCAATCGCGCCACGCGGTTCTCACTGCACGCTAAACCGGCGTCAAGTACGTCAAGCACAACCCGAGGCGAACCATACGTGCCATCGCTCGCCGCATGACTATCTTTGATGGCCTGGAGTAGCTTGGCATTGTGGCGTTCGCGCTGGCTTGGCGGCCGCTCGAACCAATCGTAGAAGCCGCTGGAAGACACTCCCAGTACCTTGCACATGGTCCGCGTGGGCCAGACGTTTCTATACTTGGCGATAAAGCCGTACTTCACTTGAGGTCGGCTGCGAAGTAGCCGAGCGCCTTTTTTAATATGTCGCGCTCCGTCTTAACCTTCGCCAGCTCACGCCGCATGCGTTCATACTCTTGGGGTGAAACCTTATCGCCGTTACCGCTGCTATTGGGCGCTTCGCCGCCAGCGTCCCTACACCAACGGCCCAGTAAATTGGGACCTACGCCAAGGTCGCGTGCAATTGCTGCCTTGGTCGCACCAGGCTGGTTGACCAGCTTGACGGCTTCTCGCTTAAACTCTTCTGTAAATAAACGTCGTTCACGTGCCATGTAATACCTCCGATAGTGTCATCATACCTATCGAAAGTGTCCGCGCTGCTGGGGGAATGCCAAGTGATGTTGCGGCCGATCTTGTTTTGCCCCACCGTGCCGATCCGAATTTTGCCTAGGCGGGACGCTGCGTTTTTGAGTAGCCGCTGTGGATAAGTGTACCAAATAAATAAAAGGGGGTTCGTGAAGGGCACAGGCCGGAACAGATCCCCTTCGGTTTGCCTGCGTTATTTAACTATATAAATAGTTTATAGCGTTAATCATAAATCGTTTCTATTTGCATTCCCTCTCCTGCAGGTGGCGCGCCGCTCTTCGCTACTACGCCCGCGCCTTGATTTTTTCAATGCGGATCTTCTTTTTTCATGGTGCTATACTCGATCTATGATCGTGAACCATGATTACGGCCCCGGCGGACTCGACTTATATGGGCGTTAAAGTGTTCCCAAACTAAGAAATACATGCCTGCGAACCATATAAAAAAGATCAGGGTTAGCGAACTGCAGCTTGGAATGTACTTGGTCGGTTTCGACGGGAACTGGCTGGCTAATCCATTCTGGACCTCGCGGTTCATGCTGGCGCACGCTGACGAGCTTCGCCTCGCGCGGTCAAGCGGCCTCGCCGAGTGCTGGATCGATACGCACCTGGGCGCTGATGTTGCCCCCGCTGCAGTTGCAGATGCAGCTCCCAGCGTGCCGGCCCCTGCGCAAAAGCCCCGGCGCCAACCTGTACAAGGGACAGGCCCCCTCCGCATGGAAGACGAGCTGCTGAACGCGGCCCAGCTATGCCAAACTGCGCGCCAATCGATCTTTGACATGTTTTCGCAAGCTCGACTAGGCAACATTATCAACACGCCCGTTTGCATCGATCTAGTGGACGATATCGTGCGCTCGGTCGAGAGACACCCTGGCGCATTGATCGGCCTGTCGCGTTTAAAATCCGAAGACGACTATACCTATATGCATTCAGTGGCGGTGTGCACCTTGATGGTCGCGCTGGCAAAGGCCATGAAACAGTCGGGCGCACAGATACGCGAGGCAGGTTTGAGCGGATTGCTGCATGACATAGGCAAAGCCAAAATCCCGCTAGAAATCTTGAACAAACCCAGCAGCCTGAGTGACGACGAGTTTGCGACTGTGAAGCGCCATCCGGAGCACGGCTTCGAAGCGCTGCACGAAGGCGGGGTGAGCGACAGCGTCCGTCAGGCATGCCTGCACCATCATGAGCGTATGGATGGCATGGGATATCCGCATCAGCAGGCAGGAAAGGCTATTTCGCTGCTGGCGCGCATGACGGCGGTATGCGATGTGTACGACGCAATCACCTCCAACCGCCCTTACAAGAGCGGGTGGGACCCGGCGGATGCGCTGTCCAAAATGATTTCATGGAAGGGCCACTTTGATCCAACAGTTCTGTCCGCGTTTATCGAAGTTGTGGGGATCTATCCCACGGGATCGCTGGTCCGGCTCAAATCAGAAAAGCTGGCGGTTGTTGTCGAACAGAACAAGCGAAGCTACACCCGGCCAGTGGTCCGGGCCTTTTACTGCACCGCATCGGCAAGTGCGATACCGGTCGCGTTGATCGATTTGAGCAGTACTGAGGAAGACTGCATCGTTAGTTCTGAAGATCGGGGAAGCGTGCCCGCCGCCGTCATTGAAAAGCTTTGGGCTGGCGACCTGTATCAAGGCGGCTGAATACTACAAAACCTATTCACGTGCCCAATGAGGTCAGCATTAAAGCGATGCTGACGCGTGTTTCGGTCGAACCCGTCTTCGTTGAGGGGAAGACGAGTTTGTCGAGGGGCTCCATGGTTCAGCAGTGAAACGGTAAAGCCACGCTTACGCGGTAGTTCGGCATTATTCTCGAGACGCTGTATCAATATTTAAAACATCCAGCTCCTCCCGTAAACCTTATATACCTGTCCAATCATATGAGCCGTGATGCATCGTTACCGACTGATCCCAGTGGCATAGCCGAAGGCATGGCGCTATACGATCGGCACTCCATGGCCCTTGCCGATGCCATGCCCCAGATCGTCTGGACCGCGAACCCGGACGGGGGGCTTGACTACTACAATCAACACTGGGTTGACTATACGGGCATGTCCGTAGAGGAAACCCTTGGTTGGGGATGGGCCCCCGTCTTGCATCCGGACGATCTCGAAAGATGCGTCGATCTATGGACCACTGCCTACACAACTGGCAAGCCCTACGAAATTGAATATCGATTCAAGCGGGCGTCCGACAGCAGCTACCGTTGGCACCTTGGGCGCGCGCTGCCAGTCCGTGACCTTGAAGGTAAGATCGTAAAATGGTTCGGCACTTGCACCGATATTGACGAGCAAAAGCAAGCTATTTTAGATGTAGAAATTCAGGTGCGATTGCGTACTGCGGAACTAGCCGCAGCAAACGAAAGATTACTCATTGAAATGGAGAGGAAGGAGCTGTTAGCCCAGACGCAGCTTCGCGATGCTCTTCGCCTGAAGGAAATCATCACGACGCAGTGCCAGTTGAGCGAGGCGAAGCTCGACCTTGAGGCATTTTTAGAACTGGTCGTCTATCGGCTCGACGCGCTGACGGGTGCAACCGGGTCTGTTGTTGAGCTCGTCGATGGCGACGATATGGTCTACCGCGCCGGCTCTGGCGTTACCCGTGCACACGTTGGTCTTAGACTTAAAAGAAATAGCAGTATTTCGGGGCTGTGCGTGCACACTCGCGAGGTTCTTCACTGCGTTGACAGTGAAACCGACGAGCGCGTCGACCAGGAGGCGTGTATTCGTATAGGCGTGCGTTCAATGGTTGTCGCGCCGCTTTTTTTCGAAGGTCAGGCGATTGGTGTGCTTAAGGCAATGTCGTCTTCGCCGCGAGCATTTGGCGGGGCGGATATACAGACATTGCAAATCATGGCAGGTTTAACTGGTTCGGCGATTGCTCATCAGTCGGCATTCAGTGCTAAAGAAACTCTTCTGTCAGAATTGAGGGCGGCCGGCGCGGAAATCGAAATGAACGAGCGCCGTATTAGAACAGTTATCGAGAGCGCTCATGATGCATTTGTATCGATCGATTCGAGCGGCCACATAACAGCATGGAATCGACAGGCCGAGGTGACGTTTGGTTGGTCCCGCCAGGAAGCCTTGGGCCAGAAAATTGATGCGCTTATAATCCCGCAACGTTTTCGGGACGCCCACAAAGCGGGAATGCAACGTTTTCATGAGTCTGGCACGGGACCGGTACTCAACAAGCGTGTCGAACTGCAGGGCCTCCGAAAAAACGGCGAAGAGTTTCCGGTTGAACTCACGATCAATGCTATCAAGAATGCTTCTGACATCGAATTTTGTGCCTTTTTGCACGACATCACCGAACGCAAAAGGGCAGAGGAAAGTATGCGAGAAATGGCGCAAATCGATCCTCTTACCGAACTGCCCAATCGCCGCTTGTTCCTCGACCGGATTACGCATGCCATGGCCAGGGCTAAGCGCTTTAAGAATCTGATGGTGCTCATCTATTTAGACATTGACCACTTCAAAGCAATCAATGATCAACACGGCCACGGGACTGGAGATTTGCTGTTAAGCGAAGTGGCATGCCGCCTGAACGACAGCGTACGACAAACCGACACCGTGGCACGTCTGGGAGGTGACGAGTTCGTCATAATTATTGAGAACTTGCAGCGAAGGGCGGATGCGGAAGAAGTGGCCGACAAAGTCATGGGGAACCTGAGGCGTGACGTGCGCTTGGAAAATGTCGTGTGCAAGATCTCAGCTAGCTTGGGCTGCGCGTTTTATGCTGGAGAAGACTTGTCATACACAACCCTCATAAATCTAGCAGACGAAGCGCTTTACAAGGCGAAAAAGGCGGGCCGCAACCAAGCTTGCTGGGCGCCGTTGGCGACCTAAAGCCCGTTGTGTGTGAGATCTACGCTGATCGACTCTACGCAAGGCGCGACAAGATGCTTGGCGATGCGAATCGGCTCGCAGCGGTACGACAGGACAAAAATTAGGACGATTCGCTTATGCCGTTGTCGTATCGGCGCCTGGCCAGTCACGTATGGTGGCACCGAGCACACCGAAGTCGATCGGTTTGACCATATGCAGGTCGAAGCCGGCGTCGCTGGCCGCGTCCTTGTCGCGCTGCTGTCCCCAGCCGGTAGCGGCAATCAGTAGGATGCCCGCTCCCCATGGCTGGCTGCGGATGGCGCGCGCAACGGCGTAGCCATCCATGTCGGGTAGGCCGATATCGAGGATGACCACGTCCGGCTCAAATTTGGCGCCGGCCGCCAGCGCATCAGCGCCGTTGTAGCGCTGCTCCACAACAAAGCCGAGCATGTCGAGCGCCATGCCGAGCATATCGGCTCCGTCGCGGTTGTCATCGACGACCAGCAGCCGGCGCGCCGGGCCAGCGGGCGCGCCGACATCTGTCGTCTCCTCATGGACCACCTGTGCGCTGGCCTGCACGGCGGCTGACAAGGGCAGGCGAAGACGGAATTCGCTTCCCTGTCCGACCCCGGCGCTGTGGGCGTCGATGGTGCCGTGATGGAGTTCGACGAGTCCTTTGACCAGCGCCAAGCCGATTCCGAGGCCTCCCTGCGAGCGCTCCAGTGCCGGCTCAAGCTGAGAGAACATGGTGAACACGTTGGCGAGGTGGTCGGCAGCGATGCCGATGCCGGTGTCGCGCACCGAGACCAGAACCTGATCCCCGTCTTCCACCGCCTCGAACCAGATGTGGCCACCGTCGGGTGTGTACTTGGCCGCATTATTGAGCAAGTTGGTGAGGATTTGAGTCAAGCGTGTCGGATCGGCATGCACCCACAGTGGCGCCGTAGGCAGCAAAACGTGCAGGTGGTGGGATGAAGCAGCGATGAGGGCTTGTGCCGCTTCGACCGCCCGCTTCATGACAAAGGCGATGTCGATCGTCTCGCAGCGCAGTTCCACCCGACTCTGCGTGATGCGCGAGATGTCCATCAGGTCGTCGACCAGATGGGCCATCTGCTGCATCTGGCGCTCGAACACTTCGCGCGCCCAGACCAGCTGCGGATCGTCGACGGTCTTGAGCTTGAGGATTTCGAGGACGTTCTGCAGGGGCGCGAGCGGATTACGCAACTCGTGCGCGAGCGTCGCGAGGAATTCGTCCTTCTTGCGGTCGGCGCGCGCCAGTTCGGCATTGGTCCGTTCGACAACGTCGCGGCTGGCCTGCAAGGCCTGCTGGGTTTCGGCCAGGGCCAGCAGCGAAGCCTCGGCGTTACGTCGGGCGAGCAAGAGTTCGTGTTCGTACTTGCGACGATCCGAGGCGATGAATATGGCCAGTTCATCGACCACCATGTCACCTTCTTTGCGCCGGAAGATGTTGATGAGCGTGGGCAGCACGCTGCGGTCAGCATGGCGAAGGTCAATATGCACTTCGGCGACCGAGCCCTGCATCTGCAAGAGGGGCAGCAGGTGGGTCTGGTGGAACACCCTGCCGCCCATTGTGAACAGATCCTGGATTCGGCGCTTGCCGATGAGGTCTTCCTGCGCCATGCCCACCCAACCGCTGAAAGTGACGTTGCAGCGCAGGATGGTGCCGTTCATGTCCGTAACTATCAGCCCGCACGCCGCACGCTCGTACAGCCGCTCGCCGTCCAGTGGTAGCGGCGCGTTCCTCACAGTTAAATCGCCATCGCTTCCAGGAACGCTTCCATGGCTGCGCTGCTGGCGCTCGGAGAGCTCAGGTGCGGACAGTGACCAACATTGTCGATGATTGACAGGCTACTACGCGGCAGGACGCGGTGCATGTATTGGCCGACAGCCAACGGGGCGATCAGGTCATCGCTGCATTGCAGGATCAGGGCTGGCACCTGCGACTTGCGCAGGTCGGCGCGGTGGTCGGACAGGAATGTGACGCGCGCAAAGTGCTTGGCAATGTCGGGATCGGTGCGGCAGAAACTGTTGGTCAGCTCTTCGCTCAACGCAGGCTGCTCGGGCGCGCCCATGATTGCCGGCGCCATGGCGCTGGACCAGCCCAGGTAATTGCTCTCCACAGTGGCGAGCAAGTCGTCGATATCCTCGCGCTCGAAACCGCCCACGTAGCCGCTATCGTTGATGTAGCACGGCGACGGGCCGATCATTATCTGCGCCTTGAACCGTTCCGGCGCGGCAATGGTGGCCAGCAGTCCGATCATGGAGCTGACCGAGTGGCCCACGAAGATGACAGGCCCGTTGGCGTGCGCTTCGATCACTTCGAGCAAATCAGATGCGTAGCCATCCAACTTACCGTACTTGGTGCGGTCATAGGCGGACAGGTCGGACTTGCCGCTGCCCACAAGGTCGAAGGTGACGACGCGAAATCGCTTTTCGAAGTCGGGGGCCAGTAGACGCCACATGTTCTGGTCACAGCCAAAGCCATGGGCAAAAACCATGGTAGTTTCGCCGTCGCCTCTAACGCATACATTGTTGCGCTTTTGAATGTCCATCGATCTTGCCTAGTGTGTAGAGTAACTAACTATATTGTACCGCGCAGCGGCAGCGTGATTCGGAAAAGGCCGTCCTGTGTTAAGCAGTCGAGAGAGATACTTCCACAGAACATGGATTTTAATGATCCCCGCCGTGGGTGTCACGGCCGGCCTGCGCTCCCCGCGGCGCCCGCTGACGGGGGGGGCAACTGCCAGCGCCGGCGGCATGGCAGGGACTGCAATCCAGGCTGCCCTGCCCAGGGAGGATTCGACCTCGCCAAAGGTGGTGAAACTGAACTTGGCCAACGGGGTTTCAACGTTCAACCGAAAATTTCGGTTGAACAAAAATAGTTACAATAGCATTTTTGATAGCAAAATTCTGTATGGGGCGACCAGCGTACCACGTCATTGGCTTTTGCCAGTTCGTGCACTTTTCGATTTCTACGGCCACTTTGTTGTGATTTTGCTACTTGTTTGGTCACCTATGTATGAATTACTTATACATAGGGAATCACATTTCTTCGATGGATGAACATGCATGATCTAAAAGGATTTCCGGAACTCTCGAAGGAGTGGTCTGACCTAAGCTCGACTGGAATTGCCGAAGCGTTGGCAGCGGTTCTCGCAAAGGAGTTGGGGTTGGCGTTGGTCTACGTACAGCTTGTTCACCCAGTGGAAGACCGCCTGTTGGAAGTGGTACTTAGCGAAAATTGCCCTGACGCGGAGGCGTCTGTCCCTGAGGTAAAGGCAGCAATCAGCGCGCTCATAGGCGCCACGAGCTCGGCGCCAATCGCAACCCTGACCGACCCTTTTGGCAGCGGCAATCTACGTGCGACCGTGGTTCCAATCGCTGCAATAGATCCGAAAGCGGTCATTGTGGCGGCGGCCCAGCGGGCCAATTTTCCCTCAGAGGATGACCTGATTCTTCTGAGGCTGGCCGCTAGCCAAGCAGCTATCAGCTTTCAGCGGAAACACACTGAACGCGAACTCAAGGCGAGTCGGGAACACCTGCGCGCAGTGCTAGACTCCGCAGGCGACGGTATCTATGTGATGGGCGCAGACACGAAGTGTACCTATCTCAATCCTATTGGTGCGGCGATGCTAGGTTACGAGACTGATGAACTCGTAGGCCGCTCATTGCACGGTTTGATTCATCACACCCATGTTGATGGGCGCCATCACCCGGTCAACGAGTGCCCCATTTTCCTGGCATCTCAAGAGGGGACCCCCGCGCGCGTTGACGATGACGTCTTTTGGCGCAAGGACGGCACACCCGTACCGGTGACCTATTCTGTGGCGCCGATCATGGTGGACGGCGCTCCTGCTGGTGCGGTAGTCAATTATCGCGATATTTCCGATCGCAAGAACGCGGAAGCGGAACAGGCCCGTCTGTTGCGGGCGGTAGAGGAATCAGAAGAAAAAACGGCGTTATTGCTTGAAGCCGAGAAGCAACAAAGCGTGCTCATGGCACGGGTCGCTAACGCCAGTAAAACAATGGGTATCATACTGTCGTTGGATAGCGTTGCCAGGGTTTTGACTGAAGAAGCCAGAAGTATTTTGGGCGCACATCAAGCGGTTACTTCGCTGAGCGTATCGAACGACTGGGCGCAGAATATCAATGCTGTGTCCTTGTCGGAAAAATACGCCGCCTACCGGAGCTATTCACCAAAACCGGATGGCACGGGGATTTATTCCGAAGTGTGTCGCACCAATCGGCCCATGCGACTTACCCAGCAAGAATTGGAGGCGCACCCCGCATGGAAGGGGTTTGGCAAGCACGCCAAGGAACACCCGGTGATGCGCGGGTGGCTCGCCGTGCCACTGATCGGGCAGGGAGGTAAAAACCTCGGACTCGTTCAACTCTCCGACAAGTACGTAGGCGAATTTACCGAGCATGACGAGGCAATCTTGGTGCAACTCGCCGCGATTGCTGCTACTGGCATTGAAAATTCACGTCTCTACGAACAGGTTCGCGAGCAGGACCGGCGCAAGGATGAATTTTTGGCTACCCTGGCCCATGAGCTTAGAAATCCCCTTGCGCCCATACGAACCGGACTAACCTTGCTCAATTTGGCACCATCGCTTGAGGCCACGCTAAAAACACGGGAAATCATGGAGCGACAAGTGGACCATATGGTCCACCTGATTGACGATTTGCTCGACGTATCGCGCATTACCACTGGCAAGGTGACCCTGAAGAGGGAGCGAATAGACGTGCGCACCATTTTCGACTCGGCACTTGAGCTAACGCGCCCGCTGATCGAAGAGAACGGCCATGAAATGGCTGTCTCCATGTGTAGTGAGCCGCTGGTCTTGGCAGCCGACCCCACCCGCATGGCGCAGGTGGTCAGCAACTTGCTCAATAACGCGGCAAAGTACACCCGTCGCGGTGGCAGAATTGAATTATCGGTCGAACGGGTCGGCAGCGACGCCATGATTGAGGTGCGTGATAACGGGGTTGGTCTGACTGAAGAGATGCTGCCAAGAGTTTTCGAATTGTTCTGCCAAGTGGGACGCACATTGGATCGCTCGCAGGGGGGGCTTGGCATCGGCTTGGCACTCGTCAAGCGCCTCGTCGAATTGCACGGCGGCGAAATTAGCGCGCATAGCGCCGGAATCGGGCAAGGAAGTAGCTTTCGCATTCGCCTGCCGTTGGCGGCAACGAGCGGAAATGAGGACCTCAATGCTGACCAAAGTCCTCGGCAACGCACTAGCACCGATCCCCTTCGAATTCTGGTTGTAGACGACAACATCGATGCAGCCGAGATGCTTGCCACGCTGCTCGCGCTGGACGGTCATGCAGTTCAAACAGTTCACACTGGAACGGATGCCTTAGTGGCAGCGCGCAATTCAGATCTGCTTTTCCTCGACATTGGACTTCCTGGAATGAGCGGCTACGACGTGGCACGTGAACTTCGTTCTGATTGTTCTCTGAGCGACGTCAAGCTGGTGGCCGTGACCGGATGGGGTGGCTTGGAAGATCGTCGACGCACGCGCGATGCGGGGTTTGACTATCACCTCACAAAACCCGTTCAATCGGACACGCTCCGGGAAATCATTGAGCGGGTCAGCTCCGCCAAGCCACACGCCAGTCCACGTGGCCAACGCGGTCGTGGCTGAACGCGGCAGGTACGTCGGGGACGACTAGTTCATCATCGATTCCACCATTGCGCGCAACTCTTCGAGCGAGAATGGCTTGCCGAGAATGTGGTGCTCAAATTCCGGTCGGTCGTGCAGTGCGTCGCCAAAGCCCGTGGCAAGAATGATATTGATGCTGGGGTGGCAGCGCTTGGCCCAGGTGGCGAGCTCTATCCCTGTGATGCCAGGCAAACCGACGTCACTCAACAGAATATCAAAGCCACCCCGTTCCAGGGCGGGGATTGCGTCCTCGGCGCTGGGGAAACTTTCTACCACCCAACCCAGCATGTGAAGCAGCTCGACCCCAATGTGGCGGAAGTCCTCGTTGTCTTCAACGAAGGCGATCCGAGGTATCGGCCGCGATTGCACGGTAGCTGCTTGGGGACGCTCCGGATGCGCGGCGTCAAGCACCGTGCGCACTTTCGTGGCCAGCTGATCGCGGCGATAGGGTTTGCTGAGCAGTTCAACCCCTGGGTCTAGCCTGCCGCCGTGCATGATTGCATTCTGGGTGTAGCCGGAAGTAAACAAGACGCGTAGCTCGGGAAGCAGCAGGCGTGCGCGCCGCGCTAACTCGGGGCTGCGCAAGGTGCCCGGCATGACCACATCGGTAAAGAGCAGGTCGACTTGCAGGCCGGCTTCCAGTAGCGCCAGCGCCTGGTCGGCATGGTCGGCTTTGACGACGCTATATCCAAAGCTCATTAACAGCTGGACTACTGTTGACTGGACCGCCAGGTCGTCTTCAACGACAAGCACAGATTCGACGCCGCGCTCGATCGCACCCGTGGCCAGCTCGGGCGGTACGGATTCGGGCGCGGTGGTGCGGGGCAGGTAAATCCGTACCGTGCTGCCTTCGCCGGGCTCGCTATAAATGACGATGTGCCCATGACTCTGCTTACTAAAACCGTAGGCCATGCTCAAGCCCAGTCCAGTTCCCTGTCCCTCTGCCTTGGTAGTGAAAAAGGGCTCGAACACCTTTTCCAAGACCTGCTTGCTCATGCCACAACCCGTATCGGAGATCGCCAGCATGACGAACTGGCCAGGCTTGAGGCCAGGCTCGGCGCGAACGTAGTCTTCGTCGAGCAACGCGTTGCCGAGCTCCACCGTCAACTTGCCGCGACCCTCCATCGCGTCACGCGCGTTAATGGCCAGATTCAGGATGACGTGTTCAAGCTGGTGTGGGTCGACCAACGCCGTCCACAGACTGCCCGATACAGCGACCTCAATCTCAATGCCATCGCCCAGGGCGCGCTGCAGCATTTCCTCCATCGACAGCACGATACGACCCAGGTTGGTCGCCTGTGGCTGCAATGGCTGGCGACGCGCGAAAGCGAGCAGCTGCGCAGAGAGCTTGGCACCACGATCGACAGCAGCCGCTGCCGTATGCACTCGTTGCGCGAGCATACCTACATCGGTGGTGTGCCCAATAAGCTCCAGATTGCCACGCACGACCTGCAGGACGTTATTGAAATCGTGCGCGATGCCACCGGTCAGTTTGCCTACCGCTTCCAGGCGCTGGGACTTGCTCAAGGCCAGTCGCGCCTGTTCGATTTCGCGTGCCTGTTCCGTGGCCTTGGCTTCACTTTCCTTGCGACTGGTCAGATCGCGCAGGAAGGCGCTCGCGCCCAGCCCGTCAACATGCTTGACGGGAGTTATCGATAACTCAACCGGTATCTCGCGCCCGCTTGCATGCAACGCCGCCAGTTCAACCCGGTTGTTTATAGCTGGACCGGTACCATTGCGCAGGAACCGTGCGAACCCGGCCTTATGCGCTTGCCTGTAGGCTGGTGGGATGATGAGTTCGGCCATATCCCGGCCAATTGCCTCTAGTTCGCTATAGCCAAGCATGCGCTCCGCCTGCAGATTCCAGTCGGTGACGCGGCCATCGGGGCCGATCGCGACGAAAGCATCGTTCGAATTGTCCAGAATGCCCTTGATCCGCTCTTTTTCATTCAGGATGCGCACGATCAAGGGCTGTAGGAGGGCGCGCAGCAAAAACGTGCCAACGCCCACGAACATTTGGCAACCACGGCCAGCAGCAGGTGCAGTTTTTCGCGCAGCGGAAGATACAGTTCGCTGACCTCGGTCTTTATAACTATGCCAAGCGGATACGGTGACAAGGGGGCGTATCCGGCCAGGACCTGTACGCTGCGCGGATCTTTGACAGTATTTGCGCCAGCCTCGCCGCGGAGGGCCAGGCGGATAGGCAGCACGGATTTGCGCGCAGCGTCATGCAGGGGAAGGTCGATCCCGGTTGGGTAAAAGCGGCTTGGAAAGCATGTTACCGCCTGCACAGACTTTCCGCACAAGACGAAATCGCTGGTAGCGGAGGCGCGCGCGTGGGACGCGGCGATGCTATCTACCGCCGCCAGCCTGCGATCGGTCGTGATCGATAGGGCAGCTTGAACTGCCGCATGAACTAGATGAACTGAACGGATACGAAAGCCGTTGTGCCAGTACAGGATGGTGCTCTCCATGCCGCTCTTCAGGACGATAGAGGCGGCTGGTAGGGGCGGCATTTCACCATAGGAAAACAACCGTGCGCCGTCAGCTTGGATCACCGCAGCACTGAAACCGGCCTCTTGGAACGCCGTCGCGGCCTTGGCCAGCCTGCCACGCGCGTCACTATTATTCCGATCTTGTGCAAGTTCCCCTATCACTGCCAGGAGGATGGGGCGTTGGGCAATGGAGCGTGATAGCAAGCTGGCGTCGTGCACCTGACCGCTAATGCTGACGGCGGCAGTTCGCGCCAGTTGTGCATGGTTTTGCGCCGCTGCGTGTTCAAAGCTGCCACGTAGGAGAGCAAAGCTGGCCAAACCCGTAGCGAACGCGAACACAACCAATAAAACGGCGGCGAGCTTGGTAATGTGCCTGGCTTCCTCGTTGACCCCGTCCCCATGCTGGTAGTTGGGTGCGTAGAGTGCACACAGGCCTGCGCCGAGGACAGTCATGCCCAATGCGGTGAACACGGCCATGCGGTTGAGGCTAGCAATACGGTACATGGCGTCGAGCCCAATCAAGTACCCGATGAGACCAGCAATCCCGACACACAAGGTCAGTACCGAAAGGCCTAATGCAAGCTTGCACAAAGGATGGGGTGGGGCGAAGCGGGCCAGCAGCAGTGCCCAGCCGGCGCACCAAAAGCCAATGCAGGCATTTGGTGAAGTCCGCCCAGGTTTCGCATGACCGTCGCCGAGCGCGCTGTGCACCCCGGATAAATCAATTTGCAGGTCAATCCCAAAGATGTGTTCCACCAGTATTAAGCTCGACAGAGTGCTGATGGCGCCGGCAAGGATGATCAGGCGTTTACTTTGGGTGGCTCCGCAGCGCACAAGGGCGACGCAAATCCCTGACATCAAGAACATCAGCGCGGTGTTGATGCTCATGGCTACGCTGCCGGGGACGACGCGTACCATTGCCGGGCTGGAAATTGCCCAGCCGATCAATACGTAGAGCGATAGTCCGCATAGTAGTCCGCTGCAGGCGCGAATTACCTGGGTGCGCAATTGCGAGATCGGCATAGGTTGCGTTTCGTAAATATCAGTAGATCATCCTATGTTGCCATCCCCAATTGGTCAAGGGCCGCACAGTAACGACGGGCCCCTGCGCCAGCGACGGCTAGATCGGTCAGCCGGCTGCACTGGCCACGCCCCTGAAAGGTGTAGCTGGTTAGGCCCGCTTACTCGTGTTGTTGGGCGTATCCGTCGCGGGCTGCTCTGGGAGCGCCGGTATTCAACAGATTCAACAGTTTAGAAGGGTCAACTGGTTTGATGAGGTATGCGTCCATCCCCGCCGCCAGCGCGCTATGCAGGTCGCTCTCCTGCCCGTAGCCGGACACACCAATAATCAGCGGTCCCGCTCCGCCAGCATCGGCACGGATGCGGCGTGCCACTTCCCTGCCGTCAAGCTCTGGAAGGCCAATATCAAGCAGAACAACATCGAATGCGCCGTTCGCTAACTGGTCTAAGGCATCAAAGGGGTGGTGCGCCAGCTCGACCTGGTAGCCGTCGGCCTCCAACACCATTGATAGCATGACAGCGGCGTCTACGTTATCGTCTACCAGAAGTACCCGCTTGCTGCCCGGATCTCGTCCTGGCCCAGTGACAGCTGGCGCAGGCATGTCATCCGCAGCAGTTCCCAGCGCGCATGGAATATCAATAGTGAAAGCGCTGCCATGATCCGGCCCGTCGCTGTCAGCAGCGACTGTCCCGCCATGCAGACCAATTAAATGTTTCACCAACGCCAGCCCCAGGCCGAGCCCGCCCAAGGAACGGTCCACCGTGGTATCCCCCTGAACAAACAGGTCAAAGGCTTGGCTGAGCAGCTCGGACGGCATGCCGATTCCGTTGTCGCGTACGCTGATCCGGATCATCCCGGAGCTGTATGCGCTATGGACGTGGATGTCACCCCCTGGGTGCGTGAACTTGGCAGCATTGTTGAGCAAATTCGCCATCACCTGTACCAGACGTTTATGGTCGCCCTCGATCGCTAGTTCGGTTTCGCCCAAGGTGACGTGCAGGTGTTGAGACTTGCTTTTGATTAGCGGGCGCACCTGTTCAATTGCGCAGTGAATGACGGTGCGCAAATCGATGACTTCTCGGTCAATCACAACATCCCCCCGCGTGACACGGGACACATCGAGGAGATCGTCGACCAAGCCCGTCATATGTGCTACCTGGCGAGCGATCACTGCGCTCGCGCGCTGCACCTGGACGGGCGCTGGGTGATTGGAGAGCAGCTGGGCAGCGGCGCTGATGGGGGCGAGTGGGTTGCGCAGTTCATGGCCCAGCATGGCGAGAAATTCATCCTTGCGCCGGTCGTTCTCCTGCAACTTGCGGTATAGCAGCGAGTTGTCAATCGCCACTCCCGCGCGACGCCCTATCTCTATCGCAATGTCCACATCCGCCGTGTTGTAGATATGACGGCTTTCGGCAGAGATGAATGTCAAAACTCCGATGGTTTTGCCACGTATCGATAACGGAACACCGATATAGGAACGCAGGCCGAGGTCGCGAATAATCTGCAAATAGACCTTGTCCTCGATCGACGCGGCCAGGATGTCGTCCGATATCTCGGCTAACAACTCGGCTTGACCGGTGCGAATCACCTGCCACGCCCCTGTCGCGGCGGCAGGATCTGGCGGGTAGCGCCGATGCAGGTCGTGTGCTAGCGCAACCTTGGCGGGGTCGACATGGGCCACAGCGACCCGTGAGATGGCCCGCTTCACTGAGAAGGTCAACAGTGCACCAGTCGGCGAAGTATGGTACGGCCAGGCCAGCGATGCGTGCCATCGTCTCCTCATGGTCCACTAATTCGGCCAATTCACCGCTTACCCGGGCCAGAAACTGCAGCCGCTGTTCGGTCAGTTTTCGCTGAGTGACGTCTACGCAAACGCCCGACATTGAAACCGGTTGGCCTTGCCCATTGTAAGTAACCTCACCACGCCCCTCAAGCCAGCGGATGCTGCCATCGGGCCACATCACCCGGTATTCGATGCCCTTGCCTGCATTCTCGTCGAGATGGCCACCCAACGAGCGACCAGCTAAGGCACGGTCGTCCGGATGAACCAAGCCCAGGTAGTCCTGGACTTGGCGCAGTTGGCTGCCCGGGGGCATGCCATGGAGTTCGGCCATGCCACGCCACCAGATCACGCTGTCATCGGCAACGTTCCACTGCCAAGCCCCCATCCCACCCACAGCAAGCGCAAGCTGGAAGCGCTTTTCGCTGGCGTTTAGCACTGCCGCCCGCTCTTTGTGGACCTCGGTTACGTCACGGCCGACACAATAGATGGAATCGCCCTCGGCCACCAGGGTCCATGCCACCCAACGGAAGGTCTCATCTTTGCACCTCCAGCGTCCCTCGATTTCGCTCTGCCCCTTGCCGCGCGCGAGCATGCTTATCTCACTAGCCCATGCTGAATAGCAGTCCGGTTGGAGCAGGGTGTGCAGCGGCATGGACTGCGCTTCGTGACCGCTCCATCCGAGCAGGCGTGTAAAGGATGGGTTCACCGCCGTAAATGTCCCGTCAGCTTGCGCGACGGCGAGAATATCCTTAGACATGCGCCAGATACGGTCGCGTTCAGAGGTGCGGACCGCGACCCGCTCCTGCAACTGCTCATTGAGCTGCGTTTGCTGCGCCATCAAGCGCGCCTTGACGACTACCGGCGCCGCGAGCGACGAGAGCTCAGCTGCGAAAACAAGATCAGCGTGCGAATGGTGACGACCGGATCGGCCCATGAACAGTGTCAACGATCCAATGAGCTCGTCCCCGTGGAGGACCGGCACCGACAACATGGAATGGAAGGCGAGGGTTCTGGGCACGCCCCCGAATGCTTGGGCAAACCAGGCGTCGTCCGTGTTGGGATGCAATACCGACTGGCCACTGGAAAGCGCGCATAGGTTGATATCGGTACGCTCCTGGCGGTTCCAGGCGCTCCCTGCCAAGACCTGCTGAAGGCCCGGATCTTGGTGCGCGCCTGCGGTGCGACGAACGCCATCTTGTAGAACCACGTCGAAGAACCCAAAATCACCAATGAATGGCAGGCATGCACCGATCGCGTTAGCAAGTGCATCGTCCAGTTCCATGGACGACGTAAGGATCAATGCAGCCTGGCGAAAAACCGCCAACTGATCGGGTGACAGTTGTTTGTCCGTATGTGGCAGGCCGGGCATGATTGGAGGAATAGTAAGTCAGATCGCGATGCCCTATATTATCATTTGGAATTAAATGCTCCCGCCATAGTATTCAGTCGGAACGGGGAAGCGTCGTACGGTCGTGTATGACGTTGTACGGGCTATTTTGAGGATTGTTGCAACGCGTCCACAAGGCGCCAAACTCCAAATTGCTATATTTCCATGTGGAAATGGATGTGCTACGATTTATTCACCGTCTCTTCATCCCCCGGACCTCCAGTGACTGATTCCAGTTCAGACAGCGCCGTCAACCAGCATTACCTCAACAAGGTAATCGACTTGAGCGACACCATGCGCGTAGAGGCTTGTGAAGATATCTTCGACGCCCGCGGCAATAAGCTACTGGCGAAAGGGGCGCAAATATCACGGTCACTACGGGAACGGCTCATTGTCCATAAACTGAAAAAGCCACTGGAAGCATGCATTTTTGTCGAGGGGGGCGTCAACGCGAAGTCGGTCATGCAATCGGCGGAGCGGGTACTGGGGTCGTCATCCGCCTTGGGCCACATTCTTAGCGTGACGCAGACGGACGGCGTGTCGCCAGTGGGTTTGCTGTCGCAGCTGAAATTTGGCAGCGCTTTGAGCATGATGCTTACGATCGCAGATCGTGAAGGCGGCAGTTCGCTGGACCATGCTGTGACGGTGAGCCTTTTGTCAATTGCGATTGCGCGAAAAGCCAGGTTGAGCCAGACCGACCAAGCGATTGCGGGCTTGGCTGGCTTGCTGCATGACATCGGCGAGCTGTATATCGATCCGGCCTTTCTCGGGAAAGGAAAGCGCTTGCTGCCGCATGAGTGGGCGCACATCGTCGTCCATCCGCACACGGGCATGATGCTGATTAATCAGCTCGAGTCTTATCCTCAAGGAGTTGGGCGTGCGGTTGCGGAGCACCACGAGCGCAGTGATGGAAGCGGGTATCCCCGCCGGCTTGCTGGCAATGCGATTAGCGCGCCTGGGCATGTGGTATGCATCGCCGAAACCGTGGCCGGCGTGATCGTGAAGGATCATCCGTTGGAGCGGGCTGCGCTGGCGCTGAAGATTATCCCTGGGGAATATGCTCGGGAAGTGGTTGCGGGCCTATCCGGGGCGTTCCGTGGGGGGAAACCTGCCGTACACGATCCCGACGAGCAGAATTATGGAGTGGGCGGCGAGGATGTTCCTAGACTAGTGGGAAGAATCGAGGCGGCGCTGCGCAGCAGCCAAGACATACTGGCGTCGTCTGGTTCCACGTCCACTCGCGCCAGGGAACTGCTAGCAGCAACAATCGTCCGCATCCAGCATGTACAGCGAGCAGTTGTGAGCACTGGGTTGGATCTCTCATTGGGCATCGATCCTGAAACGCTTAGCGGTGAAGATTTTGCGCTGATCTTCGAACGAAGTGTGGCCACGCGCGAAATACAATGGCATCTGCGGGACATCGCCCGCGACCTGGCTTTGCAGGACGTCCAGTCTGACGACAGGCTTTTGCTTACCCCGCTGATTAATTTGCTCGACGACGACTATTCACAACACGCCAAGCCGTCATTAACTTCGCATAGCGTGCCAGCTGTAGAGGCATGTCTTTAGCAGAATCAGGGCGTTGTTTAACCGGTCACGGAAGTGTGGGGGAAGGATGCCCGGGCACAGGTCTGGCTGATGGCGCAACCCGACATGGCAACAGCACGGGCACAGCTGGCGCTTTGGTAATGCGGCGCATTCATGAGCAACAGTGATGCTCAGACAAGCCGTGTTCCATGGCTTTCTGACACCTCAAGTACTGTGGCGCAGTCGATTCGGGCTCGAAAATTAAGCCTTTGCATCTTGCCGCATCGGAATGCGAGGCGATGTGAACGCCGGTACGAAACCGCCTCAATTTGGCGGCGTCTGCTGATCGTGGCATTTTTGCCACGGTTTGGTGGCCCGTCTTTTTCGTGGAATCTGTACTGTGGGTTGGTCAGGCCAGGCGCTTCGTACGGCGGTCATTACCGTCCAGTGAACAAAGTCGGTCGGGACCGCCCGTTGGCCGCTTCAGCCCCATTGCAGACATTACGGCCTATCACTTGCTGCAGAAAACAGCACAGAAATTTGTTCGAACAAGCTCGCGTTGCAGCCGATGGAACTTCACATCCACGAGCTCACGCATGGCCCCGACAGCCCCAAAACCGGGGGTGTCTCATGGCCAAGCGTGCGTGGGAATTGACCTCGTTACGGCTCAAATCTCCTCTGTGATCTAATCGTCAAGAAGAAACTGCAGGCAAGGGCCGCTCCTCGTGATAATCTTTTCCTGTGAGACTCAGAATGCAGCGCAATGTGTTGGTCGGCCTGTCTAAGGCTTCCTGCGTCTCCGGCCACACCGCCATGTCAGATGATAAAACCAACTGCGACGGAATATCAAATGAAGGTCGCTCGCTTAGAGCAATTTAACCTGCTCAATTTATTGGAAAGTGCCAGTATCGGTGTGGTCATTCATGCCACAGATACATCGGTTGTCTATGCCAATCCGACGGCCTTGCGCCTGCTCAGGCTATCTTATGATCAAATCATTGGAAAAGATGCGCTCGACCCCCAGTGGAAGTTCGTCGACGAACATAATATGACGTTGCCGGTCGATGAATATCCTGTCACCCGTGTGTCTAAAGGCATGCAGTCCATCCACAATCTAATACTGGGTGCTGTAGATAGCCAACACAATGAAGTCTCCTGGTTTTTCGTCAATGCTTACTTTGAAGGTGACAATAATAGCGATCACGGATTTATCGTCGTGAGCTTTACTGATATTACCGAACGAAAGCAAATGTTTTGTTTTGAGGACATCGTGCACGATACGCTTGATGTGGTCATTGTTACGGAGGCGGCATGCCTTGACCGTCCCTTGGGACCGAAAATAGTTTATGTGAACAAAGCCTGTGAAAAGTTAACTGGCTATAGTGCAGAAGAGATACGGGGAGAAACCCCACGGTTGCTTCAAGGGAAGGATACAGACCGGGCGACTCTCGATCGAATTCGTTCTGCGTTAGAACTAAAAATTCCTTGCAAGGAAAAGGTACTCAATTACGCAAAAAATGGCACGCCCTACTGGATAGACATGAACATCATTCCGCTCAAGAACCGTTTTGGGGAAGTCACCCACTTTGCTGCAATCGAGCGTGATGTTACTTCAGCAGTCCATTACGAGGCAGCCCTTGAGCAAAGAAACAGTGAATTGCGGGCCCTGAAGACGGAGCTCGAGAGCGTTCTTGATATGCGTACAAAAGCCCTGCGCCAAAGCAACATGAAACTACAACGCATCGCCCATGAGGATTCGCTGACGGGGCTTCCAAACCGCAAGTCTTTTATGGAACAAGGTGCTCAACATTTGGCCAGTGCGAGACTTCATAACTGCTGCATCGGCGTAGCGATCCTCGATGCCGATTATTTCAAGCGCATTAATGATGAATTTGGACACGACGCGGGTGATGAAGCCTTGAAGATTATCGCGCGAGTCATGCAACAAACGCTGCGGCCAGAAGATGTTATTGGCCGTATAGGAGGAGAAGAATTTGCTGTCTGCGTGCTCTCCACGAGCCGCATGAAGATCGAAGAATGCTTGTCGCGGCTTCGGGAGGCGATAAAGCATGCATGCGATGGCAAACCATTTTCCCCCCTGACCGTCAGCATCGGCCTGTGCTGCGTAAGCGGAACCTATCCTGATGATCTCGTCGAATTGATCAAGAACGCAGATATGGCGATGTACCAGGCAAAAAATGAGGGCCGGAACCGCTTGTCTTGTTTCGTGACGCCTCCTCGAGCGTCACCGTCAGATTAGTCACTCTCCCGGAAGCGCAAGTGAAGAATCGGTAGCAGTGAAATCGCCGCCCGCCGTCGACGGCGGGCGGAAACCTGATGCAATGTGTACACGAGCTTGTTCGCCTCGCCCAGCATGTCGTTTGTTACAAGTTGACATCACCTGGCCAACTTTCTTGTTCTCCGACTGATTTTATTGTTTCGAGTCACCCGGAGGGCGACTGAGGCGCGCACCGCGCCGCAACGTCGAAGACTGAGGTCGTTGCACCCGAGCCACATAAGCGCCGCGCAGCCTTCTCCAGTTTCTAACCGCCGTTCACACCTGAGAGGCCGGTAACAAACTGCTGTTCTTGGTGCAGGTGTGTCAATTCCATATATGCGAGATAATGCCATATTCGCTTGTTGCATTTTTTTGCCATTTATGAATTCGCCCTTACGTTCCGCCAGCCACGCACCGCCCTGCGACGTTGACGTCAAAGTTTTGCTGGAGAACACTTCTGATGCAGTCATCCTGCTCGACGGCGAATTTCGCTATGAGTACGTGAACCACGCCGCGGAATTGTTGCTAAGAAGAAAGCAAGAGAGTCTGCAAGGACTTTGCCACTGGGATCTATACGCTGAGCTCGTGGGTACAACAGCGGAAGCCCAATTACGCGCGTCTTTCGAACAGCAGCGCACCGTCATCTTCGAACAGTTCATTCCATCTCTATATGCTTGGCACTCCGTCGTCTGCGTTCCTAGCCCTCAACGATTGACTTTGTTTTGCCGGGACATCACCGACCGTGTACGCGCGCTACGCGACGCGGCGGTTCGTGAGGGGATGCGTAGCGTGTTGGAGCATGTCCCCGTCGCGGTGACGATCACACGTGGGCCAGAACATCGCATTGAGTTGCAAAACACACACAGTCGGGACCTGTTAAACGGGCGTTGTTTTGAAGGGAGCACTGTTGTTAGCGCGCTTCCTGAGACAGCCGAACAAGGCTTCATCACTATTCTCGATGAGGTATATACATCTGGTCTTGCTTTTTCAGGTACAGAGATACCCCTGTCCTACAGCAAAGAGGGCACTGAGGTTCAGTGTCAAGCATATTTTGACCTTACCTACCAGCCTATTTTCGACACCAATGGTAGTGTTTCAGGCATCTTGCATTTAGGGGTAGATGTTACCGAGCGGCTCAAGGAAAAAAGCATGCTGGCTCGCTACGTTGCAGAGCGAGATGCCACGTTACGCCAATTATCAGAGGGTGTTATTCTCACCGACAGCTCGGGCCGCATTACGTTCGTGAACGAACGTGCGGCAGAGCTACACGGTGTGTCAGTCTTAGACATCGGAGTAGAGTCGTACGCCGAGTCGTATCGGTTGCTCACGCCGGAGGGAGCGCCGTACCCACCCGAGCTGTTGCCACTAGCGCGCGCCGTGCTCCACGACGATTATGTGGTTGATGCCCAATGGTGCATTGAACGGCCCGACGGTACACGATTGATGGTCGTGGGAAGCGCTCAACCAGTGTACGACGAAGACCGCCTCAAGATTGCCTGTGTCCTCGTCCTGCGCGCGCTGAATGAGCGCAGGCCAGCCGTATCAGAATCAAATTAAAGTACATATTCCGGATACGGGAGAGCACGCCCTCACTTCGTGGAATTGTCTATTACAGTGTGGTACCTGATTTCTTGATTGATGTAGAGTAATCAATTCATTCGCACGCACTGTGTATCACTGACTGCAGGACTAAGGACAATATGCGGCTGGCAGATTTTATCGATTCCCATTTAGACGAGATCCTTAACGAATGGGATTCATTTGCTGCGACGAGACTGCCATCCGCTGCAAAAATGGATTTCCTTGCCCTTCGGGACCATGCCCCTCAAATTCTTTCCGCTATCTCAGCTGACATGCGCCGGCCACAGACCGCTGCGGCCCAATATGCAAAGTCCCTAGGTTTAGCAGACGATCTACTAAGCGTAGCCCAAACGGCGGCGGAAGTGCACGGGGCGCTTCGAGCACAGGATGGTTTCTCGATAACACAGGTCGTCAGTGAGTATCGCGCACTGCGCGCTAGCGTACTGCGGCTCTGGATACCGGGCGACCACTCCCCGCCAGAAGCGACGGCAGTTAATGATGTGATGCGATTCAACGAGGCGATGGACCAAGCAATAGCCGAGTCAGTGGACTTCTTCAGTCAACAGTCTGCTGATGATCGCCTCGGCCGCGCTGCAGTAGAACGAGAGCTTCAACTCAATCGCGGGCGACTCGAATACGCGAGCCGTTTATCAAATGTTGGCTTCTGGTATTGTGATTTGCCTTTCGACGTCTTGGAGTGGGACGACCGTGTAAAGGAGCATTTCTTTCTCAAGCCGTCGGCGCGGGTCACGATCGACGACTTCTACGACAGAATTCATCAAGATGATCGTGAGCGAACTCGATCCGCTATCGAGATGTCTATTGGCAGTCGAGAGGCATACGACATTGTCTACCGGACCGTGTGTCCCGTTACCGGCGAGGTTAAGTGGATTCGAGCGCTCGGGGGTACCGATTACGCGGACGACGGAAGCCCGATTCACTTCGATGGGTTGACAGTGGACGTGACGGAGCAAAAACTCATAGAGAGGCGCATCGCAGAAAGCGAGGTTCGGCATCGCGGGGTGATTGCGAACATGGACGAAGCGTTCGTACTTTTCGATCGAGATTTCAATATCATTGAAGCGAATGAAGCCACGTGTCAGCTCGTACGCATTCCACGACCTCAGTTGATTGGCTCTAATCATTGGCAGCAGTTCCCAGGTACATACGAGTCAGAACTTGGCGAAACCTATCGCCAGGTCCTACTGGACGGAGAGCCCAGGTTCTTGGAACATCGGTATGTGTTCCAAGATGGCCGCGCGGCATGGTTCGAAGTACGTGCTTTTAAGGTCGGGTCCGGAATCGCAGTCCTCTTCCGTGATGTGACGGAGCGCGTCGAACTGATCAGAGCGTTGAAGGACGCAGAGAAGCGTCAATCGTTCCAGCTTCGTATGGCTGATACGTTGAGCGATCAAGCTGATGCACGCGCGCTTATTCTAGCGGCCTCCCAACTGGTGGGGGCATATTTCAAAGCGGACCGCGTTGGCTACGCTTTGGTCGATTTGGGAGCGCAAACTGTTAATTTCGAACAGGACTGGACCCGTGCCGGGTTTGGTAGTCTAGCCGGTCAAGAACAACCCCTGGAGCGTTTGGGATCAGCTTCACTGGATGAACTGCGCGCTGGTCAGGTTCTCGTGATTGATGACGTCGGCACAGACCCTCGGTCGCAACCGTTCGCTGTAAGTTATGCCAGTATCGGCGTGAAATCTATTGTCGCGACCCCTCTCCGGAACGAAGAACAGCTTGCTGGGATTTTCTATTTGCACGTTGGGGAGTCGAGGGCTTGGCTACCGGAAGAAACCGCATTGATCGAGGACGCAGGGCACCGCATTGCAGAAGCGGTGAAAAGGATACGGGCAGAGGATCAGTTACGCGATGAGTCCAGCATCCTTGAGCTTCTGAATAAGACCGGGCAGTCATTAAATTCAATGCTGGATTTTGACGCCTTACTTCAGTCCATTACCGACGCCGCAACAAAAATTTCTGGTGCTGAATTCGGCGCCTTTTTCTACAATGGCCATGGCCCGGACGGCGATGCGCTCATGTTGTACACCTTGTCCGGCGCTCCGCGCGAAGCCTTCGAGCGCTTTGGCCATCCGCGCCCCACGCCCGTATTCAGTCCTACGTTTCAAGGCCAGGGGCCAGTGCGCAGTAACGACATCACGAAGGACCCGCGCTATGGTCGAATGGCGCCGCACCATGGTATGCCTGCGGGTCATCTGCCAGTTGTGAGTTACCTGGCCGTTTCCGTTGCATCAAGGTCGGGAGAAGTACTGGGCGGCCTGTTTTTCGGACATTCGCAGCCGGGCAAGTTTACCGAACGCACTGAGCGAATTATCGAAGGTATCGCAGCACAGGCAGCGTCGGCTATCGACAATGCTCGGCTCTATGAAAAAGCGCAGAGATCGGCGGAGGACCGAGAGACGCTCTTGCAGGATGAGCGTGTGGCTCGAGCGGAGGCGGAACGCCTGGCGCGCGCGAAGGACGAATTTCTGGCAATGCTAGCCCATGAATTACGTAATCCCCTCGCGCCAGTGAGTGTAGCGGCGGAGATACTCAAACGAAGTCCTCATGATCAGGAACGCATCGCGCGTGCCAGCGAGATTATTACGCGACAGGTTGGTCACTTAAAGCATCTCATCAACGACCTGATGGATGTTTCCAGAGTTACGCGAGGTCTAGTCGATCTGCATAGGGAGCACCTGGATATAAAAACATTGGTTTCGACCGCGATTGAACAAGTCAAGCCGCTGATCGAAGCGCGCCAGCATACTCTCAACACCCGAATCGAAGGGGACCACGCCGAGGTATTCGGCGACCGAACCCGGCTAATACAAGTGGTTGCTAATCTTCTCAACAACGCGGCGAAATATACACCACCTGCGGGCGAGATTACTTTGCATATTACGGTTGAGGGCAAGTTTGTGAGTATTACCGTGCTTGATAATGGATTGGGGATAGATAGCGACATACTGCCACACGTGTTCGAACTATTTACGCAGGGCTCCCGGTCACTGGACCGAACTCAAGGTGGACTTGGCATCGGGTTAGCCTTGGTAAAAGCTATCGTGGACTTACACGACGGTCAGGTGCAGGCGTACAGCGCGGGCAGATCGAAGGGTAGTAGATTTACCGTTAGTCTGCCTACCATCGAACAGCGTAAGGTGCCCGAACAAGGGGATCGTGCAGAGACAAACGGGGACGCACTTCGAATTATGGTTGTTGACGATAACGTGGATGCTGCTGAGTCGCTTGGCGTCCTGCTTAGAGCCTTGGGGCATGAGGTTACAGTCGAGTACGACGCAACAAATGCCCTGGCGACAGCCGCGAACCTTACACCCCATGCGTTTATTCTCGACATTGGACTGCCCAACATATCAGGGTATGAACTGGCCAGCAAGCTTCGCCAAATTCCTGAAGTTCGCTCTGCCACACTGATAGCTTTAACGGGCTATGGTCAAGCCCAGGATCGTGCAGCAGCTATTGAGGCTGGCTTTGATCATCACATGGTCAAGCCGGCGGATATTCAACATCTCACAAAAATACTGTCCATGGTGCGTGTCATTCCATTGACATCGACTTCGCGCGCATAACCACGTTCTCGCGCACATTTTCATCGCGCGAGTTTCGCGACCAGCGCCTCGAGTTCGTCCAGATCAAACGGTTTCGTAAGCGCATAGGCGGTAGCGCCGAGCGATCGCGTGGCGTCCTCCAAGTCATAGCCAGAGCAGACGATCACGGGCAGACTTGGGTTTTGCCGAAGCGCTTCTTGCGCGATGTCGAGGCCAGAGCAGTCCGGCAGGCTGATATCGGTCAGCAGCAGGTTGACGTTCTGCTCGCGCAGTGCCGCGCGTGCGCTGGCGCCGTCAGCCACCCCTACGATGCGCCGCCCCGCAGTGGCGAGCAACTCGGCACACGACTCGCGAACGAAGTCGTTGTCTTCAACATAGAGGATGACGAAAGGGTTGGAGGTCATGGCTGGCGGGTTTCTCGATTCTGTGCGTTATTCGGACCGCGACCAGGGCGGCCACGGGGGAGGAAACTACCTGGTTTCTGATGACCATGGGAAATTAACATAGTTTTGACGTGTATCGAAGCAGATGTTGCCGTACATTTTCAAATACGATGCGCGCCGCGCTGGATTCGCATACACCGCGCCAGGGTTGGCAGTGTCGCGTTCGTAGTCGGCGATGTTGCTGTTGGTGAGCGCCTTGGGCAGGATATCCATGGCCTGCGGGATCGATTTTCCGTCCAACCAGTCAGCACCATGCTGGCCCATCGCATAACCGAATATGGGTGAAGCAAGGCTGATGCTCGCTTTGTAAGGGCTGCCGCCTCTTTTAATTTCGGCAACCGCTTCAAGTTCGCCATCGATACCGCCGAGAAACTGGTCCGGGCGCGCTTTGCCCGCTTCGCGCAATGCTGCCAGCGCGCCCAGCACCACTGTGTCCGCGCCAAGCACCACATCGACATTCGAGTGCGCCAACAGGATCGTCTTCATCGTTCGATATCCGCCTTCCTTGTCGACCGTGGCTGGCGAAATGTCGGCCACGATTGTCACGCCTGGCAGTGCCCGAAGTGTGTCGCGCATGGCGGTGAAACGCGGCGCCAAAAATCTCAGGCTGTCGTGCGTGAGTAGAACCACCTTGGCTTTACCTCCGAGCCGCGCCCGGATGTAATCCGCTGCCGATTTCGCCAACACTTCGCCGGTTAAATATTGCGGCGCGTTCAGTATCGTCGTCGCCGGTGGCGGCACTACGGCACCCACATAGGTGCCCGCGCCGATGACTTTCTTCAAACGCGGCGCGAGCGACGGCGGATCGATCGGCGCCACTACAATCGCGCCCGTTTTATCAGTAAAGATGCCGTCCAGCTGCTTGATCATCAGCACAGGATCATTGTTGGCAAAGGCAACGCTATAGTCGAGGCCTCGCGCCCGCGCAGCAGCTTCTAGCCCGCGTCCCACCCCTTGCATGAACTCGCGCCGATTGTCCTGCAAGAAGACCAGCCTTTTTTGGAAACCGATAGGCGCGCTGCACGTGGCCCGCGCCGCTTCGAACGCGGGCAATTTGACCGGCTTGGTCAGTCCCTCGCCGCCGGCGGCGTTCGAAGCGCTGCAGAGGGACATTAATGAAGCCAACACAGACCGTCGAAATCTCATTGCCATGACCTTATGCATTCGCTGTGCTCAGCACCAGCCGCGCCACGGTACCAGGGCTTCGATTGATGTATTCCACATGGGTCTTCAGCGCGGACGCCATTGACTGAATGATCTTGCTGCCAAGCCCCGTACCCGCTTGTTTGGCGTGCGGCGCCATCCCGACGCCATCATCCTCGACCGTCAGCTCGGCCTGGTCGTTGCCCAATCGGGTCAGCCGCACCCGCACCTCACCCGGCTCGCCGGGATAGGCATACTTGAAGGCGTTGGTGACCAGTTCCTGTACCGCCACGCCAAGGCTCACGCTGGCGTCAGTGCGAAGTGAAATCGGCTCCAAATAGCATTTCAGGATGGCAGTATGGCCGTCCTTCTTCATCGCCGTTTCCAGATTGGCCAGCATGGCGCCCAAGTAATCGTCGAGCGCCACGTTAGTCACATCTTTGGATGTATAGAGGCTCTTATGAATCAACGAAATTGCATTGATCCGCGATCCCGTTTCGCGCAAGGCATCCTTGGCCGCCGTATCGGTGACAGCCCGCATTTGCATCTGCACCAGCACTCCCACCAGTTGCAGACTGTTGGCCACGCGGTGATTGACTTCGGTCAGCAAGACTTCTGCGCGTTCCCACGCCAAGACCAGATCAGCCGTGCGGATCTTCACACGCTCCTCCAGGTTCAGGTTAATTTCCCGCACTTCGTCGCGCGCACGTTTCAAATCCTGCCGGTTGCGGTAGACGGTGAAGGCGACCACTAATACCACCAAGGTGATGACCACGGCAGCGCCCGCCGATATCCAGCGTAGCAGCGACGCATTGCGTTGCTGTTCTGCGCTATTGAGCGTCGCGTTCTCATCGGCGATAAGTAACGCGCCAAAGAGAAAAACATTGATTTCATCCATCAACATCTTGCCGCGATTACGCTGAAGCAGTGCCAAGGCCTCGGGGTCGCGGCCAGCGCTTTTCAGTGCAATGCTGTTATCCATCTCGGCGATTTTTTCGTCCACTGCCGTCGACAACCTGGGCAGCATGGCCCGATTAGGGGCATCCGGCGCCATCAACCGGCCCAGATCATCGAGCTCCTGCCGCGCCCGCGTCTTAGCTGTGTCATAAGGGGCCAGATAAATCTCGTTCCCGGTCAGAAGAAAGCCGCGCTGGCTCGACTCCGCCGTGCGCAAGTGATCGCGCAGCTCCACCGCCGCGACGCGGATGGTGCGTTGCAATGCGGATTGCTCTAACAGGCTGTTGCCGCGCGCCACCAACCACATGTTGGTACCCACGATCACGATCAGCGCTAGAAAACCGAGCATCAGGCCCGCGCCAACACCTATTGCCAAACGGCTTCGTCCGAACATCAATTAACCTTCAAAGGCATAGGTAGACCAACACGGGATCATGCTATTTTCGTACGTATTCCATGCAGGCAAAATGCCAATTGTCACGGATATATTTCATTAGGGGATCACTGCGCGCAGTGGGCAAGGCGGTGCGACGAAAAGGCGCGAGGATACAGCACACACCCATGGCCTTCCCTTCCGTCGTTGCAAGTCCCTTGCGTGGATGACCACGCAAGGGACGTAGGCCTAAGCGTAAAGGCGAATGCTGACCACGCGGGACGATTCCCAATATGGTCTAGGTCCAGAGGCACGGCTAAATAAGTCCGAAGCGGGTCGCACTTCTGCTTTTGTCGATCGGCTACTTTGCAAATGCTCGCAATCGCTACGACTCCTGCAAGCATTTGCACCTTGCATCCCTAACAGCGTCGCCTCAATCTGAAGATCGGCTACTCGAAATAATATCATAGGGAAATCATCGGCGCCGTAATATGCCGCTGCTCGTCGTCCCTATCGAGAGCATAGGCCGCAAACTTGGTATCGGCCTCCCGGTAGCGCACGTTGTGCCCCTGCAGCGTGCTTGGTAGCCAACCGCCTTGGCGTATGCCTTTCGCCCCTGCTCAGCCGGGCGCTGAACAGCGCGTTCTCCCCGTCCGGGACCAATGTGAAGGTGTGCAGCTCAAAGCCCCTGGCCCTTGCCACCTTCCCGAGGTACTGCGGTACAGCTGCAGTACACTCGTAACTTTCTGTTGGCTGGCCTCGATTTCGCAACCCATTGATTTTGTAGTATATTCAGCGTATTCACCCTACGCTTACTTTACGTCGATTTCCCTATGTGCACGGCTTCAACGGCAAACTCATAATCCGTTGGTGCCGTGTTCGACTCACGGGAGGCCCACCATCACGCATAAGAAGGCTTACCAGGAATCCCGGTAGGCCTTTTTTGTTTTTTGCTGGACGAATCTGAATTGGCCAGAAGATGACTTCACAACCAGCCTTTTTGTCGTGCCTGTTCGATGGCTTGCGCTTTGGCGATCTGATCGATGTTTTCTTGATTGAGCTTGCTGTACTGGCTGTGTTTGGCGAAGTAAGGACCCAGCCACCCATCTTCATGTGTGAACGCCATCGTCCAGGCCATATTTGGCGGAAATATTAAAAAGTCCGATTCCGAGCATGTCGTGGGACGAACGTCAGTTTCTACTGCTTGATCTCGATCGTTACTCAAGATGACGAAGCGCGGAGCGACTTGCAAGTCATATTCCGTACGTGCCTCTTGTCCGGAAAGACTTGGATACGCCTGAAAACTAAATACGTGCCACAGGTAAGACTTGGTATCCGGAGCGCCACTTCCACCGAACGTAGAGAGCCACCGCGCGGCCAGTTGCTTTGACTCTGCACTTGAGTAGGCCCTCAGAACTGCACCGGGTTCAATCGCGATGTCGATGGACTTGCGCATTCTGTTTCGAAGCCTTAAGCAGTGTCGATAATCTAGGTTTTCCCTTGGACGCTGACCTGACTGATGCCCTGCTCAGCACTTGCGCCGCATTGAAACGCCCGCAGCGCCTAACGCGCCCAGCAGCAGCAGGATACTGGCCGGTTCAGGCACATCAACGAAATCGGACGTCACTTCCACGTGCGTGAATTCGGCATTGAATTCCAGATTCCCGAACGACCGCCTTCCAGGGCGCAGCCAGACACTGCCATACGGCCCGTCGGCATCGACCACCTGATACGAGATCGGTGTTTCCAGTCGCGGCCGTGGCGGGATAAAGCTGTTGTTGAAATTGTAGATGTGAAAGGCGAAGGCCACGCCATTCTCGACATTGCCGGTGTAGACGTCCAGCCACATCCAATCAGCGAACGAACCGTGGCTGTCGGCGACCATATGGTGCATCTGGATCGGCAAAAATTGCCGTGTCAGCGTGCGATTGTTGATCGTGATCGCGAAGTCGACCGGGACTGCGCCGTTCACGTCAGCGTCATACGTGTCCATGTCCGGATTGGAAAAGTCGGTGCGGGCCGGGCGGTCGTAGCGGACGCTTGCCGTGAAGGTCTTTCCATTCAAATCCGCACCGATGGGCCCGAACATGGCCGACTTGTCGATCGCCTCCGTGGCGATGATGCCCGCGACCGTCACCGTAATGACGGAGGCCTGAGCACAGGTGTGCATGGCGGCAAACAGCACCACGCTGGCAAGCGACTTGATCAGCATTTTCTTACCTCGGGAGGGACTGGGGATAGACAAATCTTACCCGAATTCGGTTGATAGATAATTTAAAATTAATATTTCCTTAAGGCTAATGCCTGGGCGGATGTCAGCGGCCGCCGCCTGGCTCACCGTTCTTGCCACGAGCTCGCGTCGTACGCCAGCCGGTCCGGTCAAGCTTCGTTATGCGGTAAGATTCGCGGTGGCCAAAACAATTCCAACAAGGCCCGGTCATCCATACAAGGTTCGTCACATGAAAGTATTTGTTATCAGTCTTGCGAGCAGCGTCGAACGGCGTGCCAGCGTATCGAAGAAACTTGGCGACAAGGGGATCGCATTCGAATTCCTCGACGCCGTCGACGGCCGGGTCAGCAATCACCCGTACTTGAAGAACTATGACGAACAATGCTTCTTGGTCAATAGGCGCCGCAAGGCCGCGCCCGGCGAGCTTGGGTGTTATGTCAGCCATTTGCTGGCATGGGAAAAATCCGTCGAGCTGAACGAGCCGATCGTGGTCCTGGAAGACGATTTTGAGTTGACCGATAATTTCAAGGCCGGGATTGCTTACATCGAGCAGTACGTCGACAAGCTCGCGTTTGTGCGGCTCGAGCCGCTCGAGAAGCGCTTCTTCATCACGTCGAACAAAGGCCCGGACTTTGCACTGGTCAAGCAGCTCAATGTCGGCATGTGCGCTACCGGCTACGTGATCACGCCACACGGCGCCCGCAAATTGCTGGCGCGCGGGATGCGGATTGAGGCGCCCGTGGACCTGTATCTGAAGTATACATTCACGCACAATCAAATCATTCATGCGCTGGTGCCCCATATCGTGTATCCGACGCACGCCGATTCGATTATCGGCATCAACGCCAGGAACGAGCGCGAGAAGGGCGCCATGTTGGGTTTGAAGCGCTTTGTGTTCAAGACCGGCTACGCGATCGCGAACCTGTTCACCAATCTCGTCAATTCGCTGACACGGTTTTAACGCTTGTTCATCAGGAAACCGGATGGGACTTTTTAGTTTTCTCAAGCGCGAACCGCGCCCGTCGCTGGAGCAACTGTCGTACGACGTGGCCTATCAAATCTTGCCCGGCTATGTCTTTGGGCAGTTGCCGGCGTTGTTCGATATCGTGAACGCGTCCCCCGAGTCCGCCGACCCGCTGTTCTATCAAATGGCCTGCAAGGCCGCGAACGTGCAGCCGGACCGCGCAGCGTTCGCGCAGTACAAATGGCACCGCGTCGCCGGTTTGAAGGGCCGTACTTGCCTGGTCCTGGCATACCCGGAACCAGTACCCGTTGATCTGTCAGGAAAATCCTTTGTCGAAGTGCGCGAGTCCGCCGGCACTTGGGTACTGGCGCCGTATTTTTCTGCGGTCGTGAAAGACGAAGCGAGCGGGAAGGTCGACTATTTTGTATTGGGCCAAACCTCGATGGGCGGCGGCACGGCACTGCGCCGGATGGATGCCGACTGGTCCAATACCAACCTGGGGCCCGGGCCCGCGCCATCGCTCGATGCGGTCTTGACTGCCATCGAGCCCCATCTTGACGCCCCCTCGGCCTAGCCGGCAGCCCACAAATAGATGAACAAGGTGTCGTTGCCTCTGGCATTGCGACCCGTGCCGTCGTAATTGGTCGACGATCCGTTGTAGCGCTTGAACTTGAAGAACTGCGCGCCGAGACGTATCTGCTGATGCGGTATCCAGAACACTTCGGGTATCCATCCCCGCGTCCCGGGATTATTGGCGATACTGCCCGACAGGGGAATCGGCACGAGGTTGCCGCTCCCATCGTCCTGGCTGGCCGGGTACAACGTGGCATCGCTGCTACCGGTCGTATTGAACCAGGTCAGACTGCCGCCCACCTTCGCCCCATGGATATAACTGCCCTTCACCCGCCACTGACGTAGCGTATTGCTGGCATTGCTGGCAATGCCAGTGCGATCGCCCCCGCGGATTTTTTCGCGGATGTAGCTCAACTGGGCTGTGGCCGTGTGCTCGCCAGCCAAGTATTGATATTGCGCGTCGATGCCGCGGTCGCGGTAGGCGGTCGTGGGACCGCCTGCGACGGGATCCTGATAGATATTGGCATTCAGGCCGAACACACCGACCATCCCATTGTGATCACCCCACACCTGGCTCAGCGCCACTCTCAGGTACGGGCTCACGCCTTTGACACGCGCTTCCAGCTCGTTTCCTTCGGTGAGTACTTTGAAAGCGCCTTTCGGCGAATGGTAGCCAGCCACTTCGGCATACAGCGTGTTGTCGAACATGGAGTAGGCGCTGAGGCCGACCACTTGTTGGCCCAGTTCGGCGACCATGGGCTCGGCAGCGGGACCGGTAAAGCCGAACGCGGTCGGCACATAGGAAATCCAGGCGGGGGCCGTATTCCAGATGTCGGACACGGATGGATTATTGTTCAGGGTCAAACCGCTCACGACGGTATGGCCACCTCCCGTCCATTGCCTGGCATAGCGAATATCGATGTTGTCGGCATGCGAGTGGCCTTTCCAGCCCAGGGAGGTGGGATCCTGATGATCGTAATTCTCGTACGTAATCTGGCCGAACATGCCGACGTTGTTTGTGATCTTGCCACCGAACAGGAGACTGCCTGTCTGGAAAATGACCGACGCATCCTTGGCAAAGTCGGCCGACACCTGGCCGCTGCTGATATCCCTGGTACTGGACCTGCTGGCCACGCCCATGACTGCCAGCGGCACGGTCAGGCGCTGGCCGAGTGTGTAGCCGGTCAACTTGAAATTGCGCCCGAACGGGGTCAACTCGGGGAACTGCCCACCCGCGTGGCAAGTGGCGCACTGCATTGAGGTTTGACGGGCGAAGACCGGCATCGCTTGCGCCGCCAGGGGCGCGAACCAGAGCGGCGCCAACAGCGCGGCAAGCGCGATGCGGCGACTCAGGTGGAATAGGCAGGTGCGACGTGAATTGCTCATGAGACCCTCCGTTGGCAATGGATCGAAAGTGGAAAATGTGGTGCTGCGCGGGGTGGATTGCTTGGTACGGAACCGGACCAGGACAGGTTAAGCGCAAAGGGCGCACGGCACGGCAGGGGTGACGTGATCGCGACACAAAGCGTCGCTCACGTGCCGCCGACCGGGCGAAACGCGGCGCCGCAGCGATCAGCGGAAGTCTGATACATAAATCCAAGATAACGACCAATTCCGTGTCATATCGTTTCGATCTAAGTGGCTTCCAAGCGAGTTGATTTTGTGCGCATGCAGGTTGCGGACTTGTGCTTGGTAAACCCCGCCCTAGACTGAACTTTCCGCCATCCACGTCGTCGCCCTGGAGGTGGCATTCCGACGATTCAATCCATTCGAAAGGAAAGATCATGCGCATTCTGTCGCTGTTGCTTCCCGCATCATTGCTGTTGCTCGCTTCCAGTGCGAGCGCTCAAGTCCCTGCCTATCCACAATCAGACGACACCGGCATTACAACGATTCAGGTTTCTGCGCCCTTCAAGACAGTCTTGCTCAGGGCGGAACAAGGGCGTGATATCGCTGGTTCGTATGCCATGTCGAATGGGTGGAAATTGAAAGTACGTCCATCCTCGCGTTACATCGACGCGACCATCGATACGCAAAAGCCCATGCGTTTGCTCGCTGTCTCGCCTGACAAGTTCGTGTCGCACGACGGCAGCGTCACCATGCAATTTAACCAGGGCGACAGAAATGATGAAATGACGATGAGCTACACCGATCCGAGCATTGCCCAGATCGTCGTTATCTCGGCAGTAATCGCGCAGCGCTGATCTCCCTGTTGACAGCCTGTTCCGGCGCCGCCCCAGGCGCCGGGCGAGGTGTCAACGCGCTCCGTTCCACCGCTGCCGGCCTCCGCCCCGGGCTCTCCTTCCGGCGCCTGTCTGTTTGAACTCGTCTTGCAACTTCCCCCCTAGCGTTGGTCCCGTGCAGACATCCCGATCGCGGACAGAATCCGGGGAGCAAACGCGTTTCAGTTTAGAATCGCAATCCTTGCAAGCTGCTGACCTCAGCGGCGTGATGCGAACTCAACTAGGGGTAAGGATTGAACTGGAAGCCCAATAAATGGATTGCGTCCGTCATCGGACTGGTGTTTGGACCGATCGGCGTGTTGTACACGGGCTTTCCGGTGTTGGCAGCATTTGTCATGCTGGCGATGATCATGGCAGCTGTAGGAGTGGTTGTCGTGCCAGGCATGGGTAGTGGAACGGCCATTTCGGCTCTTAAACTCTTTTTCGGAGTCGGGTTGGCAGGTCTCTGCTTCGTTCTGGCACGGCGTGCCAAGCCGCGTGACAATCGGCCTTGGTATACGCGGTGGTACGGCCTGCTCGGAGCCATTCTCGCTGTCGTATTAGCGATTGTTCTTTTTCGCGCTTTTTTCTACGAGACCTTCGTCACTAAATCGAGTTCGATGTCGCCTGCGGCTGAACCGGGCGCAATCCTCGTGGTGCAAAAGTTCGGTTATGCACCGGTGACGGCGCTTTCCCTCGATTTTGGCAAAGCCCGGAAATCGCAGTCAGCCGTGTATGGCGATATCGTTGTCTTCGTCCCGCCCAATCGCTCGGATCAAGTATGGATCAAGCGGGTAGTGGGGCTGCCAGGCGATACCATCACCTACCGCGACCGCCATCTCTACCTCAATGGCGTGGACACCCGCGGCTCCAAACATGACGGCTACCTCGATCACGACAAGATGGATATGCTGGACCGATATGAAGAACGCATCGGCAACGCAGTGTATGAGATTATCCTGCGCGAAGAAGCGGCGGAATTCCCTCCGCCTGAAGCATTTCCATTTAACGACCGCTGCACCTACCGTGCCGACGACATAACGTGCACCGTGCCGCCCGATCACTATTATCTGCTTGGTGACAACCGGGACAACAGTCTGGACAGCCGAACCCTTGGCTTCGTGCGCAGCGCCGCCGTTATTGGCAAAGTCGTTCACATCAGCCGGTGAAGCCATGATCGAATGTAACCGCACGATGGAACAGGCACGCCGCGATTTCGCCGCCGGCCGCCTGAGCAGCGCGCTGCTGGTGCGTGTGCCGATGAGCCGTGACTGGCATATCCGCCTGTTTGGCGCAAAAGGTGATTCTGGTATGCTGCTCGATATTAAAAATCTGGAGCCGCAGGTTTTTTCGGACCTCGACAGCGCCGCCGGCGCGCTCGAGCAAATTGGATTCTCATTCTCGCAACTCAAACCCGTACCATGAAATACGACGACGCCGAATACTTCTTTCTGAATTTCGAAACCGACGAGCTGGAAAACGAAGCGGGCGCCACCCACATCGGCATGTTCATGGCCTGGATCATCCTGCACGAGATGGTCTCCGACTGGCACCGCAACGATGACGCCGAGGCCGTTGCCAAGGTCAAGTCGCACGAGATCACCGGCGCCGAATTTGTCATCGACTACCTCGACTGCAAATTGATGGACGACGATCTCAGCGAGCTCGGCAATGCTTTCGCCGCCGCGTATTACGAGACCGGTTACTACGCCGATTACAAGGCAGCGATGGGTGTCGACAATGAAACGGCCGACGATTTCTGCCGCGTCGAAGACACCTGGGACAATTACGCCAAGATCGCGCGCATCCTGGACCAGCGTTTCGACGCGTTCAAGAAAGACCGCGCCGCCACCCGGCACTGAACTGCGCGGCCGGTTTTGCCCGGCCGGCTATTCAACCGTGGTAGGGACAGCCTGCCGCCGCAGCCGCCGGCTGGGCCGCGCCAGGCACCAGGCGTGGCCGGCTGGCCAGCATCAGGCGCAGGCCGCCTTGTGGGCGCATCGTCACCTGCAGTCGCATGCCGGGCTGCTCCTGGCCAGGGGCCGGGCGTAGCGTATAGCGCTGCAGCAAGGTCGCCAGAATCAGGGTCATTTCCATGGACGCGAAGCTATTGCCGATGCACACACGCGGTCCGGTGCCGAACGGGAAGTAAGCTCCGCGCGGCATCTGGCGCGCCGCTTCCGGCGCGAAACGGTCAGGGTCGAACTTGTCGGGATTGGGGAACCAGCGCGGATCGCGCTGCACCAGGCTCGATAGCAGTGTGACCAGCGAACCTTTGGGCAGCAACCAAGGTCCAATCTGCACATCCTCTGCCGCCTGGCGCATGAACACGCCCGGCGCGGGGGAATACAAACGCAACGTTTCCTTGACCACCTGGCCAAGGTAGGGCAGGCGCGCCACGTCGGCAAAGGTCGGCGAGCGGCCTTCGAGCACGGTGTCCACCTCTTCTGCCGCGCGGAACGCGATTTCCGGGTGCGAAGCCAGTACCCAGCCGGCCCAGGTCAGGCCGGAGGCGGTGGTTTCATGGCCGGCCAAAAAGGTGGTCATCAGCTGGTCGCGCACTTGTTCGTCCGACAGCAAGCTGCCGTCGCCTTCGCTGTCGGCGGCGGTCAGCAGCATGCCGAGCAAATCGTCGTGCACTTCGCCGCTGGCGCGCCGGCGCCGGATGTGCGACCAGATCAGGTCGTCCAGCAGGCGCATCGCGCGCCGCTTGGCGCGCTTCGATGGCAGCGGCAGCCAGTCCGGCAGCGATGCCGGATAAAACATGTCGTCATAGGCGATCTGGCTCAGCAGCCGCACCGCGTGTTCGATCTCGGCCGTCTCGGCGGGGGTGATGCGGGCGCTGAACATGGTGCGCACGATCACGTCCATGGTCAGCATGTTCATCGCGTTTTCAAAATCGAAGGGCTGGCCCTGGTGGCGCGCCAGGCCGTCGAGCACGGTAGTGGCCGCTTCTTCCATCTGCACGGCGTAGCCGGCAAAGCGCTTCGGGCTGAAGCCGGGCTGCAGCGTGCGCCGCTGTTTCTTCCAGGTGTCGCCCTCGGTAATGAGCAAGCTTTGGCCGTGCACCTCGCTCAGCACGTTCATATGGCGTTCGTAGCGGATGAAGCTGTCGTTCTTTTCGACCAGCACTTCGCGGATCAGGTCCGGATCCATGAAGGAATAGGTGCCGCGCCCGGCCACGCTCACATACACGCTGTCGCCATACGTTTGCTGGGCCTGGCCCCAAAAACCGAGATAGTCGCGCGCCATGTCGCGCAGCAGGCGCAGGCCGAAAAAGCGGTCGCGCGGACCGGGTGGACGTGCAATGTTCATGATGACCTGTCTCCTGTTGCATTAATTATAACGGGAGCAGTATCGAACAATCAAACGGCTGCGCATAAGCAGCCGTCAATTAAACGGCAGATCGTCTTACCACTGCTGAACGCGGCGGCGGGTCAGGCGTTGCCACAGACGCGAGAGGAAGGACGCGGTTGGTTCGTCCGGCTCGTCGTCGATGGGGTCGCTTTGCGACAGGTAGGTCGGGGGAATCGGCACGGCGCGCGCGCCGGGGCCGCTGATGGGAATCGTCATGCCCGGCTCGCCCAACTCTTTCTCGACCGTGCAATTGCAGCCGATCAAGTCCAGAGTCTTGGCGAAACGTTGCGCCGACACATGGTCGAGGCGGCGCCGGATCACCGCGCGCGGCGTGGCCAGCATCTGCAGCACGTCGTCCCGGTCACGCTTGAGCAGCGGCACCAGCTTGGCGACAATCGCGTCGCGGTCCACGTTTTTCTGAATACTGTCGAGCGTCAGGCAGAAGGTGGCCGGACGGTGCACCTTGGCCGCCTGCTCGTCGATGACGGTCAGCGCCAGCGCGCCGGCGCGGCGCAGCAGGAAAGGAATCACTTCCACATGGCGCGCGGAAATGCTGATGATGCCGATGTCGCCGGCGAAACAATCCATCAGCGGGTTGTCGGCCCACGGGCAAACGGCAGCCTCGTCCATGAGATAGGCGCCCGACGAAGCGCAGGGAAATCGTTCTACCAGGGCGTCATGAAACTGAATCAGCCGCGGTGCGGGCGGCATATCTTTCGAATCGCGCAGCAGTTTGTCCGCGAAACCATAGGCATCATGGTTGTACGGAGGTACTGAAGGAACAACGATTTTAAGGATGTAGCTCATTTGCAACTAGTGTTATTTCGCCGAGAACGATATTGTATTTCATATGTGAAACTTTGGCCGCGAAAAACGTGTCCCGATGTGGTTTCCTGGTGTTACCATTTATGCAGTTGCCACAATGCTTAGACGAGTACTGAGATGCTGACGCGTTCCGTTCTTGCCCTGTTCCTGCTGGTGCTGCCGGCCAGCGCGCTGGCCGGCGAGAGCACGCTGCGGATGATCGCCCCGCGCAACCAAACCATGCCGCTCGCGCAGTTCCAGAACGAGAAACTGAGCGGCGGGATCATCAAGGACCTCGGTGACGCCATTGCCCAGCGCCTCGGCCGCCGTATCGATTACATCAGTGTAGCAGGCGATCAGGTCAGCGCGGCGCTGGCGGCCGGCAAGGCCGACGGCATCTGTTATGTGCGCCCGTTCTGGATCGACGGCGACTTCCACTGGAGCCGCCCGGTGATTCCCGATGCCGAACTGGTCGCGTCCCTGCCCGACGCGATTGTGGTGCGCTCGCTGCTCGACTTGCGCGACCGGCCGGTCGGCACCGTGGCCGGCTACCGCTATCCGCGCGTGGAGCAGGTGCTGGGTCTGCGCTTCCAGCGTCTCGACGCGCCGACCATGGAAGACAATTTGCGTACCATGGGCCGCGGCGGCGCCCAGCACACGGTGCTCGGCCGCGCCACGCTCGACTACCAGCTCAAGGTCGACAAATCGCTGCACCTGCGGCCGGACCTGGTGATCGCCTCGTTCACCGCCCAGTGCGCGTTCACCAAGCACGCGGCGGTGCCGTTCCGCGAGATCAACCATGCCATCGACAGCCTGCTCGACGACGGCACCGTGGCCAACATCCTGGCCCGCTACCGCTAGCGGCGGAAACGCTCCCAATCGGGTCCGCAGCGTGTACAATTGGACCGCCTTGTTCCGCCCAGAACCTTCGACCTTTGCCTATGACCGCACCGCTCCTGCCGCGCCGCCGCCAGCTCCTCAAGGGTGCGCTCGCCGGCGCCTTGCCGCTGGCCGTGCCGTCGCTGGCGCTCGCCGGTGCCGAACCGCTGGTGGTGGGCGGGCTGCCGGTCACCTGCAATCTGACGCTGCCGGTGGCGTGCATGGCCAAGGCCAAGGCGGCGGGCGTTCCCGCCTTCGAATACAGTAAATACAGCGGCTGGCCCGAGATCAAGGAGTCGCTCATGACCGGGCGCATCCAGGCCGCCTACATGCTCGCGCCGCTGGTGATGGACCTGACCGACAAGCGCATCCCCCTCAAGATCGTCTCGCTCGGCCACCGCTCGGGCGCGGTGATCATGGTGCGCACCGATTCGGCCCACAAGCGCTTTGCCGACCTGCGCGGCAAGCGCATCGCCATCCCCAGCCGCTTCGCGGTCGACTTCCTGTTCCTGCGCAAAATGCTGGCGCGCGAGGGCATGAGCCCGAAAGACATCCAGATCATCGAAATGCCGCCGCCCGACATGCCGGCCGCGCTGTACGCCAAGGCGGTCGACGCCTACTGCACCGGCGAGCCGTTCGGCGCCGCCGCCCAGCGCGCCGGCTACGCCCGTCCGCTGTCGATGACGCGCGACGAATGGCGCAACTACATCTGCTGCGTGCTGACCGTGCGCGAAGAACTGATCCGCACCAACCGGCCGCTGGTCCAGGACCTGGTCAACCACGTGCAAGCCGCCGGCAACTGGCTCGACGCGACACCCGCCAACCGCGCCAAGGCGGTCGCCATCGCGTCCGGCCGCAAGTACTTCAACCAGGACCCGAACGTGCTCAAATTCGTGATGGAAAACCCCGCCGACCGCGTCACCTACGGCGACCTGCGCATGATCCGCGCCGAATTCGACGATCTGATGAAGCTGTCCATCGAAGCGGGCACCCTCAAGCGGCCGGTGGCTTACGAAAGCTATGTCGACGAGAGCTTCGTCAAGAACCTCAAGCCGGCCGCAATCGCGCTCTGACCTGCCATGCAACGCACAATCGCCTTCGCCCTGACCCTGTTCGCGCTGCACAGCCACGCCGCGCGCGCCGAAGCCCTCAAAGCGGGCGTGTTCGAGCCGCCGCGCGCCGCGCCCGAAATCGTGCTGCCCTCGGCCGGCGGCAAGCCGTTCAAGCTGAGCGAGCAGCGCGGCAAGGTGGTGGTGCTCGAATTCGGCTACACCCATTGCGTGGACGTGTGCCCGGTGTCGCTGGCCGCGCTCACGCAGGCGCGCCAGAAGCTCGGCGCCGCCGGCGCCGATGTGCAGCTCGTGTTCATCACGGTCGACCCGGCGCGCGACGACGCGGCCCGCTTGCGCAACTACCTCAAGCCCTTCGACCCCGGCATCGCCGGCCTGACCGGGAGCAGCGCCCAGATCGACGCGGTGCTCAAAGCCTACGGCATCAGCGCCACCCGCCGCCCGGTCGACGGCAGCGCCACCGACTACACCATGCACCATTCCTCGTACCTGTACTTCATCGACCGCAAGGGCATGCAGCGCGCGCTGATGCCGTTCGGGCGGCCGGCCGACGACATCGTGCACGACCTCTCCCTCCTGCTCAAGAACTAGGCGGGCATGGATCAACTCCGCCGCAACTGGCCGCTGTCGGCCCTCGTCGCCATCGTCGCCGCCACCTTCGTCTGGGCTTGCCTGGCGCCGATCCACGTGGCCAGCCACGACAAGCTGTTCGAGATTCCTGCGGGGACCTGGGCGCGCCGCATGGCCGGCGACAAGGTCGAGATCCTGCCGTCGAAAATCCGCCTCACGCTTGGCGTGCGCGACGTGCTCCTGCTGCGCAACCGCGACACCGTGCCGCAGATTTTCGGTCCGGTGCTGATCATGCCCGGCCAGGACTTCCGCCTGCCGTTCGAAACCGTCTCCGAAAACCAGTTCGCCTGCAGCGCCCATTTGTCCGGGCAGATGACGGTGATTGTCGAACCCTTGCCCAATCCCGGCCTGGCGCGTCTGCAGTGGCGCCTGGGCGAACTGGCGCATGCCATCCGTACCTACTAGGCGCCCATGCAAAAACTGAAAAACGCGCTGCCATCGCTGATCCTGATCGCGCTCCTGATCGCCCTGTGGTGGGTGGTCGTGGTGCAGACCGACAGCCTGATTTTCCCCACGCCCTGGCAGGTCGTCACGGGCACCCTGGAGCTGGCCGAAGACGGCACCTTGTGGGAGCACATCGGCGCCTCGCTGTTCAGGGTCGGCACCGGCTTTCTGATCGCGGTGATCGTCGCCGTGCCCACCGGCCTGTGGATGGGGCGCGTGGACGGCGTCTACCGCACCTTGAATCCCCTGTTCCAGATCCTGCGCCCGATCTCGCCGATCGCCTGGATTCCGCTGGCGATCCTGTGGTTCGGCGTGGGCGACGTGTCGCCCGTGTTCCTGATTTTTATCGCCGCCGTGTTCCCGATGATCGTGCAGACCGCGTCCGGCGTGCACACCATCGAACGGCGCTACCTGCACGCGGCCGACAATTTCGGCGTCTCGCGCGCCACCCTGTTCCGGCGCGTGATCGTGCCGGCCGTGCTGCCCGAAATCGTGGTCGGCATGCGCATCGGGCTGGGCGTGGCCTGGCTGGTGGTGGTGGCGGCCGAAATGATCGCGCTGCGCTCGGGCCTGGGCTACCTGATCATCGATTCGCGCAATGCCGGCAACCGCTACGACCTGGTGATCGCCGGGATGATCATCATCGGCCTGATCGGCCTTCTGCTCGATGGCCTCATGCGCCTGCTCGAACAACTCAAATCGGTAAGGTGGCGCTATGGACGTTGAAGTCAAACCCAAGATCGTCGTCGACGACATCCGCAAGCACTTCGGCAGCGGGGCGGCCGCCTTGCCGGTGGTGGGCGGCGTCAGCCTGACCATTGCCGACGGCGAGTTCGTGGCCATCGTCGGCCCGTCCGGCTGCGGCAAGTCGACCCTCATGAAAATCATTTCCGGCTTCGAGCAGCCGGACCAGGGCGCGGTCACGATCGACGGCCGGCCCGCCAACCGGCCCAGCCCGAAAGGGATCGTCATTTCGCAGCACGGTTCGGTGTTCCCGTGGCTGACGGTGCAGCAGAACCTGATGTTCGGCCTGAACGGCGACGGCCACGGCGACAAGGCCGCGCTGGCCGACCACTACGCGGCCATGGTGGGCTTGAAGGGTTTCGAAAACGCCTATCCGCGCGAGCTCTCCGGCGGCATGCTCAAGCGCGTGGAGCTGGCGCGCGCGCTGGTGGTCAAGCCCGAAATCCTGTACATGGACGAGCCGTTCTCGGCGCTCGACGCGCTGATGAATCTGCGCATGCGCACCGAGCTGCTGCGCATCCTGGAAGAAGAACGCCACACCGTGCTCCTGATCACGCACGACGTGGAAGAGGCGATCTACCTGGCCGACCGCATCATGGTGCTGTCGCCGCGCCCGACCACGATCCAGGCCACCTTCGAAGTGAAGCACGCGCATCCGCGCAAGCTGTCCAGTCCCGCACTGCAGCAACTGAAAGAGGACATCCTGGCCGAACTGGGATTGTAGGAATCGCACTCGTCTCCGCGCCCGCTTTCTGTCATGATGGATGCATGGCGACGCTGACATTCCCATTGTTTCCACTAGGCACTGTCCTGTTTCCGGACGGTGTGCTCCCCCTGCAAATTTTCGAAGTGCGCTACCTGGACATGGTGGGCCGCTGCATCGCCGACGGCACGCCGTTCGGTGTCGTGCTGCTGACCCAGGGCGGGGAAGTGCGCACGCCCGAAGGGCAGGAGCGCTTCGTCACGTCCGGCACGCTGGCGTCGGTGCACGAGAGTGCGGCGTCCGCGCCCGGCCTGCTGCAGATCGTGTGCCGCGGCGGGGCCCGCTTCAATGTGCTATCGAGCGAGCGCCGTCCCAACGGCCTGTGGATGGCCGAGACCGAACTGATGGACGACGACCGTCACATTCCCGTGCCGTCCGAACTGCAAGGCGCGTCGGACGCGCTCGACAAGGTGCTGGCCTCGCTGCGCGAAGTGCCCGAGCAGCGCTGGCCGGTGCAGCCGCCGTTCCGCCTGGACGATTGCGGCTGGGTGGCCAACCGCTGGTGCGAACTGCTGCCCTTGCCCAACGCGCAAAAACACAGCCTGCTCACGCTCGACAATCCCGTCATTCGCCTCGAACTGATGCACGACGTGCTCGACGAGCACGGCCTGATCACCAGCTAACATCGTCCTCGCGCAGGCGGGGACCCATACCGCGTACGCTCAGAGAAAGCGCATTTCTATGTGTTGCGGCCGTATGGGGCGCCGCCTTCGCGAGGACGACATTGTGGCTCTTCCAAATAACATCGCCCCCGCACAAGGCAGGGGCGACGCTTCAAACCTGTGTGGCCGGATTATTTCTTGACGTCGCCCTCATCCTTGGCGGCATCGCCACGCTCGCCCGAGGCGCCGGCCGATCCCGAACCCGAACCATTCACGCTGACCGACTTGGCCAGCTTGACCGACTTGCCCGCCGCGCCGGCCGCATCCTTGGCGCCCTTGGCGCTGCCGCGGACATTGGCGACGCTGTCACCGGCGTAGCCGCGGGTCAGCTCGGCCTGATTGCGCACGCCGTCTGCCGCCGGGGCCGCGCCCGCACGGGCACCGCCCACCGCGCTGCCGATCGTGTTGCGGCCGGTGGCGCCAGCGTTGGTGTCGATGGCGCCGGCCATGCTGCCGTTCGCCGCGCCGCCCGCTGCGCCGCCTGCGCCGCCGTTGCCGGCGTTACCGGCGTTACCGGCGCCGTTGGCCGAACCGGAACCTGCCGCTTCGCCGGTGGCGGTGAGCGAGGTGGCGCGGGCCGCGGCGCCGGTCTGGCGTGCGCCTTCCACGGCGCCCTGTTTGCTGCCCTTGGCCGCGCCGCGGGCGTTGGCCGCACTGGCGCCGGCGAAGTCGCGGGTGATGCCGGCCTGGTTACGCACACCATCTGCGGCCGGCATGCCTGCGCTGCGCGCGCCGCTCACGGCCCCGGCGATGCTGCCCTCGCCGGATGCCGTACCGCTGGCCGAACCGGCGCCGGCGGCGTCGCCATTGGTTGCTGTGCTGTTCGGGGTGCCGATCGATTTGCTGCCAGACAGGGCGCCGGAGAGGCTGCCGTTGCCGTCAGCGCTGCCGTTCGATGCGCTGGCCGACTTCGACAGGCCCAGGCTGCCGGTCAGGCCGCCGTTGCCGCTCGCATTGGCGCTATTGCGGTTCGCGTCTGCACCGTTGGCTGCGGCGTCGGCCGATTTCTTGGCCGGCGCGGCGGTGTCGGTAGCGCGGTTGGCGCGCAGGTCGCCGACGAGCGAGCCGCGCCCGCCCATCGCACCCATGCCGCCGATCTGGCCGCCCATGCTGCCGGCGCCGCCCAGCAGGCCGCCGCCGGCGCGTCCACCGCCGAGCAATTGCGCCTGCGCCGATGCGGCCACGCCCAGGGCGAAGATGACGGCGATGTGTTTGACGATGTGTTTGGTGTTCATGGTGTTCTCCTTTGAGTGGCGCAGACTATCTGCATCCGATGTAAGGAAAACGGTTGGGCTCGCCGGTTTAATCCCTCGGCTTCCAACAAACATGTAACAAGTTATTTCAGACTCTGGGGATCGATGCGGAAGGCCAGGCCGACGATGCCCTTGCCGGTCTCGCCGGGGGCGCCGTCGCGTGCGCTGCCGGCCAGGGTGGCAACGGCGGCGGCTGCGCCGGTGGTATCGGGCCGGGGCAGGGCGCGTGCCAGCATGGCCGCCACGATGGGCGCGGCGAACGAGGTGCCGCGCACCTGGCGGTAGGGCGGCGTGCCGGGGGCGGCGCTGACCATATTATTACCGGGGGCGGCAAACATGACTTGCGGACCGCGCCCCGCTTCGGGCAGCACGCGGCCGCGCTTGTCGACCGCGCTCACGCCCACCACGCCCGGATAGCTTGCCGGATACAGCGGCGGCGCGGCCGGCCCGTCGTTGCCGACCGCCGCCACCAGCAGGTGTCCCCGTTTGACCATCGCGCGCACCACCCGTTCCAGGGTCTGGTTGGACGGCCCGACCAGGCTCAGGTTGATCACCGCCACCTGCTCGCGCGCCATCCAGGCCAGGGCCCCGGCGATGCGCTCGGCCGAGCCGCCGGCGCCGCTGTCGCAGTAAATGTCGGCAGCGTACAGCCTGGCCTTCGGTTCCACGCCCTGAAAATGGTCCGAGCTGCCCACCATCAGCGCCGCCACCGCCGTGCCGTGCGCATCGGGATGGACGCGCTCGCAGCCCCAGCGTTCGATGGCGGCGTCGCGAAAGACTGCGTGTCCGCTGTCGATGCCGCTGTCGATCAGGCCGACGCTGGCGCCGCCTTTTTTGGCGGACGGCGCCGGCAAGGCTTGCGCCGGGCCGGACGCGGACGCAGGCGCGCCCGCTTCGCTGCCCATATACACATGGTTGAAATCGTAAGTACCGTCCGGATCGCGCGTGCGCAGCTGGTCGAGCAGTTCGGCGGTGGCGGCGCCGTCCGGCACCTGCAGCACCACCATGGTCTCGTCGAGGCCCTCGAGGCGCCGCTCGCGCAGGACGCGCAAGCCGGCGGCGGCCGCCGCCGCCAATCCCGCCTGGCTGGGCGACCAGGCCAGGATTTCGCGCCGCACCACCGGGTCGCCGCGCGGGTCGGCTTCGAGCACGTCGCGGTGCCGGCGCAGCAAGTCGTTCAGGCGTTCCAGGCGCACGGCGCGCAAGTCGGGCAGATCGCGCAGGTCGCGCGCCGCCAGCAGGCGCTCGGCGTTCTCGCGCAGCAGGCCGCCGGCCGGCAGGCCCAGTGGCGAACCAGGCACAGAGACGGAGGGCAGGCGCAATTGGGCCTGCGCGCCGGAGCAGCTTAGCGCGAGAGTGAGTGCTAACACTGCTTGCCGGGCAAGAGACGCACGGAATGGGCTGAATATCTTCATTGGTCGGATGATAGTATAGAGATTAAGCGTCCTGACTAATTAAACGAACGGGACCGGGAATAAAATCCCTGCCCCAAACGTTTATCTCATATCGATGACATTCAACACCGCGACCATCCACGCCGACATTGCCGCCATGCTCCCGCGCCTGCGCCGGTTCGCGCGCTCGATCACCTATAACCGGGAAGACGGCGACGACCTGGTGCAGGTGGCCGTCGAGCGCGCGCTGACCCGCAGCGGGCAATGGGAAGAGGGCACGCGGCTCGACAGCTGGATCTTCCGCATCATGAAGAATGCGTGGATCGATGAAGTGCGCGGCCGCATGCGGCGCGACCAGGTGTTCGCGCCCGAAGAAGCGGGTGAGCATGTGGGCGACGATTTCGCCGAGGCCCACCAGCAGCGGCTGGCCATTCAAAAGGCGATCAGCATGCTGTCGGACGACCACCGGCTGGTGATCGGTCTGGTGCTGGTGGACGGCATGGCGTACAAGGAAGCGGCAGATGTACTGGAAATACCGATGGGAACCCTGACCAGCAGGCTGGCACGGGCGCGCGAAGCGCTGCAGGGATTGTTATCAGACCAAGCGAGGACCGTAGCATGAGCTTTTCCGATGAAACCCTGATGGCCTTTGCCGATGGCGAGCTCGATGACATCACCAGCCACGAAGTGGAGCTGGCCATGCGCCTCGATCCGGCCATCGCCGAAAAAGTGCGCCGGCACCAGGCGCTGCGGTCGAACGTGTTCGGCGCGTTTGCCCGCACCCTCGACGAAGAGGTGCCGCAGCGGCTGCAGGCGGCCGTGCGCTCGGGCAAAGTGGTCCACCTTGACAGCGTGCGCCAGCTGCGCACGCCGCCGCCGCAGTTACAGCCGCCGCCGGTGCGGGTGGTCAAGCGCAGCTGGTCGTGGCCGGAATGGGGGGCGCTGGCGGCCACGCTGGTGGCGGGCGTGCTGGCCGGCAGCCTCGGCATGCGCGGCGTGGACCAGGGCCAGCAGTTCGCCGCCTTCGACGCGGGCGCAGGTACGCTGACGGCCCAGGGCCGCTTGCAAACGGCGCTGACCGAACAGCTGGCCTTTAACGGGCCGGTCGACAAGGATGTGCGGGTAGGCTTGAGTTTCGTGTCGCGGCAAGGGCAGTATTGCCGCAGCTTCATGCTGCCGACCACGGCCGGCGTGGCTTGCCGCAGCGGCGAGCAATGGCGCATTCCCGTCATGGCCAACAGCGCCGAAGCCAAGGGCGGCGACTACCGCCAGGCCGGCAGCGAGATTCCGCCGGCCGTGATGCAAGCGATCGACGACATGATCGTGGGCAAAGGGCTCGATGCGGACGCCGAAAAGGCGGCCCAAAAGCAGGGCTGGACGCGCTAGGCCTGGCGCGCGGACGACGCCCCGGCGTCTATCCTTGCGCCGTCTCGGCCAGCGTGGCCCGGTTGCGGCCTTCCTGCTTGGCGCGGTACAGCGCGCGGTCCGATTGCTCGATCAGGGTGGTCCAGCTGAGCGCTTCGTCCGGCATGGCCGTGGCTACGCCGATGCTGATGGTCACCACGCCATGCGGTGACTTGGCATGCGGCAGCGCCAGTTCGGCCAAGGCTTCGCAAATTCCGCGCGCAATTTCCATCGCATCGTCGGCATCGGTGGCCGGCGCCAGCAGCGAGAATTCCTCTCCCCCGTAGCGCGCCACCAGGTCGCTGGTGCGGCGTCCGTGGGTGGCGATCAGATTGGCCACGCGGCGCAGGCACTGGTCGCCGGCCTGGTGACCGTAATGGTCGTTATAGGCCTTGAAATGGTCGACGTCGAGCATCGCCAGCGCCAGCGGGTAGCCATTGCGCGCGGCGCGCCGCCATTCCTTTTCCAGCGCGGCGTCGAAGCCGCGCCGGTTGTTGATGCCAGTCAGCCCGTCGGTGGAAGACAGCTCGGCCAGCTTGGCATTGCTTTCTTCCAGTTCATGGGTGCGCGCGGCCACCATTGCTTCGAGCTGGACCTGGCGCCGCGTCAAGTGCTTGACGCGCGCGCGGTAGGCGCTGGTGAGCAGGGTCACGCCCAGAATCAGCAGCAGCGCGCGGAACCACCAGGTCGCATACCACGGCGGCAGAATTTCGATGTCGAGGCGGGTCGCGGCCGGATTCCATACGCCCTGGTTGTTGGCGGCCTTGACCAGGAAGGTATAGTTGCCCGGGTCGAGGTTGGTGTAGGTCGCGGCGCGCCGTGTGGCGTCGGCGTAGACCCAGTCGCGGTCGAAGCCTTCGAGCCGGTAGGCATAGCTGTTGCGGCCCGGGTCGGTGTAGTGCAGGGCCGCAAATTCGATCGTAAATACCGACTGCTGGACCGACAGCGACAGCTTGGCCGGGGCCGTCACGGCGCCCTCGAGCACGATCCCCGGCGCGGCCTTGCCGCTCTTGAGGGAATGGTTGAACACGCCGATGTCGGTGATCGCCACCTGTGGGATGACCGAGGCGCTGCGCACCAGGTCGGGCGTGATCCCGGTCATGCCCTTGACCCCGCTAAAGTACAGCTTGCCGTCCGGGGCCGCAAAGGCCGCGCCCACCGAAAAGCCTTCCGACAAGCCGTCGGCGCTGGTGTAGTGCGTGCTCTTGCCGTTGGCCGGATCCATGCGCAGCAAGCCGCCGGCCGTGCTCATCCACAGCATGCCCTGGCGGTCGCTGCGGATGGCCAGGATCTTGAGCGCGCCCACGCTGTCCTGGCCCAGATAATTGCGGAAGCTGATGCTGCCATCGTCGGCGATGAGAACCTGGTTCAAACCCTTGGCGGTGCCGACCCAGATCCGGCCCTGGGCATCCTCGTGCAGCGAGGCGACGTTGTCGTCGGCCAGCGAGGCAGGATTGCCGGGCTGGTGGCGCAGATGGCGGAACTTGCCGCTGGCGGTGTCGAGCACGTCGAGTCCGCCGCCGCTCCATTCCGAGCCCATCCACACGCGTCCCTGCTTGTCCTCGACGATCACATTGGTACTGTTCACGCTGCGGCTGTTGGGGTCGTCGGGATTGGGGTAATAGTTGGTCCAGGTGTCGGCCGCCGGGTCGTAATGAATGACCTGGTTGCCCGTGCCCAGCCACAGCGTCGATCCCTTGCCTGGCGCGATAGTGTTGATGAAGTTCGAACCCACGTTGCCGAAACTGACCACCTTGATCGGCTTGTCCATGCCGTCGAGCCGGTTCAGCCCGGCCGAGGTGCCGATCCACAAAGGGCCGCCCGGCTGCTGGTACAGGCTGTAGACGATATCGTTGGACAGCGTGCCCGGCTTGCCGTTCTCGGCGCGCCAGGTTTTGAGCACGTCGCCGTTGGCCGGATCGAACAGCGACAAGCCCGAATTGCTTGACAACCAGAGCCGGCCCTCGGGCGCGCCTTCGATGAACTTGAGCGAATTGTCGGGCCGCAGATTGTGCGCTTCGACATCGAACGGAATGAAGCGCTGGAAGCCCTGGCTGTTCAGATTGACCAGGCTGATGCCGTCGGTAAACGAGCCGATCCACAGCATGCCGCTGCGGTCGTGCATGACGGCGCGGATATGGTCGGACGGCAAGCTGTTCGAATCGTTGGCGCGGTGCACATAGTGGACAGCCTTGCTGCTACCCTTGTCCCAGCGCAGCAGACCGGCCGCCAGGGTGCCGGCCCAGACCGTCTGGTTGGCGTCGCCATACAGATAGTTGATACGGGTGGCCGGTGAATCGATGCGCGCGCGCGTGTCCCAGTCGCTGGCCGTGTTCCAGGTAACGACGCCGCTCTCGGTGCCGATCCACAGCGTGCGGTCGGGCGCGAAGTGCAGGGCGCGCACGATGTTGAGCTTGGGGTCGGGGCTGGCGCCGGTGTCGACCCGGTAATGCGTGAATTCCTTCTGGCCGGCCGGCAGATAGTCGAGTCCGCCCGGCCAGGTGGCGGCCCAGATCCCGCCCTTTTCATCCATGGTGATGGCGTTGATGTCGTTGCTGGCCAGGCTGGCGGGCAGCTTGGCGTCGTGCAGATAGACCTCGAAGGTGCCCGAGGCCGGGTCGAAATGCTGCAGGCCGCCCCAGGTGGCCAGCCAGACCCCATCCTTGCCGTCGCTGATGATGGACTTGATGATGCGCTGGGCCGACGGGCCCGGCGGCGGCGCGAAGCGCGTGAAATCGTCAGTCTTGGGGTTGTAGCGCGCCAGGCCGGCCTGGGTGCCGGCCCAGATATTGCCGCGCTTGTCTTCGAACAGGGTCGAGACGCGGTCGTGCGGCAGGCTGGTCGCGTCGAGCGTGCTGCTGGTGTATTTGACGGCCTGGTAGCCGTTGTAACGGTACAACCCGCCGCTGTGGGTGCCGATCCAGATGAAGCCTTGCCGGTCCTGCATCAGGGCCAGGATCGACAATTCGTCCGCGTCCAGCGAGCCCAGGCGCTTGAAGCGCAGCGGCGAGGTCGGCGTGGCCCATGCCGACAGGCACAGCACCAGCAGGCACAGCAAAGCACAGCTGCGGCGCAGCGTGGCGGGAAAGGCAAATAGCATCGTCAAAGTCGGTCTTCTGGGACAGGTGAGGCGGATTGGTTGCCGTGACATCGGTAAAATGCTTGCCAGCTTATCATTGCCACTCGTAAATGCCCAATAAAACGGCGTCGAACCCGCGCGTTGGCGGCGGGGTGGCGAGTTATCCACAATGCAAGGGCCTGTGGGCTGTGCAGGATTCCATATACAGTTGCCGGGATTTAGGGTATCGTTTACGGCACTATTATTGCATCTACGTCCGCGCGTCCGGTGTTGCCGGCGCTAACGCGACATCATTTCGAGCTGGCCAGCGGTTTTTCCCTGCGCCGGCCTTCCATTTTGGGCGTAGAGCTTATCGAACAATCGCCCGGAAAATTTATGTCAGAAACACCGATCACCATCGAAGCCGACAGCGCGCCTACCGTGCGTTTTGCCGATTTCGGCCTCGACCCGCAAATCCTGCGCGCGCTGACCGACCAGGGTTATGTGCACCCGACCCCGATTCAAGCCGCCGCCATTCCGATCGTCCTGCAAGGGCGCGACGTGATGGGCGCGGCCCAGACCGGCACCGGCAAGACCGCCAGCTTCTCGCTGCCGATCATCCAGTTGCTGATGGCCCACGCCAATCCGAGCATGTCGCCGGCGCGCCACCCGGTGCGCGCGCTGGTGCTCACGCCGACGCGCGAACTGGCGGTGCAGGTGGCCGACAATGTGCGCGCCTACGCCCAGCACACGCCGCTGCGCTCGACCGTGGTATTCGGCGGCATGGACATGAAGGGCCAGACCGTGATCCTCAAGGGCGGCGTGGAAATCGTGATCGCCACCCCGGGCCGTTTGCTCGACCATATCGAACAAAAGAATGTCAGCCTGGGCCAGGTCCAGATGCTGGTCATGGATGAAGCGGACCGCATGCTTGACATGGGCTTCCTGCCCGACCTGCAGCGCATCATCAATCTGCTGCCGAAAAAGCGCCAGAACCTCATGTTCTCGGCCACCTTCTCGACCGAAATCAAAAAGCTGGCCAACAGCTTCCTGAACGACCCGGTCACGATCGAAGTGGCGCGCAGCAATGCGACCGCCGACAAGGTCACCCAGATCGTCTACAAGGTGCCCGAAGAAGCCAAGCGCGACGTGGTCGAACACTTGATCCGCGGACGCGACCTCAAGCAGGTGCTGGTGTTCTCGAACACCAAGATCGGCGCCTCGCGCCTGTCGCGCCACCTCGAGCAAAGCGGCATCCGCGCCACCGCCATTCACGGCGACAAGACGCAGCAGGAACGCATGGCCGCGCTGGAAGCGTTCAAGAAGGGCGATACCGACGTGCTGGTCGCCACCGACGTGGCCGCGCGCGGTCTCGATATTTCCGACCTGCCGTGCGTGATCAACTTCGACCTGCCGTACAACGCCGAAGACTATGTGCACCGCATCGGCCGTACCGGCCGCGCCGGCGCCTCGGGCGACGCGTTGTCGGTGTACTCGGAGAAAGATGAACGCCTGCTGGCCGACATCGAGAAACTGATCAAGCAAACCATCACCCGCGGCGAGCTGACCGGCTTTGTCGCTTCCGCGTCCGGCAGCGATGGCCGTGCGCGCGAAGGCGGCCGTTCCGCCGAACGCCGTCCGCGCCGCGACGGCGAAGCGCCAGCGCGCGCTGCCGACGGCGCCGCCCGTGGCGACCGTGGCGACCGTCCGGTCCGCACCAACGGCCCCGGTGCGCGCCGCGAGAAGGTCGATCCATGGTTCCTCAAGCCGTACGAGCCAACCTCGGCCCCGGCCCCGGCCGCTCCCAAGCCGGCCGCCGCGATCAAGCCGGGCCGTCAGAAAGTCGCCTTCCTGCTGGGCGGCGTTCCCAAGCCTTAACTGGCTGCATCGCGCCTGCGTGCCCGTCCGGCACGCGGGCGGCATTTCCCCGTCCCATTCCCCCTGCCGCACGACCCGGCCTTTTCACGCCTCGGGTATAATGGCTTTTTTGCTATTTGTGCCTAATTTGCAATAAATTTGTATGCAATTGCCGGTATTTGGCAATGCGGTGTAAAACACGCACGTTTTCATCGCTGCCCCTCTTAGAATGCGGGCAACCCGGCCGGCACTGCCAGACTTTGCTCCCGGTTTTCCCCTGAAAAGATGGATCGACCCATGAAAGCATTCCTCCGCAAATTCGCCAGAGCGCTCGCTGGCCTGCCCGTCATCGGACGCCTGGTGCGCATCGCCGTGGCCGTGATCCGGCTGCCCGAACTGCGCGACCGCCTGGAGCTGGCCCTGGCCCCGCACGGCGTGTCGACCGGCAACCAGGTGTTCGATGCGGAGCAGCTGCCCAATCTGCTGCAAGCCCTGTCCGACGTCAACCACCGCCAGCTGAGCGAAGCGCATGCGCGCGACAATCTGGTGCAGTCGGTGCCGGTTGCCCTGCGCCGGCTCACGCGCGATATCGTCGAACTGCGCGCGCAGAACGGCGGCTTGCAGGCGCAGATCCAGGCCCTGGGCGGCGGCGCCGATCATGCGCAGGTGCAGCAGTTGTCGGAATCGGTCGCGTATCTGCTGGGGCGGGTCGAATTCGTGCGCCGCGAACTGATGTTCGAAATGCGCTATGGCGCGAGCACGCCGGGCCAGGGTGTGCAGCCGCTGACAGCCAAGGGCGAAATCGTGGCGCAAGAAAAAGTGGCCCAGGCACGCAGCGCGGGCGCGCGCGTCAACCTCGGCTGCGGCCACGTGCCGCTCGATGGCTACCTCAATGTGGACCGGCGCGCGCTGCCGGGCGTGGACATCGTGGCCGAAGTCGACGCGCTGCCCTTCGACGAGGGCGAGCTGGCCGAAATCTGCTCGGCCCATTTGCTCGAGCATTTCCCGCTCGAACAATTGCGCCGCGAATTGCTGCCGTACTGGACGCGCCTGCTGCGCGCCGGCGGCGCCTTCCGCGCCATCGTGCCGGACGGCGCGGGCATGGCGCGTGCGTATGCGAGCGCAGAATATTCATTTGAAAACCTGCGCCAGATCACCTTCGGTGGCCAGGATTACGACGGTGATTTCCATTACAACATGTTCTCGGTCGACTCGCTGAGCCAGCTCCTGCGGGAAGCCGGTTTCAGCAAAGTCGATGTGATCGCGGAAAACCGCGAAAACGGGGGCTGCAAGGAATTCGAGCTCGTCGCCAGCTTATAAGAGGCCACATGAAGCACCAGGAATTGACTCCGTCGGTGTCGGTCATTGTCAACACCGACGGCCGCGTCGACAGTCTGCGCACCTGCCTGGAAAGCCTGCGCTACCTGCGCTACCCGAATGTCGAGGTGGTGGTGGTGGCCGGTCCCACGCGCGACGGCACGCATGAACTGTGCGCCGCGTACGGCGACGCGATCGTCTACGGCGATTGCCCGGAGCGCAACCTGTCGCAGTCGCGCAATATCTCGATCGCCATCTCGGGCGGGGAATTCGTCGCCTTCCTCGACGACGATTCCGTGCCCGAACCGGAGTGGCTGGACGACATCATGGATGCCTTCCGCGATCCCGAGGTGGCGGTGGCCGGCGGCTTCCTGCACGACCACACCGGCAAGACTTACCAGTGGACCTTCGGCACCGTGGACCGCTTCGGCGGCGCCGATACCAGCTGGACCAGGGCCGCGCCGCATCTCAATTTTCCGGGCAGCTTCCAGTATCCTCACGTGATGGCCAACAGCGTGTTCCGCCGTTCCGCCATCGTCGAAGTGGGCGGCTTCGACGAGGAATACGAATACTTCCTCGACGAGAGCGACCTGATTTTGCGCTTCGTCGATGCCGGCTTCAAGGTGGCCCAGCTCGACCGCGGCTTCGTGCACCACAAATACATGCCCAGCCACATCCGCAATGAAGCGAAGGTGCTGACCAGCTGGCACTCGGTGATCAAGAACAAGACGTACTTCGCGCTGCGCCATGCGCGCGAGCACCGCAGCCTGGATCAGATCATGGCCGTGATCCACGCCACGATCGCCGAATTCCGGGCCGGCGTGCGCTGGGCCGTCGGCGAAAACAAGCTCGGTCCCGACTACCTGGACCGCTTTGAAACCGAAGTCGACCGCGCCATGCAGATGGGCCTGGAACGGGGCCTGGCGGACACCCCGCGCACGCCCGGCGCTGCGGCCATGCGGGGCGTGGCGCGCGTGCTGCGCTTCGCGCCGCACCTGGCGGCGGCACAGCAGCGCTGCTACGTCCTGCTCAGCAAAACGTATCCGCCGGGCAGCGTGGGCGGCATCGGGCGCTACATCCATCAGCTGGCGCGCGAGATTGCGGCCCTGGGCCACCAGGTGCACGTGCTGACCGAGAGCGACGCCCACGACCGCGTCGATTTCGAGGACGGCGTGTGGGTGCACCGCATCCGCGTACGTGATTGCCGCCTGCCGTCCGGCATGACCATACCGGTCCCGCTGTGGAATTATTCGCGCACCATGTTCGAGGAAGCGCTCGAGATCGGCGCGCGCCGCACCATCGACGCGGTCTACGCGCCCGTCTGGGATCTGGAAGGCATCGCCTTCCTCGAAGCGGGCGCCTGGCCGCTGGTGACCAGCCTGCAGACGACCATGGCATCGTATCTGGACGCCAACCGCGACAAGCAGGCCGACCGCCACTTCATGGACAGTTTCGCGCGCCCCGTGCTGGCGCTGGAGCAGCGCCTGATGCAAGGTAGCGGCCGCATCCACGCCATCAGCGACGCCATCGTCACCGAAATCGAGCAGCAATACGGCTTCCGCTTCGCGCGCGACAAGCTCGACATGGTGCCGCTGGGGCTGGCCGACTGGTCCGGGCAGCCGGCCCAGGGACCGGCGCCGGTCGGCGCCGGCGTGGTGCGTCTGTGCTTTATCGGGCGCATGGAGCTGCGCAAGGGCGCCGACGTGTTCCTGGCGCTGGCGCCGCGCCTGCTGCAAGCGTATCCGGCCCTGCATATCGACCTGGTCGGCAACGACACCATCGTCCAGGCCGACGGCAAGACCATGCGCGCACGTTTCGAGCAAGCGCATCCCGCGCTTTCCGCGGGCGGGCGCATCGTTTTCCACGGCAACGTGGCGGACGCGGCGCTGCGCGGTTTTTACCGCGAGGCCGACCTGGTGGTGGCGCCGTCGCGCTTCGAATCGTTCGGCCTGGTGCACCTGGAAGCGATGATGTTCGGTAAGGCCGTGATCGGTTGCAAGATCGGCGGCATGCCGGAAGTCATTGCCGAGGGCCAGAGCGGACTCTTGGCCGAGCCGGGCGATGTCGCCTCGCTGCATGCGGCCATCGTGCGCCTGCTGGGCGACCCGGATTACCGCACGCAGCTGGCGGCGGGCGCGCGCGCGCGCTACCTGGCCGCATTCCAGCCGCAAGCGATGGCGGCCGGCGTGCTGGCCTCGCTGCGCGCGCTGGCAGGCGGTGCCCTGACGTGAAAGTCGCTTACCTGAACGGCATTTGCCAGCGCCATGACGCCATCTCGAACGCGATCCGCGACGAGATGCTGTGGCTGCGCGAGGCGGGGCACGAGGTGCGCCTGTACGCCCACGACTGCGACGACAACAGCGTGCCGCATACCACGGTGGAGCGGGAAGGGCAGGTCGCCTTCGATCCCTATTTTCAGCGCTGCGACATGGCGGTCTTTCATTTCGGCGTCTACTACCCCCTGTTCAATCTGCTGCCGGTGGTGCCGCGCGCGGCGCGCCGGATCGTCGTGTTCCACAACATCACGCCCAAGCGCTTCCTGCCGCCGGCTTCGCACGCGCTGATCGACAAGTCGTTCCGGCAGATGAGCAATATCGCCTTCGCCGACCACGTGGTGTGCGACAGCGAGACCAACCGCGCCGTACTGCGCGAGGCGGGCATCGGCGTGCCGGCCACGGTGCTGCCGCTGGCCGTCCATGTGGACGCGACGGCGCCGGCGGTCAAGCCATCATTCGGCGACGGCGTGCAGCGCATCGCCTTTGTCGGCCGCCTGGTGCAGTCCAAGGCGCCGCTCGACCTGCTGACCGCGGCCGGCAGCGTGCTCGCGTCCAGCCCTGCGCTGCGGCTGCAGCTCGACCTGATCGCCAACCTCGGCATGTCCGATCCCCTGCTGACGGCTGCCGTGCAAAGCCGGCTGGCGCAGCTGCAGGCGCAGTTCGGCGCGCGCCTGCGCGCGGCGCTGCATGCCAACGCCAGCGACGCGCACAAGCAGCAGGTGCTGGCCGAGGCCGACCTGTTCGTTCTGCCCACCCACCATGAAGGCTTTTGCGTGCCCGTGCTCGAAGCGCTGGCCGCCGGCTGCCGGGTGCTCAGCTACGACAACAGCAACGTGCCCGCGGTGGCAGGTGGCCTTGCGACGCTGGTGCCGACCGGCGACGCCGCGGCCTTGAGCGCGGCGGTCGCGGACGCGCTGCGGACCGTGCAAGGCGCCGCCTGGCGCGACGGCGGCTACCGCGCCTCGCTCGACCAGGCCAGGACGCATCTGGCCACCTTCGACCCGCAAACGGTGCGCAAGAACTACCTGGCCTTTGTCCGGCGCCAGGGCGCTTACTGGAATTGACCGAAAGACGCTATGCATGAATCAGGATTGAAAAACAGCCTCGCGCTGGCGTGGATGCTGGCGCGGCGCGACTTGAAAAACCGCTACGCGACCAATTACGCCGGCATCGCCTGGAACGTGATGGTGCCGCTCCTGTACGCCCTGATCAACGTGGTCGTGTTTTCCATCCTGATGAAAGGGCGGATCGGCGAGCGCTATGGCGACATCCCGTTCGCGCTGTTCTACTTCGTGCCGTTCTCGCTGTGGGCTTTCTTTGCCGAGGTGACCGGGCGCAGCACCGCGATCCTGCGCGAGTACGGTTTTTTGATCAACAAGATCGCCTTTCCCTACTGGGTGCTGCCGCTGGTGCCGTTGGCGTCGGCCTTCCTCAACCAACTGATTCTGTTTTGCGTCATCGGCGTGCTGCTGGTGGCGAAGGGTGTGATGCCGGCCGCCAGCTGCCCGCTGTTCCTGGCGGTGTGGCTGGTCTCGGTCATGCTTACCGTCGGCGTCGCGTACATCGTCTCGGCGCTGGCCGTGTATGTGCCGGACCTGGCCCAGATCGTCCCGGTCGGGATCAACATCCTGTTCTGGCTCACGCCCATCCTGTACCCGGCCACGCTGGTCGAGCGCGACGGCCCGCTCTGGGTGCGCAGCTTGATCATGGAGTTCAATCCGTTCTCGTATCTGGTGGAGATGGCGCGCCACGCGATGTTCGGCAGCGCGCCCGTGCCGCTGGCGGCGCTGGCCGGCGTGGCCGTGTTCGCGGTGCTGGTGCTGGGCCTGGGCATGGCGGTGTTCCGCAAGCTCAAGGCCGGCTTCGCGGACGTTTTGTAAGCAAGGATGCAGATGAAGAACCCGAACGCGCAGCTGGTCCTCGAACTGAAGAACGTGTCGAAGATCTATCACACCTATGCCACGCCGCAGGACCGGCTGCGCGAGATGATTTCACGCGGCGCCAAACAATACGCACGCGAGACGCGCGCGCTGGACGACATCTCGTTCGCGCTCGAACGTGGCGGGCGGCTCGGGATCGTCGGCGAAAACGGCAGCGGCAAGAGCACTCTGCTCAAGGTGCTGGCCGGCGTGCTCACGCCTTCAAGCGGTACGGTCCAGGTGCGCGGACGCGTGTCGGCGCTGCTGGAGCTGGGCGCCGGCTTCAATCCCGATCTGCCGGGCGTGGAGAACATCCGCCAGTTCGGCATGTTGCACGGCATGGGGCGCGACGAGATCGAGGAGGCGGTCCCCGAAATCATCCGCTTCAGCGAGCTGCGCGACGCCGTCAACCATCCGGTCAAGACCTACAGCAGCGGCATGGCCGTGCGTCTGGGTTTTGCCTGCGCCGTGTACGTGCGGCCCGACATCCTGATCGTCGACGAAGCGCTCAGCGTGGGCGACGCCTACTTTCAGAACAAGTGCCTGCACAAGATCAAGGCGCTGCTCGACGAGGGCACCACCTTCATCTACGTGACCCACGCTGCCGACTCGATCCGCGCCCTGTGCAACCAGGGCCTGTGGCTCGAGCGTGGCAAGGTGCGCCTAGCGGGCCCGTCGAGCGATGTGGGCGCCGCCTACCAGAGCGATGTCTTCAAGCGCATCGTGCGCGCCGGGATGGCCGACGACGGCCCGGCTGCGGCGGCCGCACCCATGCCCGGCGAGAGCCCGGCGCGGCCCCTGACCACCGATCACGCGCGTCACCAGGCGTTCGAGGAACGCGTGGCCCCGCTGCGCACCGGCAGCGGCGAAGCGCGTATCGTCGATATTGCGCTCGTCGACGAGCTGGGCATCGATACCGACAGCCTGCCGATGGATGCGCGCTGCACGGTGCGGGTGTTCTACGCGGCCAGCGCGCCGCTGCCGCCCGACTGCGCGCTCACGCTGGGCGTGACCGACAGCGCCGGGCGCCAGCTGCTCCATTTCAGTTCGGCCGCCACCAGCGTCTTCCTGCCGGGCGACGGCGCGCATGTGCTGCGCGTGGTCGAGTTCAAGTTCGCCAATCCGCTCTCGCCGGGCGAATACGGCTTCATCGCGGGGATCGGCACCTTTGTGGCCAATCCGCGCAACCACGGCCAGTTCCTGACCGACCGCATCATCGATTATGTGGCCGGCGGCGCGCGCTTCTCGGTGCGCTTCCCGGACCAGCCGGTGAACCAGGACCTGTGGGGCGTGGTGCATCCGCCGTACGCCGTTGCCGAATATTCGCTCGACTGAGATGCCTCCCCGCGCCAAGCTGCTCGGCCTGGAGCTGCTGCGCTTTCTCGCGGCCTTCGCAGTGCTGGTCTGGCATTACCAGCACTTTGCCTTCAATGGCAGCGCGCTCGATGTGGTGCGCAGCGCACAGCCGTTTTACGCGCAGCTGCGCCTGTTCTACGACTACGGCTGGTATGGGGTGCAGGTCTTCTGGAGCATCAGCGGCTTCATCTTCTTCTGGCGCTACCGCGACAGCGTGGCCGACGGGCGCATTGGCGCCCGCACGTTTTTCATCTTGCGCTTCTCTCGCCTGTATCCGCTGCACCTGGCGACCCTGGTGGCGGTGGCGCTGCTGCAGTGGCGTTGCGTCGCGCAGGCTGGCCATTACTTCGTCTATCCGCACAACGACGCCTATCACTTCCTGCTGCAGCTGTTCATGGCCAGCCATTGGGGCCTGCAGGAGGGCTACAGCTTCAATGGGCCGATCTGGTCGATCTCGGCCGAAGTGCTGGTCTACCTGCTGTTCTACGCGGGCCTGCGCCTGCTGGGCAAATCGGCGTGGATCAACCTGGTCGCGCTGGCGCTGTGCGTGGGACTGAAGCTGGCGGGCCTGGCCAATCCGGTTAGCGACTGTCTGGGATTCTTTTACGCGGGCGGCCTGGCCGCCATCGCGTATGGCGCGCCGCAGGCGCGCTGGCGTCACGGCGCCGCGCTGGCATTCATTCTGGCTGCGCCCCTGGTGCTGGCGCTGGCTGGAACGCTCTCCGACCGCACCCTGTATTTTTTCCTGCTGCTGTATTTGCCGGTGGCGCTGTTCTGGCTCGCGCAGCCGTTCGCCATGCCTGCGGCGCTGGCGCGCGCGCTCGAGGCGGCGGGCAATATGACGTATTCCAGTTATTTGCTGCACTTCCCGCTGCAGCTGGCGATCGCGCTGTTCTTCGCGTGGCGCGGCCAGCCGGTGCCGCTGTACGGCACCGCGCTGTTCCTGTTCTTCATCGGGGTTACAGGTGCGCTTGCGTGGGCCGCCTACCGCTCTCTGGAATTGCCGGCCCAGCGCGCGCTGCGGGGCCGCCTGCTCACTTGATCAGGCTGGCAGGGTCGACAGTCGTATCGTGCATCACGACGCCGACCGCGCGCCAGTGCGTGTACAGGCCTGCCTGCTCCGCCGCCGCAGTGGCATCGGGGGCGTCGTAGGTCGGGTGGAACACGTCACCGCCGCGTACTTCGACCGGGGCGTCGCGCTTACCTTGGCCGGTGTCGTAGCGATACAGCCATTGTCCCTGCTCGCAGACCAGATACACCGCTTGCACGCGCCAGAGCGGATGCGGATTGTTCAGCAGCGCCAGTACCGATGCCGAGGGCTCGTCCTGCAGGCTGGTCACCTCGATCAGCAGCTGGCGCGGCGCTTGCGGGTCCGGCATCGCGGCCAGGCACATGGCCACTTGCTGCTGGGTCGATTCTTCCTGCGCCAAGCCGGGAACGGCGGCCAGCGCCGCCAGCAGTGCGCCGCGCCGCTGCGCGAGCATGGCCGGATCGAGCCGCGCGGCGCGGTGGCGCGCGAACTGGCCTTCGAGCGCGCGCAGCGCGCGGCGCGCGGTGGTATCCCATGAAAACTTGGCCGCCTGGCTGCGGCCGTTGGCGAGCAGGCGTTCGCGCAGCGCCGGGTCGCTCAGTACTTGTTCGATCTTGTCGGCGATGGCGCGCGGGGAGCTGGTGTCGAACAGCGCTTCGGGGCTGCCGATCACTTCCGGGATGCTGCTGTTGTCGGCGCCGATCACGAGCGCGCCGCAGGACATCGCTTCCAGCGCCGGCAGGCCGAAGCCTTCGTGGCGCGAGGCGAAGATGAACAGCGTCGCGGCGCGGTACAGATCGATCAGCATGGCGTCGCTGACATACCCCGTGAGCACCAGTTCGTCCGCGCCCAGCCCCGCCTGGGCGGCGTGCGCCGTGAGCGAGTCGCGGTCCAGGTCCGTCATTTTGCTGGCGATGACGAGTTGGTGCTGGGCGCGCAGTGCCGCCGGCAGCAGGGCGTAGGCGCTGATCAGGCCATCGATGTTCTTGCGCGCGTCGAAGCCGCCCGGTGCATACATGAGCATCTTGCGCGTCATGCCGAATTGGTCGCGGAAGGCGGCCAGCGATGCGGGCGCCGGCGCGCCCGGCGCGAAGCTGGTGTCGACGGCGGTCGAGATCGATACCACGCGCTCCGGGTCCAGCCCCAGCGCGTCGATCGCTTCCCGGCGCGCGTAGTCGGAAATCGACAGCAGCATCCCGGCCTGGCGCAGCGAGGCGATCTTGCGTGCATAGCTTTTCTGCTGACGCGCCGATGCCAGGTAGGTTTCCGGATTCAGGTACGGAATCAGGTCGTACAGGATAACGGCGGTGAGGCGGTTGTCGGCAAACGCGCCCACGGTGGCGACCGCATTGTCGGTGTAGCCCTCGAACAGGCTGGTGATCAGCACCACGTCCGGCTGCAGGCGTTCGAGGAAGTGCTCGCGCAGTAGCTCGGCGCACTGGTGGCGCACGGCGTTGCGCGGTTCCATGTCGGCCGCCGGTTGCGGAATCTGGAACACGCAGATGCGTTCCTGCGGGATCAGGCCGTCGAAGGCGGCGCGGATGCCGGCGATCGGTTCTTCCAGGCCGCCATTCAAGGCCAGCCAGATTTCATGCTCGCCGGCGTTGCGCAGCATGCCCTGCACCAGCGCCAGCGTGTAGCGGCCGATGCCGCGGAAACGGCTGGCCGTCTGCGCGCCCTGAAAATCGATCACGATACGCATCAGTGCTTATGTGCTTTCATGGCCTCGCGCAGCTCGGCGAGCATGCGCGCCGCGCGCGGCGGCAGATCGTCGCTGGAGGCCGGCGTGAAGCGCCAGCCCGGCTGCACGGGTGTTGCGGTGTTGTGCAGCATGCGGTGCAGGCGCGCTTCGACCGGGGGCAGCAGGGCCAGCACGCGCAGTGCGGCGCGCTTGAGGCGCGGGCGGCGCAGCACGCCGTGCACGAGGCGCAGCACCAACGCGCGCGAGCGCAGCTTGACGCCGCTCACCCTGCGACGGCCGCCTGCGGTGCGTTCGACTTGGCCTGGTAGCAGTGCGGGCAGGAGACGCCGTACACGTACTGGGGCGACAGTTGTTCGCGCGGCGTGACCACGGCGCGGCAAGCGAAGCACTGGGTGGTGGTGACCGCCTCGAGCTTGGGATTGAGCGCGGTGCGGTAGTCGAACACGAAGCAGTCGCCCGTGTAATGGGCGCCGCCCACGTCCTCGAAATACTTGAGGATGCCGCCTTCGAGCTGGTACACGCTGTCGTAGCCGATGTTCTGCATGTGGATCGCCGCTTTTTCGCAGCGGATGCCGCCGGTGCAGAAGGTGACCACGGTCTTGTCGTTCAGCGCATCCTTGTTGGCGGCGATCACTGCCGGGAATTCGGTGAACTTGTCGATCCGGTAGTCGATCGTGTTGTCGAACGTGCCCACGTCCACCTCGAAGGCGTTGCGGGTATCGACCATCACCACCGGCTTGCCGTTGTCGTCATGGCCCTGATCGAGCCAGCGCTTGAGCGTGGCCGGCGCCACGGCCGGGGCGCGCCCCAGCTCCGGCTTAATCAGCGGCATGCGCATGGTGATGATCTCTTTCTTGAGCTTGACCAGCATGCGCTTGTGCGACTGTTCTTCGGAATAGCTTTCCTTGACTTCGATGTCGGCAAAGCGCGCATCGCTGCGCAGCCAGACCAGGAACTGGTCGATCTGGGCGCGCGGCCCGGACAGGAACAGGTTGATGCCCTCGGGAGTGAGCAGGATCGTGCCTTTCAGGCCGAGCTCCTTGCACAGCGCCTGGTACACAGGACGCATTTCTTCCGTGTTGTCGAAGGTGACAAATTTATAAGCGGCAATATTAACGTGGGATGTTGCGGATGACATGGCAGTAGCGGACAAAGGAACAGGCCATATTATAAAGCAGTGTCCGCCGCCGTCGGCATCGCAGGCGCCGTATTGTTAAAGTCTTGATAACAATGTGGTCAAATGTGACATGATCGTGTAACATATTGCAATAAAGAATTGTTGCAACGGGTGTGGCCAGCATGGATACGCTATGATGAAGCCAACTCCCGGCAAGCTCACCTTTGACTGCGGAATCCCATGCATATACCGAAACGTATCATCCGCCTGGCGAAAGACAAGGCCGTACAGAGTTTCTCCACGCTGGCCGAACAAACGGTGGCCGAAGCCGACGCCCAAATGACCCGGGAAATGAGCGGCGCCGCGGCGGCAGAATTGCGCACCCTCAGTGCGCTGCGCACTTTCCTGCGCGCCGAAGCGCGCGCCCTGCGCACCCGGATGGAGCGCCATTTCGCCGGCCTGCTCGAACGTGCCATGGTCACCATGCACGCCGACCAGCGGGCCACTGCCACCAAGGACATCGATTACGGCAGCCTGACCCTCATCGACGACGACGTGCTGGTGCGGCATATCGAAGTCGAACGCCTGGTCAGCCGCCTGCGCGACGCCGAAAGCGGGCCGCTGGGGCGGGTCAACCTGACCATCGCGCTCATGCACGATGACCACGAAGCGCGCGAGCGCGAAAATCCCTTCCGTCCCTATCTGCTGGCGCGCGCCTTGCACGAGGCATTGCGCGAACTGATGTGGGAAGAGGCCCAGTCCAAGCTGCTGTACGAGGCGCTCGGTCACGCCATGGCGCGCCGCCTGCCCGGCTTTTACGCCGGCATTCTCGACGTGTTCGAGTCCGGCGGCGTCAACGCCCGCCTGACCTCCCGTCCGGCGGCGATGTCGCGCGCCGAGCGCGACCGGCTGGCCTGGCAGGCGGCGGCGCGCCAGCTGGCGTTGGGCGGGTTCGGGGGCGGTATCGGGTTCGGCGGTGTTGGCGGCGGCATTGGGGGCGGCGCCGCGGGCGGCGGCGGGCAGGCGCCTGCGGGCGCACCCGGATCGGCCCCGGCCCACGGGCATGGCGTCCCTCCCGGCCATGGCGGCCACGGTGCCCACGGTGGCCCTTCCGGTGCCCCCGAGCTCGCGCTTCACTCGCGCATGCTGCCCACGCTGCAGCGCCTGCGCGAGCTGCAGCACGCGTCCGCCGAATTCGCGCCGGCCGGCCAGGTGCAGGATTTCCTCGATCTGGTGTGGGACATGTTCCACCAGCCGCGCGGCGCCGCCGTGGCGCCGATGATCAAGGATGAACGGGGCCAGGACACCCGCAACGCGCTCGACACGGTGCTGCTGGCGATCCAGCGCGCGGTGGCCAGCGGCGACCAGCCGCCTGCGCCGCTCGGCTTGCGCGTGCTGCTGGCCGATCATCCGGACAAGCCTGCCGGCGACTCGGAACAGACGCGCGTGATGGATGTGTCGGCGCTGCTGTTCCATTCGATGGTGCAGGACGAGACCATGACCGAGGTCATGCACCGCCAGCTCGAGCGCGTGTTCGTGCCGTTCGTGCGGGCCGCGCTGATGGAGCCCGAGCTGCTGCACCAGGCGTCGCACCCGGTGCGCCGTCTGCTCGACCGCCTCGGTTCGCTGGGCGCGGTGGTGCCCCCCGAGCTGCCGGCCCCGGTGCTGCCGGAAGGCGAACTGGCGTCGCTGGTGGGCGTGATCCTGGACCGTTTCGAGAACGATACCCGGGTCTTCGCCGACGCCGAACGGGTGCTCGACAGCCGCGTCAAGGCGCAGTTGCGCGCCATCGTGCCCGGCTACGCCGTGTGCGCGGAGGCGGTGGCCGAAGCGGCCGCCGACAGTGCCCGCCTGGCCGGCGCCGGCGTGGCCATGAGCGCGGCGCTGCAGCCGCTGCAGGTCGATCCGCGCCTGGCCGATTTTTTGCTCGGGACCTGGGCCCGGGTGCTCAGCCATCCGGGCGCCGGCGCCATCGACGCGGTGTCGCTGCTGCCCGACCTGCTGTGGAGCGCGCAGGAAAAGACCACCCTCGAAGACCGCGCAGTGCTGGTGAAAATGCTGCCTTCCCTGGTGGGCAAGGTGCGCGAGGGGATGGCGTCGATCTCGCTGCCGGAGGCGCCGTCCAAGGCGGCATTCGACCGCCTGGTGGCCGTTCACATGGACGTCTTGAACGGCAAGCAGGAGTTTGCCCGGCGCGCCAAGACGCTCGAGGAATTTCGCAATTACTTCCGCGACTTCGCGATCCACGAGGACGTGGGCGCCAGCGACGACTGGCTGGGCGGATTCGAACTGGAGGCGGCGCTGGCGCGGCGCAAGGTGGCCGCCGTCCTGCACGCCAAGGCGGCGGCGCGCATGTCGCAGTCGGCCGACGCCGATTTGCTGTCCTGGGCGCGGCCCGGCACGCCGTTCGAAGTCAAGGTCGACGAGCAGTTCGTGCCGGCCCTGCTGACGGCCGCGCCGGCCGGCGAGAGCGCCTTCGTATTCGCCGTGGCCGGACAGCCGCAGGCCGCAATCTACCTGCGTGATCCGCTGCTCGAAGCCATGGAACAGGGCCGTCTGCGCCCTCTGGAAAACGCGCCCCTGTTCGACCGCGCGGTCGAATCGCTCATGACGGGCGCCGAATCGCTCTCGTCCTAGTTGGGGCGGGCGCGGTAAAATAGCGTCTTTGTGCTTGCGCGAATCGGAACAACAATGGAAGTGATCGAAACAGGCAGCGGCTCCGTCCCCGCTGCTGCCCCAGCCGCCCCCGGTTTTGTGCACCTGCGGGTGCACTCGGAGTACTCGATCGTCGACGGCCTGGTGCGGATCGACGATGTCGTCGCCGCCGCCGCCAAGGACAAGCAGCCGGCGCTGGCTGTCACCGACCTCGCCAATCTGTTCGGGATGGTCAAGTTCTACAAGGCCGCGCGCGGCAAGGGCATCAAGCCCGTGATCGGCGTGGACGCGTGGATTTCCAACGACGACAACCGCGACAAGCCGAGCCGCCTGCTGCTGCTGGCCAAGAACCATATGGGTTACCTGCAGCTGTGCGACCTGCTCTCGCGTGCCTGGCTGACCAATCAGCAAAAGGGCCGCGCCGAAATCCGGCCCGAGTGGCTGGAACAGCTGGCCACGTCCGAGTCGACCCTGCATCCGGGCCAGAGCCAGGCCAATGGCCTGATCGTGCTCTCGGGCGCGCATTTCGGCGACGTCGGCACCGCCATCGAGAACGGCAACCTGGCGCTGGCCGAACGCTGCGCGCAGCGCTGGGCGAAGGTCTTCCCGGGCCACTTCTACATCGAGATCCAGCGCGCCGGCCAGCCCAACCAGGAAGCCCAGGTGCGGCATGCGGTGGCGCTGGCGGCCAAACTCGGCCTGCCGGTGGTGGCCACCCATCCGATCCAGTTCCTCTCGCCGGACGAATACATCGCCCACGAAGCGCGCACCTGCATCGCCGAGGGCGAAATGCTGGCCAACGCCAAGCGCGTCAAGCGCTTTAACGAAGAGATGCGCTTCAAGTCTCAGGCCGAAATGACGGCGCTGTTCGCCGACATGCCGGCCGCGCTGGCCAACTCGGTCGAAATCGCCAAGCGCTGCAACGTGGTGCTCACGCTGGGCAAGCCGCAGCTGCCGAACTTCCCCACGCCGCCCGGCATGACGATCGACGAATTCCTGGTGGCCGAATCGAAGGCCGGCCTGGAACAGCGCCTGATCCACCTGTATCCGGATCCGGTCAAGCGCGAAGCGCAGCGCGAGCGCTACGAGTCGCGCCTGAAGTTCGAGACCGACACCATCTGCAACATGAAATTCCCCGGCTACTTCCTGATCGTGGCCGAGTTCATCAAGTGGGCCAAGGAAAACGGCGTGCCGGTCGGACCGGGGCGGGGTTCGGGCGCCGGCTCGCTGGTGGCGTATTCGCTGCTGATCACCGACCTCGATCCGCTGCAGTACAACCTGCTGTTCGAACGCTTCCTCAATCCTGAGCGGGTATCGATGCCCGACTTCGACATCGACTTTTGCCAGGAAGGACGCGACCGCGTCATCCAGCACGTCAAGGACTTGTACGGCAAGGAGGCGGTCTCGCAGATCGCCACCTTCGGTACCATGGCCGCCAAGGGCGCGATCCGCGATGTGGGCCGCGTGCTCGATTTCGGCTACAACTTCTGCGACGGCATCTCCAAGCTCATTCCCTTCAAGCCGGGCAAACCGGTGACGATCGCCGACGCGATCGAAGAGGAACCGATGCTCAAGGAGCGGCTCGAGAACGAGGACGAGGTCAAGCAGTTGCTGGCGCTGGCGCAGCAGGTCGAAGGCATCGCCCGTAACATCGGCATGCACGCCGGCGGCGTGCTGATCGCGCCCGGCAAACTGACCGACTTCTGTCCGCTGTACACCCAGGGCGGCGATTCGGGCGTGGTCTCGCAGTACGACAAGGACGACGTGGAGGCCGTGGGCCTGGTCAAGTTCGACTTTTTGGGTCTGACCACGCTCACGATTCTCGACCGCGCGGTGCGCTACATCAAGCAGCTCGATCCGGCCAACGCCGACTTCGCGCTGGAAAAGCTGCCGCTCAACGACAAGGCCTCGTACGACCTGCTGACCAAGGCCAAGACGGTCGCCATCTTCCAGCTCGAGTCGCGCGGCATGCAGGGCATGCTGAAAGACGCGCGCCCCGACC